>Ga0163150_10000084_pt1 | contig 167754 bp, 133 predicted proteins | sample OliLakLV19P2IB_FD_148628 | JGI IMG/M metagenome (GOLD analysis project Ga0163150, IMG submission 148628) | Freshwater microbial mat bacterial communities from Lake Vanda, McMurdo Dry Valleys, Antarctica - Oligotrophic Lake LV.19.P2.IB | ecosystem: Environmental > Aquatic > Freshwater > Lake >... | reverse complement strand
ACGCCTGGACCGCGACGGCCGACGCGATCCTCGCGAAGATCAGGCGCGCGAGGGCAGCACTCGATAAGGCGTCATCTGGGTGAAACACACCACTAGCGACTCAGGCCTGCTACTCGAAGGAGCGCAGCGAGCTGCTCTGCGTCGGCAGCGGAGAACGCGGCAAGTTCGTGGCTGTCGAGGTCGAGCACCGCCCAGGCCCGGCCGTCGACATCGACGCACGGCACGACCACTTCGCTGCGATCGCGCGGATCGCACGCGATGTAGCCCGCGCCGAGGTCTGCGACATCGCGCACCACGAGCGGCTGTGCGGAAACCAGGCATTGGCCGCACGCGCCGTGGATTCCGATGGGAGAGCACGCGGGCTTCGGTTCGCGCGCCGCCAGCGTCAGCCGCTCCGACTCGGGCGCGTTCGCATCCGCCACATAGAAACCGAGCCAGCTCACGCCGGTCGATGCGAGCTCGCGCCACGCGCACTCCACAAAGCGCTGCATCGACTCCGCGCGATCGGTTGTGCCTGCGTGCGGCGCGATCGCTTCACGCAGTCGCTCGTACGCGGCAACGCGCGTAGCGCTCATGCCGACTCTTTGGCGCGCCGCTTCACGATCTGATGCAGGCTGTGCCCGTGTTCGACGGCCGCGCGATCGATCACATAGGTCACGCCCGTGTTGTCGACCTCGGGCAGGTGATACATGAGGTCGAGCATCAACTCATCCAGCACTGCGCGAAGGGCGCGCGCGCCGGTCTGGCGCGAGAGCGCCTTCTCCGCCATCGCTTCGAGCGCCTCGGGCATGAAGTCGAGATCCGCGCCTTCGAGTCGGAAGAGATGGCGATACTGCTTGATGAGCGCGTTCTTCGGCTCGGTGAGGATGGAGATCATCGCCTCCACCGAGAGCGGCATGAGTGGACAGAGCAGCGGCAGTCGGCCGACGAGCTCCGGGATCATGCCGAATTCGAGCACATCCTCGGGCGTGATCTGCGCGAGCAGATCGGCGATCTCGACTTCGCGACGCGGCGCGCGCGGGCCGTCGCCGCTGAAACCGATGCGCTTGCGACCGAGCCGCTTCTTGATAATGTTGTCGATGCCCTCGAAGCTTCCGCCGCAGATGAACAGGATGTGCGTCGTGTCCATCTGAATGTACTGCTGCTCGGGATGCTTGCGTCCACCCTGCGGTGGCACATTCGCCATCGTGCCTTCGAGCATCTTGAGCAGTGACTGCTGCACGCCTTCGCCGCTGACATCGCGCGTGATGGAAACGTTGTGGCTCGTCTTGCCGATCTTGTCGATCTCGTCGATGTAGATGATGCCGCGCTGCGCACTCTCGAGATCGAAGTCCGCCGCCTGCAGCAGCTTCAGCAGCAGATTCTCGACATCCTCACCGACATAGCCCGCTTCGGTAAGGGTCGTGGCATCACCGATCGCGAAGGGCACATTCAAGACGCGCGCGAGTGTGCGCGCGAGCAGCGTCTTGCCCGTACCTGTCGGTCCGATGAGCAGCACATTGCTCTTGTCGAGTTCGACATCGACACCTTCGGCGTCGACCTGCGTGAGTCGCTTGTAGTGATTGTGCACTGCCACCGAGAGCGTGCGTTTCGCGTGATCCTGCCCGATCACATATTGATCGAGGAACTCCTTCACATGCCGGGGCGACGGGATCTGATTGAAGAGCGGCCGACTGCCGGAGACGCGGCGCTTCTCCTGCTTGAAGATGTTCTGGCAAAGGTCGGTGCAGTTGGCGCAGATGTAGACATCGCTGGGGCCCTCGACCATCGGGCCGACTTCGCGACTCGTCTTGCCGCAGAAGCTGCATGTCGTGACCTTGCGACCGCGGAAGCCGCCGTCACCGCCGCCGCCTCCCGGCGGTGCGGGTGGTCCGCCGCTGCCACCACCACTGTTGCCGGGACCGCCGCCGCCTGCGCCTGATCCAGATCCTGAGCCCGAGCCTGAACCGCCTCCGGCATCGCCGAAACCGCCGCCGGTGCCTGGTCCTGCGCCGGTGCCACCATCGCTCCGCGCGGCGCTCACTTCCGATGCCGCGTTTCGACGAGATGGCGAGCGCGACGGACGATCAGACGGCGGCGGCATCCAGGAACTCCGGGGGGTTGGACGGACAACGAAAGGTGAGTGCGACCCGCGAGGCAAAGTGTATCGACGAAGATCGCTCATCGCGGCTCGATGCGCGACAAAGTCCCTTACCGGACAGGAGGACCGGCACCATCCCTACGAAACGCTTTGCGCGCACGCGCGATCACTTCCTGTCGTGCGCGCTCGAACTCCTCTTCACTTAACTCGCCGCGTTCGCGCAGCTCCTTGAGATCCGCCAGTGTGAATCCGCCGGGTCCGGTGGCGCTCGCGGAGTCGATCTTCCGCCGACTGATCATCATGATGACACCACCGACGATCGTGACGACGATGATGACTGCCGCGTAGGGCAGGATCGACATGAAGACATCGGTTGGAGCCGTCGCGGCAGGTGCAGCTGCGAGCACCGGCGGGATCACTCGCTCGACCCCGACTTGCCCTTCGCGGTCTTCTCGCCTGCCTTGGCGCTGCCCTTGGCGGCCGCACTCTTCGCCGCAGGCTTCACCGCGGCGCCGCCGCGCTGCGCCTGATGCTCGGCGTTCCATTGCGCGGCGTCGATATCGGTGATGACCGCGCGATCGACGATGCGATCGGCCGTCTTCGACTCGCGAATCGAAAGCGCCACATCGCCGAGGCGGTTCGCGCGCTGGAGTTCGGCTCGCGCCTGATCGGGGCGCAAGTTCCGCGACGCGGCGATCTGCGCAATGCGTCCATTGATTTCGGCTTCGCTCACTTCGACCTTGAAGTGCTCCGCGAGTCGCGCCAGGATGAAGAAGAGCTTGAGTCGTCGACGCGTATCCGTCTCGCTGTCGCCGCGGATCTCCGCCAGCCGACGCTCGACCTCTTCGCCATCCATGCCGCGGTGCAGCATCTCCATGCGCATGATGTCGAGGTTGCGCTGGATCTGACCGGCCGAGAGCTTCTCCGGCAACTCGAAGTCGACGGCGTTCGTGAGGTGGGTGAAGACCTGCTCGCGCATCGCGGCGCGCTGCTCGGAATCGCGGCGTCGCTCGAGACCGAGCTGGATCTGCGCACGCAGATTCTCGACGGCCCCGAGACCGAACTGTTCCGCGAGCGACTCCGGTGTCGCGGGCTCAATGCGCTCCGACTCGCGGATCGTGTAGATGACCTTGACCTTGGCGCCGCGAAGCTCCTCGCGTTCGTGGCTCTCGGGGCCGACCGTCTCGAAGATCACCTCGTCGCCGATCTTGCGGCCTTCGAGGCGCGGTCCGAGATCGTCGATCATGATGCCCAGCATCTGTCCGCGACCCTGGTCCGCCACATCGGGCACCACCACGAGTGCTTCGTCGCTCTCAAAGAAGATGTCCGTCGAGTCGTTGAGATGAACAACGACGCGACCGAGCAGGCGATCGAGCGGCTGGTAGGGGCCGTCGATGCGCTGCGGCGAACCGAAGCGGTACTGATTGCGGCGGATTTCGGCGTCGACATGTTCGGCGCTGACCGTGGCCACCGGTCGCTTGATCGCGACGCCTTCGAGCGTCGGCAATTCGAAGTCGGGCACCACTTCCACATCGACGGTGAAGACGAAGGGCTGGTCGCGCACGACCGCGAGATCACGCGCGGCTTCGTCGAGTTCCGGCTGCGAGACGGGCTTGAGACCCTTGTCCTCGAGCGCCTTCGAATAGGCATCCGCCAGCAACTGCGAGCGCGCTTCCTGAAGCAGCGCCGTGCCGAATCGCTTCTCAAGAAGGGCACGCGGAACCCGACCACGGCGGAATCCCGGCACGGCCGCTTCCATCTTGAGAGCGCCGAAACTCGTCTCGATGCGCTCGTTGACGCTCTCGGCGGGAATGGTGATGGTGAGGCGCTTGCGGGCGGGACCCGCTTCGGCGACCTCCACGGTGGGATTCAGTGTCTTGGTCTCGGTGTCGGCCATGAGGCGAGTCGGTCAGTAAGTGGTTGACGATCGAAAATGAACCGCGCGAAGCGCGATCCGGTCAGGACATGCCGAAGCTCTCTTCGCGTCGGGTCGGCGAGTATAGCGAAGGCCCTGCTCCTGCTCGTCAACGCATCATCAGCATCTCGGTGTAGGTCGGCAACGGCCAGAGGTCGGCGGGCACCGTGCACTCGAGCTCGTCGCAGAACCGTCGCACTTCGGCCATGGCAGGCACGACCTTGGCGTGGAAGTGCTGCATGTGGCGGCTGAGATCGGCGTCCTCGTGCGCCTCGGCGGCTTCGAGCGTGGTGCACACTTTGCGCAGCGCCGTGATGCGACCGATCATCGTCTTGAGTTCCACGCGCGTGTCCTCGGCGTCGAGCTCGGCACCTTCCGCAGCGGCGAGCGCGTCGGCCAACTCGGTCTGCGCTCGCAGTGCCGCCGGAATGATCTGGCCGCGGACCATGCGCACAAGCGTGCGTGCCTCGATGCCGACGACGGTGACATAGAGCTCAATGAGCACTTCGTGTCGCGCCGCGAGTTCGCGCTTGGTGAGCACCGCGTACTTCTGGAAGAGTTCGATGACGCGCTTCGATGCGAGCACGGGCAGCGCATCGGCGGTGGCGCGCAGATTCGGCAAGCCGCGCTTCGCCGCTTCCTTGTGCCACGACTCGCTGTAGCCGTCGCCGTCGAAGCAGACGCGGCGATGCTTCTTGAGCAGATCCTTGAGCGCGGCGCGGACGGCGGTCTCCAGCTTCGCGGGCGTCGGATTGCGACCGGCCTTCTTCTCGAGCTCGGTCGCCAGTGTGTCGAGGCTCTCCGCCACGATCGTGTTGAGCACCGTGTTCGGCCACGCCACGCTCGAACTCGAACCGACCGCACGGAACTCGAACTTGTTGCCGGTGAAGGCGAACGGCGAGGTGCGGTTGCGATCGCTCGTGTGCCGCGGAAGATTCGGCAGTGTGTGCGCGCCGAGGTCGAGCGTGCGGCCCTTCATCGTCTTGCGCGTGCCGCCATTCTCAAGCTGATCGAGAATGTCTGCGAGCATCTCGCCCAGGTAGATCGACATGATCGCGGGCGGAGCTTCGTTCGCGCCGAGTCGGTGATCGTTGGCGGCGCTGGCGATTGATGCGCGAAGCAGTTCCGCGTGGAGATCGACCGCGCGGATCACGGCGCAGAGGAAAACGAGGAACTGCATGTTCGTGTGCGTCTCGTCGCGTGGATCGAGCAGATTCACGCCCGTGTTCGTCGAGAGCGACCAGTTGTTGTGCTTGCCCGAGCCGTTGATGCCGGCGAAGGGCTTCTCGTGCATCAAGCAGTAGAAGTCATGCTCGCGCGCGGTCATGCGCAGCACGTGCATGGTCACCATCTGATGGTCGACGGCGATGTTCGCGTTCTCGAAGGTGGGCGCCAGTTCGTACTGACCCGGTGCGACTTCGTTGTGACGCGTCTTGACGGGCACGCCGAGTTCGAAGAGCCGCGCCTCGACATCGGCCATGAAGGTGATGACGCGATCCGCGATGCATCCGAAGTAGTGATCGTCGAGCTGATGGCCCTTCGGCGCGGGCGCGCCGATGAGCGTGCGGCCCGTGATCACGAGATCGAGGCGCTGCTCGTACAGATCGCGATCGACGAGGAAGTACTCCTGTTCGCAGCCGAGCGTGGTGATGACGCGCGACACGCCGGCATCGGTGCCGAAGAGTCGAAGCACGCGCATCGCCTGCGTACTCACCGCATCGATCGACCGCAGCAGCGGCGTTTTCTTGTCGAGTGCATCACCCGTCCAGCTCACGAAAACGGTGGGAATGCAGAGCGTGACGACGCCGCTCGGATTGCGCAGCAGGAACGCAGGGCTCGTCGCATCCCAGATCGTGTAGCCGCGCGCCTCGTAGGTGTCGCGAATGCCGCCCGAGGGGAAGCTCGATGCATCGGGCTCGCCCTGGATGAGCTGACTGCCCGAGAGCGTTTCGATGGCGCCGCCATCAGCGAGCGGCGAGAGGAACGCGTCGTGCTTCTCCGCCGTGGCGCCGGTGAGCGGCTGGAACCAGTGGCAGTAGTGCGTGGCGCCGTGTTCGATCGCCCAATCCTTCATGGCGACGGCGACGGTGTTCGCGATCGCGGGATCGAGTGGCGAACCATCATGGATCGTCTTCTCGAGTTTCTGGAAGACATCGCTCGGCAGTCGCTTGAGCATCGTTCCGCTGCCGAAGGTGAGGCGGCCGAAGATGTCGCTGGAGCGCGCCGGCAATCCGGATGGAAGGAGACGCGGGGAGCTCATGTGAACGGTGTCCTTGGGGTTCGAGCTGGGCGTGTGCATGGCGTTGTCAGTGTGTTCGGGGCGAAGCGGACCGAGCGCGAAGGCTGCGGTCGCGAGGGTCTCGGCATCCTGCCGGGAACCCGAGTTCGAAACGACGAGTGTAGATCAGGTCTTGTTCAGAGCGGGGCCTTGCGAAGTCCGCGATTCCCGTTGATCGGATCTCGCGGCTCCTGCAGAGGATCGGACATGCGGGGATCGGACTTGAGGTGCTCTGGTGTGCTCGTGCTCCTACTCGCGGCAGGGACTTGATTCTGGCCTGAAGAGGATTGGGGGGCACCTGTGATCTCGCACAAGACGCTTGCAGGCGACGAGACGATCACGACAATGGTGGAGGCGATCGGACGCTGGTGGACCGCCGCCGCATTTCCTGTTCCTTCCGGAGACATCCAATGTTCACACGATGCTTCACCGCGGCGTGTTGCGCGCTCACACTGACTTCGACGGCAGTCGCCGGTGTTGTCACCGCAAGTTGGATCCAACCCGGTGGCGGCGCGTGGCACCAGCCGTCCAACTGGTCGAGCGGCGTCGTTCCGAACAACGGCGGTGGCCTCGTCTTCGATGTCTCGATCGGCACCGCGCGATGGCCGCAAGCCAGCGTGGCGGTCGGCGGAGTCGTGGCGGTGCAGAGCGTGGCGATCGGCCAGGGATCGGCCGTCGGTCTTGGACAACCCGGCACGCTCGCAGCGCAGACGATCGTGAATGATGGGCTCATCACGCTTGAAGGCGAGTACATCACGCCCGCCACACTTCGATTCGACGCGCCGATTTCGTCGCTGAGCGGCTCCGGCATCGTGCTTGGCGATGGTGGCGCCAATGTGATCCGAGGTCTCGACGCCGGCGTGACGCTCGTCCATGGTCCTGATCACACGATTCGAGGGCGGCTCGCACTCGGCGCCGACTTGTTGCGACTTGAAAATCACGGCCTCATTCAAAGTCCAAGCAGCGGCACGCTCACGATCGATCTCGCGGATGAAGGCGAACGGAGCGTGAACAGCGGAGTGATCGAAGCCATTGCAAGCGGCACGCTGTTGTTGAAGGACACGACGCTCGAGAACTGGCAGGGCCAACTTCGTGCGGCACCGGGTGGCACGCTTCGCATTCGTGATTCTCATGTGATCGGCGGCTCGCTCATTGACGCCGATGGCGACGGACCCGGCTCGCTTCGCATCATCGGTGCCAGCACGCTTGAGAGTGTGAGTGTCGAGGGGCCGCTCATGCTCGAGAGTTATGGCGTGACGATCTTCCAGGATGTGCAGCACACGGAGGGCATTCACCTCGCGACCGAAACGCAGGCGGGCTATGCCACGCTGCGCCTCGACGATCATCTCACGGTGATCGACGCGGGCAGGACCTGGTCGGGTTCAAACTCACTCGGCAACGCAATCGAAGGTGTTGTCGGCCCGAAGAACACGCTTGAGATTGAAACGGGCGCCACGATTCGCGGCGGCATGCAACTGGGTAACGGAACGCTCCGCCTGGTCAACCATGGATTGATCGAAGCCGATCAACCGGTTGGACTGCGTGTGCGCCCGTTTCCGGCATCGATCCATGTCAACCGCGGAGTCATGCGCGCCGCGAGCGGCTCACTCCTGCAGTTCATCGGCGGGGGATATGACAATGCTGGTGGCGTGATCGAAGCGGCACCGGGCGGAACCGTGCGATTCGGGCCGGCCGGCAGCGCTGCGGCTCACATCGTGGAAGTCAACGGCGGGCTGATCCGAGCCGTCGACGGCGACACGCCGGGACTGGTCGAAGTGGTGGAGGTGCTTCATCTTAAGAATGGCACCGAGGTCGAGGGAACGATCTGGGTCGGCCCCGACTCGGTCTCGGGTGGCTACACCCGACTGCTCTGGATCGGGGAGGGTGCCAAGATGCCGCCGAAGATTCTCATCGGCGGGATAAGCCCGAGCAATCCCGGCGGCTACCTCTATTCGGAACTCCCGGAAATGCACATCGAGCAGTGCACGATCACAGGATCGATCGGCTCCCAGTCGGAGAACTACATCGGTGGATCGATCTACCTCTCGGTGCGCTGCATCATCCACGACTCGGCGAAACTCATCGGGAAGTTCCGCATGAACTTCACCAACGGCGTAGAGAACCACGGAACGATCGAGTGTCCGCCGTATGTGCCCTTCGTGCTCTACAACAACAACACCGAGTTCATCAATCACCCGACTGGCTCGCTGCGCCTGCTCGGTCCGCACTACACGCCAGTGCTGAGCTTCACCTGGCGCGGAATGGTCGAGAATCGGGGCCTGTTCCAGGTCGACGCGCAGCGCAGATACACTCTCGCGAACGGAGATCTGACCCAGGCCCTGGGTCGCACCATCCTTCACGGCGAGCTCATCCTCCCTTCGGTCCAGTCGGCGCGCGTGACGGGCGGCGAACTGACCGGATCCGGCAAAATCACCGGCAAGCTGGAGGTGGTCGGCGGTTGCGTGGCGCCGGCCGCAGCCGATGGTGCCGTGGCCACATTCACCGTGACGAGCACGTATTCGCAGTCAAGTGGCGGCACGCTCGAAATCGATCTCGGTGCGGCCGCAGACGCCAGCGTGACTGCAAGCGATCGACTCGCCGTGAGTGCTGCCGCGACACTCGGAGGAACACTGCGGCTCCGCCTTGTCGATGGATTCGTTCCCACGATCGGTGAGCGATTCACTGTGTTGACAGCGGGGAGCATGGTCGGTGCGTTCGACCAGATCGACTCGTGCGTTCCGGTTGTCGTGACCTACACACCGACGGAAGTCATCGTCACCATCACGGCGATTTCCGCTGCGGACATCAACGGCGACGGCGGTGTCGATGGCGCTGATCTCGCGATGTTGCTCGGCGCGTGGGGCGCTTGCGTCGACGAATGCTGCGCCGCCGATCTCAACAATGACCTTGTGGTCGATGGCGCCGATCTCGCATTGCTGCTCGGCGCGTGGTAGATGCCGCCGATCTCACCGTGCTGCTCGGCGCGTGGTGATCTCGCACGCGCAGCGCTCAGTTGCGTTCGCGGACGGCGTGTGTGTGTGACCCTGTGATCAATCGAGTTCGAAGATCACACGCGGTGGTCCGTCCGTCGGGTCGGACCCGACGGCGACGGCGACCCGTTCCTTCGATACGCCGCCCGACCTGGTCAGCGCTGCCATCACGGCGTCCGCTCGTGCCTGAGCGAGTTCCGCGAGTCGCACCGGCTCGATCTCGATGCGCGACATGAGCGCGCGTTCCATCACCTCGGCTGAGGGCGTTCCACCGGTTGCGGCGGTCGCGGCTTCGCGATCGGCGCTCGGCAAATCGCGGAAGGCCTTGGCCAGTGCCGCTTCGAACGCGGCTGCCGGGAAGTCGGCACCTGCCTTGATCCTGGACTCTGAGCGAAGTCGCTCGATCAGGACAACGCGTCGAAGTCCATCGAGATCGGCGTCGGTTGTTGGCAGCGCGACGACGCGGAGCGAAAGCGCCGGCCGATCGCGCATTGCTTGCACGAGCAGGCCGAGGTCGGACAGGTGCGCTGCTGTGAGCGTTGCCGAACCGGGCTCGAAGATCACGCTCGAGAGATCGCGGTCACCGGCGCCGACGAGCGAACCGAGCAGTGTGAACGGCGCCGTCGTCGCCTTCATGAGCAGCGTCACCACCGCCTGCCAGATGACACTGCCGAGTCGGAACGACGGATCGTTCAGATCCCCGCTGAACGGAATCGTGACGATGATTCGCTGATCGGCGTCGCGCAGCAGATCGAGCCCGAGCTTCACCGGGAGATCCGGAGCATCGGCGCTCGGCGTCTCGCGGCCAAGAAAGAAGCGGTCGAGCGATGCATCGAGCGTGCCGTCGAGCGCCGCATCGCGCACGGTGCCGAGGATCTTCAGCGTGAGCCGGCCGGAGTCGATCTCGTATCCGGCGAATCGAGTCGCATAGGGGTCGTACGATTTGAGCGGCAGCGCCGCAAGCGAGAGTTCGAACGACGAGTCGCGCGCGGGCGCGAGCGGATGGAGCGAGCCGCGCAACTCGAAGCGCGCCGACTGCTCGACCATGCCTTCGAGCGAGAGCTGCGTTTGATCCGCGTCGCGCGTGCTCAGGCCTTCGATGTCGGCGCTCACTTCGGTGAGTGAGAGTCGGCTCGGTGGGTCGGTCGACGAATCGGTGACGAGCAGCGACGCGTCTTCCAGTCGGAGCGAGGCGAGCGCGAGTTCCGGCAACGGCGCGGCGGCGGCGGAGGTCCCTTCATTGGTGGCGCTGGCCTCGCCCGCGTCGCCGGCTTCGCCCGCGTCGCTCGCCGCGCTGTCGTCATGTGTCTGACCAGCGTCGCTCGTCGCGATCAGCGCGCGTGTCAACTCGGCGTGCGCACCGGTGACGATGAGTTCACCGACGGAAGCACGCCGCTCTCTCGAGTCGACATCGATGCTGCTGGCGCGCCACTCGGCCACGCGCAGGCTCGCATCGTCGATCGCAGGCGCCGCGAGCGTCATGGCGCGGCCGTTCGCGACACCGACGAGCACGACGCGCGGATCGCTGTCTTCGAGGGGCGCTTGCGCTCCCGCTTGTCCTGCGTAGCCGAGTTCATCGGCGCGGAAGTCGATCGCACCCATCTCGGGCGTGGCAAAGGAGAGCGACACGCGCTCGGTGATCAGACCACCATCGCTGCGCAGTTGCGGCGCCGCGCCGGCGGGCGCCTCCGCTTCCACGACCCCTGCGTATCGGAAGGAGCCCACCGCGGCGCGCGTCGGCGTAGGACTGTCACGGCGATGTTCAGTCGCGAGTTCCTTCAACTGCATGACGCCCGTCCAACCGGCGCGCACGCCGCCGCCCGGCGCAATGGCTGCGGTCGTTTCACCGTCGACGAACAATTGTTCGAACGCAATCACCGCCGCGCTCGTGACGCGCGCGTCGATCGGTTGCGGCTCGAGCGGCGTGTCGGCGGTCGCGCCGACCATGGTTGTCACTCCGGACCACTGCAACGAGAGCGCCGATGCTGGGCCGAGTTTCGCCGAGAGCGTGCCGTCCGTTGAGAGTGAGTCGAGCGTTGCGAACGGTGCGTCCGCACCGTCGAGTTCGAATCGCAGCAACTTCGTCTCTGCGGTGCCGTGCCATTCGACGGTGATCTCATCACTGGCCCAGCCGATGACGGCGCTGACGCGGCCCTGAACCGACGCATGACCGTCAGTGAGTTCAATCGGCGCCAGTGCGGAAATCGGCCGAGCCGGAAAGTACGGTGCGAACGGAGCGAGTGCGAGCTGTCGAGCCTCGACGGCGACATCGACCTCGGTTGTGAGCGGCTTCACCACGCCCTTCATGGCGAGTGTGCCGGTCTCTTTCATTCGCCCGTGCAGTTGGAACGGCGTCGAGAACGAGTCGGCGCTTCGAGCGGGGCCGGCGCCGAGCTCGGCCTCGGCAAGCTGGAACTCCACAGGGCGTCGCGTCGATCGATCGGTGAATCGAATGGACTGATCGTGCATCGCCACGCTTTCGATCGCGATGTCCCAGTCCGACGCCAATCCGCGCACAATCGAGTCGATCGCGGCCGCGACGCGCTCGATCGGAAACACAGGAGCGCTGCCGTCGCTTTCCGGCGCCGTGTCGGGGACCGCTGCGGCAGCCGCCTTCGCCGCCCATGGGAAGAGCTGCAGAATCGCAGGCTCGCCGGTCTCATCGCGGACAAGATGAAGGTGCGCGCCACTGAGACGCAGCGAAGGCAGCGTGGCGCTTCGACGCGCGAGATCGATGCTCGTGCGCACGATCGTCAGTCGCGGCGCGCTGAGCAGTGTCGTCGTCGCGTCCATGATGCGAAGGTCGTGAATCGCAACGGTCGGCAGTGTGCAGCGCGCCACCGGCGGCGTGTCAGTCGGTGCCAACTCGAATGCAAGCGACGCCACGAGCGTGCCGCCAACGATCTCTGCCGTCGTCACGGCGCTCAGGTAGGGCATGAGCGTCGCCAGCGGGAAGCCGCTGAGTTGGATCTCACCTCGCGCCGACGGAGGCTCGGAGATGAGCGCTCCGTTGAACACCACCGTCGCTCCGTTCGAATCGCTCGCTGTCAGCCGCAGCGCATTTCGGCGCAGCGGCGAGAGGTCGAGATCGCTGAAGTCGAGGTTCGCCTCGTCCCACTCGGCGTCGAATGGACGCGACTGCGAGCGATCGGAGAAGCGCACTGACGCGCCAGTGATGGCGCCGACATCGATGCGAAGCCGCGGAATGTGCGTCAACCATGGCTCTGTTGTGGCCCCGATTGGTTCAGCGAAAGGTTGAGCGGGCGCCAGCGCCAGAAGCAGATCACACGCGCGGGATTCGTCGATCGAGGCATCGAGTGAGGGTCTCTGCACGATGAACTCACTGAACCGCCACGAGAGCGTCGCGAGACTGGCGATCGGATCGAAGTTGCAGCGCACGCGCTCGAACGCGAAGAGGCGGCGGCCGTCGGCGGCGCGCAAGGCGCCTCCGTCGAGTTCGATCGCGAAGGTGAGTGGATTGAAGCTCGATCGCTCCAGCGTGAAAGACCCGACGAGTGCGTCATCGATCGCCGGCATCACCATGCGCTGGATGATCAGCGGCACGCCGAGCCACCCTGCCAGCACATAGGCGGTTGCGAGCGCGAGCGCCAGCACCGTCAGCCTCCGTCGTCGCGTCACGCGTCGATGCGGCGCGGGTGACGCTGGCGTTGGGGCGATCATCCGATGATGCTCCGGCGACGCTTCACATAGTCCCAGACGATGAAGCGATCGAGATCGCGCCCGCCGGTGAAGAAGACGCGACCGCCGGTCGACTCCGCGAGACGATGCGCGAAGCCGACATCATCTTCGGTCTGCGACCACGACGGCAGCAGCATGAGGTTCAGCGTGATGCCCTCCGCTCGACATCGTGCCGCCTCGCGCATCGTGACCGCTTCGGTGCGCGGATCCGGTGGATAGAGCATGAAGAGTTGCGAGCCGTCGAAGTGCGCCGTCGGCAGCCCGTCTGTCAGCAGAATGATCTGGCGATTCGGCGTTGCCTGCGCCGAGAGCAGTTGTCGCGCCAGTTGCAGCGCGCGCTGAATGTTCGTGAAGTGCAGTGGCAGATCCATCTCGCCGATCTGCGGATCACTCATGTCGGCGCGGAGACGCACGACGCTGTTCGAGATGCTCACGGGACGCGGCATGAGCGTCGCCAGATCGGCGCTGCGCACGGCCCTGGCCAGCGTGTACATCTCGACGAAGAAGAGCGTGTCGCCCGGGTACTCGCGACGAATGAGACCATCGAGCGCCATCGCCATGCGCTTGCACGCCACATGCTGGCCGCCGTGGCGCATCGATCCAGACATGTCGAGGATGACTGCGGTGGCACAGCGCGGCGCGTGTTTCGTGCGATGCACGCGAAGATCGTCCGAGTGCAGTCGAAGCGGCCCTCCTGCGCTCTTCGGATCTGCGTGGCGGAGCATCGCATTCGTGATGCTCTCGACAGGGTCGAGCGACGCGAGCGCATCGCCGAATTGCCACGGACGAGTGGACGGAAGCTCTGTGGCGCCATCGGGCGCCGCGACGCCATCATGGCGTCCACTTCGAGACGCCGTGAGGTCACTGAAGATCTGCGTGAGCAGCTTCGACTGGTAGGTTCGCATTGCTTGCGACGTGAGCAACCATCCCTGCGCCGTGCGCTCCACGCCCTGCGCCTCGGCCATCGCGCGAATCATCTCCTGTACGCGGCGCTCCATCGATCGCAGCGACTCGACCTGCTCGGTGGGCGCGAACTGCTCAAGCGCATCGAGGTCGATGAGCGCGAGCCGCGCATTCTTCTTCGCTTTGCGCAGTTGTTCGAGCAGCCGATCGATGGTCTCCAGTTCCTGCTTGAGCGCGACCGCCTCTTCGACCGTCAGCGACTGGCGTCCGGTGAAGTCGTAGGTCGCCGCCAGCGCCTCGATCAGGTAGCGCTCGCCGAGTCGCTCCACCAGATGCACGAGTTGGCTCGCGAAGGGCGTGCGCTCGTCGACCTGGTACCAGAGTCGTTCGAGGTCGCGCAGTTGTTCAGCCGCGACTTCGCGACGGAATCGCGCCGCGATCTTCGGCGGCGGCGTCATCTGCGCCGCGAGTGAACGGAACGCGTCGCGCGCCAGCGCACCCACCGACTCGGTCTCGTAGGTCGCCAGCAGTTTGCGCCGACGCTCTTCGAGCATGGCGATGAGCGACTCGAGGCTGGGGCCGAGTCCCTTGATCTGCGAAGGATCGATCACGACGGCGTTCGCGAGTTCCTCCTCGGTGAATCGGCGCAGCGAGCCGTGCATGAGCATGTGCTCGAATGCGGCGCTTGCCAGATCAGGCGGCGCCGAGCGCGGCGGCGGGAATGTGCGCGGGTCATAGCCGAGGTAGGTGTGAACGATGCCGCCGAGCGCCCGCGCCGGTGCAGCGTGTGCGGTGCGAGAGTCGCGGCCCATCACGACACCTCGTAGACGACGCGACCATGCGACTGTGACCGCGAAATGCGATCGGTGGCGTGCAGTCCGGCGAGCACGAACTCCACACAGCTGGCGCGCACGGCGTGATCGCTCGCGGGATTTACTTCGAACGCCTTCTGCCACGCGGGTGGCACGCGCTTCAGTCGCTCCGCGTACAGCGATGAAGGCAGCGTGTCGCCGACTTCGATCTTCACACCCTTGGCGAAGATGTCGGCGATCTCATCGAGCCCGTGTTCGTCGCAGTACTCCTTGAAGACGACGCCGATCGCTTCGGAGATGATGGCATCGACGACCTGTCTCTCGCTCATCTGATGTGTGCCCATCAGGTCGAGTTCGAGCTTGCCGACAGCGGATGAGTGCAGATGCGCCAGGTCACTGATGCGCGGCACCGCAGGGCGCTCGCCGAGTTGGATGCCGCGGCGGCGCGCATTCGCGACCATCGTGCACCAGTTCGCCGCGCTGAAACGAGCGCTCACACCACTCGCGTGATCGACGAAGCGACTCTTCCGCGCCGACGCAGTGATCTCTTCGACGATCTCCTCCATGAACGGCGGCACGCTGACCGGGTATGCGCCGTCGAGCGACACTTTCGCTTCCTGGCGCGTGATGAGAATGCCGGCCTGCCGATCGCGCGGGTAGTGCGTCACGATCGTCGAGCCGATGCGATCCTTGAGTTGCGGAATCACCTTGCCCGAGCGGTTGTACGTCGTGGGATTCGCACTGAAGAGAATCAGTACATCGAGATCGAAGCGAATCGGATAGCCGCGGATCTGCACATCGCGCTCTTCGAGAACATTGAAGAGTCCGACCTGCACCGAGTCGTCCAGATCCGGCAGTTCATTCATCGCGAAGATGCCGCGGTGCATGCGCGGGATCAGACCGAAGTGCAGCGCGTCTTCAGCGCCGAGCGAGCGCCCGGCGACGAGCTTCGCGGGATCGATCTCGCCGATCACATCGGCGAAGCGCGTGCCCGGCGCGAGACGCTCGGCATAGCGATCGTCGCGATGCCACCACGCGATCGGCACCTGCTCCGGCGGTGTCTCGGCGACGAGGCGCTTGCCCGCTGTCGTGATCGGTCGAGCCGGATCCTCGTGCACGGGGCACTCGGGCAGATCGAGATAAGGAATCCACTCGTCGAGGAAGCGCGACAGCAGGCGCATGAGGCGACTCTTCGCCTGCCCCTTCTCACCGAGAAAGAGCATGTCGTGTCCGGCCAGGATCGCGTTCGCGAGTTCGGGCAGCACCGTGTCGTCGTAACCGACGATGCCGGGAAAGAGCTCGTCGTGTCGCGCGAGCGCGGCCGTGAAGTTCTCCCGAAGCTCATCTTTCACGCGACGCGAGCGCCATCCGCTCGCGCTCAGTTCAGCGAGCGTTCGGTGTGTGGGTGGTGAGTGCATGCGCGAAACGAAGTCAGTGTCGCCAGCGGGCAGCGCGGGCGGGCGGAAGGATAGGAAGCCGATCGTTGGCGGGCTCGTCAACGAGTGGAGTGGGGTGTCGTGGACGTCGGTGAGTGCGCTGACGTCGAAGCTCCGGTCGCTCGCTCGCTCGCCTGAGCGCGCGATCGTCGGCTGCCGAAGACACTCGGCGCGAGCCAGCCGTTGCGCTTGAAGTAGAGCAGCAGCCCCGCCGCGAAGAGCACCATCACCAGCAGCGCCAACGGATAGCCGAGGCGCCAATCGAGCTCCGGCATGAACTTGAAGTTCATGCCGTAGACGCCCGCGATCCAGCTCAGGGGCAGGAAGATCGTGGCGATCACCGTCAGGAACTTGTTGACCTCACCGAGGCGGGCGCTCACGGCGCTCAAATGGATTTCCATGAGATCGCTCGCCATCGATCGATCCGTCTCCACGATGTCCATGAGCCGTACGACATGGTCATACGCATCACGCACATACAGGCGAAGCTCCGGCGTGAAGAGCGTGTCGAGCGAGATCATCGTCGTCGTCGCGTCGCGCATCGGCCAGATGGCGCGGCGCAGTCGCGCGAGTTCGCGCTTGATGCGGCGCAGTTCCAGCACCTGCTTGTGATTCGGATCATCGAGCACCTCGTGCTCCAGTTCGTCGAGCTGGTCGCCGAGCCGTTCGATGACCGGAAAGTAGCCGTCGATGACGGCGTCGACGAGCGCGTAGGCCAGGTAGGCAGGAGGGCTCGTGCGCACCCGACCGCGCTTGTATCGAATGCGATCGCGGATCTGACCGAGCGAATCTCCCGGCGAGCTCTCCTGGAACGTCACGACCCAGCCCGGTCCGAGAAAGATCGAGAGCTGCTCGGTCGTGAAGCCGTCAGTGTTCACGTGCGGCATCGGGACGACGATGAAGACCTCATCGCCGTAGGGTTCGACCTTGGCGCGCTGCGAGGTGTCCGTCACATCCTCCATCGCCAATGGATGAAGCTTGAACGCCTCCGCCACGGTGCGCAATGTCTCTGCGTTTCCCAGCCCCTCGACATCGACCCAGAGGCTCGGCCAGCGCGCCATCAACGGGACGAACTCCGCGGGATCGGTGATCGTGACTTCTTCGAACGCATCGGGCGAGTAGCCGAAGCAGCGGATCAGCGTCGGCGCGGCGGACGGATCGACCGTGAGCGTGCCGGGTGGAAGTCCTGGTTTCGGCAAGCGCCGTCGTTCGCGTCGACGAGAACCCATGCGTGGAGCCTACCGCGTCAAGCGGGCACGACGAGGAACTCGAGCGCGTCGTTTACCGGATCGAGCAGCGCCACCGAGTATGGATGAGCGCGATGCAACGCACCCGGATTGATGATGCGAAGCGCGCCGCGCCGTTCGTCGCGCTGCCGATGCGTGTGGCCGTGGATGAAGTAGTCCGCTTGCTCGCCCTCGGTCACGCAGCGCCGGAGATGACCGTGCGTGAAGGCGATCGTGCGCCCGTCGACTTCCAGACGCCCGAGCGGATGGAGCACGCGCACGCCGAGGCTGGCCGCATACGGGCCAAGCGAGCGTTCATCGTCGTTGTTGCCGAAGACGATGTGCGCATCGAGCCCCGCGAGCTGATCGACGACCTCCTCGGTCTCGATGTCGCCCATGTGCAGGAACATCGTGGCACCGCGCTCGGTGAGCATCCGGATCGCCTCGCGTGTTCGCACGGATCGTCCGTGGCTGTCGGAGAGCAGACCGACGAGCATGAACACAGAGGGTAGCCTCTCCGATCCATGTTCAACGGCTCGATCAATCGCGCAGCGACCAATGATGGCGGCGCCGCACCACTCGACGGCGGCGCTTCGCCTCACCACGACGGCGCTTCGCCGCATCACGGCGTCGCTTCGCCACACCACGATGGCGCGACGGCGCGCCCGAGCGGTGCGGGATCACCCGTGACGCGATTCGCGCCGAGTCCGTCCGGACATCTTCATGTCGGCGGCGCGCGCACGGCACTCTTCTGCTGGGCGTTTGCGCGCGGCCGAGGCGGACGCTTCCTGCTGCGCATCGAAGACACGGATCAGAAGCGATCGAGTGATGCCGCGAGCGTCGGCTTCCTCAAGGACCTCGCATGGCTCGGCATCGATTGGGACGAGGGCCCGGAACACGAGGGTTCCGGCGGCGGCAACGACGGGCCGTACTTCCAATCGCAGCGACTGCCGATCTACGAGCGATACCTCGATCAACTCGTGCGCGAAGGCAAGGCCTATCACGCCTTCGAGACGGCGGCCGATCTCGAGGCGCTGCGTCGCGAAGCGAAGGCGCGGAACGCCGCGTACCGATACGACGGCAGCGCCGCTCGCGCACTGCCGAAGGATGAAGTGGAGCGCCGAGTCCGCGCAGGTGAGCCGTCGGTGATTCGAATCGCGTCGCCAGCGGGGGAGATCACCTTGCGCGACGAGGTGCTCGGCACGGCCGTCATTCCTGCGGGTGAAGTCGACGATTTCGTCATTCGCAAAATGGACGGTTTCCCGACCTACCACCTTGCGGTCGTCATTGACGACGAGCTGATGGGCGTCACGCATGTGCTTCGTGCGCAGGAGCACTTCAACAACACGGCGCGGCACATGCTGCTGCAGGATGCGCTGGGTTTCCGACGACCGCTCTACGGCCATCTGCCACTCATCTTCAATCCCGATGGTTCGAAGATGAGCAAGCGCGACAAGGACAAGGTGCTGCGCAAGGCCGTGATCGAGCGCGGACTGACGGCGCCACCAGCCGTACCGCCGGGGCCGGAGGCCACGGCACTTGCGGCCGCGATGCCGAGCAACGAAGTCTTCGCCGTCTGGCTGAAGGACAAGACCGTTCAGCTGCCGACGGAGTCGTCGAGCGCGGTCGCGACCGTGCTGGGTGTGGCGTTGCCCGAGATCAATGTCGATGACTTCCGAAGGTCGGGCTATCTGCCTGAGGTGCTCTGCAACTTCCTTTCGCTCAACGGCTGGAGCCCTGGCAATGATCTCGAGAAGTTCGATCGCTCGTTTCTGCGCGATCACTTCGATCTCGATCGCGTGTTGAAGACGCCGGCGAAGTTCGATCGCGCCAAGCTGCTCGCGTTCAACCTCGACGCGCTCCAGGCGCTTGCGCCTGCGGAGTTCGAGCGACAAGCGCGCGAACACGGCGAGCGCGAGCATCCTGCGTTCATGGCGAGATTGACGGTCGAGCAATTCCACTCACTCGCCGAGGCAAGCCGCGCGCGCAGCAAGACGCTCGACGAACTCTTCCGCGCCAATCGCTTTCTCGTGCAACCCGACGACACGATCGTCTTCGACGCGAAAGCAGCAGCGAAGGTGCTTGACGCGAAGGGCATCGGCCACCTGCGTGCGATCGCGGCGCTGCTGGCGGCGTCCATGTCGTGGGTGCCGAACGAGATCGAGGCGGTCATCAAGCCATACGCCGATGCGCACGCCGAGGGCAAGCTGGGCGATGTCGCCCAGCCGCTGCGCGTTTCGGTCAGTGGTGGCACGGTGAGCCCACCGATCTTCGACACGCTGGCGATCCTCGGTCGTGAGTCGACCCTCGCTCGCATCGAGCGATGCCTGGCGAAGTTCGGCGGTTGATCGCCCTGAGCGCAGTGACGATCCGGGGGAAGCGCGATACACTGCCGACCTCGGACCGTTGGCGCAGTTGGCTAGCGCGCCTGCATGACACGCAGGAGGTCACTGGTTCAAGTCCAGTACGGTCCACTATGAAACTTGTTGCGCTCGCGGTGGTGATGATGGTCGTTTCGGCACCCACGCCTCCGGCAGTTCCCAAGCTTCCGGCCCCTGCGCAGAAGCCCGCGGCACCATCAATCGGCGAGCCCATGCCGAACACGCTCACACCTCAGGAACGACTGGACGGCTGGGTGTTGCTCTTTGACGGCGAGAACGCGTCGAAGAGTTTCCGCGGCTATCGCAAGCAGGATCTGCCGGAGGGATGGATCGCGACCGACGGCTGCATCGTGCGCAAGGGACCGGGCGGCGACATCGTCACGCGCGAGCAGTACAAGGACTTCGAGTTCATGTGCGACTGGAAGGTCCAGACCGGCGGCAACTCCGGCATCATGTGGCATGTGAGCGAGGAGCGGCCGAATCCGTGGGAGACGGGGCCCGAGATGCAGATCCTCGACGACGCGGCGCATGTCGACGGGCGCTCGCCTTCGACATCCGCTGGTGCTTGTTACGCGCTGTATGACGCGCCGGAAGGCGCCGTCAAGCCCGCGGGCCAGTGGAATCGCGCTCGCGTGCTCATCCAGGGCACGAAGGGCGAACTCTGGCTCAACGGCGTGAAGACCGCATCCTTCGACACGGCGAGCGATGAGTGGAAGGATCGCATCGCCAAGAGCAAGTTCAAGGACATGCCGCAGTTCGCGAAGATGGATCGCGGCGTCATCGCGCTTCAGGATCACGGCGACGAGGTCGCGTTCCGGAACATCAAGGTTCGACCGATCCAGTGAGCGACGGCGACGAGGCGCAGCGGTTCCGCGCCGAGAACGACACGAGCATCCCGGGGTTCGACGCTGATCGAATGACGCTCTACGAGCGCGGCACCGCCGAGCGTGGTCCGCGCGAACTGCTTATCACGGCGCTCGATCGATTCACTGCCACGCGACCGGTACTCGAGGCTCCCGACGCACCCTGCGCATCGAACGCGCCGGACATGCCGAAGACTTCGGACCACCGGGAGATCGAAAGCGCTGGAGACATCGCAGGCATCGCAGACATGGCGCGGGCTGACGGCAGGGTCCTCCGAGCAATGGACCTCGGTTGCGGTCTCGGCCAGGAAACGGAGCTGCTTCTGCAGCGCGGGTGGTGGGTGACGGCGAGTGACGCAAGTGCGCGCATGCTCGAGTGCACCCACGCGAGAGCGATCGCGCGTGGTCTCGGCGAACGGTTGACGCTCATCCACGCACCCTTCGAGCGCACGACGCTTGCACCGTCGTCGTTCGATCTCGTACACGCGGGGTTCGCGCTCCCGTTCTGCCCAGCGATGCATTTCGAGTCGCTTTGGTCGAGCGTCGTGGTCTCACTTCGGCCGGGCGGTCTCTTCGTCGGTCAGTTCTTCGGTCCGGATGATGCGTTCGTGCGCACGTCGAGTCCCGGGGACATGTCCGTCCACGATGCGAGCGAGGTCACGCGATTGCTGGCTGGCTTCGAGGTGCTCGATCGCAACGAGATCAACAGGCCGGGTGAGACTGCGCCGGGATTGCCCAAGCACTGGCATGTGCAACATGTGATCGCGCGGCGGCGTGCGGGTGTACCCCGCTGACCGGCGCGGGCAGTACCCTCCCCTCCATGCGCGACAGCGTGAGCGTCATCGGGCGCCCGTTCGAGCATCCGAGCAGCCAGCACGATCTCGTGCGCCATCGCTATCGCGCGTATGCACCGCACTACGACCGCCGATTCCGGCGCTACTCCGCTTGGTCCCGCGCGCATGTGCTCGATGCGATCGGCGTGGGGCCGGAGCCACGGCGCATCCTCGACGCTTGCTGCGGAACAGGCATCGTCACTGCGGCGCTGGCCGATCGCTTTCCGGCCGCCGAAGTATTCGGCATCGATCTCTCGCATGAGATGCTGGCCTGCGCGCATGAGCGACTCGAAGCGCTCTCGCTCGGCACGGTTCATCTGAAGGAGGCGCCGGCGGAACGCCTGCCTGTCGACTCGGAGAGCATCGATCTGCTGGTGTGCGCCAATGCGTTCCATCTCATCGATCGTCAGCAGCCGGCGATGGAGGAGTTTGCGCGCGTGCTCGCGCCGGGCGGCCGTGCCGTCATCTTCGATTGGACCAGGGAGTCGATACCGATGCGCCTGTTGCTGCACTGGCTGCTCTTGACGCAGAAGACGCGGCGCCGTGTCCACACCTGCGGGAGTCTGGTCAATCTCGCGCGACATGCCGGTCTTGACGCGGAGGTCGCGCAGCGAGCATGGATCCCGCCAGCATGGTCAGTCATGACGGTGCAGTTGCGCAAGCCGTCGGCACGGTGACGCGAGTCAGCCGTGCGGAGCCGATCCGGCGCGCCACTTGATGCTGCATCCGATTGCCGGCTTCTGCTCCGACACAGGTGGACGATCCGTAAGCACCGCCGTGATCGCCGCACGAAGATCGGCGCCGGTCACCGGCACGGCGCTGTTCGGTCGGCTGTCATCGAGCTGACCTCGATAGACGAGCCGGCGCGACTGGTCGTAGAGGAAGAAATCGGGTGTGCACGCGGCGTCGAATGCGCGAGCGACCGTCTGCTCGGCGTCGTGCAGATACGGAAAGCCGTAGCCGGCGTCGATCGCCTCCGTGCGCATCGCGTCGGGACCATCGGCCGGATGCGTGACGGGATCGTTTGAGCAGACTCCAACCGTCGCGAGTCCTTGCGAGGCGAAGTCGCGCGGAAGCTTGGCCAACTCCGTTCGGATGTGCTTCACGAACGGGCAGTGATTGCAGATGAACATGACGAGCAGCGCCTGCGCTGGCTTGAAGTCGTCTCGGCGCACGACCTTGTTGCTCGTCACATCGGTGAGCGCGAAGTCGGGGCAGGCCGTGCCCAGTGGAACCATGTGTGAAGTGAGTGGAGGCATGGTGACTATGTAACAGGGGACAGCCCCCTTGGGGACAGCCCCCTTGGGGACAGCCCCCTTGGGGACAGCCCCCTCAGGGGGCTGTCCCCAAGGGGGCTGTCCCCAAGGGGGCTGTCCCCGCACGTCTAGCATGGCGCCATGGACGGCCGCAGCGCGGACACCGACGAAGTGCAGTGGGAGGACGATCCCGACGACGAGGGACCCTCCAGCGCCGACATCGAGCGCTTCTCAGGCGATGTGGCGCACTGTCCATCATGCGGCGCCGAAGTGTGGGACGACGCGGTGAAGTGCCCCAGTTGCTTCGCGATGATCGAAGGAGAGACGGCACGACTGCCTCCGCTCCAGGATTGGTGGCGGAACCGTTGGTTCGTCATCGTCGTGGCGGTGCTCGTGCTCGCGATGCTCGGACTGTTGCCGATGCTCTTTCGCCGCTGAACGATCGTCGCGTCTCTCGGCACCGAGTGACGCCGCGTCAGCCACGGGATCACTGCGGTCGCCGCAGGCGCGTGGCGCTCGCTTGCGATGCCGAGGCGGATGCTGCGTTGTCGGCACGCGCCAATGAAAACGGCACTGCTTGCGCAGCGCCGTTCGCGTTCGGACTCGAATGCCCCCTGTAGGATTCGAACCTACGACCCGCTGATTAAGAGTCAGCTGCTCTACCAGCCTGAGCTAAGAGGGCGAGGGCGCGGAGTATAGCACTGGCACTTGCGCACGTCACCGCGCCGAGCACCTGCGCGGCTCACTTCTTGCCGTGGCACTGCTTGTACTTCTTGCCGCTGCCGCAAGGACACGGTTCGTTGCGTCCGACCGTGGTCGTCGTACTCGCCGCGCGCCGCGTGGCCGCGCCCAAACCTGCACCGGCGCGCTCCGCCTGCTCGAGCTCTCGCTGCTGCCGCGCGGACGGTCCCGGTTCGGAGGACGGCAAAGCGCCGCCTCCGGCGCGAGGCGCCATCGCGGCGGCTGAAGTGGCGCTTCCGAGGCCTGGCGGCACCGCGCGAGCCGCAGGGACACCAGCCGTTGGCGCGGTGGCTCCCGCCGGCGCGGTCCCGGCACCGGCTGGAACGGGTGCGGCCGCAGGCGGTCGCGCCGGCTGCGGAACCAGTCGACCCTTGAAGATCACATCGACGATCTTCTCGCGCAGGTTGACGTTCATCTCCTCGAAGAGATTCGCCGCCTCGCGTTTGAACTCGATGCGAGGATCCTTCTGACTGAAGGCGCGGAACCCGATCGCGTCGCGCACACCGTCCATCGCACGCAAGTGGTCCTTCCATGCGGTGTCGAGCATCTGCAGCGTGATCCATCGCTCGAACTGCGCGAGTTCCTGTCGCAGCAGTTCGTGCAGGCGCATCTCAACGAACGCATCGGCATCGGCGGCGCACTGTTCGCGCTCGATCTCACCGAGCACGATGAGGCACTCGCGCTCGAACCACGTGGCGATTTCGTCGACCGTGCGCCCAGCCGCCAGACACTTCGCGGCGCGATCCTTGACTCGCGCGTCGTCCCAGCGCTCGGCCTCTTCCAGCAGCAGTCGCCGAAGTTCCTGCGGATTCGTGCTCGGTAGCGCATCAGGCGTCCATGACAACGCGTAGCGGCTCCGCGCCCACGCACAGAATTGCGTCACCGCCATCTGCGGATTGATGGCCATGTTCGCATTGGTGAATTCGATTGCGAAGTCGATCGGATACGCAAGCTCACGCTGGCGATAGAGCTTGCCCGAGTGATCGAGCAGGCGATCGGCCGCCGCATCGGGCGTCGCAGCAGCGATGAACTCGTCGGCGGCGAATTCGCCACCGAAGACGCGCTTGGCCCAGCCGGTGAGTTCGCGCGCGCCGTAGTCCGGTGCCAGGAATGCATCGAGGGGACCGAGATCGATCGCTTCGAACTTGCGGTGCGCGGCTTCCTCGATCACTCGACGAACGGACGCCTTGTCGCCTGCGCGCACGATGTCCTCTGGCACCTCGGCGCCGTAGTTGGTGCGCGCCCAGTTCTGAAGGCCGACCACATCGAGTGGCGAAGCAGCCTCCTGCGCAGCGCCGTCGGCACCATCGTCGCCTTCGCCTGGAGCACCGGCGGCCCCGACCGTCTCGTCGCTCATGAACTCGCTGACCGTCGCCAGGATCACATTCGTGGCGTCCTCCGTCGTCTCGCGGAGGATGAAGTTTCGAACATCCTCGGGATCGCGCACGCGGATGCGATTGGCATCAATCAGCACATTGAAGTGCTGGTGGACCCACTCGGCGATGCACTTTGGCACATGCGTCGGCCCCAGGTAGTTGCCCGCTGCGTCACGCACGGCGCTCTCGCAGCGCTCCCAGACGCTATCGCGAATCTTCCGTCCCTCCACGATCGGCTGGCGCATCGCATAGAACTTGCGGCGCTGGAACTCCATCGGCTCGTCGTACTCGAGGATGTTCTTGCGGATCTGGAAGTTGCGCTCCTCGACCTTGCGTTGCGCTTTCTCGACAGCGCGCGTCAGCATGGGCGAATCGATCGAGTCTCCTTCCTTCATGCCGAGGTGACTCAGCAGCGAGAGCGTCTTCTTGCCCGCGAACATCTTCATCAGGTCGTCGTCGAGCGAGAGGAAGAAGCGACTCGAGCCCTGATCGCCCTGGCGACCGGAGCGACCTCGAAGCTGGTTGTCGATGCGGCGACTCTCGTGGCGTTCGGTGCCGATGATGTGCAGACCGCCGAGCTCCTCCACGCTGAGGAACATCGAGAGTCGGTGCATGAGGAAGCCGCCCGATGCATCGAGTTCCTGCAGCAGCGCCGCTTCGCCGAGCGCCGCGGCCTTCTTCTCCGGGATGCCGCGGAACTCGCCGGCCCAGTGACGCAGCACGCGAAGTCGCGTCTCTTCGATCGGCAATGCCGACGCTTCCTTGGCGTCGATCTTCGCCTCGGTGACGGCCAAGTGGCGCCAGATGCGCTCAAGGATCTCTTCGTCGGTGAGCTCGGCGCTGACATCGCGCGGCGCGATCTCGCGGCGCTTCCAGTGGTCGATGAGCTTGGCGCGATCGATCTTCCCGAGCTTGATGTCGGTGCCGCGACCGGCCATGTTCGTGGCGATCATCACGGCGCCGAGCTGACCTGCGCTCGCCACAATGTCCGCTTCGCGCTCATGCTGCTTGGCGTTCAGCACCTCGTGCTTGATCTGGTACTTGCGCGTGAGCATCTGTGCGAGCGTCTCGCTCTTCTCGACGCTGGTCGTGCCGACGAGCACGGGGCGACCGACATCGTGGAAGTGCTTGATCTCTTCCACGATCTGCTCCCATTTGTCCTTGCCACTGAGATAGACGAGGTCGTTGCGATCGTCGCGGATGACCGGCACGTTCGTCGGAATGCTGACGACATCGAGCTGATAGATCTCGTAGAACTCGGTGGCCTCGGTGTCCGCGGTGCCGGTCATGCCCGCGAGGCGCTCATAGAGCTTGAAGTAATTCTGGATGGTGATCGTGGCCATCGTCTGCGTCTCTTCCTTGATGCGGACGCCTTCCTTGGCCTCGACCGCCTGATGCAGACCATCCGACCACTGCCGGCCGATCATCTTGCGCCCCGTGTTCTGATCGACGATGATCACGCCCGTCTCGCCCTGATCGTCGGCGGCGACGACATAGTCGCGATCGCGCTGATAGACGGTGTGCGCGCGGATCGACTGCTCCAGCAGATGCGGCATATCGATGTGCTCGCCGACATAGAAGCTGCCGACGCCGGCCTGGCGCTGCGCCTCGGCAATGCCGTCGTGCGTGAGGTTCGCGCGCTTCTTGTCGAGTTCCACCTCGTAGTACTGCGTGTAGCGATCGCGCGCCTTCTCGAGCGAAGGCAGTCGACCGCGCGCCTCGGCGAGCTGTTGCTTCATCGCCGGCACGCGCTCCTTCTCGCGCGCGTTGCGGATGTCACCCTCGAGGCCGGCCGCCTCGCGCTGACAGCGCTGTACCTCCTCGTCGGCGTCGTTCCACAACTTCTGCTTCTGCACGAGTTCGAGCGCGATGCGATCGGCGATCTGGTAGCGCGGTTGCTCGCGCTCGGCGAGACCCGAGATGATGAGTGGCGTCCGCGCCTCGTCGATGAGAATCGAGTCGACCTCGTCGACGATCGCGAACTGCCGGCGCTTCTGCACCTGGTCCTCGGGGCGCAGCTTCATGTTGTCGCGCAGGTAGTCGAAGCCGAACTCGGCGGTCGTGCCGTAGACGGCATCGCATCGGTAGGCGGCGCGCTTCTCTTCGTGGCTCTGCATGTGGACCGGATGAATGGCGCCGACCGTGAGTCCCACCGCTCGGAAAAAGGGAAAAACCCAATCGCGGTCGCGTTGCACCAGGTAGTCGTTGACCGTCACGACCTGCACCTGCTTGTCGCCGACGGCCGCGAGGTAACTCGCCAGCGGCGCCACGATCGTCTTGCCTTCGCCGGTCTTCATTTCGGCGATCTGCCCCTCGGAGAGCACGATGCCGCCGATGATCTGCACATCGAACGGTCGCGCACGGAAGGGCGGACGGCTCTGCGGGAAAAGTTCGCGCACCGCTTCGTACACCGGCACTGGAATGTCGACGAATTGCCACGCGGCGATCGGGCCAGCCGCGCCCATCAAGTCGCCGTCGGGATCGCGCGCAACGGTGGCATCGATGATGGCGCGCGTCTCGTCGTAGAGGCGACGCGCTTCCGTCGGCAGCGTCGCCGGATCGAATCGCTGCTCCGCAGGCAGATCGGGATTGAAGATGTTGCGAATGCCGACGGCACGATCCATCGCTTCGCGCGCCACGGCGAGGATCTCCTGCATCATGTCGACGACCTTCTCGCCCGCCTTCACGCGGCGGCGGAACTCATCGGTCTTCGATCGCAGCGCGGCATCAGTGAGTTGACGCATCTCCGGTTCGCGCTGCGAAACCTGACGGACGATGCGAAGGTAGCGCTTGACCATGCGCTGGTTGCGCGTACCGAAGAGGACTTTGGCGAGTTTGCTGAAGAAGGGAACGGCCATGGAACGGCTCCGAGGAGGTCGATCGAGCGAAGCGCCCATGCGGCCATTCGGCCAGCGGAGCGCGCGATTCAATTGAATGAAACGAGATCACGGTCGAACGGCGCATCGGGCGCTGATCCGACGGGATCGGTCCAACCGTCACGCACGCGCGGGCGGTGGCAGATCCAGCGTGCGCCACGCGGCGGCAGCGCGCACCCCGACCGAGCTGGTGGGCGGCGCAGCGTCGGTGCCACCGGTTCCGAAGCGTGGCTGCGGAAGGGGGGCGACCGTCGCCACCTCGCGCTGACACGACATCGATAATGGCGCGAGCGTGCGAAACCCGGGCAATCGGCCATCGCTCGCCGTCGGCATGATGGTTGCCAGCGCCACCAGTACCACCAGGCCCGCGACGACCGAGGCGGGCGTCATGAGCGCGGGGGCGTGGAAACGAGGTTGAGCGGCGGTGCGGCGCATGGGTTCCGAGCGAACTCGGAGGGTCAAAGGTACCGGCAGGCCGGTGCTTCGGTCAATGATCGGCTCAAGAGGAGCGGTCTCTCAGTGAAATCGGCTGCTGCTCGCGAAGTCGGCGGAGTTCGAGGTACGAGATGTTCCCGGGCACTTCAGCGCCCGCATCATCAGCCCACTCAAGCGAAATCGGGATGCGCCCGGTCGCATCGATATCGACCTCTCCGAGCACGATTCCGCGCCGATGTCGACCCGCCGGAACTTCGGCTTCGATCTCCAACTCGCCGATGCCGAGTCGCAGCGTGCGCGACTCACGCACGGCGCCGGCGAACACCAATTCGAAGCGACCTGGCGCGTCGACGATGGCATCCCAGAGCAGTCGATCGTCGGCCATGATGGTGATGCCCGTGCCGTCGGGGGTCAGCGCGTTGCCGATGAGGCGCGCCAGTCGGCGCGGACCGACGAAGCGAGCATCGAGTGTGGAGAGTCGCACGCGACCCGCCGACTCGGTGACGGCGAACGAGGCGCTCGCAAGCGCGTCGAAGCGTTGTGGATCGTCGGCCGCGCGCGCCAGGAGCGCCGCGGTGCGGCGATCGAGCTCCTCCGCCGGCAGCACGAGCGTGGCGGTGCGATCGACACGTCCGATGTTCATGCCGACGAAACGGCCGTCGAGATCGACGACGGCGGAGCCGCACTGCTCCGGATCGACGACGCCATCCTGCTGCCAGACGAGTGTGCGATAGGGAAGCACGCGACTCACGCTCACGCGCGTGTTGCCGCGATCACGAACGCGAATGCTCGGCTGGCGGCGATCGAGTCGCACGATGAGCGCGCGGCGCTCGCCGCCTCGATCGACCTCGAGCGCAAGTTCGTCGCCGACTCGCTTCGCCGCGATCATCTCGCTGAGCGATCGCTGACTCGTGAACGGTCGACCATCCGCCGTGACGATTCGATCGCCGTCGCGCACGTCGGCGCGAGCGGCAGGCGTGCCGGGAACGACCGAACGAACGCTCGCGGTGCCTTCGCGTTCGGCGCGCCACGAGATTCCAAGGAACGGTCGTGCATCGGGATCCTCCAGGCGCGATGACTCGAGCGACATGAATCCCGTCGAGAGCAGTTCACCATCGGCGCCGACATTCAGCAGCAGCGAGCCGGCGGCGGGCTCTGCTGCTGCAAGCGGCATCGGCCTCGCGAAGTCGTGTGCGTCGGCGCGAAGCAGGAGCAGATCGGCGTCGGGGTCATAGGCCACTCGCTCGGCGCGCACGCGACGACCGTCGCGCGATGCAATCAACGGTGCCGAGAATCCGACCTCCGAGGCCTTCGTCATCAAATAGCCATCTGCACGCACCGCGATGGCGAACGCGCGCGGACCACCGTCGCTCTCGATCGAAATCACACTCGCGCCTGCGCGCGTGGCAGCGGGTCGAAGCAGCAAGAGTCGCTCCGCCGAATCTCGCGACTGTTTCGGAATGCGAGCATGGGCCGCGCCCGCGCCGGGGTCGGCGTCGCCCGGCGGAACATCGAGTGCCTCGTCCAGCAGCTGCAGCGCGTCGCCCGCGAGAATCTCCGTCGAACTCGCCCAGTTCCAGAAGCTCTTCCAACCGCAGCGCGAAGCAACACCGACGACGCGGCCGGAGAGATCGACGACGGGACCACCCGAGTCGCCCGCTTCGATCGGTGCGTCGAAACGAAGACCGGTGCCGATGCCGGGTTCGGCCCAGAGTCGTCCGGCGCGAACGACAGGAGGTCGCACGGCGCCGGAGAGCGACGCGCGATCGCGTTCACGACGCGGCGCTCCGGAGTCGGTGCGCCATCTCGGCGCGACAAGCGGGCCCAGCACACTCGCGGGTGGACCGACGGTTGCACCGACCATCTCGCCCTCGCTTTCGCCGACCGTCTCGCCAACGGTGTCACCGACGGCCGAACCAACGGCGCTGGCCTCGGCTCCGGACTCGGCCTCTGGCTCGTCGTCGATCCAGAGTCCGCGCGGATGCCCGAGCACCACGATCCACTCGCCGATCTCCGGTTGTTCCGTCGCGATCTCGGCAACAGGAAGGCGATCGCCACCGGTCTCGAACGCCACGAGTCCGAGATCGAAGCCATCGCGCTGGAGCGATGCGGTGGACTCGCCAAAGAAGAGCCGTCCATCGGGGAGCACGATGCTGCACGCCCGGCCTGGCGTTCTCGTGACATGGCCGCAGGTCAGCACAATGGCGCGTTCGCCGTCGTCAGCCACAATGACACCCGAACCGGTGCCGCGCCGATTCGTGCCTTCGTCGTCGAAGACGAGACAAACGGTCGCCGGTCGCACACTCGCTGCAACGGCGATGATCGCGTCCTCGATCGCCTTCGACTCCGCGAGTGCAGGTGAGAGGCGCGGTGCCTCACTGGGCGCCGAAACAGGCGTTGGCTGCGGTTCTGCGCAGCGTCCGAGCGCGAGCACGGATGACGCAATCGCCGCAGCGGAGAGTGCGATTCGGCGCAGAAGGCCATGAAGCGGTGAGGGTCGCATCAGTGTCTGGATCCCAGGAGATCGGCGCCAGCGTCGAGGCGGGCATCCGCTCTCCCTACGCCCTCCCGATGCAAAGTGCGCGCCAATCGCATCGTCCGATTTCGGCGTGACAGCGTCCTTGACCTGCGCCGTGTGCGCCGTAAGAGCGGTGTTCGCGTACCGCTCGATGCTCGGCCGGTGCCGCTGCCGAGCGTTGATTCGACTGGCCTGGCTCGGATTCGAACCGAGGACCCATCGATTATGAGTCGACTGCTCTAGACCGCTGAGCTACCAGGCCTGCAGCGCAGGGTAGCAGCAGCCCCTAGGATCCGACCCCTGTGACGAATCGCATCGAGGCAGCCTTCGAAGTTCAGCGCCGAGAAGGCACCGGGTCCATCATTCCGTTCGTCGTCGGTGGGCATCCGAGTCTGGCAGCGACCGCGGCGATCCTCCCGGCGCTCGCTGCGGGTGGCGCCCGCATCATCGAGATCGGCGTGCCGTTCTCCGATCCGATCGCGGATGGTCCCGTGATCTCCGAGGCCATGCGCCGCGCACTGGACGCAGGTGCAACGCCCGCGAGATTGTTCGAGTCGATCGGCGCGATTCGTTCGTCGATCGACGCGGCGCTGGTCTTCATGGTCAGCATCTCGATCGTGGAGCGCATGGGCCGGACATCGTTCATCGATGCTGCGAAGCAGGCTGGAATCGATGGACTCGTGATTCCCGATCTTGATCTCGACGAAGCGCCGGCCGTCGCCGCCCTGTGCCGCGAGCGTGGACTGACGCTCACAATGCTCGTGGCGCCGGCGACGGGTGGTGACCGAGCGCGTCGCATCGTCGACGCATCGAGCGGGTTCATCTACTTGTTGGCGCGACAGGGTGTGACCGGAGCCGGTATCGCGAACAGCGATGGCAAGGCGCACGAAACGGGGGCGCCAGATCTTGCTCGGCGCGTGCAGGAACTCCGCGCCGCCAGCGAGCTGCCGATCGCGTGCGGTTTCGGCATCGCCAGCGCGGCGCAGGTCACTCAAGTGCTGCAGCATGCAGATGCGGCGATCGTCGGCAGTGCGCTGGTTCGCGCGCTCGACGCATGCAACTCACCGGAGAAGGCAGCGGCCGCCGCCACGGCATTCATGCGCGATCTCTCAGGCGGTCTCCGGAGTGTGGCTGCTCGTCAGTAGCGGCGCAGCACGCCGATGACGACGCCCTGGATCTGGCAGTCGTCAACCATGATCGGCGGAAACTCCGGGTTCGCGGGCTGCAGCCGAATCTGCCCATTTCGTTCGCGAAAGAAACTCTTGAGCGTCGTCTCGCCGTTGGGCAGCAGCGCCACGACGCGCTCGCCGTTGCGCGCATGATTGCGCTGCTCCACGATCACATAGTCGCCATCGAAGATGCCTTCATCGCGCATGCTCATGCCTTCGACCTGAAGCGCAAAGAGTGATCCGCGCTGTCCGCGCCGCGGGCCGAAGATCTCCTCGAGCCGAAGCTCCTCCGTCTGCTCCATGCGCTCGATCGGCATACCCGCCGCGATTCGCCCCACGAGTGGAAAACTTGTGGTCGTCTCCTCATCGGGAAGGATCGCCGCATCAGGGATGGACAAAGAGCGAGCCTTGTTCGCATCGCGCCGGAGTGCGCCCTTCTCGATCAGCGCCTCCACGTGTTCGAAGACCGTCACCTTGCTGATACCGAGCTCGTCGGCGAGTTCCTGCATGGTGGGGGAGAGGCCGTGGCGGTTCCGCCACTCCCGGACCAACTTGAAGACTCTGAGTTGTTGCGGAGTGAGATTGATGGATCGGTTGGTTCGTGCGGTTCTCATGGTCGGAGATTCGTGGGTTGTGCGAAGGGGGAACGGGTGAGTGGACGAGCGCGGTCGAACGAACGATCGGCAGACGCGTGATTACAGATGCCGCGCGCTCTGGCGGAGCACCGAGCAGGGCGAGGATGCCGCGGAAGAGAGCGTGCGCCACGCGACCAACCGAGACCGCCTCCGGCGCTGACGTGGTGCGCTCGAATGTGTCGGCACCGAACCGCGACTCGAAGTCGCCGCCAGGTCCAAGTACGACAAGTGGGGCGGGATCGGCGCGATCCCATGTGCGGGAGGTCGACGGAATCGGTCCAATGGTCAGTGCAAAACTCGACAAGTCTGTTCGCATGGCTGTTCGGAGTTTGATCGGATGATGGTCGCTGGAGTCTGTACATTTCGTTCGGTGGATGTTACCCAATCGAACACCGAACGGGAACGGCCGCTGACTTCTTTCCTGCAGCGAGTTGCAACCCTCTCCCGAAACGCTGCCGCCGCAGACACTGCGCCGGTAGGCTCCGCCCGATGCCCCCAGAGCCTCACGAGACCACGCCGTCAGCGGTCCACGCCCGAAAGGTCCCTTCAACGCCCTCGGCGTCCGGCTGTTCGCACGCGGGACCTCCGGAGCCGCTCGGCGGCTGTGAGCTTCGCAGCCGGTTCCTGCTCGATCCCGCGATCACTTTCCTCAATCACGGTTCGTTCGGGGCGGTGCCGAACAACGTCTACGAAGCTCAGGAGCGCTGGCGGCGCACCATCGAGTCCCGACCCATCGAGTTCCTCGGCCGGAAGGTGCGCACGCTGCTCGAACCATCGAAGCAGGCCGTCGGTCGTCTGCTTCATTGCGCGCCGAACGAGATCGGCTTCGTGACCAATGCGACCGAAGCCATCAATGGCATCCTCGGTTCCCTCTCGTTCAGTCCCGGCGACGAGCTGCTGACGACAAACCATGTCTACAACGCCATCCGACAGGTGATGCGCTTCACGGCCGCGCGGTGGAAGGCGACCTACCGCGAACTCGAGTTGCCGCTGCCTTGCGCGGGTCCTGACGAAGTCGTCTCGCGCGTCGTCGGTGCGCTCTCGTCATCGACTCGGCTGCTCGTCATCGACCATGTCACATCGCCGACGGCGCTCGTGCTGCCCGTCGAACCGATCGTGCGCGCGTGTCGCGAACGCGGTGTCTCCGTGCTCGTCGATGGCGCGCACGCGCCGGGCATGGTGGAGATCGACCTGGCGCGACTCGACGCCGATGCGTATGTCGCCAATCTGCACAAGTGGCTCTTCGTGCCCAAGAGTTGCGGCATCCTGCGTACAAGCGATGCATGGCGATCGCGCATGCATCCAGCGGTCGTGAGTCACTTCTATGGCGAGGGCTTCGAGCAGGAATTCGATTGGCAGGGCACACGCGATGTGACCGCATGGATCTGCGCCGCAGACGGTCTCGCCTTCACCGAAGAATTTGGCGCCGGTCGGGTGCGCGAACACAACCATCACCTCGTTCGCTGGGCGCATGCGATGCTCTGCGAGCGACTCGGCGCGATGCCGCTCTCTCCCGTCGATGGATCGATGCTCGGTTCGATGGCGACCGTGCGACTGCCGCCGTCACTGAGAGCGCGTTTCGGGAAACCCGAGGCGCTCGGTGCCCATCTCTACGAGGTTGAGCGCATCGAGATTCCGGTGATCGACTTCGCCGGACATTGGCATGTGCGAATGAGCGCCCAGATCTACAACCGGCCGCAGGACTACGAACGATTGGCGGAGGCGATCGAGAAGCTCACCGTATGACCACCTCCACTTGCAGGACTGGCAAGTGCGGCAACACGGGCGAGGGCTGCAGGACTGGCAGGAGCGGAACTGTCGGCGCGACCGACACGACCGGCACGACGGGCAATGCCGGCAAGACCGGCGCGACGGCGCGCTCATCCGTCTGACGGAGGCGGCGATGGATCGCGCGGCGCCGGCGGTTCCGGAGGCGCTGGAGTCGACGGGGGCGAAGGTCGCGCCCGTGCCTGTTCCGCGAGCAGCGCCTCCATCTCGGCGATGCGACGACGCTGCTCTTCCTGCGCCTGCTTGAACGGAACATACTGCGTGTTGAACCACTGCCACCAGGCGCGCATGTCGTAGGCGAGCCATTCGGTGCTCTCGCCGAAATCGGTGGTCGTCATCGACACAAGTGCCTGGTGCACTTCCGTGCGGTAGCTGTACGCCACCGCATCCTGCACGCGAAGCAGCACGCCTTCGATGACCGAGCCGATCACGGGCGTGAACGCACCCGAGTTGTCACCGACGATTGGAACGACATTCGCCACATAGGTCTTGGTGGTCCCAATGGCGATCCACGCCAAATCGCCCGTGCCGCGCACCGGATCGTCTGCGACCTGCGCGAAGATCATGGGTGGAATCGCCGCAAGGATGTTGAGATTTCCCGCGAGCGCACCTGCGTTGTTCACCACTTCGTGCTGCTTCTGCCGCAACGACGAGTCAACGACGCGCAGCACCGCATCGCACGCGGGACGCTTGATGCGTGACATCGCCTCGCTGCGGAACGCGCGATCGGGATCGGTGATCGCCACGAATGCGAGCGCCGCCTGGCCGTACTCGCCCGACTCGGCGAAGTGATCGAGCATGGCATGGCGCGTCTCCGGCGTCTCGCGCGCAAAGACTTCGATCATCGGCTCGAAGGACGCGGGATCGGTGAACTGACGAAGCTGCGCCACTCCCTCCGCGCGAATCGCAGGTCGTCGCGTATGGAAGTACCGCTGGCAGAGCTCGCGCAGCGCCTGCTCGTAACTCCGCTGCTCGGCGCGGGCGACGAAGAGCATGACCTCGGGATCGCACGGCGGATCGGTGATCGCGGGCACGCCGCCGACGGCGGGAATTGGCGCGAGCAGACTTGGTGGGATGGCGTGCGCCGCTGACGCAGTTGGCGCTGACGCAGGAGCTGCCGACGCGGGTGCGGCCGACGGTGGCGCCTGAAGCACCGTTCCGTCGGCGGCCAGCGTCGACGCGACCATGAGCAGTGAAGCAAGCATCGTCGTCATCCATCAGTAGGATAACGGCCCATGGATCCGACCCAGACCTTCTATGACCGACTTGGGGCCGAGCCCTTCTGGCGGATCGCGCGGGCCTTCTACGCTCGAATCGACGTGCATCCGCGGCTGCGGCCGATGTTTCCAGCCGATCTCGAGGACGCCATCCGCAACCAGGCGGAATTCCTGATTCAGTACTTCGGCGGACCGCAGACCTACAGCGATCGCAAGGGTCATCCGCGGCTTCGCATGAGACACGCGCCGTTTCGCATTGATCTACAGGCTCGCAACGACTGGGTCGAGTGCATGCGCGGCGCTCTGGGTGATGCAGAGATACCACCGGATGCCATCGACTCCATGATGCGCTACTTCGAGCACACGGCCACCTTCATGATGAACACACCGGAGTAGCGGCGCCGCAGCACACGAGCCGCGCCGCGTCGGTGGCCATCAGCTCACGCTGGTGATGATCACATTGGTGGCGGCGAGGCGCGCCTTCGCCTGCTCCGCGCCCTGGCGCGTGTCGAAGCGCCCTAGCTGCACGGTCCAGAAGTCGCGGCCACTGGCGTCGCGCGTTCGAACGACGCGGGGATCACCGAGGCCCGCTTCGCGCGATTGGGTCGCCAACTCCGACGCACGCCGTCGCGCATTCGCTTCGCTTTGGAACGCGCCCGCCTGCAGCGCGAAGGCCGTGCCGGCTCGGCCCGTGGCGGGTGTCGGCGCAGCGCCACCAATCGAGGTGCCCGACGAGCCTGCGCTCGTTCCGACCGCACTCCCGCCACCGACTTGCCCCGCCGCACGATCCGTGGCGTATGAAGACGCGACTTCGGCATAGCCGAGCACGCGCGAGCGTTCTTCGCCCGAGAGCCCCGCCGCAGCATCGCGATAGCACTGTGCCGCTTCGCTCCATCGGTTCTGCTTCACGCGCACATCGCCGACCATGATCTTCGAGTCGACGACCAATCGCGGATCCTGGCTGCGACCCGATGCCATGAATTGCAGCTCCGCGTCGTCGTACATCTGCCGTTGATAGGCCGCGAGTCCGGCCACCCACGCCGCCTGTTCGCGAAGGGGAGAACTCGCCGTGCGCGCGAGGGTCTTCGAGCGGTCGTACGCCTCTGCGTATCGCCCCTCGCGGTAGTCACCGACGGCCGTGGCGAGCTCCGGTGACTTCGCCATCTGGATGCCATTCGCCCGCGAGCCCTCGGGCGAGCCGCCCTTGGGAGCACAGCAGGAGAGCAACAGAATCGTGAGAAGCGTGACGATGCGTCCGGTCAGTCGAGTGGCGGTGCGCATGAGTGCTTCGTATCGTATCGGTTCGCGCCCGTCTGGCCTCCAATGAGACTGCTCCGACGAATCGAGCGACAGTTGCTGCTTCGCCCGTGGAAGACCTTCGTCCGCGACGATCAGCGGGCGTGGAGTGGCTTCACGCTGCTCTTTGCCGCATGGCACTTGGCACGCGAGATCGAGGCCCGCACCGAGCGCCAGACGGTCGGCATCATGCTGCCCACATCGGGACTCTTTCCGGTGGCCGTGCTGGCGACCTGGATGACCGGGCGCGTCATCGTGCCGCTCAACTACCTGCTCACACCCGAGGACTTGGCGCATGTGGCGCGCGATGCGGAGATCGACTGCGTCATTTCGGTGCAGCCGATGCTCGACTTCGTCGCGGGTCTGCCCGACGGCGTGCGACCGCTGCGATTCGAAGACATTCGACTCAAGGGTGTGCCGCGGCCGCGCATCGGACCGGCGCGAGGCAGCGACGATCTCGCGTGTCTGCTCTACACATCAGGAACTTCGGCGCGTCCCAAGGGCGTGATGCTCAGCGCCGGCAATCTCGCGAGCAATGTCGAACAGTGTCAGCGCTGGGCAGGATTCGACTCGCGCGATGTGCTGCTGGGCGTGCTGCCGCAGTTCCACTCATTCGGTCTGACGATCCTCACGCTGCTGCCGCTCGCCGTCGGTGGAACGGCGATCTACACCGCACGCTTCGTGCCGAAGCGGATTGTCGAACTGGCGCGACAGCATCGCCCGACGGCGTTCATCGGCATCCCGTCGATGTACAACGCGCTGCGCCTGCTCAAGAGCGGCACAAGGGATGACTTCTCGTCACTTCGATACTGCGTCTCTGGCGGTGAGCCGCTGCCACGCGCCGTCATGGACGGTTTCCAGGAGCGCTACGGCGTCACGATCTGCGAGGGCTACGGACTCACGGAGACTTCACCGGTCTCCAACTGGTGTCGTCCCACCGAGTACCGCTGGAAGAGCGTCGGCCGCGCCGTGCCGGAGGTCGAAGAACGCATCGTCTCTCCCGAGGGCGCCGTGCTCCCGATAGGCGAAGAAGGCGAAGTTCGCATTCGCGGCCCGCACGTGATGCTCGGCTATCACAACCTGCCCGAGGCGACGCGCGAGGTCTTCGACGCTGACGGATTCTTCCGCACAGGTGACATGGGGCGATTCGATGCGGATGGGCACCTCATGATCACCGGGCGCATCAAGGAGATGCTCATCATCGCCGGTGAGAATGTCTTTCCGCGCGAAATCGAAGAGGTGCTCAATCAGCACTCGTCGGTCAAGGACTCGGCGGTCGTCGGCATGAGCGACGAGACGCGCGGCGAAGTGGCGCTGGCATTCGTGGAGCTGAAGGAAGACGAGCGCTGTGACGAGCCGGAACTTCGCGCGTTCTGTCGAGAGCACCTGGCGCAGTTCAAGGTTCCGCGCGAGATCCGGTTCCTCAGCGCCTTGCCGCGCAACGCCACGGGCAAGATCGTGCGGCGCAAGCTCTCGCAGCAGACAGTGAGCGACATCGCGCCCGCTGCGATCAGCAAGGACCCCAGCCGCCCAGAATGATCGCGATGTCGGCACCGTCGACGATGCCGTCGTCGTTGGCGTCTCCGTCGCCGGCGCCGCCCCAGTTGCCGAGCACGATCGCAATGTCGGCACCGTCGACGACGCCGTCATCGTTGAGATCACCGGCGCAGCCGCAGGTGCCGGGATCGAGCGCTTCGAGCGTGAGCGTGCCGATGCCCTGAACATTCTGCAGTCCACCGATGCGGATGAGATAGACCTCATTGCAGGCGGCATCGAAGACCACGGTGCTGAACGGCCCGGGCACGCACTCGCGATCGTCGTCGTTGCACCCGATCAACTCGCTCGGTGGGCATGAGGCGCCGCGGTAGACCGCCAGCCGCGTGTCGAAGCTCGTGTCGCCGCAGGTGGTCGCTCGCACCTGACCGGGTTGCTTCGGCTGGAAACTGAACCAGACATCGTGCTTGAATGCGGTCACGCCCTTGTCGCACTCCGGCGGCACCGGCGGACCGTCCGTCGTCGCAAGGATCGTTGAGAACAGCGTCGTGCCGACGGTCACCGGTGTCGCAAGCGCGCAGGCGTCGTTCACAGGCGGTGGTGCACCGCAACTGGTCGATGCGGCGATCGCACATGCGTTGTCCCACTCCACGACGCAGCAGAATGGATCGAGCAGACAGACCAGATCGCAGCATCCACTTGGGGTCGCACAGCCTGGGGTCGAATGCGGGACGAAGCAGGACTCGGTCGAGACTTGGCAGGGCGAATCGCATCCGGTGACGAAGGCAACGGAGAGCAGGAATCGACCATCCGCGCACGGGAAGGTCTCCGTCTGCCCGATCGTCGGGAAGATGCCCGCCGACACGACGACCCAGTACTTGCCCGCAGGCACGCAAACCTGCTTTGTGCCGACCAGCGTGTTCTTGCTCCAGACGTCCGCAACGGACATGGTCAAGGGGTTGCATCCGCCGATCGGTGGCGCGGGAATGAGCGCCGCCCAGGCTCGTTTCTTGCTCGTCAACGAGAGGGTCGCGGTGATCTGCCCACTCCCGGCGGCGCCCAGTTGGGCCACGAAGACATCGACATCAGCGTTGATCGCGCCACCCTGCAGCTCTTCGACGAAGAGTCGCCCGCACATCGGCAGTCCGGGCACGATGCTCTGCCCTTGAATGCTTGCACCAGGGTTGTAGCAAGGATCATTCTTCTTCTGACCGCAGACCTCGAGCTCCTGGGTCGCGTTGCCGGGGCACACGACATTGCATCCGCCAGCGCAGTAGCAGTTGGCCGCCGCGACGCAGAAGAAGTCCCACGCCGAGTTGCAGCACAGCGGCTCGATGCTGCACACGATCTCGCAGCACTCCGCGTCGACGCAGCCGCCGCTTGGATGTACCTCATAGCACGAGCCTGTGGCCGTGGCACAGCCGCTCGGCGTGCCGCAGTTCACGAGCGCGCGTTGAACACAAAGAGAGTCCCATTGGGCGGTGCAGCAACTCGGGTCCGTCGCACAGACTTGTTCACAGCAGTTGGGATCGTCGCATGCCGGATTGAAGTGGATGGCGAAACAGCTTCCGGCGGTCGACAGGCCGCAGACGCCGATCGGCAGGCAGATCAGATTGGCCGTGTCGACGCATGACTGATCCCACTCCACCTTGCAGCACTCAGGTTGGAAGACGCACACGCTCTCGCAGCACTCTTGGACACTGCAGCCCGCACCCGCATGTGGCTCATAGCAAGGCCCCGGTCCGCAGACCTGCGAAGCGGCGAGAGAAGTGAGGGAGAGCAGCGGGGCGGAGGCGACGAACGAGAGAAGGGAGTGCAGTGTCAAGTGGGGTCCGATGGTCCGGAGTAGGGGAGATTCGAGGTGCGATGACTACGCGTAGACCTTGTTCGGATGTGCCGCGCTCAGGGTTGCCGCGAGAGATCGTGCTGACTGCTTCTGGCGCACACACATGCCGTCTGGAGGACGAGCGTATGCGCCCTCCAAAAAGAAAGGCCCCCCGGCACTGTTGCCGGGGGGCCGTCGGTCGATCGAGGTATCTCTCAGATTGCTCTGAGATCACTCGAGAATCACGGGCAGTTCGGGCCTGTGAGCCAGAATCCGAGGACCACTGCGATGTCGGCACCGTTCACGAGGCCGTCGCAGTTGGCATCACCCTCGGTGCCGGGCTCGCCTGGAGTGGTCGGATTCCAGTTGCCGAGCACGATCGCGATGTCTGCACCGTTGACGCATCCATCGCAATTCAGATCCGGGTTCAGCACGCACGTTACAGGAGCGCAAACCGGGCACTGAGCGACGGCCGCAGCAGCGCAGATGGCGTCCCATTGGACATCGCAGCAGAACGGATCCTGAGCACAGATCAGGGCCGTGCAATCCGGGTCATCGCAGCCGAGGCCAAGGCTAGCGAAGCAGCAGTTGCTGTCGCCTGGGACGCAGCAGCCCTTGTGGTCGACGGTCAATGCGTAGTGTTCAAGTCCACTTCCGCACGGTGCGCCGTCGACGTTGGCGGTCGCAACAAAGATCCAGTTGTCGCCGGCCGGGAGGCAAGCGACCACTGATGCACTGCTGCAATAAGCCGAGATCACGAACGGATCGATCGTGGTCGCAGTCGCGCAGTCGATGCTGTTCACCGGGCCGGTGATCATCGATGCACCACCGAAGACCGTGATCGTCACTTCCATCGCGTATGGCAGGTTCAGGACGAACCAGTCGGTGTCACGCGTGCCGCCATCGGCCCACGCGGTGCCACAGATGGTCTCACCAACGCTGATGGAACCGAACTGCGGGAACTCCATGTTGCAGCCACCGTTGAGGTCGTCGCCGCAGGGCTCGCCCTCATCGGTGCCTTCGCATGGAACGTCGCATGGCGGAAGCGCACAGCCTTCACACTGAGCGACGGCCGCAGCAGCGCAGATGCCGTCCCATTGGGTGTCGCAGCAGAACGGATCTGCAGCGCAGATCTGCTCACAGCAGGCCGGGTCGTTGCAACCTGGCGTGCCGTTCGCGATGCAGCAATCGCCTGCAGTCGCGTTACACGCGGGATTCTGGGCCGCTGCCAGCGACCCGATGGATGCTGCCGCGAACGCGGCGAGCAAAGTCGTACAGTTCATCTTCATCTAGTGCCTCCTTGGCATGAACTACCACAGATGGGCGTACACCCCCTCCGCGAGGAGACGCCACCCAACAATGTCACGAATGTAACTCGACATCGGCCGTCGCGAAACAGCAATTGGCCGAATCGGCGCAATAACTGACATTGGACCTGCCTTCAGCGACAAGAAAAGCCCCCGACCCATGCGGGGTCGGGGGCTTGAGGTCGAACGTGGCAGATCCGCAACCGCCTTCGGCTGCGAGGCGCGGGTCACGGGCAGTTCGGTCCTGTGAGCCAGAATCCGAGCACCACCGCAATGTCGGCGCCGCCGACGACGCCGTCGCAGTCGGCATCAGCCTCACCGAAGCCGTTGCCGATCGCACCGGTCGGATCCCAGAAGCCGAGGATGATCGCGATGTCGGCGCCGTTCACGCAGCCGTCACCGTTGAGATCCGGTCCCTTCGTGCATGCCGGGCTGCACTTCTCGGTGGCACCAACCAAGGTCATCGTGACCGTGCCGGTACCAGTCGTTCCCGCGCCATAGGAGCCCACGCGAACGAGGTAGGTGTCGCAGGAGATCTGGGCCTCCATGATGCTGGTGAATGAGGCACAGCCGACGCCGTCGTCGTTGCAGGCCACGAGCACGCCACCCTCGGATGGGCAGCCGATCCAGAGTTCGAGCCGCGTGTCATAGTTCGCTTGGTTGCAAGTCGAGACCGTGAGGAACCCGTCCGTCGCTGGTGTGAACTCATACCAGATGTCGCGGAAGAACCCATTGGCGAAGCTGCCGCAGAACGCAGGCGACGTCGTGGGTGGATCGCTGTTGGCACCGACGCTCGAGAACGCCGTGTTGCCGAGAGTGATCACCGTTGCGCAAGCGCAGGTGTCGTTGCTGGTGCACTTGCCGCCGCCACCGTCATTGCACGAGATCGTCAAAGTGCCCGTGCCGGTGGTCGCATACCCGCCGAGGCGGATGTAGATCAGCTGACCGGTCGTCACGGCAAACTGCATCTCGCTGCTGAGACCGCAACCAGCCGCGTCATCGTTACACGCGATGATCGAGCCGTTGCAGTCGCTGTAGGCGGCGAGTCGCGTGTCGAAGCTTGCCTGATTGCAGGTGCTGATGGTGACGGTCCCGTCGCACGTCGCTTCGTAGAGGTACCAGAGGTCGCTGACGAAGGCGAGACCGAAGCCTTCTTCGCAGCTCGGGTCGAGCGGCAGGGCGCTCGTCGTGGCGAGCGACGTGTCGAACGCCGTGTCACCGTTGGTGATGGTGATCGCGGTTTCGCACTCGTCATTCTTCGCGGTCGGGATCTTGCACTCAGCACCACAGGTGACGGTGAGCGAGTAGCTCTCCAGTCCGCTCCCGCACGGAGCGCCGTCGAACGCGGAGGCCGCAACAAAGATCCAGTTGTCGCCGGCCGGGAGGCAGACGGTCAAGGATGCGGTGCTGCAGTACTCGGTGATCACGAAGGGATCGATCGCGCTGGCCGTCGCGCAGTCGATGCTGTCGACCGGACCAGTGATCATCGGGGTACCACCGGAGAGCGTGATCGTGACTTCCTTCTGGAAATCGAGGGTCAGGATGTACCAGTCGGTGTCACGCGTTCCGCCAGAGGCCCACGCGGTGCCACAGACGGTCTCGCCGCAGGAGATGGATCCGAAGAGCGGGAAGGGCAGGTTGCAGCCGCCGTTGTTGTCGTCGCCGCAGGCCTCACCCTCATCGGTGCCCTTGCACGGAACATCGCACGGCTCGAGCGCGCAGACCGCGCACTGACCGGCCGCCGCGGCAGCACAGATGCCGTCCCATGACGTGTCGCAGCAGAACGGATCGGCCGCACAGATCAGGTTGCAGCACTCCGCGTCGTTGCAACCGGGGGTGCCGTTCGCAACGCAGCAGTCGCCATCGCCTGGGCAGATTTCAACGATCTCGCACTTGCCGCCGCAGGTCACGGTCAGCGCGTACTGGTTGTTGCCGCTGTCGCAGGCGAAGCCGTCGAAGAGCTCCGGACCGGCGAAGATCCAGTGATCACCGGCCGGCAGGCAGACGATGACTTCGCCGCTGCCGCAGAAGCCGGAGACCACGAATGGATCGATCGCCGTCGCCGTCGCACAGTCGGTCGAGTTCACCACGCCGGTCACCATCGAGAGCTGGCTCGCGATGGTGATCGTGACCTCGGTCTGCGAAGCCAGCGTCAGGATGTACCAGTCCGTGTCGCGCGTGCCGCCGCTCGCCCAAGCGGTGCCGCAGACGGTCTCGCCGCAGCTAATGGAGCCGAACAGCGGGAACGGCAGGTTGCAGCCGCCGTTGTTGTCGTCGCCGCACGCTTCGCCTTCATCGGTGCCGATGCACTCGAACACGCACTCGCCGCCGCCGCCGCCCGCAAGTCCGAGCGTCAGCGTGCCGCTTCCGGACAGCGTCGTTGCGGAGTAGCCGCCGACGGCGAAGTAATAGGTGTTGCCCTGGACCGCGGGGAACTCGAGCGTCGTCGTGAAGGTGGCGCATCCCGTCGTATCGTCGAGACACGCGATCGTGTTCGCGGGAGCGCAGCCGGACTGGAGCACGGCAAGCTTCGTGTCGAAGTTGGCTTGATTGCAAGTGCTGATCGAATAGGTGTCCGTGGTCGTTGCGATCCAACGGAACCAGATCGTGTGATGGATGATGTCGCCGCCGAAGGGTCCAGGGTCACAGATGCCCGTCATGTCAAACGCTTCGGTCGCACCGGCGGTGTTGAACGCCGTGTTGCCGATGAAGATCTCAGGTGAAGTCGAACAGCCTTGGGAATACGCCAGTCCTGCAGAGCCCAAGGCAAGGGCACCCGCGAACAGAGGGACGAGACGGTCGAACATTCAGTTTCTCCTCACGACGGGAAGTCGGGTCCAAACAGAAAGACGCGCACTGCAACATTGCTGTGACGTTGCCTGCAAGGTACCACGCCGTCGAGCCTTGTCACGCTCGGATTCCGAACGGGCCGCGCTTGTTGCCGACGGCCGGTGCCTGGGTCGGGCCGCCGTCGTGTTCGCCGGACTCTGATCCGAGTCGTTATAACCCCGCAGTCCAGCGGCGCTCCGGCGATCGCGGATGATCAGTCTGAGATCAGTCTGCGATCAGACTGGGATCATTCTGGTATGGAGCGTGCCCGAGACCGGACCTCGTGCGATTCCGCACTCCCCATTTGGAGGCACTCGATGATGAGCATTGAAAGCGTGCAGACCGTTGCTGTTCGGGCACTCGCAACTCTTGCGTTCGTCGCGAGTGGTGTTCTCGGCGGCTGCCAGAGCACCTCGTCCTTGCCCGCTGGGAGCGGATCTGTACGCGTGGCGGAAGGGCGGCGCGCGGTCTCCGTGAAGATGTCGGGCTTGCTGCATGTTGAGTTGGTCGGTCATGCAGGCACCGGGTTCGATTGGCGACTCGCCGCGAATGATCCATCGCTCTTCGAGCCGGTCGGCACGCCGCACATCACGCCGCTCGATCCAGGAGTGATGGGCGGGAAGACCATCTCGACATTCCAGTTCCGACCGCTGCGCACCGGCGAGACGACGCTCGTCTTCGAGTGCGTGCGCCCGAGCGAGTGGAACGAACCTGCCGGGAAGACGGTGCAGATCGAAGCGAAAGTAGGAGGGTGATCGCATGATGAGCCATCAAGATGAGAGCCAACGCGCGGTTCGCGCTTCGAGGCGCGCGGCGCGTCGCATGTGGATCGGCGCTGGCGCGCTGACGGCGCTGCTGGCTGCAGTGGTCGCCTCCGCGCAGGATGGATCGAGCGCACCGCAAGCGCCGCCGAGCGCGCCGGATGGCGGCGCTCCGCGCGCTCCCGCGCCGTCGCAGAAGGACGATGACGCGCGTGGCGGGAGTGACGCGCGCTCGCAGCCCCGCTCGCTCTTCAACGGCCGATCACTCGAAGGCTGGAGGGTCTTCGTGCCTGACAACGCGGACGCTTCGAAGACATTCACGGTGCGCGATGGCGTGCTCGTCTGCTCCGGCGCACCGGCGGGCTACATCGCCACGACCGATGAGTTCGAGAGCTTCGAACTCGAACTCGAGTGGCGCTTCGATGCCGAGAAGGGTGCGGGCAATTCGGGCGTGCTGCTTCGCGTCGACGAGAAGGACCAGGTCTGGCCGCGCTCGATCGAAGCTCAGCTTCACTCGGGCAACGCTGGCGACATCTGGAACATCGGCGAGGTGCCCATGAAGGCGGACCCGTCCCGAACGGAGGGGCGTCGCACCCGGAAGATGGCATCCAGCAGCGAAAAGCCGCTCGGGGAGTGGAACCGCTATCGCATCACGCTCGACGGTGGGAAGTTGGAGCTTCGCGTGAACGGCGTGCTTCAGAACGAGGCCGAGGAGTGCGAGGTCCGCAAGGGCCGGATCGCACTGCAGTCGGAAGGCGCCTACATCGAGTTCAGGAACATTTCGATTCGGCCGATCGGCGGCAAGCGATGACGATCATGCGAAGCGGAGTGTTGATCGCAGGAGCGGCGCTGCTGGCCTTGGCCGCGTGTGGACCGAAGACACGAGCTCTGGAGGATGGCAGTCGCGCTCCCGGCGGACCTCGCGTGGCGCGCGGCGCACTCTTCGAGCCGCGCGTCGGGGACTTCGCCACGATGGAGTCATTCGAGGTGGCACCGACTCGGATGTCGGAAGCGGCGAACACGATGGTGACCGTGGTGTTGCCTCGCATCCGCTCGCGCGGTGGACTGCGCGATGTCTGGGTGCTTCGCAACGATGCGCGATCGCGCTTCGACATCATCTCGGTCTGGTCCGAGCCCGTGCTCTTCCAACAGTGGCAGATGAGCAGCGATCGCGTGGAGGCGTATCAAGCGCTCGGACCGGTGCTGGTGGCGCAGCCATCGGCAGACACAGTGGCGCTGATCGGACTGATCGACGCCAGCTCGCGCTAGCGACCGAGGCGGCCGAACCATGGTGCAGAAGCGCGAAGGCGCAGCGGCGCGAAGGCGCAGCAGAGCGAACGCGCGTGCTATGCTGCCAGTCAATCGCGGGCGTAGCTCAGTGGTAGAGCGTCAGCCTTCCAAGCTGAATGTCGAGGGTTCGAGCCCCTTCGCCCGCTTCGCTCACGGTCCGATGCGACGGATCAACATGTATCCGTTGCCGGAGCCGCCGGTCGGGCCTCCGAGTCGGATGCGGTAGGGCACATTGATCTGCGCGTTCCACTGGACCGTGCTCGTCAGCTGAGCACAGAACGGTGTGTCATTGGCGCACGCACGCAACAGCAGGTTGTCGCACGCACCTTCGTAGATCGCGACGGCCGTGTCGAAGTTCGTGAGATTGCAGGTCGACACTTCCCATGTGCCGCCCTGGGGTGGAACGAAGATGAACCAGACATCGCGCTCGAACGTGACGAGGCCAGCGCCGCAGACAACGTCAGGCAGTGGCACCACGCTCGTCGTGGCATCGGTGGAGCTGAATGGACTCAGGCCTTCGAGCACCGCGATCGAGCCGGCGCACTCGTCGTTGACTGGTGGGTTGGGCGGGACCTGACAGAGGTCGATCGCTGCAAACACGCAGGTGATGTCCCATCCGGCGGAGCAGCAGCCGGGCAGCACCGCGCAGACGAATTCGCAGCAGATCACATCACTGCAGAAGGGCGCGACATGAGGGAAGTAACAACTGCCGCCCGTACCGCACACGCCCGGGACATCGCAGCTGGGGCAGAGGTTCTGCGCCAGCGCGGCGCAGTTGAAGTCCCACGAGACTTGGCAGCAGAAGGAGTCGATGGCGCAGACGGCCTCACAGCAGGAGGCCTGTCGGCAGAACGGACCGGCGTGTTGATTGCAGCAGTCACCAGAGAGAGGACTGCCGCAATTCGGTTGTGGACACGCTTCGAAGCACGGGCCCTCGAGCACCATTCCACCCTTGAGCAGGATCTGCGAGTAGTCCGCTGCGCGCGAGGAGCAGTTGGAATCCCACTGGACATTGCAGCAGTACGCGTCGCCACCGTAGACGACGCCGTTCACATCGGTCCAACCGAAGCAGACCGCTTCACAGCACGGAAGGCTGCTGCAGTGCGGCGTTGCGTGCGGTTCGCAGCAACTGCCCGCACAGGTGGCGCCGCAGGGAAGGTTGCACTCGCTGCACTGCGGAAGTGTGCGCGCGATGTTGACGCAGAGTTCGTCCCACTGCTCCTGGCAGCAGCTCGGGTCCTGAGCGCAGACGGCGTTGCAGCATGGAGCAGTCGAACACGCCGGACCGTCATGCGGCACGCAGCACGGTCCGGCAACGACCTGTCCACACTTGGGCTTGTTGCTCGTGCATGGCGGAAGCGATCCGGCGAGTTTCACGCACGAGTCGTCCCACTCCTCGGTGCAGCACAACGGATCGACACGGCACACGGCCTTGCAGCAGTCCTCGAACCGGCAACCCGGCGAACCGTGCTCCGCGTAGCAGTTTCCGCTCGACGGCTGGCCGCATGCACCGACACATCGTTGCGCGGCGTACTGAACGCAGAGCGAATCCCAGGTCACGTTGCAGCAGTGGGGGTCCGCTTCGCACACTGCTTCGCAGCAGTAGGAGTCGTCGCAGTATGGCGCCGCATGCACGACGAGGCAGCTCTTGTTGCATGGATCGCCGCAGAGTCCGATGCCGCAGCAGAGTTCGCGCGCCAACGACGCGCACTGCGAATCCCACTGCGTCATGCAGCAATTCGGATCGACGGCGCAGACGCCCGAGCAGCAGCTCTTGTCCTCGCAACCCGGAGATGACTTCGGCGCGAAGCAGCCTCCGTCGCATGGGCAGATGGCGCCACTCGCGGGCCGGCAGTATGTGCGCTCGGCGTCGACGCACGCGGCATCCCATTGGATCTCGCAGCAGTGCGGGTCGAAACTGCAGACGACATTGCAGCAGGAGGGATCGTTGCATCCGGGATTGCGATGGACCTTGTTGCACGCGCCGGAACTCGGGCAGGCGACGCGGTCGATGCAGACCGCGAGTGCGATCTCGACGCACGACGCATCCCAGAGCACGGTGCAGCAACTGGAGCGATAGGTACACACTGCGGCAGCGCAACCGCGATCGGAGCAGCCTGTGCACGGCGCAGCGCATCCGGGAGCGATTCCGCAGCAGTGCGGGATGAAGCAACTGCCGATGCCGTTCGTGTTGCCCGGCAGGGAACAGAAGATCGATGCCTCCTGCGCGCAGATCGCGTCCCACATGACCTCGCAGCAGAAGCTATCGATGTTGAGGCAGATCTGGTTGCAGCAGCCTTGCGTGCTGCAACCGCGTCCCGGAGAGGCCATGAAGCAGCTGCGGTGCGGGTCGTAGTTGTTGCTGCATGCCAACTCAGGCGCTCCGCACTCGGCATTCGCCAGACCGACGCAAGCGCCATCCCAGGAGATGGCACAGCAGAATGGATCGATGTTGCAGACGAGCTGGCAGCACACGAGATCGGCGCAGCCCGGCGATCCGCTGTCGGAGAAACAACTGCCCGCCGACGGGACGCCGCAATTCTGACATGTGTCGAAGGCCGCTTGCACGCAGACGAAGTCCCACGCAACGGTGCAGCACTCGGGAAGAAAGGCGCAGACGATCGAACAGCAGCTCGCGGGCGAGTCGCAGCCCGGAGTCGAGTGCGGCACGGTGCAGCTTCCCGACCCAGGCACGCAGGCGCCGTTCGTGCCACAGAGCGCCGTGGCCATGTTCGCGCAGATGGCGTCCCAATGCACCAGGCAGCAGAAGTTGTCGATGTCGCAGATCGACTGACAGCAGAGCGTCTCGTTGCAGCCCGGTGTCGCATGCGCCGTGAAGCACGACGCGGGGTTCGTGCCGCATGGACACTCAAGCGTCGGACAGAGGATCGTGGTGAGCGAAACGCAGATCTCGTCCCATGTGCCCGTGCAGCAGAATGGATCGAAGAGGCACACGGTCTCGCAGCATGCTTGGTCGCTGCAGAATGGATTGCCGTGCTTCAAGCAGCAGCTGCCTGCCAGCAGCGAGCCGCACTGGAAGCAGAGTTGGTTGGAGCGATCGGCGCACTGCTGATCCCAGATGATCTCGCAGCAGAACGGATCGATCTGGCACACCTTCAAGCAGCACTGCATGTTCTCGCACGACGGCGAGAACGACGGCTGGTTGCAAGGGCCGAGGTTGGGGTTGCCGCAGTCGGCGCAGAGGTCGCGCGCGAGTTGGACGCAGAGCGTGTCCCAGCTCAGCGACGGATCGCAGCACGCCGGATCGATGTTGCAGACTTTGTTGCAGCAGCTCGCGTCGCTGCAGAACGCGACGGCGTTCGGCAGGAAGCAGCTCACGGTGCTCGGGCTGCCGCAGTAGAGGCACTCGAACTTCGCGATCGCCACGCATGCGGCGTCCCAGTCGATGGCGCAGCAGAATGGATCGATGGCGCAGACCGCGGCACAGCATGCGGCGTCGTCGCAGCCAGGATCGGAGCCCGCCGCGAAGCAACTCTGGAACGATGCCGTCGTACCGCACGGACCGCAGAGATTGATTGCGTTCGCCACGCAGACGCTGTCCCATCCGTCCACGCAACAGGAGGGATCGACGGCGCAGACGACCGCACAGCATGCCGCGTCGTTGCAGCCCGGTGTCGGATGCACGGTCAGGCACGACACCTGCGTCGTGCCGCAGAAGTCGTTGGCACCGCAGGCGTGCACATTCTCGACGAGGGCCTTGTCATTCGGGCGTCCCGGTGATCCGTCGTTGTTGACATCCCGGCATGCGAAGTCGCGGAGGCAGTTGTAGAGCGCCAGGTCAAGCGCATCGACCACGCCGTCGAGATTGAGATCGCCCTTGCAGCTCTCGCAGCTCGATCCATTCACCGCTTCCAGCAGGAAGTCCGCGATGATCGCGGCGATCTGCGAAGCAGGCAGCTGCGTCGATGTCGACGCGCCGCCGGTGCCGGCGGCCAGCAACTGCGCCAGCGACTCCACACATGGCACGGCGCCGGTACCGACGAGCGTGGAGACGATCGTGCCTCGAGCGGTGGCAACAGCCACGGCGTTCGCCACACTGGCGGCGTCAGCGGCATCGCACTCGCTGCCCGGCGCGCCGTTTCCTTCGAAGGGAGCTTCGTCGCTGATCGTGATGATGAGTCGCGTGAATCCGGGGGTCCATGCGAATCGATCCGCAACGATGGCAGTTGCATCGCCCCAACTCTCTGGATGGGTGAGCAGTCCGATTTGGTTGCTTGCCGGATCAGGCACGGCGGCACCAAGCAGCGCCAGCACATTGTCGGTGAGGCACGAGAAGGCGCCGCCGGGCGTCTCGGTGATGCCGAGCACCGTTGATTGAACGAAGGTGCCTTGCGCCGCGAGAGCCGCCGTGACTTCGGGGATCGCCGCGCAGAGCGCCGCTGCCTCGTCGCCCATCGATCCTGATGTGTCGACGATGAAGACCACTTCGACCGAGCCGTTCGCGAACTCGCAGCTGCATCCGCACGCGGGATTCGGGCGCCCCGGACTGTCAAGTGGATTCGGCACCACCCGGTTGTACCGAAGCGTCACCTTGCAATTCGACCCTGCGCAAATCGACACATTCACATTGGGAATGACCTGCACCTGCATGGTCGAGCCGCCGCATCGCAGCGCGTTGAAGGTGTCCATCGGGAGGTTCAACGTGCGCGTGCCCGACGCGCACGCCGGGTATCCGCCGGTGAGCGTGCCGATCGACATCCCGGCGAGTCGCACTTCCACCGACTCGTTGGCTTCGTCCATGTCCGCCTTCAGCGTGACTTCGACGCTGACGGTTCCGTTCGCCTCGACGAGCGAGTTCAGCGATGCCTGGTAGGGACTGCCCGAGTGGAATGGACCGTTGGTCGGACCCACGCGGGTGATGATGGAGGGTGTGTAGAACGAGTAGGTTCGCTGACCGACGCGCCAATTCGAGTTGTTGCTGCACCGAAGCAGATGCGCCGGGATCAGCGCATCGCTCGCCGGTCCGAGTTGGGTGATCGAGTAGGCGCGATTCGATGCGTCGGGCGTCGTCGACATGAGCATCGAGACGGAGTCGACGACCGACTGCCAGGGAACGATGTCGAGTACGCCGTCGTTGTCGAGATCGAGGTCGTATCCGATCGGTGAGAAGCCGACATTCGGCGGTGTGCCGTCGTCGAAGATGTCGTAGGCGAAGTTGTTGACGAGCAGATGCGTCTGCGTTGCGTCATCATCGAATGCGAGCGGCAGCGTGAGTTGCGCCGTGACGGCGAAGGGCAGTTGCATGCCCGTCTTGCGGACCAGATAGAGACCTGACACCGGGATCACCGCGTTCGCCGGAAACGGATTCAGATGCACGATGACGCCAGCGCCGCCGTAGGGTAGGCCCGAGATCGTTTGGATCGGTCGTGCGCCGAGCACAACATAGGAGTAGGCGGCCAGCGGCGTGCCGGGCGGGCCGCGCAGTTCGTAGTACTCCTGCTGATCGCTGTTGCCGGCTGGCCCGGTCTGGTCGATTCGCACTTCGCCGATGAGCACTTGAGCGGAGGCGATGGCGCTGCACGCGAGGGCCGCCGTCAACGAGGTGATCCACAACAGCGTCTGTCGCATGCAGCGATCCTGATCCTTGGGTTTCAATGACTGCGCGGTGCGCGGTGACACCGACGAACATCACACGCCGAGAGGTCTGTCGCCAACTGTACACGAAGCCATGCGCGAGACTATCAATGCATCGCGAGAGTGCGCCGATGCGTCCGGGAACGGACCGATCACTCGAAGTGAGGTGCGTCGGCGCACGCTCAACGCCGTCCTGGCCCGATCGGTTGGGTCACCATCGTGAAGCTGACATACTCACGCGCGAGTCCTTGGCTCACGTGTCCGCGAGCCGACCATGCCCAGGCACCGGGGTACTCGATGATCATCGCGTCGGCGCGGCGCGGACGCAGCGAATAGGCAAGCGGCACACGCGTGTTGAGATCCTTGATCCGCCCGAGACCCGACCACGAGCGATCCGGTGTCGCGTGCATGGCGTGACTGCCTCGCATCATCGCTGGATCGAATGGAACCCAGCCCGACCCGGGTAGGAAGAACTCCGCCCAGGTGGTGTATGTAGTGCGCACTTTGCGCTGCGAATCGGTCTCCGCTTCGTTCACGCCGATCACCGGTCGGGCGGGAATGCCTGCTGCACGCAGCACCGCGACGCACGCGCAGACCATGTCCACTTCGGTCCCGTTCTCATCCTGCATCGACTGTGCAGCGCCGACGAGTCGAAGACCGTGCACCATGCTCCGTTCACTGCTCGCAAGGCCCTTCCCCGTCACGCCGCGGAAGGTGCCGATCGTGGCGCGGATGAGTTCCTTGGCGGCGACGAAGACAGGTGTATGGCGCAACTTCCCCTGCGAGATCCGCTCGACGAAGGCCGTCAACCGTGGATCGTTGCTCTCGATGTACCAATCGGGTGCGAGCCAGGCGCGCGCTTCCGGCGCCCACTCCGCCGGCCACGCGACCTTGCAGGCGGCGGCGTCGTCGAGATCGCTGCGCCACACGGTCACGCTCTGCGCCAGCGAGCAGCGGAGCATCTGCGTGCTCACGGGTCCGAGTTCAAGGATTGCCAGCGCTGTTCCATCAGGAGCCGTGCGATCGAGGCGCATCTGCGGTGACGGGCGCGAGCCGCCCGACCCGGTGTTGACGAGCGAGAGGCGCACCGAGTCCAAATCGACCTGGCTCCAGGTCGAGAGCGGGATGATCGGGAAGAAGAACGACGCATCATCCAGTTGAAGTGGGTTGGCGACGCCCTTCGAAGTGGGCATCACGTTGATGAGCACATCCCAGGTGATGTCGAAGGTCTTCGGATCGGAGCGCGACAGCGCGCCCTCGGGCGGTCGTCCCGGAGGTGGCGGGGGACCGGCGCCGCCACCGCGTCCATCGTTCGGTGGCTGGGTCTGCGCCACGAGCAGCGGCGCGACGAGCAGAAGGAGGAGGAGCGGGAGTCTTCGCATGTTCGTGATGCCTCACCCGATGAGCGACGCAGGATCCGTGTAGATGAACTGCGCGATCGTATTCAGGAACTGCGCCAGCACCAGGTTGATCATGATGATGGCGATGAAGCTCGCAACGAAGGCGCTGGTGGCCGCACGGCCCACACCTGCGGCGCCTGCACCGCATGTGAAGCCCTTGAAGCACGCGATCAGTCCGATGGCGGCACCGAAGAAGATCGCCTTGAAGAGCCCGCCCGCAGGTTCGATCCAGCCGACTGCTTGCGATGTGTAGTGCCAATAGTCCTGCCCCGGTACGCCGAAGATGCGCACCACCACGGTCCAGGCGCCCCAGCTTCCGAGGATGTCGGAGTACGCCGTGAGAATCGGCGTCATGAGCACGCAGGCCGCCACGCGCGGCACGACCAGGTACGCGATCGGATCGGCGTCCATCGCGCGCATCGCATCGAGTTGCTCGGTGACACGCATCGTGCCGAGTTCCGCAGCGAGCGCGCCTCCGACGCGACCCGCGACCATCACCGCCGCGAGCACAGGGCCGATCTGCTTCACCACGCTCACATTGATGATGCCGCCCATGCGGTCCGCCTGTCCCAGCAGGTTGAACTGCGCGTAGCTCTCAAGCGCGAGAATCATGCCGATGAAGGCACCGGTGATGGCGACCACGGGCACGCTCGCGGTGCCGACGACCCAGAGCTGCGGTCCCAGCAGACGCCAGCGAAGACATCGAGCCGGATGGCGCACCAGTCGCGTGAACGCCGCAAGCACGAACTCGGTGAAGCGCCCGAATCCCGCGACGATGTCGATCGATCGAGTTCCGAAGTCGGCGATGCTGGCGACGAGACCCAATCGGCACGCTCCAAGTGAGTGATGCGCTCGCCCCCACGATCGGGGCCGACGAGCTCACAAATGAAAAACCGGCGAGCGAAGGGTGAGGTCCTTCGCCCGCCGGTGAGTATCCGCGATTCGCGGCTGTCCGGGTCCGGCCTAGCGACAGATCGGCTGCCAGTTGCCAAGCACGATGGCGAGATCGGCACCGCCGACCATGCCGTCGCAGTTGGCATCGCCCGCACCCAGGCCGTTGCCGACGGAGCCCGTGGGATCCCAGTTGCCCAGGATGATGGCGATGTCAGCACCGTTCACACAGCCGTCGCCATTTCGATCCGGCCCCTCGACGCATGCGACGAAGCCTGGGCAGTTCGCTCCGACTTCACCCGGCGTGTCGTTGCCACCAACCGGGTTGTACTGACCGATCTGCCAAGCTCCGGCCGGTGAGCAGCGATAGACATGGCCGGGCTGCGCTCCGCCATCGGGCCCGATGCGCGGTCCGTACCACCAGTCGCTTGCGCCGGATGGCGCAGGCTGCGTCGTGCTCACGAGCGCGATCGAGTCGAGGATCGCATCCCACGGCGTGGAATCGAGCACGCCGTCATTGTTGGTGTCCAGATCGTCATCCAGCGCGCCGGTGAAGTTCCGCACCAGCATGTGCGTGACGTTGTCGGTGTTCTCGAAATTGAGGCCGTTGAGTCCAACGACGAAGTCGGGCGTTCCGCTCAGTGCAAACGTCGACTCCGACACCAGGAAGAACCCATTGGCGTTGAGCGAGAACTTGCCGAGCGGGATCGCCGCTTCGATCACGCCCGAGAGCGACGCGGGCGTGCCGTCGCCGATGACGATGTACGTCAACTCAGCGAGCGAGGCGCCGGGCGTGCCGATCAGCTCGAAGTACTCGCTGTTGTCCGTACCTGGTTCATCGACGCGGATCTCGTTGATGAAGATGCCACCGGCCTGGTAGCCGCACGCCGGCAACTGCTGTGCAGCGTTCGCACAGAGCGCATCCCATGCTGTGTCGCAGCACTCCGGCATGAATGAACACACCGTCTCGCAGCATGTCCCGTTCGAACACGAGAGACCACCGTGTGGTGCAAGGCAATCGCCGGCACATGCGTCGCCGCAGGCGACCGGGATCGCGGCACCGCAACTCGCATTCGCTGCGCCGGGAGTATCAAGGGAGAACGAAGTGAAGGAACCCACGGTCCACGTGTTGGTGCGGAGGCACTTGAAGATGTGGGCCGGTGGGAAGTCGTTGCAGTCAGGTCCGACCGCTGGTGCGCCGTAGATGCAATCGGCATCGTTGGCGCTCTTGAAGACGACCTGATCGATGATGCTCACCCAACCCGGTCGGTCGAGCGTGCAGTCGTTGTTGGCATCGAGATCCTCGCCTCGAATAGTCTCGAGGTTCCAGACGAGCAGGTGCGTCTTGCTGGAGTCGGCGTTGAATGTGAAGCCGTTGCTCGGCACCACGAGATTCGCCGGCGCGAGGTTGAAGGTCGCCTTCGCGAAGACGAAGAAGCCGCTGGCCGGCACCGTGACTCCGTCGAGCTTGGTGACGCTCTCGACGACACCGGCCACATCACCGGGACCACGACCGATGACGACATAGGCGACGCCGTTGAGGCTGGTGCCTGGCGCACCGGTGATCTCCACATACTCCTGCGTATCGACGCCGGGCATATCGATGCGCACTTCGTTGATCGCGAGCGCCGGCGGTGGTCCCGCCGTGTGACAGATCGACTGCGCCAGCGTGACGCACGCGGCGTCCCACTCTGTGACGCAGCAGGTCGGATCGACCTTGCACACTGCGTTGCAGCAGCTCTCGTCTTCGCAGCCGATTCCGGCGTGCGGCAGGAAGCAGTTGCCGCTGCCGATGACGCCGCATGACTCGCAGCCGAGGTTCGCCGAGCCGGGCGTGTCCGCTGAGTCGAGCGACCCCACGACAAAGAGTCCGATCTGCCAATCTCCGTTGGGCTGGCAGCGATAGGCATGTCCTGGCACGAAGGTGCCGTCCGGACCGACACGGATAGGGCTGTACCACCACTCGTCGCCGGCGCGGGGAGCCGCCAGCGAGGTCTTCACCAGCGAAACCCAGTCGACGATCTCGGTCCACGGCGTGATGTCGAGCACGCCGTCATTGTTCGTGTCGAGATCCTGCTGATTCGTGCCGGTGAAGTTGCGCACCAGCATGTGCGTGACGTTGTCGTTGTTTTCGAAGTTCAGACTGGCTGCGCCTGTCGCCACCAAGTCGGGAATGCCCGGGAGCACGAACGTGGACTCGACGACAAGGAAGAGGCCGTTCGCATTCATCACCTGTCCCGCGAGGGGCGTGATCGACTCGACCACTCCGGATCCTGCGGCCGCAGCGCCGTCTCCGATGACGATGTACGTCAGGTCACCAAGGCTGGCGCCCGGTGTGCCGGAGAGTTCGAAGTACTCGCTGTTGTCGGTGCCCGGCTCATCGATGCGGATCTCGCTGATCACGATCGGAACGCGCGAGCCCTTGCACTCTGGATTCGCGGCGCCCGGCGTGTCGCTCACGCCTGCAACGAGCGAGCCGATGCGCCACGCTTCGGTGTCGCTGCAGCGCCAGACTGAGGACGGAATCACGCCCGCATCGGGACCCACGAGCGTCGCCGAGTAGACGAAGTCGCCATTGATGCCATCCGCGTTGGGGAACTGAATGAGTGCGACGGAGTCGCTGACGCTCGCCCATGGCGCCGGATCGTCGAGCACGCCGTCGTCGTCGGCATCGACATCGTCACCGACCGCGCCCATGAAGTCTTCGACGAGCATGTGCGTCTTGTTGTTGCCCCCTTCGAAGGTGAAGGGGACGACAAGGTTCGCTGCGCCGAGCGTGAACGACGGCTTCGCGATGACGAAGAGACCGCTGGCGGGAATCGTGCCGGAGAGCGCAATCACTTCCTCGACGTAACCGTTCTGATTGGGCGGCAACTGGAAGTCGTCGTTGCCGATGACCACATAGAAGAGGCCGGCAAGATTGGTGCCCGGGGTTCCCTTGAGCTCGACGAATTCGTCGAAGTCAGGGCCAGGTTGCTCGATCCGGATCTCGTTGATCTTGACCTGCGCGCCGGCAGTGGCCGCAAGGCCCAATGCAAGAATGAAAGCGCCCGAGAGGTTGCGTGGAATCATCGCCTGCTCTTTCTATTAAAGGAATCGCCTTGTCGCCCAAGTGACCACCGGAGCGCACCGACTCCGTGCTGATCGACCCGGAGTCTAACGCTCGCTCGCCGCCGCTCAAGTCAAACTCGAGCTTCGGAGCGAATCTGCATGAAAGCTGATCGTCGCCAACGCGGACGCGCGGGTCCTGCGTCCGCAGTTACGGGATCACTTCGTGGGCTCGTCGTCGACGGGTCGTCGTGGCGCTGGTGCCGGTGCGGCTCGATTCGGCGTTCGTGCCGGCGCGGCACCCGGCGTCACATCGGCGAGCGGCACCGTCAACGGCGTGAGAAAGATCTCCACGCGACGGTTCTGGGCCGCTCCATTCGCGCCATTGGCGACGATGGGTCGGAATTCGCCATAGCCGGCGACCTGCATGCGGTTCGCGGAGACACCGTCGCGCACGATCGCATCGCGCACCGAAATGGCGCGGTGCGCGGAGAGATGCATGTTCGTCGGGTGCTCGTTGCGCACGCGGTTGATCGGCTGGTTGTCGGTGTGACCGACGACCTTTACTTCGAACGGCCGCGCTTCCGGTGAGTTGAGGATCTGCGCGAGACGCGAGATCACGGCGCTCGTGCCGGGCTTGAGCTGCGCGGAACCCGAGTCGAAGGTGAAGTCACTCGCGAAGCGCAGCATGCCAGTGCGCTCGTCGAACTGAAGCATGTCGGGGAACTGCCGCGCGAGATCGGCGAGCGCCTGGTTGAGCGCGGCCGGAAGCGGCCCGACGTTCAAGTCGCCCAACTGCTGCATGAGTCGGTCGTAGTCGGCGAGCAGGCGCTCGATGGCGTCCTTGTCGGCGCCTTGAAGATTCTTCAACTGATCGAGATCCGCTGCAGCGAGCGCCAGTTGGCTGCGCAGTCGCTCCTCATTCGCGCGACTCGTCGCAAGATCACTCTGCGAACGAAGGAACTGCTGCTCCTGATCGCGATACGCCGTCAGCAGCTCGTCGTACTTCTGCTGTGAGACACACGCCGTGAGAAACGGCAGCATGCCAAGGACGATGACGCAACGAACGAGACGCGAGTGATGGCGCATAGGGACCTCCTGTTTCCGACGAACAACGGCTCTTCCTGAGGTCGCGGAGTGTAATGACTTCCGTCGTCTACGGAGCCCTTCGCTAGGCTTCCCGCGCATGTCCGCCGCTCCTCCACAGTTGGTGCTCGACCGGGCGGCGCTGGTCGCGGACGGAGCGGGGGTGGATGCGGCGCCGGGCGTGGTTCTCCGCCGCGGCATCGAGGTCATTGCCGCTGGCACTCCGGAATCGATCGGTACGCCTGCCGGAGCGGAGGTGGTGGAGCACCCGCGGCACGCGATCATCCCGGCGCTAGGGAACGCTCACGCGCATCTGGACCTGAGCGAGCTCGAACCAGCGCCATTCGACGGCGATTTCGCCGGTTGGCTTGCTCGCGTGCGCGACTTCCGGCGGGGCGCGAGTGAAGTGCGAGCGGTCGCGTCGCTCGATCGCGGTGCCGAACTCTTGGTCGCCGGTGGTGTGGCGCTCGTCGGCGACATCGTGGGGGCACCGCTTTCGGGTGCGATGGCGCGGGCCGTCGAAGTCATCGAGCGTCACGGGTTGCGCGGCGTTGCGTTCGTCGAACTCTTCGGCGCCGGCGCGGGTCGAGACGCCGCACTCGCCGCGATCACCGCGCACGCTCTCACGGCCGCACCGCCCTCCGTGCAACTCGGTCTGCAACCCCATGCGCCCTACTCGACCTGTAACGCCGTGGTGGACGCCGCACTCGGAACGCGACGACCGTTCTCCATCCACTTGGCGGAAGACGGCGCCGAAGTCGAGTACGCGCTCCACGGCAGCGGACCGATTCGAGCGATGCTCGACTGCTTCAGTGCGCGAAGCGAGCACGGCGCGCGCGCGAGCGGCGCCATCCGCGGCGGTGCGCCTCCAGTCGACGCAGGCGCTCATGGCGCGCCGTCTCTCGGCGCGCACCCCGTCGTCTGGTTCTGCGAACGAGTCGCGCTCTCGGCGCGGGGCAGTGCCGCCGCGCACTTGCAGGCGCCGACGCTCGCCGTCCATCTGAACGAGACGGCGCCGCAGCATTGGGCGCAACTCGCCGCGCTCGGCATCGTGGCCGTGTACTGTCCGCGCGCGACGGCGTACTTCGGTCGTCGTGCGCTGCCGTGGCGAGAGCTCATCGCAGCAGGCATGCGCGTCGCACTCGGCACGGATGGTCGACTCTGCCTCGACACACCATCGCGCATCTCGACGCTTGACGAAATGCGACTGCTTGCCGTTCGTGACGGCGCCACGCTGCGCGAACTCCTGCCGTTGGCGACCATCAACGTAGCGCGGGGGCTCGGCTTCGACGAGTGCATGCTCACGCTTGCACCTGGAGTGAAACCAGGACTGCTGCTGCTCGCGTGCGGCAGCGATCCACGGCGCGACGTGCTCGCTCGGCGCGATCCACCGGCATGGCTCGCTCGAAGTGGGCACGGCGCGTGAGTGCGCGTCGCTTCGATCGCTGGCACCTTGGCGCCGAACGGCTCGCTCGCGCGCTACTCGGTCAGACGCTCGTCCGGGTCGTGCGCGGTCGACGCCTCGCTGGACGGATCGTCGAGACGGAGGCGTATCTCGGAGGCGATGATCTCGGCTCGCACTCCGCGGGCGGCCGGCGCACGCTGCGCAACGAGAGCATGTTCCTTCCCGGCGGACACGCTTACATCTACTTCGTCTACGGCATGCACCACTGCTTCAACATCGTCGCGTCGCCGATGAACACCGGATGCGCCGTGCTCGTTCGTGCGATCGAACCGATCGATGGGTGCGCGGGCATGGCGAAGCGGCGCGGGCTCGCGTGGTTGCCGGGCTCGCGGCACGCGGCCATCGAAACGAAACTGCTCCGCGCACTCGCGTCTGGTCCCGCACGACTTTGCGCTGCACTCGCCATCGATCGTCGTCTCGATGGCGAAGACCTGACCAAGAGCAAGCGCCTCTTCATCGAGCGGGCGCCCGCAGTCGACTCCAGACGCATCGTCCGTGGTGCGCGCGTCGGGATTCCCTACGCGGGCAAGTGGCAGCACGCGGCGCTGCGATTCGCGATCGCCGATCATCCCTGTATCAGCCGCCCGTTCGCGGCACCGTGACACTCGCACGAAATCGACGACGCGGAGTGAGCGCGGCGACGGCGATGCGCCGATGAAGACTCCGCCGCTCGAGGGCGGTATAGTTGACCCTTCGATGAGCAAGCACTCTCCCCAGACTTCAACCATCGAGATCGACTGGGGTGATCTCCTTCGCGCGGCGGGTCCCTACCCCAAGGGCGCGTTCGACTTCGTGCGCGACGGGCTCTCGCACACGGTGGTCACCGTTCCTGCCGACGGTCCCGAGGCACCCGGCGGCGGCAACCATGTGAGCGGCCAGCAACTCTGCTTCGGTCTGCGTGAATTTGCGATCCTCAAGTACGGGCACCTCTCCGCCGCAGTGCTGGCGCACTGGAACATCGCGCGAACCGATGACTTCGGCCGCATCGTCTTCGCGATGGTCGAAGCGGGACTCATGAGCAAGACGCCGCAGGACTCGCTCGACGACTTCCGCGCGGTCTTCGACTTCGCCGAAGCGTTCGGACGCGAGCAGGTCTCGGCGCGGTTGCGTCGACCCGGTCCGGTGCGCCAAGCCGTCTGACCCTATCCTGAGCGCCGATGGGCGCATCCACAGGCGACGGGAAGGATCTCCGCCGACTTCATCTTTGGCAGATCCAAGGGGTGCGCGACATCGTGGTCGTCTCGGCGATCGTGTCGCTCGTGTGGATGGGCTACGCGATGCGGGTCGTCACGGTGCCGGTGCTCGTTGCGTTCGCGCTGGCCTACTTGGTCGAACCGCTCGTGGAGCGACTCTCGAACCGCGGGCGCATGCGCCGTTCGCTCGCCGTCACGCTGATCCTGGTGATCGCCGGCGTCGGCATTGCGCTGACGACCACGCTCGCCGTGCCCGTGATCTGGGGTCAGACGACCGCGCTCATGCAGGAGCTGCGCACGCGGCGCGTGCAACAGTTGCTCGAAGAAGCCGAGCGCGCATTGCCGAGCGGATGGAGCGAACCTGTCGGCAAACTGGCAGACTGGATCGAGTCGGCCGCGAAGCCAGAGGTTGGTACGGCACGTCTCGCGACAGGCGATGCTGGGCAGGTCGATGCGGAAGTAGTGCCGCCGGCTCAGTCGCATTCGGAAGCACCGACCCAATCGCCGACCCAGTCACCGACGAAGTCGCCCACGAACGGACCAACACCTGCGCTGATTCCGGCACCAGCGAGTGCGCTCGCCGCCGGCGGCGCGACGCCGGAGTCACCTGCGGAGAGCGAGGAGGAGGCGAGAGTTCGCCGAATGGTCGCGGAGCAAGTTGGCGCCGAACTCACGCGCCGTGGGATCACCGGAGATGCTCCTGCATCACCTCCGGCGGCGGTGCCCTTCGCCTCACTCGTCGGGACTGGCGCGCAGCAGGTCGTCTCTCGCGCCATCGACGCCATCACGCTGCTCTTCCTTGCGTTCCTCGTGCCGTTCTACTTCTACTTCTTCAGCGTCGCGTATCCCGACGCGATCAAGTTCTTTCAGGGGCTCGTGCCGGAACAGAGGCGTGACCGGATCAATCACTTGGCGCGCGAGATGGACCGAGCGGTCTCGGGCTTCGTGCGCGGCCGCATCATCATCGCGTTCGTGATGGGTGTGATGACGGCGGTCGGCTGGATCTTCTGCGGCGTTCCGTACGCGATTGCGCTGGGACTCGCGGCCGGCGTGCTGAGCATCGTGCCCTATCTCGGCTTTGCGGTCGTGCCATTCGCAATCGGCATGCTGCTGCTCGACCAGGTGGCGCTCCCGGCCGACGAGCGCATGGCGTGGTACTTGATCCTCGTGGCGCCGCTTGCGGTCTTCACGGTCGTGCAGCTGATCGAAGGCAATCTGCTGACACCGATCATCGCGGGCAAGGTGACCGACCTCGGTCCCGTGAGCATCTTCGTCGCGGTGCTCGCTGGCGCCAGTCTCGCGGGCGTGTACGGCATGCTGCTCTCGATTCCCGCGGCCGCGTGCCTCAAGATCCTGTGGCGCGAAGTGCTGTTGCCGCGCATCCGAGAATGGTCAGCCGGACGGCGCTCGGATCCGTTGCCGCTCGACAGCGAGTGATCGCGCGAGCGCGGCGCTCACCGTGCATCACCGCACACGCGCCGCCTCGGTTGCGTTCAGTGCGCAGACCCCATTGCCACGGTTGCAGTCAGCGCTTCTTGCGCTGCTTGAATCGACTCTTGATGCTCTCGGTGTGCGTGGAGCCGCGCGATCCGAGTCCCGGCATGCCGGAGAGTCCGGGCATCGCGCCGCCGGCACCGCCGCTCGAGGCCATCTCGCGCATTGCCTTCATGCGACCCATCGCCCCCATGCCAGCCATCTGCTGCGTGACCTTCTGCATCATCTCGAACTGCTTGATCATCTTGCTGACATCGGCGGCGCTCGTGCCGCTGCCGGTCGCGATGCGTCGCACACGACTCTTGTCGATGACTTGAGTGTTGTCGCGCTCCTTCGGCGTCATCGAGTTGATGATGCCCTCGAGACGATCGAGCTGGTTCTCGTCGATCGCGACATCCTTGAGCATGGAGCCGACGCCGGGAAGCAGGCCGAGCAGTTGCTTCATCGGGCCCATGCGCCGCAGCGAGCGCATCTGCTTGAGGAAGTCGTCCATCGAGAAGCGGCCCTTCGCCATCTTCTCCGCCATCTTCTCGGCGTCCGCTTCGGACACCTCCAGCTGCGCTCTCTCGACGAGACTGACCACGTCGCCCATGCCGAGAATGCGTCCCGCGAGCCGCTCTGCATGGAACGGTTCGAGCGCGTCGTAGCGCTCGCCGACGCCGATGAACTTGATCGGCGCGCCCGTGACTTCGCGCACTGAGAGTGCGGCACCACCGCGCGTATCGGAGTCGAACTTGGTGAGGATCACGCCGTCGACGGCGAGTCGCTTGTGGAATGTTCGAGCGCTGTTGACCGCGTCCTGACCAGTCATCGCGTCGACGATGAGCAGGATCTGGTGCGGCTCGATCGTGCGCTTGACACCCTCGAGCTCGCGCATGAGCTCGTCGTTGATGTGCAGACGACCCGCGGTGTCGATGATGAGCACATCGAAGCGTTCGTCTCGCGCCCGCTTGAGCGCGCGCTGGCAGACGCCGACGGCCACACCGACCGCCTGTCCGTACTCAGCACAGCGCTCGGGCTCGCCGTGGAAGGCGATGCGCGAAGATCCGCGACCCTCGGCTTCGACCTGTTCAATCACCGTGCGCAACTGCTCGACCGCAGCCGGACGCTGAAGATCGGCCGCGACCACCATCACGCTGCGACCTTGCTGCTTGAGCCACGCTGCCAACTTTCCGCACGTCGTCGTCTTGCCGCTTCCCTGCAGGCCGCACATCATCACCACCGTCGGTCCCGGCTCGACGAGCATGAGCCCGCTCTCGCCCGGCCCCATCAGCTTGACCAGCTCATCGTGAACTATGCCGATCATCTCCTCGCCGGGGCGCAGACTCTTCGTCACATCGCGTCCGACCGCCGCCTTCACCACATTCTCGGTGAAGGACTTGACGACTTCCTGATGAACATCGGCTTCGAGCAGCGCGGTGCGCACTTCGGCCATCGCTTCGCGCACGTTCTCTTCAGTGATTCGGCCGCGGCCGGAAAGTCGACGGAAGACATCGCCGAATCGATCAGTCAGTGCTTCGAACATGAGTAGAACGCGATGGTACGATCGATCCGCCGTGATGTGGCGCGATCTGCGATGTGGATCCCTGTTGGCAGTGGGGGTGGTTCTCGCCGGATGCTCGCCGCCGGGGGCCGATGCCATCGCGGCGCATGCCGCCGGCAACTTCGAGTCGGCGCGGAGCCAGATGCTCGCGATCCGCCCGGAGGCGCGCGACCGGTTCCTGATTCTTGCCGAGCAAGGCAAAGTCTCACTCGACGCGGGCGATCCCGAAACCGCGCGGAGGGTGCTGGCCGAGGCGAGTGACTGGGCGGAGCGATTCGCGATCTACGAGCCGAAGACGTCCATCGCCGAAGAGGGGGCGTCGATCGTCATCAACCAGACGATGCGCACCTATCGGGGCACCTACGCCGATCGCATCATGGTCGATGCGTACGCCGCGCTCTCGCAGCTCTGGCTCGGGGATCCATCGATGGCGGCGGTCTATGCCAATCGCATCGCCGAGCGGCAGACCGACGCCGAGGTCGAGCAGCAGAAACAGATCGACAAGGTGAGTCGCGAAGTCAGCAGCTATCGCGGCGGTTCGACGAGCGGTCTCGTGAAGCAGGTCCGCGACTCGCCGCAGTTCCAGGGCGTGATCGCAAACGCGGGCTACTCCGCGTATCTCAATCCGTTCGCGAGCTGGATCGGCGCGATGGCTTGGTCGGCGAGCGGCGATGGGTCGAACTTCACTCGAGCCCAGGCGGCACTCAGACAGGCGAGCGCGATGGTGCCCTCGAACGCGACCCTTCGCGCGCAGGTCGAACGCAATCCCTTTGAAACCGCAGCCGAGCGTCCGCAGGTGCTCATCCTCTTTGAGGGATGCCGCAGCATGTCGCTCAAGCAGCTGCTCATTCCGCTCATCACGCCATGGGCGGGATTCAGCAGCATTCCGCTGCCGTTGCCCGAAGCGCATGGATGTGATGTCTCGGCACTGGCGATCACCGGAGACGGCCGAACGATTCAGACGGAACCGCTCTCGGACAACGACGCGATCTTCCAGGCGCAGTACGACCGCATGCTGCCGGAGATCATCTTCCGCACGGCGGTGATGATCGCGGCGAAGGAGGCTGCGACCGTCGTCGCCGCGCAGTCGCAGCGCAACAACTCGGGCGCGCAGATCGGGATTCTCGCCGGCATGAGCCTCTACAAGGCGATCACGAACCAGGCCGATCTTCGAAGTTGGCGCAGCATTGGCAGGTTCACGCAGATCGCGCAGATCAATCGGCCGTCGAGCGATACGCTGCAGATTGCGGTGCTCAGCGCCATGGGGCTTTCGGGTCCCGCCGCCGCCGTTCCGCTTCCTGCCGGTCGAGTTGTCATGATCTACGTTCGAAGCATGCACGCCGGCGCCACCGCCATCTACACCTTCTCCCTCACCGGAGCAGAACCTCTCGCCTCGGAAATCGAATCTTTCGCTTCGGAATCCACCGACCGTCTCGCTGTCGGAGCCGCCCCATGATCCAGATCATCCAGCCCCAGACCCACGCACGAATCAACACCGTCGGCGCCGCGCTCATCGCCCTCGCTGCAGGCACCACACTTCTCGTCGGTTGCAAGGCGACCAACACCGTTTCGAGCAACAGGCCGGGCGTGCAACCGAGTGTCGTTGACATGAACTACAAGGTCAACAACGCGTTCCTCGAAACCGAGCTGCGCGTCGTCTCGGCTTACGAGCAGGTCCGCAACGGGCTCACCTTCGTGCAGATCAATGTGCGCAACGAAGGAGCGGGGGACCTGTGGTACATGTGGCAGGTCGTCTGGACGGATCGCAATGGCATGCGAATCCCCATCGAGCCGGTCATCTGGACGCGCGAAGTGCTCGCGGAGCGGCAAGAGGGGATGATCGAGTTCGCCGCGCCGAACATGAACGCGTACGACTGGCGCGTCACGCTTGAGAAGTGGGAGCGCAAGTGAGTCACGCCAATTCGATCCAATCGCCGCAACAACGGAAACCAATCATGCACCACCATTCGAAGTCCCTGCTCACGCTCGCAACGCTCTCCGCGCTTGTGCTCACGGCATGCGAGCAACCGCCCAAGCGCATCGATCCGACCGGGCGCGAAGCCGTCACCGGCATGGGCGTCGACTATGGCGACAGCCAGGAGATCGCCGAGAGCCTGACGCGTCAGATGCTCAGCTCGCCGGCGTTCTTGCGTTACCAGCAACCGGTGCTGGCGCGCTACAACAACACCATCAACAACACGAGTGACGCGAACCTGCCCGCGAATGTCGTCAACACGCGGATCCGTTCGACGCTGCTCAACAGTGGCCAGATCCAGTTCACTGCCGCGCTGCGCACCGCAGAGGGCCACGATCCCGGAGTTCGAGAGGCGCGTGAACTCGCGAACGACCCGATGTTCAACCAGCAGTCGGTGCAGCAGTCAGGCGCGATGAACGCCGTGGAGGCGCCGCAGATCTCCGTGAACAGTGAGTTCCAATCGGTGTACTCCACCGATGGCAAGGCGAAGCAGAAGACCTACCAGCTCCGCGTCTTCGTGACGGATCTGCTCTCGGGGCGCGTGATCTGGGAAGGAACGTCCAAGCCGATCGCCAAGCTCGGCTCGAATTGAGAGGTGCCGAGTGAAGACGGCTCTGATTCTGTTCATGTCTGTGTTTGCGTTGGTGCAGGCGAACGATCCGCCACAGCCGGGAACTGCAGCCCCTGTGTCCCCCGCGGCGCCGGGCGTGCCCGCTTCGATCGCGATCCTGCCGTTCGATGCCGCGCTTCCGCGATACATGTTCGGCACAGGTCCGGGCAGCGCCGACGGTGATTGCGGCAGCGTGGAGCGAAACGGCGCGGACTTGGCGCGGCGATGCACCTCGGAATTGCTTGAGCGCATGGTGGATCTGAAGCGATTCCGAGTGATCGATCGCGAGACCGTCGATCGCGTGCTCAAGGAACAGGAGTTCGTTCGTCGACAGGGCGTCGATCCGCGCGAACTCGCCCGACTCGGTCGCCTGCTTGGTGCCGATCGCCTCGTCGTGAGCTCACTTGAACTCGCGGGCACCTCGTGTCGGCGCATTGAAGTGCGCGCGAGCGGCTACCTCACCTTCGAGTTCAACGGCGGCATCGAAGTCGCGTACCGCGTGCTGGATGTCGCGACGGGCGAGCTCCAGACGATGGGCCGCCTCACGCGCACATGGGATTCGAAGCAGGACCCGGACCTCAAGGGAGTGCTCGCGAACCCGGACGGCGCGGCGACCTTCTTCATCCAGCAGGCGATGGCGGCGGAGATGCACGCCGTGCTCGACGCGATCGACCCGATCAAGGTCGCAGCAATCCAGGATGGCGCGGTGATCCTCAATCAGGGTCGCGGGCGACTGACTTCGACCGGCGGCACATTCCGCGTCATGATCAAGGGCGATGCGATCCGTGACCCCGACACCGGTGCGATCCTGAGTGACGAGGCCGGCGAGGCGGCGATCATCCAGGTCGTGGCTGTCGAAGAGAAGATCAGCCGCGCTCGCATCGTTGCCGGCGACGCATCGAAGATCGTCGTCGGAGCCGCGTGCAAGACGCTCGATGTTCCGTCACTGCGGTAGCGTCGCTCAATGCGCGATCGCGCCGCGGACCGGGGCCTGTTCAGGCGACTTCGCCTTGATCCGGGTCGGCGTATCAAGCACGGCGCGGATCGTGCGTGCGATCGAAGGTGCATCGAGTCCCGCTTCCGCGAGCTGCTCGCGTCGCTCGCCTTGGTAGATCCACGCATCGGGCAGTCCGAGGCGCGTGACGAGACGCGTGTCGAGTCCGTGTTCGTTGCATGCCTCGAGCACACAGGAGCCGAAGCCGCCGCGCACCGTGTGATCCTCGACTGTCACGACCGGAACGCCTCGACCGAGCAGCGCCTTGAGCAGTGCAACATCGACGGGCTTCGCGAAGCGCGCGTCGTAGACGCTGACTTTGTATTCATCACGGAGCGAACGCACGGCATCGATCGCTTCGATGGCCATGACGCCGTATCCGAGCACCGCCAGATCCGGCGACGCGGTTTCGATGAGTGGTCGCGCCTTGCCCAGCTCGAAAGCGGGGCACGGTTGGTCGGTGAACATTGAACTCACGGAATCGCGCGGATAGCGCACGGCGGAGAGACCCGCGTCGTATGCCGCCATGAACTCGAGCGCAGCCTTGAGACTGGGCTCGTCGATCGCGGCCATGAGCACCGCCTTGGGCAGCGTGGCCAACAGCGAGATGTCGCAGAAGCCGTGATGAACGGCGCCGTCGCCGCCGACGAGTCCTGCGCGGTCGAGACAGATGCGCACCGGAAGTCCCTGCAGCGCGACTTCCTGGAATGCCTGATCGAATGCCCGCTGAAGGAAGGTGCTGTAGACGGCAAGGAATGGCTTCCATCCTGTGCGCGCCAAGCCCGCCATCATGTCCATGGCGTGGCTCTCGCAGATGCCGGTGTCCCATGTTCGATCGGGGAAGAGTGGAAGCACCTTGCTGATTCCCGTGCCGTCGGGCATGGCGGCGGTGCATGCAACGACCCTCGGGTCGCGCTGCATCAACTCCACCATCGCTTCGCCGAAGGCGCCGGTGAATGATCGGCCACCCTTCTTGAGTTCCACACGGCAGCCTTCGTTCTCGAGATCGCTGTCGATGATGCTGAACGCACTCGGTGAGTGCATGCCGCATGGATCGCCTTCGGCCGGCTTGAAGCCCTTGCCCTTGACGGTCTTCACATGCAGCACGAGTGGCTTGTCGAAGTGCTTGACCTCGCTGAGCGCATCAACGAGCGACGGCAGATCGTGTCCATCGACGGGCCCGATGGTGAGCAGACCGAAGTGCTCGAACCAGGCGTCTTCGCTGATCATCGCCTTGCTCATTTCACCCATGCGGTGATAGAGGTCGGCGATCATCGCGCCGCCGGGCAGGCGCCGCGCCAGGTCCTTCGCCGCGCGCTTGAACTCGCCATAGCCGTGCGAGACGCGCATGCGATCGAAGTACGCCGCGACCGCGCCCTGCGGTTGCGCGATGCTCATGCCGTTGTCGTTGAGCACGACAAGGAACTGCCGCGGCAGCGTGCCTGCGTTGTTGAGTCCTTCCATCGCCACGCCGTTGACGATGCTCGCGTCGCCGATGATGCTGACGACGCGCCGACCCTCGGGATTCTCCGGCGACCACCCTTCGCCATTCAGTGTGTCGCCGCGCGCCATGCCGACTGCGGTGCTGATCGCGGTGCCGGCGTGACCAACGGAAAAGAGGTCGAAAGAGCTCTCCCGCGGCTCAGGGAAGCCAGCCATTCCGCCGCGTTGGCGCAGCTTCGGAAGCAGGTGCAGCCGCCCTGTCAGCAGCTTGTGTGGATAGCACTGATGGCCGACATCGAAGAGCAGTCGATCGTGGCCGAAGTCAAAGACATAGTGGAGCGCGATCGTGAGCTCAACGACGCCGAGATTCGGCGCCAGGTGCCCGCCGCTGCGGCTGATCTGATCGCAGATGGCGTGACGGATCTCAGCAGCCAACTCCGGGAGCGCCGTCACCGGAAGCTGGCGGAGATCCGCCGGGCTCTTGATCGCGGGAAGCAGTTTCATGTGTCGTCCTTGAGCCATCGGTCGAGCGGGTGTCCACCCCACTGCCGTCACGCCAGACGGCGCATTCGGCTGGACAGTGAGTCTAGTCAGAAGCAGATCAACGGGTTCGCGTGGAGAGGAAGTCGACGATCTCTCGAAGTGGTGCAGCATCAGCGCCAAGCGGCTCCACGACACGCACCGCCTCTGCCGCAAGCCGTTCAACTTCGCTTCGCGATGCTTCGAGTCCGTGAACTGCGGGCCACGTGAGTTTGCCAGCCGCGCGATCCTTGCCGACGGCTTTGCCCGCGTGTTCCGCCGTTTGCGTCTCATCGATCAGGTCATCCACCACTTGGAACATGAGTCCAACGGTGTCGCCCCATCGCGAGAGCAGATCGACGCTTGCTTCGGGTGCCGAGACGCCGACGGCGCCCATGCGGCACGCCGCGCGAATCAACGCACCGGTCTTGCTGCGATGAACCTCATAGAGGCGATCCTCGCGTGACAGCTCTGGACGGAAGCCGCCGAGCGTGTCGAGCACCTGTCCATTGATCATCGCCGTCGTGGCGGAAGCGAGTTCGGCGACGAGTCGGTCGGGATGTCGTGCGCTGCGCGCGGCGGTTTCGAACGCGAGCGACAGCAGCGCGTCACCCGCAAGGATGGCCATCGCTTCACCGCATGCAACATGGAGCGTTGCGCGACCTCGTCGCAGTCGATCGTTGTCGAGCGCTGGCAGGTCGTCGTGGACGAGACTGAATGCGTGCACCATTTCGACGGCGGCGGCAGCGTCGAGCGCATCCTCGCGCCTTCCGCCAGCGACTTCAGCGCAGACCAGCGTGAGCAGCGGGCGGAGTCGCTTTCCACCGCCGAGCAGCGCGTAGCTGACGGCATCACGCAGGTTGGGCACGAGCGCGGATCGCTCGACGGCGAGGAAGAGGTGGGACTCGATCTCGGCGAGCAATTCCGCTTCGCGACGGAAGATGGACGGGGCCTGAACGAGGGCCATGCGGGTGAGTCTACGAACTCGGCATGGTGTTCGCGCGGCGTTCGCGCGGCGCTCGCGTGGGTCCTCTCCGTATGATGCGATCGGTGGAGTACCTCTGGACGATGTTCATGACGTTCATGGAGCGCGGCGGCTTTGTGATGTGGCCGTTGCTCACGTTGAGCATCGTGATGCTGGCCGTCACCATCGAGCGAGGATTCTTCTGGGTGGGCGTGCACGGCCCGCGCGGCAAGGGACGGTTCAGTCGACTGATCGATGCGCTGCGGCGCGGCCAGCGCGATCGCGTGATGGCGATCCATGCCGAGCGTGCGGACCCCTACACCGACATGGCGGCCACGCTGCTGCGGCTCGGCGCCACCGATCCGAATGCGGTGGCCGTCTCCGAGGAGGCGCGCCCGCGATTCGATCGCTTTCTCGGCACGCTCGGCACGATCGTGACCGCTGCGCCCTTGCTCGGCATCCTCGGAACCGTGAGCGGCATCATCAAGAGCTTCGCGTTGCTGGGCGGGCGAAGCATGCCAGATCCGGCGCAAGTGAGCTATGGCATCGCCGAGGCGCTCGTGGCGACGGCAAGCGGACTGTCACTGGCGCTCGTCGCGCTCTTTCCGTACATGATCTTCCGCGCGCAGTCCGACCGCGCGGTGGGGCGCATGGAGACGCTCATTGCGTCTGCACAGGCGGGCGCCGCACGCGGCCGAACGTCGGACATGGGGAGCGCCGAGACCGATGAACGAGATGCACGACCACTCTCCGCCGGAACGCGCTGAGCGAATTCGACGACCCATCGAACAAGTCCTGCGCCGCACGGCGGTGGGTCTTGCCGTGGCGTTCGCATGCTTCGTGTTCTCCGGCGTGACGATTGGCGCAGCGGACGATCCGGCACCCGTGCGGAAGGTCGAGCGTGCGGTCCCGGTGAAGGACGGGGGCGGGGCGTTCGTTCGCCGAGGCGCACGCGACGATGACACGAGCGTGCTCGAGATCGCGTCTCGACGCTATCGCAAGCCGGGCGGTGCGGTCGACGTCTCTCTGGTCGGGGTCGTCCACCTCGCGACCCCCGAGTACTACCGCGCCGTTCAGTCGCATCTCGATGAACACGCGCTCGTGCTCTACGAGTCGGTCATTCCGCGCGGTGCTGTGCTCGACGCCGCAGCGAACGGCGCCGATCCCGTGCGCGCCACGCGCGACTCCATGCTCTTCCTTCGCCGCGTCATGCTTGATGTGCGCGAACTCGATGCGACCGCGGACGGCGGCGCCGGATCGACGCCATCGACTCCATCGATCAACGACGCGCTGGCGAAGGCGCACCGCGTCGACAGCCGATTCGAGCCGTGGGCGCGACAGGCATCCGCCGACGCATGGGGCCGGCCGATCGAACTTGAGGCGCATGCGGGCGGGGCGTTCCTGCTCATCAGTCGCGGTGCCGATGGCGAGCAGGGTGGCGAGGCGCTCGATGCCGACATTCGACTGCGGACGCCGAAGGACCGTCGCTCGAGCGCTGATCCCGGCGCCGCCCTGCAACCGCAGCTCGCATCGCTGCTCGGATTGTCGTTCCAACTGGATGCTGTCGACTACCACCGCGCGAACTGGGTCGTCGCCGACATGGGCGAACGGCAACTCATCGCCGAACTCGAGGAGCGCGGCATCGACGGTGGACCGCTCATGCAGGCGCTCAGTGGATCGAACATGACGGCGGGCCTTGCGAATGCCGCCGTCGCGCTCATTCGCATCGCCGATGGATTCACGGGCGGCCGGGTGCGAGCCTTCGTGAAGTTCGTGCTGATCGAGACGCTCTCGATGGTGGATGAGAAGACGATTTCGCGCGGCATGCCGGGCGGCTTTGCGGAGGTCATTCTTCATCGACGCAACGATGTCGCGTACGACGCACTGCGTGAGCGGCTCGCGGCACCGGAGCCGCCGACATCGATCGCCGTCTTCTACGGTGCGGCGCACATGCCTGAACTCGAACGATGGCTGATCGATGAGGGGTGGATCCGCACGGACGAGCAGTGGTTCGAAGCGATCGCGGTGAATCCGAAGGCCGTCGGTCTCGACCCAGCCATGGTGTCGCAGCTGCGCGCGGCGCTGCGCGAGACGCTGCGGCAGATGGGCCAGGAGGCGGAGGAGCCATGAACACGGAGGCGGATGCCATGGCGTCAGCGGCACCGACCGTGCGCATCGCGATCGAGGGCGAGCCGGCGCCGCGCCTTGTCAGGATCAGGGCCGCGCGCGAGATCGTCGTGGGTCGTGATGCGCAGGCGGCCGTGAGATTGGCGCATGATGCGGTGAGCCGTCGGCACCTCCGGCTCTTCGAGCGTGAGGGCCGCTGGTTCGCTGAAGACCTGGGGAGCAGGCACGGCACCATGGTCGACGGCGTGCTGCTGGCGCCGCGTCGCCCTGTGCCCATCGGAGCGAAGGCGACGGTCGTCGTTCGACCGTTCGCGCTGCGCGTGGAAATCGGACCCACGGTCGACTCCGCATCGCGTTCGGCCGATGTCGCGTCGAAGAGCGCGGTCACGGATGCGCCGCCCGGCACGCCGCCGCCGAGTTCGATCAACAGCCGAAACGATCCGGAGAGTGTGGTGCGCACGCTCGACGCCGGCGAGTTGGATCAACTCAACGGTCGTCGACTGGCGTTGCTGCTCGAAGCAGCCGAGTCGATCTATTCCGCGCGCGATGAGCGCGGCGTGGCTGAAGCAGCGACGAGCGCGCTCATCGCGGGAACAGGGTTCGCACGCGCGCTCTTCCTTCGCTGGTCCGGCGAAGTCGACACGCTCGAGACGCTGGCGATCCGCACGGCCGCCGATGCCGACGCAGCGCCGACCGCGCGCGTCAGTCGCACGCTGCTCCGCGCTGCATCGGAGGGTCGCCTGGTGATGCTCGAAGACAACGTCCCGCTTCGCGAGGCGGAGAGCATCGTCGGTGCCGGCGTCGCGGCCGCGCTCTGCGCACCGATCGTGGCGCCGCCGCTGCTTGAAGCGTTCATCTATCTCGATTCACAGCGCCGATCTGCGAAGCCGTCGCCCGATGCAGCGACGTTCTGTCATCTCGTAGCCAAAGTCAGCGGACTCGCGATCGCGAGTCTGCGTCGCGCGGCGGCGGAAGAGCGACATCGCGAGCTTGAAGATCAGCTTCAGGCTGCGCGTCGCGCACAGCAACGGTTGCTTCCGCCCGATCGCGGCGAGATCGGCAACTTGCGATGGCGGCTCTTTTCACGGCCAGGGCTGGTGGTCGCCGGTGACATCGCAGGTGTTCACCACGATCAGGATCGCGTGACCTTCTTCGTCGGTGATGTCAGAGGAAAGGGCGTTGACGCGGCCATCTTGATGAGCGTGGTCGCATCGCATCTCGCCGCGTCGCTTTCGGAGGGCTTGCCGCTCGAACGCGCGGTGCAGCGCGTCGGCGCGTTCGTTCACCGGCACCGTCGCGATGAAGCGGACTTCGTTTCGCTCTTCGCGATGCAGGTCGATCGCGAACGCGGCTTGATCCGCACCGTTGACGCTGGGCATGGATTGGCGCTGCGAATGCGAGGCGATGAAGTGACGTCGATCGAATCTGAGGGCGGCTTGGTGCTCGGTATCTCGCCGGAAGTCATCTACGGTGTGTCGGAGGAGCGTTGGAAGTCGGGCGATCGTCTGTTGCTCTTCACCGATGGTGTCAACGAACAGGACGGCGCCGATGGCGACGACCGGCTCGGGGTCTCGAAGATCATCGATGCGCTTGCAGGCGCGGAGTCGGCCGACCTTGCCGTTGAACGGGTCAGCGGACTGCTGCGCGATCATGCCGGTGGCGATGTCTTTGCCGATGATGTGACGATTCTCGGCGTGTCGCTCTGACTGCGCCTCCGCTCACCTCGGATCGGTGCGGGCATGAGCAGGCATGACCGGGCATATCCGGGCTTGACAGGATCATGGCAACTCAATGACCGGCGCCCAGTCGAGCCAGCGCGACTCGGCCTTGTCGGCCAGATCGAAGATGGCGCCAGTCTCGGCGGGCTTGCCGGCCGGATCCGGACTCGCGAATCCGATGCCACCAACGAGCACGCTCTCGACACTCTCGACCTGAGTGGAGAGACCCGTCAATCCGAAGTCGATCGAGAATCCCGAGGCGTTCCAGAAGCGACTCGACTCGCGCACCAGCGGCGCGTAGCGCGGCTCGATGCGCAGCGTAACGATGGCGCTGCGCGAGTCGTTCGCCAGCGCCAGGTCGATGACCTGTCCCACCGGCATGTCGCGGAAGAGAACCGGCGAGCCGCGCCGCAATGCGCGGAGTCTGGAGGTTCGAAGTTGGATCACGAGTCCCGGCGCGCTCGCGATCGGCGCACGCGCGAGCGCTTCGAATCGCGGGGGCGGTGCACCCGTCGTTCCCGGTTCGACCGCGAGGAACGGACCACTGGCGATCGTGCCGAGACCGCGGATTCCCTGCAGCGAAATCTCGGGGCGTTCGATCCAGAAGCGCGCGTCTGCGTGCAGCAGTCGCCGCGCCCACGGTTCGAGTTCGATCACCGCCATCGGTTGCAGCGTCTCGGGCGTGAGCGTCACTTCCGCCACGCGCCCGATGATGACGCCGGCGCTCTTGACGGGCGTGCGCGTCGGTTCGATTCCGTCGGCGCTCGGCACGAGCACTTCGAAGCGCGGTCCGTGCGAGAGCCAATCTCGAAGCACGAGCGCGGCGGCGACGATGATCGCCACGAGCGGCACGATCCACACCGGCGAGAGACCGCGCGTCGGGCGCATCGCAGCGCGCGGTACGGCGGGCCCAGTCACCACAGGCGGCGCACTGCTCATCGCACCGTGCGCCGGAGGTGATGTCGGCGCGGATGAAGTGCGCGGTGCATCGGATGGTGTGGGATCAACGCTCATGATGATTCAGCGACGGTCGGGTGCATCTTCCCACACCAGGCGTGAATCGAAACTGGCCGATGCCAGCAGTGAGAGCACCACCATCGCGGTGTACGCGGCCAGTCCCGAGCCGGGCAGCACGATCGCCACATCGCCGAACTTGACCAACGCCACCATGACGGCGACAAGAAAGACATCGATCATCGCCCAGGGGCCGAGCGCCTCGATCAGTCGATGCAGGCGCGCTCGTTCCAGTCGTGCGCCGGCTCGACCCGCCGCGAGGCAGAGCCATGCCAGACCGACGAGCTTCGCGAGCGGGATCACCATGCTCGCGACGAAGACGATCGACGCCACGCCCCAGCTTCCGCGCTCATAGAGCTGCGACACACCCTGCCAGACCGTGGCATCCTGTCGTGTGCCGAAGCGTTCGATCGACAACAGCGGCAGCAGATTCGCCGGCAGGTAAAGGGCGAGCGCGGCGAGCGAGAGCGCGGCGGTGCGTTCCAGGCTTGCACGGAGTCGTCGCTCGATCGCGGCGCCGCAGCGCGAACAGCATGCCACTTGTCCCGGCTCGATGGGCAATATCTCGTGAACCAATCCGCAGCGCGGGCATGCTTCATAGCAGGCTCTGCAGCAAGCCTCGTCGGCGAGCCCACCCACCACGGCGCCTTCGTGCAACGCTCAGTTCTCAGTGTGAACGGGTTGGAGTCGCTCAGCGTCGGGCAGATCCGCTCGGTTGGTCCAGAGCGCCATGTCCCAGAGTTCCTTGTAGCTCGCCTTGCGCTGCGATCCGTCGGCGCTGCTGTAGATCACTGCGTTGTATCGGCGCAGCGGCACGGCGGCGGGAGCAAGCACGGAGATCGAGTTCGAGTCGCCGCTTGGCCCGATGGTCCAGATCGGCGTCTGCGCGAGGAATGGCGGCGTGACCCATGCGGCCGACGGAGTGACTTCGTCGACATCCTTGATGACGCCGCTGTCGGAGTAGATCGCCGCGGAGAAGGTGATCATGCTCTCGGGACGGGTGATCGATGAAATCGTGCGAGCCACCGGAAGCGCCTGTGCACCGGTCGTTGGATGTTCGGCGTTCGCAAAACGCATCTGCGGTGCGCCATTGACCGTTTCCCACCAGCCGCCGAGATAGAACGCGTTGTAGCCGAACTCCGGTTGCAGCGCGGCGGCCGAGCCAGCCAGACCGGTGGCGCCGATGAGCGACGCCGGCAGCGTGTAGGGGATCATGCCACCCTGGTAGATGCCGTCGTCGAAGGTCTCGCCGAGTCGATCGAGGTAACCGATCGTCAGTTCAGTGTTGTAGTCGAGGTAGCCCGCGAGGCGCCACGGGTAGGTCTGCGCAAGCTGCGAGTCGATGACCGTGTTCGCGGCGTTGCGATACTTCACGCGCCACGAAGTCTGCACACCTGTGTCGAGGAAGCCGGGCAGGCACGCATCGTCGTACTGCATCGCGTACGCACTCCAGGCGACATAGAGCTGGCGGATGTTGCTGAGCTGCTGCGTCTCTCGCGCGGCGCTCCGCGCTGCACGAAGTCCCGTCAGCAGCAGGCCCATCAGGAGCGCAATGATCCCGAGCGTGATCAGCATTTCGACCAATGTGAAGCCGGAGGCCGGCCCGGTGCGGCGATTCGTGCTCATTTGCATAGGGATCTCCGTGTCCAAGGAGAAGATACGGTTCGTTCTGCTCAGGTGCTGCATCAAAGTCACTGCCCGCCGATGGTGACCTTCTCGACGAGTCCTGCCTTGATCTTTTCGATGCCTGAGCCCAACTCACCGATCGGGTCCGGTGGCACGATCTCAACGACCTTCTCGCCGAGCTTCGCCTCGCCTCGATTGACGCGATCCTGGAACTTCCTGCACTCTTCGAGCAGCTTCGGCAGGATCTCCTCTTCGGGCACATTCGCGACGCGCTGGCCCTGCACATAGATGATGCCGCGTCGATCGCCCGCGAAGACCGCGACATCGGCGCCTTCGGCTTCGCCGGGCCCGTTGACGACGCAACCCATCACCGCGACTTTGAGCGGCAGTGTGATCTCGTGCGCCAGCGTGCGCTCGACCTCCTTCACGAGCGTGAAGAGATCGACCTGGATGCGCCCGCAGGTGGGGCACGCGATGAGATCGACACCGCGCCGCGTGCGCTTGTCGAGGCAATAGAGCATCTCGAGCGCGTCCTTCACTTCGTCGATGTGATCGCTTGCGTAGCTGATGCGGACGGTGTCGCCGATGCCGCTCGCAATGAGCGAGCCGAGCGCGACGACCGAGCGGATGGCGCCGCTCGTCTTGGGCCCTGCGTGCGTGACGCCCAGATGCAGCGGGTAGTCGAAGCGCTTGCTGATCTCGGTGTAGGCGTCGATGACGAGCGACGCGTCCATCGACTTGGCGCTGATGACGACGTCATGGAAGTCGCGCGCGTCGAAGATCTCAAGGTACTCCTCGAGCTTCGCGATCATGAGCGCCAGCAGGTGGCCGGACTTGTGCCCCTCGAAGTACATGCCGAGTTCGGCGGCACGGCGCTGCTTGTCGCGCCGCTCGATGATCGAACCTTCGTTGACACCGATGCGGATCGGGATGCCGCGCGCCTTGCATGCATCGATGACTTTGTTGACCTGGTCGCGATCGCTGATGTTGCCGGGATTCAGTCGGATCTTGTGAACGCCTGCTTCGACCGCTTCGATCGCGCGCTGGTAGTGGAAGTGCACATCGGCCACGATCGGCACGCGCACCTGCTTGATGATCTCGCGAAGAGCGTCGGTGTCCTTGCGTTCGGGCACGGCCACGCGAACGATGTCGACGCCGGCTTCGCGGTAGCGCTCGATCTCGGCGACACACGCATCGATGTCGTACGTGTAGCCGGCGGTCATCGTCTGGACGGAGATGGGGGCATCGCCGCCGATCTTGACGATGCCGACCCGAGCATCACCGACCGTCACCTGCCGCGTCTTGCGTCGTTCATGCATGCGAGGCGGATTCTACGCGGGAGTCGTCAGCGTCACGCGGACGCGTCGCGTCGTATTCTCGCCGCCGCCAACTCCAAGGAGGCGCTCGATGGGGTCAGATCAAACGCCGAGTCACTTCGTTTCGCACGCTGCACCCGGAATCAAGTCGCGCTTGAGCGTGATGATGTTCCTTCAGTATGCGATCTGGGGCGCGTGGCTTCCGATTCTCTATCCGTTCCTGCTGGGGCATCGCGGATTCACGCTGAGTGAGACCGGGCTCTGCCTCTCTGCCGGTGCGATCGGCGCGGTCTTCGGGCCGTTCATCGCGGGCCAACTTGCGGATCGAAACTTCGCGACGGAGAAGCTGCTCGCCGCAAGTCACTTCATCGGCGCCGCGCTCGTGCTGCTGCTTGCGTATGTCGACTCGTTTCCTGTCTTCCTCGTGCTCAGCGGACTCTATGGATTCGTGTACGCACCGACGCTTGCATTGACCAACTCGCTGGCGTTTGCGCATCTGCCGAATCGCGATCGCGACTTCGGTCCGGTTCGCCTCTGGGGCACGATCGGCTGGATCGTTGCAGGCATCGCCGTGGGGCAGGCGCTGTTGCGCTGGCACACGCCGGAAGCGGCGGATGCGCTGATGACGCCGGACGCGAAGGTGCTCTTCGATACGCAGGTAGCGGCCGCGCAGAACGCAGGGCGCGCCGTCGCGTTCCAGTTGAGTGCGGGGCTCGGCCTGCTGATGGCGCTCTATTGCCTATCGCTGCCGCACACGCCGCCCGCGAAGCAGGCGCGCGAACAACTCGCCTGGGCCGAAGCGCTCGGCGAGATCAGATTGCAGCCGTTGCTCACGCTCTTCCTGATCTCGATCCCGGTGAGCATGATTCACCAGTTCTATTTCATCTTCACGAGCGACTTCGTGACCGGCATCCAGAACGCGGCGAACAGTGCGGGCGCGAATCGATTCGCGACGACCGTGAACGAGATTTTCGGCGTCGGCGGCGGTGGCCTGATGACGATCGGACAGATGACGGAGATCGCCGTGCTCGCGCTCATGCCGTTCCTGGCACCGAGGGTGGCGCGCAAGTGGCTGCTCGCGGTCGGCCTCTGCGCCTACGCCGGTCGCATGGCGCTCTTCGCCTACGCGCCAACGATTGCGGCGGAGTTGTCACTGCCGGTGCTGGCACCAGTGCTCACGGGTGTGGCGCTTCACGGCCTCTGCTTCGGCTGCTTCATCTTCGTCGCGTTCATGGTGGTCGACGAGTTCACGACGCCGGATGTGCGAGCGACGGCGCAGAACCTCTACAACCTGGTGATCATCGGCATCGGCATCATCGTCGGCAGTTACTTCGCCACCAGCGTGGTCGGCAACTACGCGACGGGGTGGGATCCGAACGGCGCGATGGACTTCACCAAGCTCTTCTCCGTGCCGATGTGGATGAGCGTCGCGTGCCTGGCGCTGCTGCTCGTCTTCTATCCGGCGAAGAAACGCCCGGCACTCGCTGCCGCCTCGTGAGTCATCGCTCGCGGCGTCTTCGTGAGTCGGCGCGCCTCCATTCGCGCGGCAGCCACTCGATCCACGGGGCTCAACCGGCTTTGCGGAGTTCGCGATCACCCTCGGGGTGGATCGGCAGTTCGAGCACGGCGCCGGGCAGCATGAGGTCATCCAGCGGCGTGCCGTTCAGCACCGGTGTCTTGCCGTCCAATCGCGTGAGCACGATCGGCTCATGCTTCTTCATCTGCGCCGCGAGCGATTTCTCGAGCTTCTCGCGCACTGCGTCAGCGACCTTGGCCCACGGCTCACGACCGCGGCACTTGGGGAAGCGCGAGCAGCCGAGCCACGGTCCGCGCTTGCCTTCGCGCAGATTGAGCGGCGCGTCGCACTTCGAACACTTGAGATCGGTGACGAATGGCGGCGGCGCCGGGAACTTGAGCGTGCGCTTCTTCTTGTCGATGTTGAGAATGAACTTCGTTTTCGCATTCTCGCTCGTCAGGAATTCGCCGAAGCGACCGGTGCGCAGGATCATTGCGGCGCCGTCGACGGGGCAGATCAAGTCGAGCCGCTGCTGCAGTTGCGGGCGACCCTCGCGATCGATGGGGCTCGCGAACTCGCACTCGGGATACGCGGTGCAGGAGAGGAAGCGACCGTTCTTGCCGAAGCGATACGCAGTGCGGCTTCCGCACTTCGGGCACGCGTAGATCGCCGGGATCAGCTCCGCCTTCGCGTGCGTCATGCGCTCGTCAGCATGGTCGAGCGCTTCTCTGAACGGCCCGTAGAAGTCGTGCAGCATGCGCTGCCAACTGATGTGATCATCCTCGATGCGATCGAGCTGCTTCTCCATTTCGCGCGTGTAGCCGACATCCATGAGGTCGGGGAAACCCTGCACGAGCTTGTCGGAGACGACCATGCCGCGATCGGTCGCGTGGAAGCGGCGCTCGAGCTGCTCCACATACTTCTGCCGCTCGATGGTGTTGATGATCGACGCGTAGGTCGACGGCCGACCGATGCCTTCCTCTTCGAGTTTCTTGACGAGGCTTGCTTCGGTAAAGCGCGGCGGAGGCGAGGTGAACTTCTGGATGGGATCGATGGAGAAGGGCGCGAGCTGGGCGCGCTCTTCGAGTTCCGACGGCAGCACCGGATCGTCGGCCGACTCGGGTTCGCCGAACGCGCGATAGAAGCCGTCGAAGGCGAGCTGTCGTCCGCTGGCGCGGAAGAGCGGTGCCTTCGTCGCCGGTTTCGGTGCGCCGTCATCGGAGCGTCGCAGCGTGATGCTCGTTGAATCCCACTCGGCGTTCACCATCTGGCATGCGACGAAGCGCCGCCAGATGAGGTCGTAGAGTTTCCACTGTTCGTCAGTGAGCTTGCCGCGCAGCGACGCGGGGGTGCGCGTGACATCGGTGGGGCGGATCGCTTCGTGCGCTTCCTGCGCCGCCTTGTTGGTCGAGCCGAAGAAGTTCGGCTTCTCCGGCAGGTAGCGATCGCCATAGGCGCCCTTGATGTGATCGCGCGCCATCGAGAGCGCTTCTCCGGAGAGATGCGTCGAGTCGGTGCGCATGTAGGTGATGAGCGCGACCGGACCCTCGCCGGGAATGTTGACACCCTGGTAGAGCTGCTGCGCCATCGCCATGGTGCGATCGGTGTGGAACCCCAGCACACTGCTCGCGCCGATCTGCAGCGAACTGGTGATGAACGGGGCGTAGGGACGGCTGCTGGTGCGCTTGCGCTCGATCGACTCGACCGTGTAGCGCACGCCCGCGCCGACGCGCCCCTTCACTGTGCGGACGACCGAGGCCGGTCCCTTGCCGTCGGCATCGGGCTTCGACTCGACCGTGACTTCTGTGAGTCCGGTCGCTTCGGCGACGCGCTTCACGGCCGCGGTGAGGTCCTTCGCGCCGCCGGCCCCGCTCGATTCGTCAGCAGTGCTTCCGATCTCGAACTTGGCGCCGTCGAACTCAACGAGCGAACACTCGAGCGCCTTCTGCTCCGCGAGCCACTTGAGCCGCGCCGCGCGATTCGGCGTGCGATTGCGATCATCGACTTTCGCCTGGAACGCAGTCCACACCGGACCCAGCTCGGCGACGCGCGCCAGATCGAAGGTCATCTCCGCGTCGACTTCCCAGCGCTCGTCGGGGATGAATGCTCTGATCTCGCGCTCACGCTCCACGATCAGTCGCAGCGCCACCGACTGCACGCGACCCGCGCTCGTGCCGCGCGCCACCTTCTTCCAGAGCAGCGGTGAGACCTGATAGCCGACGATGCGATCGAGAATGCGCCGCGCCTGCTGCGCGTTGACCTTGTCGATGTCGATCTGCCGCGGATGTTCGAACGCGCGGCGGATCTCATCGCGCGTGATCGCGTTGAAGACGACGCGCTTCGCCGACTCGATCTTGACGCCGAGCAGTTCCGCGAGATGCCATGCGATCGCTTCGCCTTCGCGATCCATATCCGTCGCGAACCACACTTCGCTGGCGTCCTTCGCGGCCTTGCGCAGTTCCGCAGCGATCTTCTGCTTCTCGGGAAGCACCTCGTAGGAGGGCTCGAAGTCGTTGTCGAGATCGACGCCCGGTACCGGTCGCTTGGAACCCTTCGGTGACTTGCTCGGCAGATCGCGGATGTGACCGACGGATGCCTTCACCACGAAGTCGGGACCGAGGTACTTGTTGATCGTCTTCGCTTTCGCGGGGCTCTCGACGATGACGAGCTTGCGACCCTTGGTCGGGACGGAGCTCTCGCCATCGGCGTCACGACCCGCGGCACCCGCCGCGCCGGTGGATGCGATCTTGCGTGACTTCGACTTCGCGCCTGAGGAGCGCGCGGTGCGACGCGGCTTGCTTGCCACACCCGGTGCAGCTGAGACCGAAGTGGGCGAGGTCGTCTGCTTCGATTGTTTCTTGCGAGCGGCCATTCGGAGTCTGAAGTGGTCGTGGGTGCGGTCGGTCAGAGAGAGGTTGTCGAGCCCGGCGCGGATCGGCGGGGGGCGGATTGGAGCGATCGGCTTATCACCCCGTCAAGGTGAATCCTTGAATCGGCCAATAACGCGCTGAGCGAGAAGCTGCTCTGAAAGTAGCTTGGCGCCAGACGCGCCGTTCAGCCAGACTGTCCCGGGAATCAAGCGGAATCGCCGCAGCCAGGTGCGTTGCTGCTTGCCGAGTCGGCGCGAGCGAATCTTCGTCTGTTCGATCGCCTCCTCGAGCGTCATTCTCCCGGCGAGGTGCTCGACAACCTCACGATAGCCGACTGCCTCGATTGCCTGGCGAGTGAGAGGGCCGCGTTCGAGCAGTGAGCGAACTTCGTCGACCAGACCCGCGGCGAACATGCGCCGCACGCGCTCGTTGATCAACCCATTGATGACCGCGACATCCCACTCGAGCCCCACGAGCGACACGCCGCGCGGAAGTGGCTGCGGCGCATCGCTCCATTGATCACGCAGTTCGGACGGCTTCGTACCCGTCAGTCGATGCAACTCGAGTGCGCGCAGCGTGCGCCGTCGATCGTGACGATGAATGCGTGCCGCACTTGCAGGATCGATGCGTTCGAGCTCAACCCGCGCGTGCTCCTCCGAGAGCGCATCCAACTCCGCGCGCAGCGCCGGATCACTCTGCGGTGCATCCACGACGCCTTCGAGCAGTGCGCGCACATAGAGATTCGTGCCGCCGACGACGATGGCCACATGATCGCGCGCGTGGATCTGTTCGATGACCGTCCGCGCGCGCCGCAGCCACTCCGCCATCGTGAAGTCGCCAGCGTGCGGATCAGCGCAATCGATCAGGTGATGCGGCACGCTCTCGCGCTCCATCAAACTCGGCTTGGCGGTGCCGATGTCCATGCCGCGGTAGACCTGCATGCTGTCTGCGGAGACGATCTCCGTGTTCCCCAACCGCATCGCCAACTCAAGTGACAAGGCGGTCTTGCCGCCGGCGGTCGGACCGACGAGCATCACCGTCCTTGCGCAAGGACCCTGCGGCTCGGCGGGCGGAGCGCTCTGAGAGATTCGGTGCTGATCGCTCACCGTCGTATATTCCCGGCTCCGGAGAAGCGCGTGGCGAAACTCACCATTGATCGAGTCGAAGTGTCGGGCAAGCGGGTGTTCGTGCGAGCGGACTTCAACGTGCCGCTCGATGACGGTCGCATCACCGATGATCGTCGCATTCGCCTCACGGTGCCCACGATCGAGAGCATTCTCTCTCGCGGCGGATCGGTGGTCGCGGCGAGTCACCTTGGTCGACCCGAAGGCAACGGGTTCGAAGCGGAGTTCAGCATCAAACCCGTTCAGGCGCGCCTGACCGAACTGCTTGGGGGCATGGCGAAGGGCGGAGTCACGCTCGGCGGACCGCTGCCGACCGACGCTGCGAGCGCCGCGGCTGTTTCGGCGCTCAAGCCCGGCAGTGTTCTCTTGCTCGAGAACCTGCGCTTCGAAAAGGGAGAGAAAGAAGGTGACGCGGCCTTCGCCGTGATCCTCGCTGGCTATGCCGACATCTACTGCAACGACGCGTTCGGCGCGAGCCATCGCAACGACGCGAGCATGCGCGCGCTGCCGTTGGCGATGAAGCCGAAGCCATGCGTCGCCGGACTGCTGCTGGCGAAAGAGCTCGCGTACCTCTCCGAGACGCTCACGGCACCAAAGAAGCCGTTCGTTGCAATCCTTGGGGGCGCGAAAGTGACCGACAAGCTGCTTGCGCTGCGCAACCTGATCGGGCGCGTCGACACGATCATCGTGGGCGGCGCCATGGCGTACACCTTCTTGCTGTCGCAGGGACACGGTGTGGGTCGCAGCCGCGTGCAAGCGGAGATGTCCGAGCAGGCGAAGCAGATTCTCGAACTTGCAAAGGAGCGGGGGACGAAACTGCTGCTGCCGCTCGATCATGTCTGCGCCACGGAGTTGCGAAGCGGTGTGCCCACGCGCACCGTCGCGGGCGACATCCCCGCTGATCTGCTTGGCCTCGACATCGGGCCCTCGACCGAGCAACTCTTCTGTGATGAGATCGCGCGAGCCCGAACGATCGTCTGGAACGGACCGATGGGTGTCTTCGAGACGCCTCCGTTCGATCACGGCACGCGCGCCGTGGCCGCCGCGCTCGCCCACGCCACGAAGACTGGCGCCATCACGATCGCGGGTGGCGGCGACACTGCAGCAGCGGTGGAATCGGCTGGTTTCGGCGAGGCGCTGAGCCACATCTCAACCGGCGGCGGCGCGAGTCTGGAACTACTCGAGGGCAAGCGATTCGAGTCGATTGACGCGCTTTCGGACGGGTAAAGCGCTCACGGTTGGCGCGCAGGATCCAGTCGAGGTCCGATGAGTCGGGGCACCGCTCCGAGAAGTGTCGATGGATTGATGTTGAATCGCCCCCCCGACCGACGGGTATAGTGGCAACACTCAATGCTCCTCCGGAGAACACAGATGAACAAGATCGTCGCTCGCCTATCGCTCGTGACCGCGCTCGCCGCTCTCACCGTGGCCGCCACCGTGGGCGCGTCTCCGCAGAGCACCAAGAAGAAACTCGAGCCCGGAGACCCGGCGCCGAACCTCGACAGCGTGACCGATTGGATCCAGGGCGAGAAGCCCGATCTCACCGACGGCGTCATCGTCGTCGAGTTCTGGGCGACCTGGTGCGCGCCATGCAAGCGCGCCATTCCGCACCTGAACAAGATGCATAAGACGATGTCGCGCGCCGGGCTCAAGATCGTTGGCGTGGCGGCGGACGAGGGCCTGCCCGACTTCGAGAACAACATCAAGCAAGTGAAGTCGTTCCTCAAGAGCAAGGGCGACGGCATGTCCTACACCGTCGCCGTCGACAACCTCGGCGATGCCAAGCGTCGCTGGATGGAAGCCGCGGGCATGGAGGGCATTCCCGCGACCTTCGTCATCGGCCGCAACGGTCGCGTGCTCTGGATCGGCCGACCGAGCGACGAGTTCTTCGAGGAAGTGGTCATCCTGGCGTTGAAGAACAAGTACGACCCGGTGTTGACGCCCAAGGGATTCGAAGCGAAAGCCGCCGCGAAGCGCGCCGCCGGGATCCGGAACTGGCGCGAGGCGTATCTGCAGTTCGACGAAGCGATCAAGGTCGATCCGCCTCTCTTCGGCTGGCTCATTCGCGATCGCTACCTCATGACGCTCGAGCAGGAGAAGAATCCTGAGGCGGCGAAGCAGTACCTCAAGACGATCCTTCCCGGCGTCGCCAACGACCCGTACTCACTTGAGATCATCGTCAACACGATCTGCAAGGATCCCGCGATTACGAATCGCGATCTCGACTCGGCCAGCATCTACGCGGAGCTGATGCGCCGCGCCGTCGGCGGCAATCAGGCGCCCGGCATTGCGGCGATCGCGCTCGTGGCCGCCACGAAGGGTGATCTCGACAAGGCGGTCGAACTGCAGACATCCGCGTGGCTGGCTGCGGTTCCCGACGAGAAGGACGAATTCAAGCGCGTGCTCGACGAGTACCAGAAGATGCGCGCTCGTCGCAGCCAGGCGAACGTCTTCGGCGAAGAGTGAGCGTGCGCGTGTCTGACGCCGCCGGTTCCACCGCGGCTTCGCAGGCCTGCGTGCCACCTCGATTCAGCTCGCCGCCATCAGCACCCCTGGTGGCGGCGAGTGTTCTTTCGGCTGACTTCGCGCGGCTGGGGGATGAGTGTCGTGCAGTGGTCGCCGCGGGCGCCGAGGTCATTCATGTCGATGTGATGGATGGCCACTTCGCCCCGAATCTCTCGATGGGTCCGGCGGTGTGCGCGGCCATTCGACGGGCCGTGCCGCTGAGTTTCATCGATGTGCATCTGATGGTGGAGCGACCGTCGCAATTTCTGGAGGCGTTCGCGCAGGCCGGCGCCAATCACTGCACCGTGCACGCCGAAGTTGACGAGCCGCACGCATCACTCGCACACACATGCCACAGACTCGGCATGACCGCCGGCATCGCGGTGAATCCGCCGACGCCTGTCGAGCGGATCGAGTCGATGCTCGAACACTTCGACCTGGCACTGGTGATGAGCGTGAATCCAGGATTCTCGGGGCAGGCGTTCATGCCCGAAGTGCTCGACAAGGTGCGCTGGTTGCGCCGCAAAGTTGGTACACGAATGCGCGTCGAGATCGACGGCGGTGTGTCGCCGACGAACGCGGCGCAGTGCGTCGAAGCTGGAGTCGATGTGGTCGTCAGCGCCAGCGCGCTCTTCGGGTCCAACGACTACGCCGCGACGATCGCAGGACTTCGCGGCGGCCGCTGAGCCGAACGGCGGCGGCCCAGCCGCTACGATGCGACGCACGAAGGAGCGCCCATTGTCGGAACAGACCTGGGAACAGCGCGAGGATGCGACCAAGAAGACGGTGCCCGATGGGCTCTGGGCACAGTGTCCGGCCTGCGCCGAGACCATCTTCCGCAAGAGCCTCGAAGCCAACCTCCATGTCTGTCCGCGCTGCGAGCACCATCACCGCGTCAGCGCGCGTGAGCGCATCCATCAGCTCGTCGATCCGGACAGCTTCGAGCCCATGAACGCAGAGATGGCGCCGATGGATCCGCTGCGCTTCGTCGACCAGAAGCCCTATGTGCAGCGCATTGCGGACGCCCAACGCAAGACCGGCGAGAACGACGGCGCACAAACTGGAACCGGCTTCGTCAAGGGACGCAAAGTGGTGCTCGCGGCGCTCGACTTCACCTTCCTCGGCGGCTCGATGGGTTCGGTCATCGGCGAGAAACTCACGCGCAGCATCGAGCTGGCGACCGATCATGATCTGCCGCTCGTCATCGTGAGTTGCTCGGGCGGTGCGCGCATGCAGGAGTCCGGCTATTCGCTCATGCAGATGGCGAAGACATCCGCCGCACTCGCGCGCTTCGATGGCGCGAGCGGCCTCTATATCTCGGTACTCGCCGATCCGACGACGGGCGGCGTGACGGCGAGCTTCGCAATGCTTGGCGACGTGATCTTCGCCGAACCGCGCGCACTCATCGGTTTCGCCGGTCCACGCGTCATTGCGCAGACGATCCGCCAGGAACTGCCGGAAGGGTTCCAGACATCCGAGTTCCTGCTCGAGCGCGGTTTCGTCGATCGCATCGTCCACCGCTCCCAGCTGCGCAGCGAGATCAGCCGGGTCATCGATTACGCCGGCAAGTGACACGCGCATCGTCCGACCGCAAGAGGGGCACGAAACCGGTCGCGGAGGCGGACACCGTTCACCTTTCGGCGAAAGCGCGCGGCGGGGGAAGCGACCGTGCATGGCGCGTGATGGCGCTCGGCGGGGGACTCGACAGCGCGTGGCGCGTGATGACGCTGGCTGCGGCGATGAGCGCGCTCTACGGGATCATGACGCTCGCGATGTTCCCGCCATGGCGCGCCTGGTGGCTGGCACCGCTTGCGGTGGCACCGCTCATGTTCACGGCGCGGGCGCTCGCTGCACCGAGCGTGCGCGATCGCACTTGGTTGCGCGTCTTCGCGCTGGCCGTCACCTTCGTGTGCGCGCTCGGCTTCTGGCTCTGGCTGGAGCGTTGGGTGGACGATGTGAGTGACGCGGGCTGGCCCGCACTCGGCGCGTTGATGGCCACCTGGCCGACGCTCTTCGTCTTGATCGTGGCGCGCCTCCTGCGGCGAGGCATCGTCGGCGGTCGTCACGCCTCACTCGTCGCGCTTGTTGCGGCTCTCGTGTGGACGGGGATCGAAGCGTTCCGCGCGCACATCTTCTTCGACGGCTATCCGTGGTATCTGCTGGCGCATCCGTTGATCGATGCGCCATGGCTGGCGCAGAGTGCGGAGATCTGGAGCGTGGCGCCGCTCTCGTTCCTCTGCGCGTGGAGTGGCGCGGCCGTCGCTGAGTTTCTTTGGCGCCGCCTTGAGAAGCGGGCACCGGCACCGGAGTGGAGAGCGCCCGCGTGCATCGCTGCGATCTGGGCCCTGCTCGGCGCGGGCGGCGCGATTCGCATGGCCATGCTGCCGGTGACGCCGGGCCCGATCGTCGCCGTCGTGCAGACGAATGTGCCATCAAGCAACAAAGTGGCGTGGACGAAGCAGCAGCAACTCGTGGATTTCACCAGTGCTCGTGACGACACCGTTCGAGCGATCCGTGATGCAAGAGGGCGAGGCGTCGAACCGGTCGTCGTCATCTGGCCTGAGACCATGCTGCCTGGCTTCGGACTGGAACCAGACTCGATTTCGCTGCAGAAGTCACTCGGTGCGTTCCCCGGCGATCTCTTTTCGAGCGCAGTTGCCGAGCTCGTGGAGATGAGCGGTGTGCCGATGCTGCTTGGAAGCAACGCGTTCGAAGGCTTGCGCGACGACGGCGAACGCTGGCGCTGGCATCGCCGCTTCAACAGCGTCTATCTCGTGCAGGGCGATCCGCCGTTCCAGCGCTACGACAAACTTCATCTCACACCCTTCGGCGAGCGCATGCCGTACTTCCGCGTCTCGGAGCGCCTACAGAATGCGGTGCTGAACATTGGTGCGCGAGGCTTCTCGTTCGATCTCGATGAGGGCACGGAGCGAGTCGTCTTCACACTGCGCGACGGCACGCGCGCCGTCACGCCGATTTGCTTTGAGGACACGCTCTCCGGGCTCTGCCGAGACCTGGTCGACGGCACGGAAGGCAAGCGCGCCGACCTCATCATCAACCTCTCCAACGATGGTTGGTTCGGCGACTCGGTCGATGGACGCGCCACGCATGAACTCGCGGCGCGATGGCGCGCGATCGAACTGCGCGTGGGGTTGGTGCGGGCCGCGAACACTGGCCTGAGTTCGATCGTGGATCCGACGGGCCGCGTGCTCGAGCGACTCCGCGCTCGCGAAGCGGGGTGGCTCGTGGCACCGACGGTGCTCTCGCCGGTGCGAACAGTCTTCGCTCGGGTCGGCGATGTAGGATCGTGGCTTGCCATGATTGCCACCGCACTCGTCGTTGCGCGATCGTTCCTCCGTCGGCCCGTGCGTGCGACGGCGGCCGTCGCGCTGCTTGCACTCGTCGGCGTGGTGATTCCGAGCTGCGAGTCGACGCCACCGCCGACGCGCACTTCGGCGGCGGCACCGCCGTCGCCTCTGGCGCGGGAGTCGTCGAACACGCAGCAGAGTTGGAGCACGCGCGAACTGAGCGTCGGTTCCGATCAGGCGCGCGTCTCGACGGACGGTGGACCTGCGCGCCCGGTCGAGCCCGCGATTCCGGTGGTGAGTTCAGGAAGCCTGCGGCAGACGGCGGTCGATGTGCTGCACACGGCCGCGCGCTCGCGATCGCCGATTCTCAAGGCGAATGCGATCGAAGAACTGACGATCGATCCCGACGCGCTGCGACCGGTGATCCGGCCGGCGCTCGTCGATCCGAACCGCGGGGTCCGCTTCGTCGCCGCGATGGCGATCGGCAAGGCGCGGCTCACCGACATGGCCACGCTCGTTCAACCGCTGCTGATGGATCAAAGCGCGTCGGTGCGCGCGGCCGCGATCTACTCCCTCGCGAAACTCGGTCAGCCCGTCGACCTCTCGCCGCTGGCGGAGATGATTCGAAGCGACGACCCGGAAGTGCGCGGCAACGCAGTCATGATCCTCGGCGATCTCGGGAACCCGAGCGCCATCCCGATGCTTCGTTCGACGATCGGTCTCGGCATGAGCCGCGTCGATCCTGCACGCCGTCGCATCACCGATCTGCAGCTGGCGGAAGCACTCGCCAAGCTCGGTGAAGACTCGGAGCTCGAACCGATCCGAGCGGCACTTTTCGCACCCTCCGAGCAGGCAGAGTTGATTGCGCTCGCCTGTCAGATCGTTGCAAGAATGAAGGACGGTGGGTCCATTGCCACCCTCAAGGCCGTTGCGTATGCAGGCGGCACTGCAACGCGCCCGCCTGAAATCCGCCTCCTGGCGTTCGTCTCGCTCGCGGATCTCGGGGCGGCGGATCCGACCATCTGTGAGGATTTTTCACAACGCTATCTGACCGATCGGAACCCGCAGCTTCGAGGTCTAGCGGTCCGAGCCATGGCCGGGTGCGGAGGCGCTTCCGCGCTTCCACAGGTCGAGTCGCGGCTCTATGACTCCAATCCTCTGGTGCAGATCGCCGCCGCCAGCGCCATCCTCCAGCTCGCGGCCTCGGGGCAACTGCTGACCAGTCGTTGACAGAAGTTACAGCGTCGTTGTACAAACACGCGACGCGAACCGCGCCACCGGCACGGATGACGATGCGAGGCGCCGTTGCCTTCGACCGTCGGATCGTCTGAGGACCTTCAGTGCACATCCTGACCAAGATCTTCATCGTGTTGGTTTCGCTCCTGACCGTGGCCCTTGTGCCGCTGGTGATGGTGAACGCAGCCAACGAGCGCACATTCAAGAGTCGGTGGGAGCAGGAGCAGGCTCGTGCTTCCGAAGCGATCCGCGATCGCGATGCGGCCAAGTCAAGATACGACACCGAGACGCAAGAGCTCGCGAGCGCGGCTCGCAAGCTCGAGTTCGATCTTAAGGGTGTCAAGACGGAGAAGTCTTCACTCGAAGCGTCGACGAACAAGCTCGAGGCTGAGGCCGTCGGACTTCGCGCTCGTCAGGATGACTTCAACGCGATCATGAAGACCTACGCCGAGAACGACAAGGCGAAGACCGAACTCGTGAAGGTGATCAACAGCGAGATCGTCACGCTTCGCGGTCGGCTCACGCAGGTCGAACAGGAATTCGTGAAGCTCGACGAGGAGCTCACCAACACGCGCGCCAAGCTTGAGATCGCCGACGCCGCGCGTCGCGCACTGCAAGAGGATGTGCAGCGACTGCAGGAAGAGCGCGATCAGGCGATGGGCACCATCAGCCGATTCGTCGCGTGGGTCGGCCCGCTGCCGACCGGCGGTCAGGCCGGCGCCATCAACGACACGACACGCGTGCCCGCTGATCGTGCACTCAGCGCCACCGTCATTCAGGTGAGACGAGGCACCGACTCGACGATCGCCGAGATCAACGCTGGAAGCCGTGACGGTGTGCAGGAAGGTTGGGTCATGACGATCGCCGACGGCGGCAAGTTCGTCGGCAACCTTCGCATCACCGCCGTCGATGTGACGCGCTCCACCGGAATCGTGGAACTCGAAGATGCGAAGTCGCGCGGCGAAGTGCGGACCGGCCAGAAAGCCGTTGCCCGCAAGGGCGAGTGACGGCGGCATCGATCGATGCAAGCAAGAATCAACGCGGTGCACCCATGAGCCAACTCTCGACACCAGTGGTCCGATCCGACGGCCGTCCCGATGTCTACTCTGCGATGCTCGCAGCCGCGGCGCTGATGCTGCTCATCGGCATCATCTTTGTGTCGCTGCGTAATGTGGCCCAGACGACCGAGAAGGGTGCAACCGGCAGTCCCTTCACGTATCTCGAGCGCTGAATCCGCGACGGCGAAGCCGCACCGCGGCAAGGAGACGATCGCGGTGAAACTCGACTCGCTGCTTGGGTGGTTCAGTGTCGATATGGGCATCGACCTGGGCACCTGCAACACATTGGTCTGTGTGCGGGGCGAAGGCATCGTGCTGAACGAGCCGTCCGTGGTGGCGGTGCGCAAGGGCACGAACAAGGTCATCAACAACGGCACTGCCGTCGGCTGGGCGGCGAAGGAGATGCTCGGCAAGACGCCGGGATCGATCAGCGCGATTCGTCCGTTGAAGGACGGCGTGATCAGCGACTTCGAAATCACAGAGGCGATGCTGAGCTATTTCATCCGCAAGGTGAACGGGCGCAGCCGCATTCTGGGGCCGCGCGTCGTGATCGCGGTGCCGAGCGGCATCACTGCCGTCGAGAAGCGCGCGGTGCTCGACTCGGCGGAGCGCGCGGGTGCGCGTCGCGTCTACCTTGTGGAAGAACCGATGGCGGCGGCGATCGGCGCGGGCCTGCCATTCTCGGAGCCGACCGCGAGCATGATCGTCGACATCGGCGGCGGCACGACAGAGGTCGCCATCCTGAGCCTCGCCGACATCGCCAGTTGCGAGAGCGTGCGTGTGGCTGGTGACGATCTCGACGAAGCGATCATCAGCTACATGAAGAAGCACTACTCGCTGACGATCGGCGAGCAGACTTCGGAGAAGATCAAGATCGAGATCGGTTCCGCGGCGCCGGTGACGGAGACGATCACCATGGAGGTCCGCGGGCGCGACATGGTCACGGGTCTTCCGCGCAAGACGGTCGTCACGAGCGATGAGATCCGTGAGGCGGTTGCGGAGCCGGTGCGCGCCATCACGGAAGCCGTGTTGCGCACGCTCGAGAAGGCCGAGCCGGAGCTGGCGGCCGATCTCGTCAACAACGGCATCACGCTCGCCGGCGGCGGCGCGCTGCTGCGCGGACTGGATGTCGTCATCGCGAACGCGACCGGACTCGAAGTGAAGGTCGCCGACGATCCGCTCACCTGCGTGGCGCGCGGAACCTCGATCTACCTCGAGAACCTCGAGCTCTGGAAAGTCACCATGGAGTCCGACGCAGACGGTCCATGACCGTCCCGCGCGCGATTTCGGAGGAGGCGCCATCCACCGCGCGCGATCCCAGTACCGCCGCGCGAAGCTGCTTCTGATCGTCGTGTTGGCGCTGCTTGCCGTGCTGCCGCCGACATGGCTGGCGCCATGGAGCGCCGATGCGGCGACCATCGCGTTCTATCCACTGCGACCGATCGAGTGGAGCTTTGCGCGATTCCGCGGCGCTCTCAGGCCTGCGCCGGTGACGGATGACTTCGTGGAAGAGCGACTGCGCGAACTCACGGAGGATCGGGATCACTATCGCGCGCTCTGGTTCGCGGAGCGGATGCGAACGGGTGAGATGGCGGAGCGACTCGCGGCCGTCGAAGGCGTCGCTCGCGTCGATCGCTCGGGGTCGCGCCCGATTGCGGCGACGATCGTTTCGCAGGCGGCAGGACCAGGCTCTGGGTTGCTCGTGGTTGATGCCGGCCTCGAAATGGGCGTGCAGTCCGGTGATCCCCTCGTGACCAATGGCGATCGCCTCGTCGGTCGCATCGCGGCAGACCCATCGGAGCGACGCTCGGTGGTCGTTCCCATTACGCACCGATCGAACGGACGCATCGACGCGCTCGTCGAACCCGGCAGTGGTTCGGGCACGAGCGATGAGGCATCGGGTGCATTCGTTCCACTTCAACTCACGCCGATCGGTGGTGGACGCTTCAGCGCCGAGGTCGCGGCTGGAGCAGGCGTCGCGGTCGGCGATGTCGTGCGGCTCGCGGATCCCACCTGGAAACGCGCAGCCCAGGGCATGCGCATCGGGACCGTGCGCGTGCTGCGGCCGCTCGATGAGAACCCGCTGCGTCTGCGCGTGGAGGTCGAGTCGGATCTCGAAGCCGTGCGCGCCGTCGGCGTGGTGATCAAGTGCGAGGAAGCGCCGTGAGGTTCGCGCTCTTCCTGATCATGCTGGCGATTGCGCTCGCCGCCGACGCGGCGCTGATGCCGGCGCTCGCACTCGGTGGCGCCACGCCGTCGATGGTGGCGGTGCTCGTCACCTTCGTGGTGGTGCTTGCGGCGCGGGACAGCGCATGGTTCGCGGCGGTGCTTGCGGGTGCAGCGCTCGATCTTGCGGCGCCGCTGCCCTTCGATGGACGCACGATCATCGTCATCGGACCATGGGCACTCGGCTTCGCGTTCGGCGCACAAGTGCTGTTGACGCTGCGCGGCATGCTCGTTCGACGCAATCCGCTCACGATCGCCGCGTCGACCTTCGTCTTCCTGATGGCGGCGTCGCTGGTCTGGTGCGCCGTCTGGTCGATCCGCGCGTGGCTGCCCGATTCGCTACCGCCGTGGGCCGGCGAGTCGGTGCTGCGCGCGTTCGCCGAGCGATCGCGCTGGGCACTATGGACCGCGGCGCTGGCGCTGCCGCTCGGCTGGCTCTTGCTGCGAACGGTCCGCGCCTGGTCGTTCCCCGGCGTCGCTGGACGCACGCTGCGCTGACACCGCGCGATGTGCGCATTGCTAGAGTGCGTGCCATGCCCGCCTTGCGTGCCGTGGAGATGCCCTTGATCGTGCTCTTTGACGACGGACGGGGACGCTTCGGACCGCTGACGGACCTTCGCGCCACATTCGAGTTGCGCACGAGCCGTGACACGGCCATCGAGGCGCTGCGACCTGCGGCATTGTGGGCGCGGCCCGAATTGGCGCCGCTCGTGACGGAGCGCACCGGGCTGCCTGTCAATCGATTGCCTGCGGGTGGTGATGCGGTGCTGCTCGTCAACGGGCGGTATCGGCGAGAAGCGATCGATCCGCGCGACCATGCAACGCCCGGTCGTGTGTGCGTCGAGAAGTCGAGCGGTGATGTCGTGGCCGCGTGCCTGTCGCGCGCCGAGGCGGAGCGATTCCTTGCGCACGGCGAGTTGCCGAAGACAATCGAGAATGTGACGATCGATCAGCCGGCGCTCTTCGCGCGGCCATGGGATCTCTTCGAACCAGTGGCGCTCGGCAAGCGATTGACAGCGGAGTTGCTCGAGGGTGCCGCGGGATGGTCGCGCGCGGTGCCCAAGGGTGTGCTCGTCATCGGCGACGCGCCGGTGTGGATTCACACCGAGGCGCGTGTCTCTCCCAGCGTGATCCTCGATGCCGAGGGAGGGCCGATTTCAATCGACGCCGGCGCGATCATCCGTCCCGGTGCAGTGATCGTCGGCCCGACATTCATCGGAGCGCACACGATCGTGGGCGAGCGCACGCTGCTGAAGGGACGCTGCGTGATCGGGCCGCACTGCCGCATCGCCGGCGAAATCGGCAGCACCATCTTCCAGGGCTACGCGAACAAGGCGCATGAAGGGCACCTCGGCGACTCGTTCATCGGCGAGTGGGTCAATCTCGGCGCGGGCACGACCAACTCGAATCTGCTGAACACCTACGGTGATGTCACGGTGCGCCTTGAACCCGACGCACCGATCGAGCGCAGTGGACGCCAGTTCGTCGGCTCGATCGTCGGCGACCATGTCAAGACCGCGATCCTCACGCGCTTGCCGACGGGATGCGTGCTCGGCACCGGCGCGATGATCGCGTCGAGTGGCTTCGCGCCTGCGAGCGTGCCGCGCTTCGCCTGGCTCACCGATGCAGGGCAGCGCTGCTACCGATTCGAGAAGTTCCTTGATGTCGCTCGCGCCGTGTGGAAGCGGCGACGCGTGGAACCGAGTGCCGCGATGATCGACGCGCTCCGCCGGTTGCATGAGCACGCAGCGCGGCGGTTCGAGAGTGGCGCCGGCGCGGGTACCAGTGCCGAAGCAGCGCGCGACCACGGCGGCGGCGAGGCGCGCTGATGCCGGATCCGTCGACGCTTTATCTGATCGACGGCCATGCGCAGTTCTTCCGCGCTTACCACGCCATCCGCACAGGTCTGCGCAGTGCGATCACCAACGAGCCGACCAACATGGTCTTCGGCTTCACCGGCATGCTGCTCAAGCTGCTGCGCGAGGTGAAGCCGGAGTACCTGGCCGTGGTGATCGACGCCTCCGGCGATCGAGGTACCTTTCGCAGTCAGATCTACCCCGAGTACAAGGCGCATCGCGATCCGCCGCCGGAGGACTTCGACGGTCAGGTCGTGCGTTGTCTGGAGATCTGTCGGCTGCTGAACGTCCCGGTGCTCGCCCTCGAAGAGGTCGAAGCCGACGATGTGATCGCCACCGTCGTACGCCGCATGCGACGCGAGCAACCGGCGCTGCGCATGCGGATCGTGAGCAAGGACAAGGATCTCGGGCAACTGCTCGACGAGCGCACGACCTTGTATGACGCGCACACCGGCGTCGAGCTTTCGGTCGAGGATCTCTTCGACAAGAAGGGGGTCAAGCCCTCGCAGGTCGTCGACATGCTGGCGCTGATGGGGGATACGGTCGACAACGTGCCCGGCGTGCCCGGCATCGGACCGAAGACGGCCGCCGCGCTCATCACTGAATTCGGAACGCTCGAGGCACTCTTGGCCGGACTCGATCGCGTCAAAGGCAAGAAGGCGGAGGCGATCGAGCGCGCGCGCGACCTGCTGCCGCTTTCGAAGCGACTGGTGACGCTCAAAGATGACTGTGAGGTTCCGTTCGAGTTGGACGAGGCACGCGTGGATCTGTCGCGCGTCGAATCGCCTGCGCTCATGGAACTGCTGCACCAACTCGGTTTCGGTCGTCTGCGCGATGAGTTGCGCGGCGTACTCGGCGGTGATCCGGCGCACGCAAGCACCGCGCCGATGTCGCAGGACGCGCTCGAAGCTGCTCGCGCGCGCAGTGCCGGGGCACCGACCGCCGATGTTGCAGAGATCGATGACGGCGCGGGCACGCTTTTCGCGACCGGTGATGGAGGCGAGCCGGCGGAAGCGTGGCGCCACACGGCGGCGTGGCACGCCTTTGAGCGCGGTGACTTCCGTCTGTTGGCGGACGAAGCGGCGATTGCAGCGTTCGTCACAGAAGCGCGCGCCGCGGTCGCAGGCGGTGCGGCGCTGGCGCTCGACACCGAAACCGACGGCCTCTCGCCGGTGCGCGCCAACCTCTGCGGCGTGAGCCTGAGCGTCGGCGCTGATCGTGCGGTCTACATTCCGGTGCGCTCGCCCGATCCGTCTGCGCATTGCAGCGAAGCGCAGGTCATCGAGTTGCTGCGCCCGCTGCTCGAAGATCCCGCGGTGGCGAAGGTCGGCCACAACCTCAAGTTCGACCTCAACATCCTCCGGCAGCGCGGTGTCCGCGTGCGCGGCATCGCGGGCGATTCGATGGTCGCGAGTTCGCTCGTCGACTCGACCCGCAGCAGCCACTCTCTCGACGCACTCGCCGAGAGTCTGCTTCAGCATCGTTGCACACCGATCTCGGCGCTCATCGGCAGCGGGCGTGCGCAGCGCACCTTCGACACGGTGCCGCTCGATCGCGCGGCCGCGTACGCCGCGGAAGACGCCGATGTCGCGTGGAGACTGCACGCACTGCTGCTGGCGCGGCTCCGAGACATGGGCCTTGAGACGCTCTACCGCGATGTCGAAGTGCCGCTCGTCGAGGTGCTGGCCGAACTCGAGTGGAACGGCATCCGCGTCGACGCAGATGAACTCGAACGACAGCGCGCGGGACTGGAGCGCGAGATCGAAATCATCAAGCGCCGCATCGTCGACGCGGCGCCGCGACCGTTCAATCCGGACTCACCGAAGCAGCTCGCCGAGGTGCTCTTCCGCAAGACGACCGATGAACCGCCGGGACTCGGACTGCCGGTGGTGAAGCGCACCAAGACCGGTGCCAGCACCGATGTCGAAGTGCTCGAGAAGCTCGCCGCGAATCCGGATGTGGTGAGCGAGCTGCCGTCGATGATCGTGCTCTACCGGCGCCTCACGAAACTTGTGAACACCTATCTCGTGGCGCTGCGCGCCGCGATCGATCCCGCCGACGGGCGCGTGCATGCGAGCTTCCATCAGACGGTTGCGGCCACGGGGCGACTGAGTTCGAGCGATCCCAATCTGCAGAACATCCCGATCCGCAGCGAGGTCGGGCGCGAGATCCGCCGGGCGTTCGTGGCGGATCCGGGCAATCTGCTGCTGGCGGCGGATTACTCGCAGATCGAGCTGCGCCTGCTGGCTCACCTTTCAGGCGACGAAGCGCTGTGCGAGGCGTTCCGCCGCGGTGATGACATCCATCGCGCCGTCGCCGCCGAGGTGTATGGAGTCTCTACGGATCAGGTCACGGATGAACAGCGCTCCGCCGCCAAGATGGTGAACTTCGGCATCGTCTATGGCATCACGCCATTCGGGTTGGCGCGGCGACTCGGCGCCGGCGCCACCGTCGAGCGAGCGAAACGCATCATCACGGACTACAAGGCGCGCTTCCACGGCATCGACGCGTTCCTCGGCACCTGTGTGGAGCATGCGCGGACGCATGGGTTCGTGGCCACGATTCTCGGGCGTCGTCGTCCCGTTCCGCAGATCGACTCGCGCAATCCCGCGGAACGATCACTCGGCGAGCGCATCGCAATCAACACGGTGGTGCAGGGCAGCGCCGCGGACCTCATCAAGTTGGCGATGCTCGAACTTCACCGTGTGTTGCCCTCGCGCCATCCAGGCACGCGCCTGCTGCTTCAGATCCACGACGAACTCGTGCTCGAAACGCCGGCGAAGCACGTCGACGCAGTCCGCGAGACCGTCGTCTTTGCGATGGAGCACGCGATGGAACTCACCGTTCCCTTGCGCGTCGACACCGGCGCCGGCTCGAATTGGTTCGAGGCGTGACCTGGACTTGACGAGGCAAAGAGACGCTCTACACTGTGCGGCTCGAGGCGATCCCTCGAACGGTCGGGGCGGTAGCTCAATTGGTTAGAGTACCGGCTTGTCACGCCGGTGGTTGCGGGTTCGATTCCCGTCCGCCTCGTTCACGAGCCGTCGCAACAGCGGCGGCTCATTTCGTTGTGCGACTCGCACGGCGCGCGTGCCGAGTGCGTGTCGTTGAGTCGGGCGCTTAGCTCAGCGGCTAGAGCACTGCTCTTACACAGCAGGGGTCGCTGGTTCGAATCCAGCAGCGCTCATCCGTTTCCGGGCGACCGATACTGGCTGCGCACCGCGGTGCTGTCCAGTGTTCCGGCGGCGTTTCGAAGTGATTCCGGATGAGTGGAGTCCAGGTGGTGGACGAAGCCCGAGAGCCGGTTCCCACAGCATCCGAGCAGCGCGCGGTGCTTCCGATCGACGCGAAGCGCGAGGCGATCATGTCGCTCCTGCGCGACGAGCCGGTCGTGATCGTCTGCGGCGAAACGGGGTCGGGGAAGACGACGCAACTGCCGCAGATGGCGCTCGCGATCGGGCGCGGCAGCGCCGGCGCGATCGCTCATACACAGCCACGCCGACTGGCCGCACGAGCGGTCGCGGCGCGACTCGCCGTCGAGACCGGAACCGAACTCGGATCACTCATCGGCTACCAGATCCGATTCGACGCGCGTGCGGGCGCCAACACCCGCGTGCGCGTCATGACCGACGGCATCCTGCTCGCCGAACTCGCGGGAGATCCGTGGCTGAAGCGCTACGACACCGTGATCATCGACGAGGCGCATGAGCGCAATCTGAATGTGGATCTGCTGCTCGGCGCGCTCAAGCGGATCCTGGCGCGGCGCAAGGATCTGCGCGTGATCATCACCAGCGCCACCATCGACACGGCGCGCTTCAGCGAACACTTCTCGGGAGCGCCCGTCGTCGAAGTCCCCGGTCGACTGCATCCGATCACCATGGAGTACCGAGCCGCTGATGGTGAGGGCGCCGATGATCCGGCGTCACCGGAGTTCGTCGTACCGGCGGTGCTCGAGTGTCTTGAGCGGCTGCCCGAGGGCGATGTGCTCGTCTTTCTTCCCGGCGAGCGCGAGATCGCCGAGTGTGCGGACGCACTCGGACCGCACGCAAGGCGCCGAGGCTTCGATGTGCGGCCGCTTTCGGCGCGGCTGTCGAGCGAAGCGCAGGATCGTGTGCTGCGACCGACGGGACCGCGCCGCGTGGTGCTCGCCACGAATGTCGCCGAGACGAGTCTCACGGTGCCGCGCGTGCGCGCCGTGGTCGACACCGGCGTGGCGCGGTTGCGCCGCTATTCGTCTCGCGCGAGAGTCGAGCGTCTGCTCGTCGAACCGATTTCGCAGGCGAGCGCGATGCAGCGGGCGGGGCGGTGCGGGCGCATCGGACCGGGACTGTGCATGCGGCTCTACTCGGAAGCGTCTTTCGCAGAGCGACCGCCGCAGACGACGCCCGAGATCCTGCGCAGCAATCTCGCAGGCGTCGTGCTGCGCATGAAGGCGTCGGGGCTCGGCGATCACACGACATTCCCGTTTCTTGAACCTCCGGCGGCAAGACTCTGGCAGGACGGCGTCGAGACGCTGAGCGAACTCGGCGCCATCGATCGGCGCGGGTCGCTCACGCCCATCGGTCGGCGCATGGCCATGCTGCCCGTTGATCCGCGCACGGCGCGCCTGTTGCTTGCAGCGCGCGAGCTTGGGTGTCTGCACGAGATTCTGCCGATCGCGGCCTGGCTCTCGGCGCAGGACCCTGGAACTGGCGCTGCTTCCGGCGCGGACGCGCAGAAGATCCCGCTCGCACAGCGCGTGCGGCATCCGGACTCGGACTTCCTCTCCGTGCTGCGGCTCTGGAACGCCGTGATGGAGTCGAAGCGGACGCTCGGCTCGAGCGCCTTCCAGCGTTGGTGTCGCGAAGAGGGTCTCGCGCCGCGTCGCGTGCGCGAGTGGATTGATGTTCATGATCAACTCGTTCGACTCGTGGCCGAGCGATGGCGCCGCGGTGATCGATCATCAAAGAGCCCGAAGCGGGCGCCGCATCCGGCGCCCGGCGCGGTACTGCTTCCGGCGCAGGAGGCGGAGATCCACCGCGCGCTGCTCACGGGATTCGTCACGCAAATCGGGCGGCGTCAGGACGACGGCAGCTACGCCGGCGTGCAGGGCGCGCCCTTCGCGATCCACCGCGACAGTTCACTCGCGCGCCGATCGGCGACCTGGATCATGGCAGCGGAGATCGTGGACACGGGACGACGCGCTGCGCGCACGGTGGCGCGCATTCAGGGCGACTGGGTCGAGCGCGTGGCGCCGCACCTGCTTCGCAGGCAGCACAGTGAGCCGCATTACCTCTCCGACTCGGGCCATGTCGCAGCGTGGGAGAGCGTCAGCTTCGGTGCGCTCACGCTGGTCCCGCGCCGTCGAGTGCCCTATGAGCCGATCGACCCTGAGGGCGCGCGCAACGTCTTCATTCACGCGGCTCTCGTCGAGGAGCAGCTGCGCGGCGGTGCGGCGTTCATCGAGCACAACCGCCAACTGCGCGAGCAACTCGAGACGGCGGAGCACAAGCGTCGTGAGCGTGGCCTGCTCGTCGACATCGAAGCGCGCTTTGCGTTCTACGACGCGAGGGTTCCGCGCAGCGTGGTGAATGGCCCGTCGTTCGAGTCATGGCGGCGCCGCGCCGAAGTGCGCGATCCCCACATGCTCTTCATGCGCGAGCGCGATCTGCTCCGCGCGCCGGTCGATGTGACAGCATTCCCCGATGAGATCTCGCTGCCCATCGGTGCGATGCCGCTCGTCTACGACCACGCGCCGGGAGAGAGTCGCGATGGTGTGACGATGCGCGTGCCGATCGCGACACTTGCCGCCGTCGACTCGGAGGCGGCGGAGTGGCTGGTGCCCGGCATGCTGCTCGCGAAGATCGAGGCGCTGATCCGCTCGCTGCCCAAGCGGGTCCGCACGCGCTTCGCGCCGGCCAAGGAGTTCGCCGCCGGCGCGGCCGAACATCTCGACTCCGGTCCACGCTCCGGGTCGCTCCGGCGGGCGCTCGCTGCCTACCTCACTGAACTCGCGGGCGCCGTGATCGATCCCTCTGACTTCGACATGAGCGCCCTGGCGCCTGAGCTGCTCATGCGATTCGAAGTCGTCGACGACGACGGGACGGTGCTCGCCGAGGGGCGCGATCTGGCGCAGCTGCAGTTGCAGTGGTCAGCGCGAGCGCGAGAGCACTTTCGTGTGAAGACAAGCAGTGTCGCGGGCACCGTCGAAACGCGCGGGCACCGCAGTTGGGACTTCCCTTCGCTGCCCGAGCGCATCGAACTCGGCAGCGAGGGCAGCACTGCGTACCCAGCGCTCGTCGACGAGGGAGAGACGGTGGGTGTGCGGCTCTTCCCCGATCAGGATCGCGCGAACGCTGCGATGAGACTTGGATTGCGCCGACTGGCGTTGATCGAACTCGCAGCACCGATCGAACATCATCTGACCTATCACCCCGCGTGGCCGGAGATCGACGCGCTCTGGACTTCGCTGCGAGCCACAGGCAACGCGATCGATGACATCGCCGGCGCCGTGGCAGAACACGCCATCGTGATCGATCCGATTCCGCGTTCCGCAGTGGACTTCGAGACTCGGCAAATCGATGCAGCGACTCGGCTGCATGAGAGCGCGGATCGAGTCGTGGTGGTGGCGCTGCGTCTGCTCCGGGCGCGCGCAGCGCTCGCGGATGCGGTCTCCGAGCCTGCGCCAGCGGCGTGGCAGGAAGCGCTCGAGTCGATCCGTGCGCATGTCGAGTCGATCGCGTCGCCGCAGCCCTTCGAGCAGTCGTTCCAGGATCTCTCGCTCTGCGTCGACTCGCTCGAGGCGGATCTCACTCGCTGGCGAAAGTTGCCGCGCGGCGGGGTCGAACGCGATCGAACGGCGACGGCCTCGCTGGCGCCGTGGGCGCATCGCGCGGCGGCGGCGAGCGCAGCTCATCCCCCCGGTTCGCCGCGCCATCGCGCTGCTGAAGAACTGCGTCGCGAGGTGGAGCGATTTCGCATCCGGCTCTTCACGATCGGTCCGGAAATCCCGGGTGCGGTCGAGGCTCGGCTGCTCTCGAGCTGGTCCGACCTCGCTTGATGCCCCGATCAGGAACGCGATGTGAGCGATGGTCGATGCGTCGAAGTCCAATACGCGCGCCACGATCGGAATCGCAGCGGACGTGTTGCAGTCGCGCGCTCGTGGGTTATCATCTCGTCGGACGGGGGCGTGTGAGATCGAAGGGGATGTGGGTGTCGGGAGGGGACGTGAGGGCGCTTGTGACATCGACACAGGTTTGTCGGCTCAGACTGATCGTTGCTGCGACGACGGTTGTCTCTTCGCTCGCGGTCTCCGTTTTCGCACAGATCACGGCGTTCACTGAGGAGGCGATCGCCCGTGGTGTCGTCTACACCCCAGCATCGAACGTCGGAGTCATGAGTGGTGTCCCCGTCGGCTTCGCCGATCTCGATGGCGACGGTGATCAGGACCTCATCGCCGCCGGCGCAACGGCCGATGGCATCGGCATCTTCGATAACGATGGCACGGGGCACTTCACAGATCGCTCGAGTACTTCGGGCATCCCGCCGATTCTGAAGGCAAGCAACTACTCCGCAGCCGACTATGACGGTGACGGTGATCTCGATCTCGTGATCGGCCGCTTCGGCGGAGGTATCCATCTCTTCCGCAACGAAGGGAACTTCACATTCGTCGATGTGACGGCGGCGAGCGGCCTCACCGAGTTCGCGGCAACGCACGGACTGTCGTGGGGCGACCTTGACGGAGATGGCTGGATCGACCTGCACGTCTGCAATTACGTGAACGCGATCCCGGGCACGAACAACGCTCGCAATCGAGTGTGGCGCAACAACGGCGACGGCACCTTCAGCAATGTTGCGCAGGCATGGGGACTCGACACGAAGGCGTACAGCTTCCTGACTGCGATCACCGACTTTGACGAAGACGGCGATCTGGACATCTACCTCAGCAACGATCGCGGCATGTACAGCCCCTTCGTGCCGAATCGCTACTGGCGCAACGATGGCGGCACCTTCAGCGAGATCGGTCAGCAGAATGGGACCGGTGTCGCGCTCTTCAGCATGGGTGTGGCGGTGGGAGATCTCGACCGCGATGGACGCATCGATCTCTACTGCACGAACCTGCCTGCCGCGGTGCCACCGCTGAATGGCGAGAATCCGCTGCTGCTACAGCTCACGCGGGGCGCGTGGACGCAATCGCAGCAGGCCTGGGGCGTCACCGTCAAGCAGTCCGGGTGGGCGTCGCTCTTCTTCGACGCCGATCTCGACGGCTGGCAGGATCTCTTCGTCGTCAATCAGCACGTCACCAACAGGCTCTTCCTCAACACCGGTGGTCCGCCGATGTTCGACGCAACGACGGCCGCCGGACTCAGTGGCCCGCTGAACAATGCCTATTCCGCATCCGTCGCAGACATCGACGGTGACGGCGACCTCGACCTGGCTGTCTCGCACGCGGGCATCAACCTCAAGCTCTACATCAACCACTCCGACAACAGGCGTCGCTGGGCGATGTTCAATCTGCGTGGTGAGCGGAAGGACACCGCTGCCATCGGCGCGACCGTGCGCGTGCGCACCGGCGCCGTCGAACAGATCCGCCAGGTCGTCGTCGGTGCGAATGGGTACCTCGGCGGGTCCGACGGTCGGCTGCACTTCGGTCTCGGCGCGGCAGTGATCATGGACGAGATCCACATTCGCTGGCCGAACTCGAAGAGGTCGCGCACGCTCACGAACTACCCCGTCGACCGTGTGTGGACGCTCTACACGCCGCCCGAACTCGGTGACGCCAACGGCGACGCCGTGATCGACCAGTCCGACCTCTCGGTCTTCTCAGCGAACTTCGCAGCCCCGGTGAAGCCCGGCCTTGAGATGATGGACATGAATGGCGACGGTGTGCTGGACCAAGCCGACTTCCTCCTCCTTCTGGGAGTGATGAACGGACTGCTCGGCGACTTTAATCTCGATGGGGTCGTGAGTGGCGCCGACCTCGCACACATCCTCGGATCATGGGGGCAGTCGGGAACGGCGCACGACCTGAACATGGACGGCACCATCGACGGCCAGGATCTCGCCATCCTGCTCGAGAACTGGGGCTGAGCGAGCGCTCGTCAGCCGTCCTTCTTGTGCTCGAGCGCCTTGCGCAGCATCTCGTTCTCGCGCCGCGTCGCCTCGAGGTCGAACGCCAGGTACTTGACGCTCAATCGCAGCGAGTCGAGTGCATCGCGCAGCTCGAAGAGTTGGCGCCGCATGGCCGTCGCTTCTCCGGCGACCGGTGGCTCCGTCTCTGACAACATTCGTTCGACGAGCTCCGCGAGCTTGGCCTGCAATTGAGGATCCATGTCTTCTCCGATCTTTCGCATGTAACGGTCGGCGGGTACGCACGACTGGCACCCGTCACTCGCAAGGTGCGCGAGAAACCCCGTCGGATGAAGTCGAAGTCGCGGAAAGCTGTGCGAAGGGACGGCAGGACCCGGACAGCCCGTTCGACCGGAACAGTGCGGCCGCAGTCCTCAGTGGACCGTCGGCTGCGCTCAGCACAGGAGTGATGTCCTGCAGAGCGCGCGACGCTGCGATCAGCCGCGCAGATACTGCAATCAGCCGCGCAGATGCTGCACGCGCCGAACGGCCGCGACCGCCGCCGCGGGGGCCCGTGCCAACACCGTCTGCACCGTCTGAGGCTCGCGCCGCAATTCGAGCAGCAGTCGGCCGCAGTGCGCATCGAGATCGAACCGCCAGCGCTTGAAGAACTCCTCCAGCTCGTGACGGCTGAATCGACTGAGCGGATCGTCCAGTCCGCTCTGCGCGATCGCCCACTCGATCAGACTGTGACCCTGGCCGTTGAATCGGTAGAGCGAGACGGTGTGCTCGAAGCGCTTGCCCAGCGCGAGAAACGGATCGGTCGCCCGTGGCGGCAACGATCGCATCGCGTCCTCAGGCTTGTTCTTGGCGATCTCGCCGAGCCAGCCACCTTCGCGCAGTGCCTCGAGATCGACGAGCGTCGGTTGCGCGTGCAACTGAGTTGCGAGATCCGGCGCTGCTGCATCGATGAGTTCGGGCGCGGCCACGCTCGCAAGCAGCGTCTTCAATCCGACCGATGGGAAGCGGACCCACACGCGCGAATCGGTCTGACCATCGCGCGTCACCAGCTCGATGCGCGTGACTTGTCCGATGCCCCACTCGGGGCGCTTGGGATGACGAATCTTGTCACCTTGCTTCAACGCCGTAACCGGCATGCATGATCCCCGCGCTGCGCGCGTGTTCTGGGCGGCACCTGTGCGTCGCTGCTAAAGTGAAGCGATGCACCCTGCGATGACGCTCGTTTTCCTGGGCGACGTCGTCGGCGCACCGGGGCGACAGGCCCTCCAGCGACACCTTGCGACGCTGCGTGAACGATACACTCCAGCAGCGGTCATCGCCAACGGGGAAAACATACGCAATGGGTCCGGGATCACGCCGGAGCTCTATCGGTCGCTGCGATCTGCCGGAGTCGATGCCGTCACGCTCGGGGATCACTGTTTTCGGGACCTGAAGATCGTTTCAACGCTCGAGGATCCGGAAGAGCCGATCGCTCGGCCGGCGAATCTCTCTGATCGCGCGCCGGGGAAGCGGCTCATTCGCATCCCTGCGGGGGAGGGGCGACCGCGCGACATCTGGATCTTCACGCTGCTAGGTCGGATCTTCTTTCCGATGCCTGCGGACAGCCCTTTTTCCTGTGCTGACGCGATGCTCCGAGAAATTCCGGAGCGCCGGCCCATCGTCATCGTGGAAGCCCATATGGAGGCCACCAGCGAGAAGGCCGCGATCGCGCACCATCTCGATGGTCGCGTGGCGGCCGTGCTCGGCACGCATACGCATGTGGCCACGGCGGACGAACGGCGCTTGCGGGGTGGCACGGCCTTCCAGACCGATGTTGGAATGTGCGGCCCGTATGACTCAGTCATCGGCCGCGATGCGTCGATGGTGGTCAAGCACATGACGAGTTCGCTGCCCGTTCAATTCGAGGTTGCCACCGGTGATGTCCGCATCTGCGGCGCGGCGGTCGAGGTGGATCTCGAGTCGGGCCTGGCTCGGCGAATCGAACGGATCGAGATACGCGATGGCTGAATCTGGCGCCGGCGATTCGAGCTCGAGTGCGACGGTGAATGCGACCGTGTCCGCCACCGTGCGCGGACCGCGGGCCGTGCTGCGCTTGATGCGACCCGGCGATTGGCTGAAGAACGTCTTCGTTCTCATCCCGATCATCTTCTATCTCGCGGGCCAAGGGCAGGGCATTTCGTCGGAAGAGATCTGGCGCGAAGTGCTGGCAGTGGCGATGGCGTTCATCTCGTTCTGCGCCGCCTCGAGTGGTTTCTATGCAGTGAACGATGCGCTCGATCACGAGGAGGATCGTACGCATCCGGTGAAGCGGCGACGGCCCGTCGCGTCGGGAGCGATCACACCGCGCGCGGCGTTCGGCATCGGCTTCGTGTTGGTTGCGGGTGCACTGGCCTTGGCGGCCACCGTCAATGTCCCGCTGCTCGTGGTGCTCTCGCTCTACGCGCTGCTGCAGGTCTTCTACAACTTGAAGCTCAAGCGCGTGCCGTTCATCGATGTCGCGGCAATCGCGCTTGGGTTCTGTCTCCGCGCGGTGGCCGGCGCCGTGGCGATCCCCGTCTCGATCTCAATCTGGCTGCTGCTGTGCGTCTTCTTTCTGACGCTGTATCTCGGCTTCATCAAGCGACTGTGCGACCTAGCCTCCGTGGACAACGCGAGAGCCGCAGGCATGGTCGTTCCGTGGAAGCCGCGCGCCGGCTACAGCAGTCGCGACGAGTTGAATTGGCTCTTGTCGCTCAGCGGCGTCATGACGCTGCTCATGTATCTCATGTACGCGCTCTCGGATCACGCGCGGCGACTCTTCGGCGATCGCGCTGTGGGATTCGCGCTGCTCTCACCGTTCGTGATCGTGGTGATCCATCGCTTCTACCGGCGCGCCAACTACGGCCAGTCGGACAGCCCGCTCGAGATCATCACGCAGGATCGCACGGTGCTCGTGGCGGTGCTGCTCTTCATCGGCGGCACGGTGGCGACGCTCTTCGTGCCGCAGGTCTCCGAGTTCCTGCGCACGCTGCTGTACTTCTGAGCGCTGGATCAGCGCCGCGAGGGACTCACGGAATGATGATGCGCGGGCCGCTGCTCTTCGGTGGCGCTGAGCCCGTCGTCGCACCCGGCGCACCGGATGTCTTCGCTGTTCCGGCACCCGCTGACGGCGCGCCGAGCGCCGGACCAGCCGCGGCATGCCCGCCCCGCGCACCCTGCGGCATGGCGCTGACGGTCTCCACATCGCCTTGGCGCGCGATCATCTGCATCAGTTGAACGAAGCGCATGCGGAGCTCGCGCAGGATGGTCTCGAGTTCCGTCGTCTCCTCGGCGGTGCGATTGCCCTTGGTCTTCTCTTCGAGCACGCCGAGCAGATCGAGCGCGAACTTGGCGCCGATCGGATCCACGATCACGCGGCCTTTCTCGTCGCCGTACATGCCGAGACCGGACATCGCCTGACTGGCGAGGATGCCCACCAGACTGCGGAAGTCAGCGGGGGGCAGCGCTTCCTGGTCGCGCGCGGCATGCTTCGCTTCGCGCTGCTCCTCCTTCTGCGTGAGGCGCTCCTTCTCAGCCTGGGCCTGCGCCTTCCAATCGGAGTCGATGTGCAGCGTGGGTTCTTCTGGTGGCGTGGTCATGGATCGTCTCCGGTGTTCGGTCTCTCGGCGCATGCCGAGAGCGCGGTCCGGATCATAGTCCCGCGGCGATCCGTACAATCGCCGCCCATGGGACTGGCGCGCCGTGACCGTCGCTCGCGAACGAGCCGTCGTGTGACATGTGGGGCCGTCGCGTGGGCTGCGCTCACGCTGGCGATGAGCGGCTGCAGCAGTTGGGCGCCGTGGCAAGCGAAGTCGGTGCCAGTCACCGCGGATCAATTCAATTCGCGCAACGCGCCCGAGGGACTTGAAGCGCGTGTTGTGGTGCCTGCGAGAGTCTTCGCGCCTCCGACTGTGGATGTCGTTGAGCGCGTGGACGCGGGACCCGATGCGACGTTCGTGGAACGCGACGAAGCCATCACCACGACGATGCCCGATGGAACGACCACTTCGATCCGCACGGGTCCAGAGGAGACGGCAGCGATCCTTCCCGCCGGGCGACCGTGGCCCGTCGATGGGCTCGTCGGCCAGATCAACGGCAAGGCGATCTACGCAGACGAGTTTCTCAAAGGCATGTCGGATCGTTTGGCGCAGGCCGGAAAGAACCAGGACCGCGCCGTCGGTCGACGCACAATCGTCAGCCTGGTGAGCGAGCGCTTCGAGGAGGAGGTCAACAACCGACTCATCATCTCCGAGGCGGAGAGCAGCATTCCACCTGAGGCGCGCGAAGGACTTTTCCAGTGGCTGCGCACGCTGCAGGAAGAGGAGATCGCGGAGCGTGGCGGCACGCGATCGGCGGCGACTGCGAGTCTGCAGGATCAGTTCGGCATGACCGTCGAGCAGTTCCTCGAGCGACGCAAGAACATGGCGCTCGCAGGCGATCTCATTCGACGCAGGATCGCGCCGCGCGCCATCGTGAGTTGGCGCGACATCGAACGCGCCTACGAACGCGCCATCGACGAGTACGCGCCGGGCGCGAAGATCGTGATCGGTCGCATTCTGCTCCGCACAGGCGAGGATGCGGCGAAGATCGAGGACGCGAAGGCGCAGTTCGCGGCGGGCGTCGACTTCCGCACGGTTGCTGCTTCGTTGAACATTCTCAACGACGGTGTCTGGCTCGAGAAGACGCTCGGGCCGGAAGGCATGGATGGCCTCACCGATGTGCGCGAAGAGATGCGCGTGGCGCTCAAGGAACTCCCGGTCGGTGCCCCGAGCGAGGCACTCGTGCTGGGTCCGGCCACGGTGTGGGTGGCGGTGCTGAGTCGAGAGCAACCGCCCGCCCGCTCGCTCTACGACTCTGATGTGCAGTTGCGACTTCGCGCGGAGCTGGAACGGCAACGCATGATGTACGAGCAGAACCGCTACTTTGCGGCGCTGCGCAGTCGTTGGATCTCCGATGACATTGATGAGATGCGAGTTCGGCTCATCGATATCGCCCTGCGGCGCTACATGCAGTGATGTGTGCCCGCGGGGCTGAGGGCGTACCTACGAAGGTGCAACAGCGAACGTGTAGAGGCGCATCGGGGGGCGTACGAGAAGCGCGACATCCGCGCGCTACGCCGCGTCAAACGCGCTGCGCCAGTGTTCGACGAGCGGACCTTCGGGTGACTCGACCACGCTGATCACATCGAATCGAAAGGGGGCACCGATGAAGGGTCGCTTCGTGCTGAGTTGCAGCGCGGCGCGCGAGAGTCGATGTCGCTTCGTAGCGTCGACGCGGTCCTCGGGCCGGGCGCTCGGGCGCGCGCGGAACTTCACTTCGACGACGACCACCGTGCGTTCGTCGGGATCGACCGCGAGCAGATCGATCTCGTCGTGTCCGAGCCGCAGATTCCGCGCCAGCACGCGATACCCGAGCCGTTCGAGATGCGCGGCGGCCGCGTCTTCGCCGCGCTGAGCGCCACGGCGCCGAATCGCTGCGCCATCGCTCGACTCCAAACCGCGAGTCGCCCCCGTCGGCGGTGCCTCATTTCGTGTTGCACGCCGCGACCCGCGCGGCGTCCGATCCCCCGGAAGTGTCATGGCGCGGCATGCTACGCTTCGCGCACCATGTCGATCGTGATCGTGGAACATTCTCCGAACTTCGGCGCCGGCATCCTTGCGGGCGTGCTGCGTGGACTTGGATCGCGCACGCGAACGGTGTGCGTCGATCGCGGCCAGCCGCTTCCGACCGACCTCGATGGCATCACCGGCATCGTGAGTTGCGGCGGCGAACAATCGGCGTATGGCAATGAGCCATGGCTGGCGCAGGAGATGGGATTGCTGCGCGACGCGCACGGCGCCGGTATTCCCATTGTCGGACTCTGTTTGGGTGCGCAGCTTCTGGCGCAGGCCCTGGGTGGCGAAGTGCGCAAGAGCGCCACACCCGAACTCGGTTGGTTCGATGTGAAGCTCTCTCCGGTTGGTCGCGAGGATCCGGTCTTTGCGGGCATGCCCTGGTCCTCCAAGCAATTCTGTTGGCACAACGACGAGATCGTGACACCGCCACCCGGCGCGCACGTGCTGGGGTCGAGCGAACGCTGCAAGGTGCAGGCGTTCTCGATTGGCCTCGTCAGCTACGCGTTCCAATTTCACTTCGAGTGGGATCGCTCGCTCATCCTGAAGGAAGTCGATCTGTTCGGCGACGAGATCCGCAAGGCGGGTGCATCGCCCGACGCGATCCGCGCGGAGACGAGCACGCATGGGTCCGTGTCGGAGCGTCTGGCCGAGCGGATCTCGGAGCGCCTCGCGCTCTGCGTCATGCCCGCCGATCGCGTGAACCGCGGCGTCACGCGCGACCTTCATCACTAGCACAGACGACCGAGCACCCGATGAGGCGGGGGCCAAGGGCTGGACCGTCGTCGACATGAAGAACGACTGGACGAGCGTCTTCGCTGCGCAGTTACTTCGGTTTCCTGCGAGCGGGCTTCGCGGTCGTGACCGTACTCGCACCGCGCTTGGCACGGAGCCAGCCCTCGAGTTGCTCCGCGTCCCAGGTGTTGACGCAGAGTGATCGCGGCAACCAACCGCGCCGTGCGGTCATCACGCCATAGCGCAGTTGATCGAAATCGTCCGGTGCGTGCACATCGCAATCAATGGCGATGTTCACACCCGCGTCCACGGCGAGGCGCACATGCGAATCGCGCAGATCGAGCCGCATGTGGTGCGCGTTGATCTCGAGCGCGGTGTTCGACTCTTTCGCTGCGGCGATGATGGCCGCGATGTCGGGCTCGAGTCCGGGCCGACCGTTGATGATGCGACCTGTCGGGTGTCCGATGATGTTGACGAGCGGATGACGCACGGCCGCGAGCAGTCGTTCGGTGGCCTTCGACGGTTCCTGTCGTAATGAAGCATGCGGACTGGCAACCACGATGTCGAGCTGCGCGAGCAGGTCGTCGTCGTAGTCGAGTGAACCGTCGGCGTGGATGTCGACCTCGCTGCCGGCCAGCACACGAATGCCGCCGACCTTGGCTTCGACGGCGCGGATCGCCTTGATGTGCTCGATCAAGCGCTCGGGCGAGAGGCCGTTCGCCTGCACGCTCGAACGACTGTGATCGGTGACGGCGATCGTGTGGAAGCCGCGCGACTTCGCGGCGCGGACGAGTTCTTCGAGAGACATCGAGCCGTCACTGGCGTTGGTGTGCGCGTGCAGTTCGCAGCGGATGTCTTCAAGGCTCACGAGATCCGCGGGAATCGGTTGTGTGCACTCGCCGCGATCTTCGCGCAGCTCCGGCGGAATCCACGGCAGCCCGAGCTTCTTGTAGATCGACTCTTCCGTCTTTGACGCGACCGGCTTCACGCCGCGATCCTGCGGTGCGGCTTCGCCGTCATCGGGGAAGAGCCCGTACTCGTTGAGGCGCATGCCTTGCGCGATGGCGCGTTCGCGCAATCGCACATTGTGCTCCTTGCTGCCGGTGAAGTAGAGCAACGCCGCGCCGAAGGCGCTTGGCTCGACGATGCGCAGATCCGCCTGCATGCCGTTGTCGAGTCGCACCGAGACCTTCGTCTCGCCCGACGCAAGCACCTTGGTCACCTTGGGCAACGGCGGCGGGGAACCGTGCGCCTCGCTTCTGAACCCGCGCTTCGCGGAACCACGCGACTCTTGCGCACCTTTGCTGCCATCGATGGTCGCGCCCATCGTCTCGAAGGCTTTCGCAACCGGCGCTGCGTTCGTCGTCGCCACCAGCACATCGAGATCACCGATCGTCTCGCGTCCGCGACGCAGACTGCCCGCAAACGCCGCCTGAACGACCCCTGGCAAGGCAGCGAGCATGGCCACGATCGCTTCCGCAACCGGAATCGCCTGGCCGAGTCGCACGCGCTCGCTCGACTGCGCCATGAACGCGAGCGACTCCTTGAGATTCGCAATGGTCTTGGGCCCAAGTCGAGGCAGGCCGTCGAGCCTTCCGGCTTCAAGAGCAGCGGTGAGTGCGGCGAGTGAGTCGATGCTCACATCCTGCCAGAGCATGCGCACCGTCTTTGGACCAAGGCCCGGTACGCGAAGCAACTGCGGCAGTCCCGGCGGAATCTGCGCCAGCAGCTCGCCATGTTCGGCGACGCTCCCTGTCTCGACAAACTCGACGATCTTCTTGGCGCTCGCTTCACCGACGCCTTCAAACGCGGTGAGCTCCGCAGGTGAACGCCGCACGATCGCCGCAACATCTTCGGCGAGCGACTCAATCACGCGCGCCACGCGTCGATGCGCGTTGACGCGAAAGGGATTCGCGCCCGTGAGTTCGAGCACATCCGCCATGCTTTCGAAGATCTGCGCCAGTGCCGCGTTTGTGCTCATGCGATTCTCAAGTGCGATGGTCCGCTCATCCGAAACAGTGACTCGCGTTCGAAAACTCGTTGAACCGGACAAGGTAGCGGCAGGCGACAGGAGGTCACATGCGCAGCCTGGGACTTAGGCGTTCGGAGCCTGGCCGATTCCACATCGACTCCACGGCTCGCAGGACAGTGATGATCGCGAAGGGGAGGATCATCGCTGTTCTTGCGGCCGTGGGAGTCGCGTGCTCTTCGATGGCGATCGCGCCGATCGCACCCAATTCGCCGAGTACGGCTGCAATGGCGCCGATCGGTGACGACTTCGACTCCTACGAGTGTGCGCAATACACGCCGGGCGCGGATGACTTCCAGGCAGCCCCGATGCAGCACTCCTTCGAGCGGCCGTACCTGGAGTTTGACCACCCCTCGTTCGATGCATGGGCATCGCAACGCACGCTGCCGATGCTCGATCCGCAGGCTCGCGATGCGGTCCGTCGTCTCATCTACGACCTTCGCGACGATGACACGCCAGGCAATGCGGAGCGCGCGATGCGTGCGCTGCACCAGGACCTCGATGCGGCCGCGCCGTGGCTTCAGTCGGTGCTTCACTCGAGCGACCGGCAGCAGCGCCAGCTCGCCGCGCATCTTCTGCGCGAAGAGTACAAGCATCGGCGAGCTGCGAGTGAAGCGATGCTCCGTGCGTGCGTGGAGGCTCTTGAGGACGATGCGCACTGGCTGCTGCGCGAACACGAGGAACCGGATCGCATCAACGCCTACCTCGAAGCGCTCGAGGACTGCGATCGCGTGATCATCGAGAACATGCCAACCGACGAATCGATGTACGGCATGTATTGCGAAATCGGTTGGTGGAACCATCCCGATCGGAGGCGACTCGACGGCATCACCGTGCCCAACGCGACTGAGTCCGTCACCTGGTTCCTTGCCGATGAGCGTCGCATTCGACTTGCGGGTCCGCTCTTGGCAGGGCAGCTCGACAGTGCCGACCCGCAGGCATCATTCCTTGCGTCGTTCCTGCTCGCGCGCATCGGCGGCGGTCCGTGGCGGAATCGCGTGGTGCCGATACTCGTCGGGTCACTCGTCGACAACGACATCCGCGGTGACGCCGTACTCGCCACGCAGGCACTCGCGTGGCTCGGCAGCAGTGGACTGCCTGACCTTCGCGAGTGGCTCTTGAAGGGTGATGTGCAGTCAGAGCTGCTGCTGCGTCATGTCATCGCGAAGATCGCGGGCGAACATGACCCGGATGCCGTGCACCTCTCACGCGATGTTCTTCGCGATCTCGACTTCTACAGCGATCCGCTCGAGCGAGACGGGTACTCCTACTGGAGGCCGCGCGTGCCGCACTTCCCGGCACCGTGGCGAGCGGTGCCCTATCGCGCCACGCTTCATCTCCTCCCCGTCTCTGTCGATTGACTGGCGCCGTCAGGAAGCAGAGGCCGCGTTCCGAAACGTCGATCCACTCGCTCTCCTTCGGCATCCGTCGTATTCGCCCGTGCGTAGAGAACGGGGACTTCCACACTCACCGGACCGCCGAGGGGCATCGCTCGCGACGATTCCCCGCACTGGAGACACCATGAGGCACACTGGAGACTTCGCCCGGGCAAGTTTCAAGACGACCATCCTGAGCCTACCGCTGCTCTCGCCTTTCGTTGGCTGCTGCTTAACGCCGACGTCAGAGCCCGAGGCGCTCGTCTGCGAGCCCTCCGGCTACGTTGTCGTGAACAACGAGACCAATGAGCTGCTGGATGCAATTGGTCCGATGGAGTTGATCAATGCCGACACGGGTAGGACGGACTTCGTGCCGAGCGGTCATCGCTTCAACTTCAAGACCCTCGAGATCGAACCGATCATCGAGTAGGCGCCGGTCGCAGTGGCGGCAAAACGCGCCCGGCTGGAGTCGAACCAGCAACCTTCGGCTTCGTAGGCCGACGCTCTATCCAGTTGAGCTACGGGCGCTGCGGGGCGGAGATTGTAACGCATCCGGCGACAACGGTGGCCGACGCACATCACGGTCTGCTGCGATGACGGAACGGTTCCTGCCGGCGCATCGAGGTGGCGGCGCGACTGCGGAGCGGCGTTGCCCGCTTCGCAGCTTTACGGGATGCATTGCCGCGCAGCGGCGTCGAATGCCCGCGAGCAGTGAGGCGAGGCGATGAAAGACCAGACGACTCCGCAGTGAGGCGCGAGAGCCTCGCTGCGAGCGAGGCATTCGGATGCAGGGTTCCCGTTGGCAAGAAGCCGGGCAATGCCGGTTCGCAGTCGCGCCGCCGTCCCGCGCTGCGCGGGACCCGCTGCTCCGCAGTCACGCTGACACGAGCGACTCAGCTCGCAGCGGGCGGCGGATCGACGACGGGCAACGGCTCCGCGCTGCTGCGGATCTCCGCAGGCGGATCGATCGGTTCGACTGGCGCTCGAGGCGCAACCGGTTCGACCTGCTTCACGAGACCGGAGCGCTCGGCACCGACGACCGCGGAGGCTTCGACCAGCGCATTCGCCGCGAGCGGCAGAGCCATGACACCGAACCCGCAGATGATCGCCGCGAACTTCGGCCACGGACTCGGTACGCCGACGACGAGTTCCGCGCGTCGATCCGCGACACCAACGATCGGCAGGCCTGCCAGGCGCAGGTAGTACCACGCGCTGATGGCGCTGTTGATGGCGGCGATCACGATCAGCACGGTCTGCGCGTCGTTGATGCCGGCGATGAAGAGATCGATCTTGCCCCAGAAGCCGAGCAATGGCGGCAGACCGACGAGACTGCCCGCACCGGCCGCGAGCATGGCCGCGATCATCGGATGGCGCACGCGCAGTCCGGAGAGATCCTCGAATGAGTCCACTTCGTCGCCATTCGAACGCTCGATCGCCGCGAGTGCCGCGAAGACCGCGGTGTTCATCACGCCGTAACAGAGCAAATAGAAGACGAGCGCATCGAAGCCGCCGAGGCGCGGACCGACCAGGATGCCGATCAGCATGTAGCCCGAGTGCGCAATCGAGCTGTACGCGAGCATGCGCTTGACGCTGCGCTGCAGCAGTGCGCCGACATTGCCGAGCGTCATCGTCATCACCGCGATCATCCAGAGCAGTGAGGTGAGCGGCATCGGCAGGCCGTTCGGCATCTCGCCGCCGCTTCCGGGACGATGGCCTTCCCAGCCGATCGTGGAGAGCACGATCATGAGCGTGATGAATCCCGCGATCTTCGGCACGAAACTCAGAAACGCGGTGACATGCACGGCGGCGCCTTCGTAGACATCGGGCGCGTAGAAGTGCATCGGCACGGCGGTGATCTTGAACGCGATGCCGAGAATGACGAGCGCGGCGCCGACCATCGCCAACGGATCAAGACCGCCTGCCGCGAGTTGCTGCGAGAAGATGTCGTGCATCTCGACCAGCTTGAGCGTGCCCGTCGATCCATAGAGCAGCGCGAAGCCGTAGAGCACGATCGCGGCCGACATGGCGCCGAGGAAGAAGTACTTGACCGCGGCTTCCTGCGCACGACGCGTGCCGCGACTCACCGCGACCATGACATAGGTCGGCAGACTTGCGAGCTCGAGCGCCAGGAAGATCCAGATGAGATCACTGGCGCTCGTGAGCAGCATGGCGCCCGTGATCGAGAGCAGGAAGAACGCGTAGTACTCGCCGCGCAGCACGCGGATCGGATCGAACGCAGCGCGACCGCGCGCGAACGAGTCCTCAAGTCGCCGGTCAACGGAGCCAGCGCTCACGGCCACGAGCGCCAGCGCCACGAGACAGATGATCACGCGCACGCTGCGCGCGAGTCCTGGCAGCAGGTGACCGGCATCGCTCGTCTGCTCCGGCGTCGAGACGAAGGGGATGATCACGAGCGCTGCGAGAATGAACGCCGCCGCCGTCGCGGGCACGGCATCGCGGATGCGCTTCGACTGCGACAGGCCGATGATGCTGACGATCACCGCGCCGGCGAAGAGCACGACTTCGGGAATGATGCCGATGAGCAATGATCCCATCTCGATCATGGGAGCGGCTCCTTGGTGGCGGCGTCATCGTTGCTCTTGACGAGCGTGGAGCCGAGTTGCGAAGCGGCGCGCTCGGCGTGGTAGCGCTCGACGGCTGCGGGATAGTTCACGAGCACGCCCTTCGCGCTCGGCACGATGGCACGCAGCATCGGTGATGGCTGCAATCCGATCCACAGACACGCCGCTGCAAGCGGAGTCAGAATCGCAATCTCTCGGAAGCCGAGGTCCTTGATCGGTTCATGTGCGTGACCATGTGCATGCGGTTCGCGCAGCGGTCCCCAGACGAGCTTGCCGAGCATGATCAGCAGATACATGGCGCCGACGATGAGTCCGATTGCGCCGATCACGGCGAACCACGGACCGAGCACGCCGGGATATCCGGTCGCCGCGTCGTGCGCAGCGGTGTACGCGCCGAAGAGGCAGAGGAATTCGCCGACGAAGCCGTTCAAGCCCGGAAGGCCCACGCTTGAGAGCGTGAAGAACACCATGAAGAACGCCCACACCGGCATGCGCTTCGCGAGACCGCCGAGTTCCTCCATGTCCTTCGTGTGATAGCGCTCGTAGATCATGCCGATGCAGAGGAAGAGCGCGCCGGTCGAGAGCCCGTGATTGATCATGTACATCACGGAGCCTTCGACACCGATCATGTTGAAGGAGAAGAGGCCGAGCATCGCAAAGCCCATGTGGCTCACGGAGCTGTACGCGATGAGCTTCTTGACATCGCGCTGCACCCAGCAGACGAGCGCCATGTTGATGATGGCCAGGAGGCAGAGCACCGCAAAGAAAGTGCAGAGCGCCACGCCGCCATCGGGTGCCATCGGCACGGCGATGCGATATGCGCCGTAGGTGCCGAGTTTGAGCAGGGTGCCCGCCAGGATGACGCTGCCACCCGTCGGCGCCTGATCATGCGCCAATGGAAGCCATGTGTGCACCGGGAAGAAGGGCGTCTTCACCGCGAAGCCCGCCATGAGTGCGCCGAAGACCCAGTACTGCTGCGCACTCGTGAGCCCGACATCAGGATCGTTCGCAAACGCCACGAGGTCGGCGATGCGGAAGCTCCAGACGCCCGTGGCTTCGAACGCCTGCACCGCGACATAGACGATCGCCGCGAGCGTGATCACGGACCCGAGGAAGGTGAAGAGGAAGAACTTGATGCCTGCGGCGCGGCGCTCCGGTCCGCCCCAGATGGAGATCAGGAAGAACATCGGCGCGAGTGTGAACTCGTAGCCGACATAGAAGAGGATCGCGTCGCGACTCATGAACGCGAGTTGCATGGCGGCGAGCAGCACCAGGAACCAGCCGTAGTACTCGCGCTCGCGCGTCGTGATGCTCTTGAAGCTGCCGAGAATCGCCAGTGGCGTGAGGAAGGTCGTCAGCAGGATGAGCATCATGCTCACCGAGTCGACGCCGAGTTGCAGACTCACGCCGAAGCGCGTCATCACGCCGGCACCGGGTTCATCGGGCCAGAATGCGCCAGTGTGCCAACCGGGGAATTGCACCGCCCAGATCACGCTGAGCAGGAAGACGAGTGATGAGCCGCCGAACGCGATCCACTTCGCCGACTTCTCCGGTGAAGCGATGACGGCGATCATCGTCAGGATCGGCAGCGCCAGCAGCATGACACCGATGCTCACGCTGCACCTCCCGCGACCCATTTCCAGACGATCCACGCCAGGATGAGTGCGACCGCGCCCGCCATCGTCGTTGCGTAACCCTGCAGCACGCCGTTGTAGAGCGGCTGAAAGAGACGGCCGAGCAGCGGGGGAATTCGACCCGCGCCGTTCACGAGCAGACCGTCGATGAAGTGACGATCGAGGAAGTGCATGAGATGACCGCCGACCCATGCGGGCATGCGGAAGCATGCGTGATAGATCTCATCGACATACCACTTGTGCTCCATCGCCGTCGGCAGCCAACGGATCCAACCGCGACGCAGCATGGAGCCGCGCAGACGATCGGCGAAGCGTCGATTGCCGAGGTGGAGGAACCACGCGATGGCGATGCCAGTGAGACCGACGATCGTCGAGAGCACGAACATCGCGGTGTGGCCGTCCATGCCGAGCATGTGCGGGTGCGCGTGCGCCGCGTCGCCCGCGCCTTCGGCATGCGGCACGCCGAGCGCGGCGCTCGAGTGTCCGACCATGCTCGCAATCCAGTTCTCGCTCGCTTGGCCGGAGAGCACCAGGTAGGTCGGCAATCCCGCGAGTACGGCGCCGATCGCGAGCGCGAGCAACACGCCGTTGATGGCGAAGCGCGGCGCGTGCGGATGGAAGCCGCTTCCGGCGTGTGCGACGAGGCCGCCATGACCGTGCGCAGCGCCGGCTGCAGAGGCGCTCGCGACTCCATGCCCGCCATGTCCGCCGTGCGCGTCCGCCGCATGGGCCGCATTCGAGCCGTGCGCGTGGTCGTCGTGCGCGGCATCGTGCGGATCATGTTGATCATGTTGACCATGTGGATCATGTGGATCATGTGGATCATGTTGATCATCACCCGGCACGAACATCACGGGACCGGCGCAGACGCGGAACCAGACGCGGAAGGTGTAGTACGAAGTGAGTCCCGCCGTCGCGAGTCCCATCCACGCAAGAATCGGCTGCCCGTGATGCGGGTCGAACATCGCCGCCGCGAGGATCTCATCCTTCGAGAAGAATCCGGCACTGAACGGGAACGCGGCGAGCCAGAGACAACCGATGAGCATCGTCCACGAAACGATGGTGAATCCCGGCACACGACGCAGTCCCGAGAGTCGACGCAGATCGAGCTGCCCCGCGAAGCCGTGCATGATCGCACCGGACGCAAGGAAGAGCAGCGCCTTGAAGAAGGCATGCGTGAATGTGTGATAGCACGCGCCGAAGGTCGAGCCCACGCCGAGCCCGAGGAACATGTACCCCAGCTGACTGACGGTGCTGTAGGCGAAGATTCGCTTGATGTCGTACTGCGCCATGCCGATGGTCGCAGCGAGCAGCGCGGTGAGCCCACCGATCCATGCCACCGTCGCGAGCGCGTCCGGATGCAGCATGAAGAGCGGGTACATGCGCGCGATCAGATAGACGCCCGCCGTCACCATCGTGGCGGCGTGAATGAGCGCGGAGACCGGCGTCGGACCTTCCATCGCATCCGGCAGCCAGACATAGAGCGGCAACTGCGCACTCTTGCCGAACGCGCCGAGCATGAGGCAGAACGGAATGAGCGATGCGTCCCAGCCGCCGGCTGGATCGCCGACACTTTGAATCGCCTGGAAGAGCGCGCTGTACTCGACCGAACCGTAGTTCGTCCAGATGAGGAAGATCCCGATCGCCAGACCGAGATCGCCCACGCGATTCATGATGAACGCCTTCTTCGCAGCGGCCACCGCCGAAGGCTTCGTGTAGTAGTAGCCAATGAGCAGATAGCTCGCGAGACCGACGCCCTCCCAACCGAGGTAGAGGAAGACGAGATTGTCGGCCATGACGAGCGACGCCATGGCGACGATGAAGATGCTCACGCCGAAGAAGAATCGCGCGTAGCCCTTGCCGACATCGGACTCCATGTACTCGCTTGCGTAGATCGCGATGAGCGTGCCGAGTCCGGTGACGAAGAGCATCCACAGCAGCGTGAGCTGATCGACATAGAGCGCGAAGTGTCCGCCGAGGTCGTGTCGCGGACCATCACCCCACGCGAACGCGATCCACTCGAAGAGCGGGATGACGACAGGCTGCGCGGGATCGAGCGTGCGATAGAGCCAGAGGACCATCGCAAACGCGACCGCGAACGAGACCACGGTCGAAAGCGCCGGCAGTTTGTTCCTGATGCGAAGGGCGCAGCAGAGTCCGCAGATGATGGCGGAGATCGCGGGCAAGCCGATGATCCAGCCGGCCCACGCCAGATCGGGGCGCACGAGCGCGGGAAGAATGCCATGCGCAACCGGAACGGGGCCAGCGCCGAGCGATGCTGCCGCCGTCGACAGCGCCGTGCTTGCGCCGGTCCCGGCACCCGCGCTCGTGGCGCCGAGCGCCGCGATCGACATCTCGCAGATCGTGTGCAGCAAAGCGCTCATTCGTGCAGCTCCGCCCACGCTTCGCTGTTGAGCGTTTCACGACGACGGAAGAGCAACACGACCAACGCCAACGCCAGCGCCGCTTCGGCCGCCGCCACGGTCAGGATGAAGATCACAAAGGTCTGTCCTGAGTAATCCAGATGCATGCGGCCGAACGCGACAAACGCGAGCGCCGCCGCCTGGAACATGAGCTCGGTGCAGAGGAACATGAGGATCATGTTCCGTCGCGAAAGGAATCCGACGAGGCCGATGGTGAAAAGCAGCGCGCTCGTCAGGAGCAGCACCTTCAACGGTCCGCCTGCCATCGGTTCCATCGCCAGCATCGAGGCGCTCGCGATCATGAGCGACCTCCTGTGCGCGCGGCCGATTCGCCCGCTTCGCTTGGATCTTCCGGCGTGAGTCGACGCATGCCCGCGGCTTGGCGCCGTTCATCTTCACCGAGTTCGATCTGCTTGCGCGCGAGCACGACGGCGCCGAACATCGCCATGAGCAGGATCACGCCCGCGAGTTCGAGGCTCACCGGGAAATCGGCGACGAGCGCCATACCGACGCTGCGCGTGTTCGTCAGCGCACGATCGTTGGGGATCGCGATCTCGCGCGTCTCGTGCGAACCCGCAGTCGACACGACCGCGTATTGCACACCGTCGCGCTCTTCAAGGTAGTGCCCGCTGGACCAGGGATGCACGGTCGTGATCGTGCGATCCGCTTCGCGCGCCGATTCGAGCACGAGCTTCGGCATGCGGCCGAGCGCGTCCCAGCGAATCTCCTGCGCTTGCCTCGCTTCGCGCGGACCCGGATCGGGCATCGGTCCCTTCGGGCCGATGAACGCTTCCGCCAGCACCATCAACATGAAGAAGCCGACGACGACGGCGACGGCGGGTTCGCGCGGCACGCGGTCGTAGTCATCCTGCGAGAGTCGGCCGACTGATTGCTCCGGTCCCTGCTGCGCCAACATCAGCACGAACATGTAGGTGATGAGAATCGCACCGGCGTAGACGATGATCAGCGCGAAGGCCATGAACTCCGCCTGCATGAGCAGGAAGAGCACGGCGGACGCGAGCACCACCAGAATGAAGTAGAGCGCCGCGAAGACCGGTCGCGGATGCGTGATCATTCGCACGGCGCCGGCGATCGCAATCGTGGCGAACGCAATGCAGAGCGTCGCCGACGCAGGCGGTCCCGATGCACCGCCACCGGCCTTCACCGCCATCGACATGAGCCAGCCGACCCCCGCAAGGCCGAGGATCGTGACGCCGGTTCGGAACGAAAGCCGCGTCGGGCGCATGAGCCCGAACAAGCCCAGGACGCAAAGGACGCCCGCGATGGCAAGCGGGAGCGACGCGAACGAAGGGTCCGTGGGCATCGTGTGGTGGTTTCAGCGCGAGTCGATCGCCCTCCTGGCGACCGGTGAACGAGAGAGGGTAATGGCGAGCGCGAAGGGCCGCAACCGCGTGGGAACATGCGGCAGAAATCGAAGGTCGACGCACCGCGCGGAGCATGCCTCTTCGCGCATCATCTAGGATCCTCGCCATGTCCGTTCAGGTTCGCGCTCTGATCCCGAACGCGATCACGCTGCTGCGGCTTCTGGTGGCAGTGGGCTTCTTCGTGGCGCTGGCCGCGGGTCTGGGCAGCGAAGAGTCAATCCGCTTCTGGGGCAATCTCGCGGTCTGGATGTTCATCTTCGCCGCGGTCACCGATGTGATCGACGGCTGGCTCGCGCGGCGCTGGAAAGTCGTCAGCGTCTTCGGGCGCGTCATGGATCCGGTTGTCGACAAGGTGCTGGTGCTCGGCGCGTTCATCTTTCTTGCGGCGCCGCCCTTCGCTGCCGAGGGACCGGGACGACTCATCTCGGCACTCGAACCGTGGATGGTCGTGTTGATCCTTGGTCGCGAACTGCTCGTGACGAGCGTGCGCGGCGTGCTCGAATCAGAGGGCATTCCCTTCGGGGCCGATCGCTGGGGCAAGATCAAGATGTTCGTGCAGTCGGTGACCGTGCCCGTCACGCTCTTCGTGGCGGTGAATGAACTCGGCAGACCCGGATCAAAGTGGACGATGTGGCAGGACGGCCTCGTCTGGGGCACGGTGGTTGTGACGACGCTTTCGGCCGTGCCGTATGCGCTGCGGGGAGGTCGTCTGCTTGCGAAGGTCGAGCGCTCGAAGGAATCCAGCAGGTGACGAACGCAGATTCGCCTGCGCACGGTTCGCATCGACGCGAGATCGAAGGCGGTCCCGATCCGTCGGCACTCTCGACGCTCGGTTGGATCTCGGTGACCGCGTGGGGACTTGGAACGCTGCGCCCGGCGTCCGGCACATGGGGTTCCTTGCCGCCGGTGATCGCCGTGCTGGTGCTGCTTGCGCTGGGCGCGCCGACCTGGCTCATCGTTGTGGCGATGGCGGTTTCGGCGATCAAGTGCTCGTGGCTTTGCATGCACTACGGCCGCGCGGCCGAGCGCGCGTTCGGTCGCAAGGATCCATCACAAGTGGTGATCGATGAAGTGGCGGGGCAATCCGTGGCGCTGCTCTGGCTCCCGTGGGGCGCGCTCGGCGGCGACGCGCTGGTCGGCGAACTCACGATGCATCAGGCGATCGTTGCGGTCGCTGCGTTTCTGCTCTTCCGCGCGTTCGACATCATGAAGCCGCCGCCTGCGAATCGATTGCAGCGACTCGAAGGTGGCGCCGGCATTCTCATCGACGACCTGCTCGCCGGCGGCTACGCGCTCCTCGCGGCGTGGATCATTAGCCTCGTTCTCATTTCACGTTCAGCGGTTTGATCTCGCCTTCATCGCGACGAAGCAGCCACAGCAGCGGCAGCGTCTGCACACTCATGAGCGCCATCGCCAGATAGAGAAGCACGCGAGCGCGCTGTCCATCAAGCGCGGCCGCGCCTCCAGCCATCCACAGAAAGACGAGCGCCGCCGCTCCCGGCAGAATGAAGCCGCCGAGTCGGCCGGTCTTACCCAGACGCGCGTTGCGCTGATCCTGCAGCGCCAGCCATGACATGACGACGACCAGTGCGGCGATCAAGAGCGGCACGATGATTGCCATGACGCGGCTGCCTTCGGTGGTCAGCGTGTAGGCGACCAATCCCAGCAACACGATGTTCAACGCGTATCCGATGTTGACGAGGAAGCAGCGCATGGCGGCATGCTAGAGAGTGCGATCGACTCACGCGCTTCCAATGACTCGGCCGCGGGGCGTCATCGCCTACGGATGCGGTGTCATCGCGATGAGCGTGATCTCACCTTTTGCCGGCCCGTAGCACCAGAACAGTCGGTACGCGCCGGGCGTTCGATTCTGCACATATGCCTCAAAGACTTTGCCTCTGGGGTCAAACGGATTCTCGATCGAGTCAAACTCGTGAGTGTTCAATCCGGGATGCTTCGGGTTGTTGAGCAGAAGGCGCACGCACTTCTCGACTTGCTTGAAGAGACCCTCGGCCTTGCCGGCTTTGGTCCTCTTGTTCTTCTGTCGACGCTGCAAGGAGGAGAGCGCTGCAGCTTGGAGCGCGCAATAGGTCGCGTCGGCCTGCTCAGTCCACTTCGGAGTGAAGGCCATCAGTCACCTTCGAGCTGGTCTGCGAGCTTGGCAGCTCTCTTCAGGTCCGGACCCTTCTTCGCGAACGTACCTGCCTTCGCTTGCTTCAGGCCGCTGCGCACGGCCGCCAGAGCCTTCTCACTCTCGTAGAGCCACGCCTCTCTCTCGGGAATGACCCGAGCGAGTCGCAGCACGAACTCGTCGCCGTGTTGCTCGACCAACATGGTGCGATTCGCGAAACTCTCCCCGAGGGTGATGCGCCCCTTGGAGTCGGTGTTCTTGGTGAGTGCGCCGTGCCTTGACATGGTCGAATCATCGCCTCTTGCGGCGATGTGGTCAAGTGGGAGAGTGGGAAAGGGGACTTACCGGTCGAAACGACGGGCGTTCAGAGCGGTCGGGTGTGGCGCATGTCGACGAGCGCTTCGAGCACGGTGCGCAGATTGCAGAGGTACCAGCGCCAGCTCTCGGCATCGTTCGCGAGTTCCACGAGATGCTCGGCATCGTTGCGGAACGGGCCGTGACGATGGATCACGCGCGTGCCGCTCTCGACTTCGGGCGTGATCGTCCAGTGGATCGGCACCATGTCGTCGCTGATGCCGGGGTACCAGCCCCACGAGATCTCGCCGCCGGCGTCGTAGCGCAGAATCGGAACGGTCATCGAGCGCTTGAACTTTGCGTCCCAGGAGAGTTTCATCTGGCCACCGGTGCGCAAGTCGATTTCACATGCGACGGGGAACCAACGGATCAATCCCGATTCGGTCGTGAAGCACGCGAAGACCTCCTCCGGATGCGCGGCGATCGTCTCCTTGAGCGTGACCCAGACGCCGTCCTTTTCGAGCTTGACCATGAGTGCCTCGTCAATGCCGTTGCGCGGTGGCGGGCTCGCCGATCGGCAATTCATGAGCGAAGAGATCGTCGTAGCTCTCGCGCCGACGAATGACTTCCGCACGATCGCCGTCGATGAGCACTTCCGCCGGCAGCGGTGAACTGTTGTAGCGGCTGGCCATGCTCATGCCGTATGCACCGGCGGTGAAGACCGCCATCAGGTCACCGCGCTTGAGCTCGGGCAGCGCACGATCGAGCGCGAGAAAGTCACCGGTCTCGCAGATGGGACCGACGACATCGCAAGGGGTCAGCCCTGGCAGGCCGGGGTCGGCAGCGCGCTTGGGCGGCACCAGCGCCGCGCCCGGCTCGGCGGGCCACATGAAGTGAAAGGCTTCGTAGTGACTTGGCCGAAGCAGTGTCTGCATGCCGGCGTCGCAGATCGCAAAGCGCTTGTCGCCCGACTGCTTCATATAGAGCACGCGCGTCAGCAGCACGCCGGCGTTGCCGACGATGGTGCGGCCGGGCTCCAGGAAGACGCGCAGACCGCGCGCATGATGGGGCTGGATCATCGGCACCAGCGCATCGGCGTACGCCTTCAATGGCTGGCTCTGTCCCGTCGTGTAATCGGCGCCGAAACCGCCGCCGAGATCGAGCGCGTCGATCGTGAATCCGCTCTTTTCGAGGTCGTCCTTCAGCGCCAGCGCGCGCCGCACACTCTCGATGTAGGGCTCGATGGTGTAGACGGGCGAACCGATGTGCAGGTGCAAGCCGCGCAGCCGCGCGAACTCGTCGCGACCATAGCGATCGAAGAAGGACCGCGCCCGCTCCAGATCGACGCCGAACTTCGACTCCTTGCGGCCGGTCGTCGTGTAGCGATGGGTCTTCGGATCGACATCGGGATTGATGCGCAGTGCCGCATCGCAGCGAATGCCGAGCGACTTTGCGATCTTCGCGACGTTCTCGAACTCCGCTTCGCTCTCGATGTTGAGCAGTCCGATGCCTTCGCGCAGGGCGAGCGTGATTTCGTCGTCGGTCTTGCCGACGCCGGCGAAGACGCATTTGGACGCAGGTACACCCGCTCGAAGTGCGCGAGCAAGTTCGCCGCCGCTCACGACATCCATGCCCGCGCCCTCGGCGGCAAGCAGGCGAAGGATCGAGAGGTTGGGGCAGCTCTTGATGCTGAAGCAGATGAGCGGTGTGAGTGCCGCGAATGCTTCGCGCAGTCGCTTCGTGTGCTCCCGAAGCGTTGCGGCGGAGTAGGCGTAGACCGGTGTGCCCGCGAGTGCCGCCACCTGCGCGGCGGGCAGGCGTTCGCAGTGCAATCGGCCATCGATGTAGGTGAAATGATCCATCTCGTGCTCAGTGGAGAAACGCGCGCGGCGCACTTGCGCGGCGGGGGCGCGAAGCTTACGCGCGAACGAACGACACTGGGCAGGTCAGGCGTGCGCGGGTTGCGGACCCGCCGCGCGGCCCGTCGGCGGCGCCAGTGCGCGCTGCACGCCGTAGCCGATGATCGTGAGCATGCCGAGCGCGGCGAACCACGCCGACGGTCGAAGCGGCAGCAGATCCTCCGTGCGCCCGAGCAACGCCGTCAACAAGGGCATGCCCGCCACGAGCAGCAGCAGACTGCCGGCGAGACTTGTGACGAGTCGTGCGGCAGCATCGGCAAAGAGCAATCCGAAGAGCAGTCCCACGACGCTGCCTGCCGCGAGTGATGCAAGCAGAAGTGTTCGACGCGGCTGCGGCATGTCGTTCCACAGCGCTTCGATCGCAGCGCGCGTGCGAGCAATGGCGCCGTCGTCGCTCGCCTCACCTCCGGCACCGTCGGCGCCGTTCGCACTCCCTACGCTCGCAGCGTTCGCGCCGTCGCCCGTTGCGGAGCTCGCGCCGCTTCCAATTGAGTGTGTCGTTCTCGACGCCACGCCGCTCGCCAACCAGAGTTGTGTCAGTGCTTCGCGCGCGTACGGCGTCGGCGCGCCGGCGGCGACAAGGCCGGTGGCGGAGTCGATGCGATGCGCGGCAGCGCCGGCATCGATCAGCCCAAGGTCGGCGGCGCTCCACGCGCCGAGCAGCGCCAGCACTCCCGCAAGCACAGCCGTGACGGACGCGAGCGCCAGTCCATAGCTGATGCACGCGATGACGAGACCCGCGACGGCGCCGCCTGCGGCGAAGAGCACCGCCGGTGCCTCGGGTGCGGCAACACCGCCGATCCAGATGCCGATCGGCAGGCCCACGATCAGTCCGATGATGGCGAGTCCCGGTCGAAGCAATCGGCCGCCCAGCGCCCAAAGCAGCACTCCCGCCGCAAGGACGAGCAGCAGCGCACCGCCCGCAGGTACGAACGGCGAGACCGATGCGGAACTGGGAATGACGGCGGTTGCCAGCATGCGAGGGGAGCACTCTATCTATCGGCCCTTGGCGTCGTTCTGCTCTCCCTGTCTCGAACGCCCTGTCACCGATCCGCATGAACCCAGCGATTCCGCACCTGTTCCGCCGGTGCGGACGCTCACAGGCGGCTCTTCGGCGATCGCCCCTGACGAGCGTTCCTGCGGCGAGGGGTGAAAGTCGCCGATGATGCCCCACCGGCCCATGGCATCACCGAGCGATCCAACCCAGCCGATCGATCCAACGCCGCAGCGTGGCTCGGCACCGGTGCCGTCGACACCACTGTCGTCGCCGGTCACTCACTCGGGCGAGGCGCGCCTCGACGCGCTCCGCGTCGGCATCGATCGCATCGATGAGCAGCTCGTCGCGCTGATGGCGGAGCGCGCCACGCTCGTCGTCGATGTCGGCAAGACGAAGCGCGAAGGCGGCATCGCCATCTACGCGCCGCATCGCGAGCGTGCGGTGATCGAGCGCGCGGTCGGACGCAATCCGGGTCCCCTCCAGGCGCGCACCGTGGAAGCGGTCTTCAGGGAGATCATGTCGGGCAGCTTCGCGCTCGAACTTCCGCTGCGCATCGGCTACCTCGGTCCACCCGGAACCTTCAGTCATCTCGCGGCGGTGCGCCACTTCGGCTCGAGCGTCGAGTACGCGAATCTCTCCGAGATCACGCTCGTCTTCGAGGAAGTCGCGAAGGCGCACATTCACTACGGCCTCGTGCCATACGAAAACTCGATCGGCGGAAGTGTCACGGAGACGCTCGACGCGTTTCAGGAGCACGCGGTCACAATCGCCGCCGAGGCACTCGTCGAAGTGAACCAGGTTCTGCTCGGCAACTGTCCGCCGGGCGAGGTCAAGCGCATTCACTCGCGCCCTGAAGCCTTCGCGCAGTGTCGACGCTGGCTGTCGCGTCGCTATCCGAATGTCGAACTCGTTCCGGAGCCGAGCACGGCGGCGGCGGCGCAGGTGGCCGCGCGCGACGCAACGCAGGGCGCGGCGGCGATCGCCAGCCTGCTCGCCGGCGAGATCTACGGCTTGCACGCGCTGATGGAGGGCATCCAGGATCGCGCCGGCAATGTGACGCGCTTCCTGGTCATCGGTCGCGAGCCGTCGAAGCGCAGCGGATCGGACAAGACGACGATCATGTTCGCCGCGCAGCACAAGCCTGGCGCGCTCGTCGATGTGCTCGATGCCTTCCGCAAGCAGAACCTGAACCTGAGTCACATCGAGAAGCGGCCGAGTTCGCGCGAGAATTGGCGCTATCTCTTCTTCATCGATGTCGATGCCCACTTGGAGGACGAAGGCATGCGCCGCGCCATCGACGACGCCATCGCGCACTGTCTGTCGCTCACGGTGCTCGGCAGCTATCCGCGCGCCGAACGCATCATCTGATGGACGGCTGTGGGAGTCGACGGACGCGGGGCCGGCAGCGGATCCATAGACTCGCCGCCACCTATGCAGAAGCGCTCGCGGATCAAGACCATCATCGTTCGCATCACGGCGCTGGCCGTCTGGACCGCATTTCTCATCGTCGCCACGCTGCTCTTTGCAGAAGCGATGCGCGTGAAAGGCATGCACGCGCTCGGCAGTTGGCATCAGTCGCAGCCCGTGTCGGAGTTCACAGCCGCCGACGCGAAGCCGGGATTCACCTTCGATCAGTATCTCGAGAAGGAGAAGACGGTCTTCGCCGAGCTCGACGCGTTCATGCTCGAACCGACGAAGCTCGAAGGAAACTCGGGCATCATCCGCTACGCGCGCGGTGGCAAGGGCGACCCGGCGACCTTCACGCCCAATTGGAATCGCACGCAGGTGCTCGAGCCCAAGGGCGAACCCGTCGGCGGCGTGCTTCTGCTGCACGGCCTCACCGATTCGCCGTACGCGATGCGTTCGATGGCGGAGTTCTTCCTTGATCAGGGCTACCGCTGCGTCTGCTTGCGTTACCCCGGTCACGGCACGGTGCCCGGTGCGCTGTTGAAAGCGAAACAGGAGGACTGGTTTGCGGCGGTGAAGCTCGCGTGGCAGTCGTTGAAGCAGCGCACGCCGGCGGACAAGCCGCTCCTTGTTTGTGGCTTCTCGACCGGCGGCGCCCTTGCGGTGCTGCTCACGCTCGATGCGATCGAGCGCAACGAGCGCGTTCCCGATCGCCTCTTCCTCTTCTCGCCGGCGCTCGGCATCACGCCGTTTGCCGTCGCGTCGAACCTGCATCGCCTCTACTCGTGGATTCCCTTCTACAACAAGGCGCAGTGGCTCTCGATCGAGCCCGAGTACGACCCCTTCAAATACAACTCGTTTCCGCAGGCGGCGGGGGCGCAGTCATGGGCGCTGACGGGGCGCGTCGCGGCCGCGCTCGAAGCCGCAGCGGCGAACGGCAAGATCGCGCGCATGCCGCCGGTGCTGAGTTTCACCTCGCTCGTCGACGCAACGGTGATTGCGCATGACGCACTCACGCGCCTCTTCGATCGGCTGCCTGCGAACGGCAGCGAGATCGTCGTCTTTGATGTCAATCGGGGCGCGATGCTGGACGGCTTCTTCACGCAAGCGGTGCCCGAACTCGGTGCGCGATTGAAAGGACCCGCGCTCAACTTCGGCATGACGCTGGTGACGAATCTCTCGCCGCAGTCATTGGCGATGGTCACGCACGAACGACCAGCGGGCTCGACCGAGCTCAAGACGGTGCCGATCGACGAAGCGTGGCCGCCGCAGGTCTATTCGCTGGCACATGTGTCGATTCCCATCCCTCCCGATGATGCGCTCTACGGCGACGATCGCACCGAAGCGTCGGCAGCGCGCGTGCATCTCGGCGATCTCAAGCTGCGCGGTGAACGGGGCGTGCTCTCGATGTCAGCGGACGATCTCATGCGCCTGCGACACAATCCGTTCCACAGCTACATGATCGAACGAATGCAGCGCGCACTGCCCGCGCAATAGTCCACGCTCGCCGTCATGCAACCGCCCGAGCAAGGTCCGTCGAATCGCCTGGCGCGCGAGCGCAGTCCCTATCTGTTGCTGCACGCGACCAACCCGGTCGACTGGTGGCCATGGGGAAACGCCGCCGTCGACGAGGCGCGACGACGCGATGTGCCGCTCTTCGTTTCGATCGGCTACGCGACCTGTCACTGGTGCCATGTCATGGCGCGCGAGAGTTTCCGGGATCCCGAGATCGGGCGCGCCATGGACGCGCACTTCGTCTGTGTGAAGGTCGATCGCGAAGAGCGCCCGGAAGTGGACGAAGTCTGCATGACGGCGTGCCAGGTCTTTACGCAATTGGTCGAGGGGCGTGCCAGCGGCGGATGGCCGCTGTCGATCTGGCTGGAGCCTGCCACGCTGCAGCCGTTGTTCGTCGGTACCTACTTCCCGCCGCAGCCGGCGCACGGGCGGCCGTCGTTCATGCAGGTGATCGAGTCGTTGGGTGGTGCTTGGCGAACGAGACGCAAGGAAGTGATGGAGCAGGCGGCGCGACTTGGTGCGTTGGTAACCCGGCAGCTCTCTGCGGATGAGGCGCCTGTGACGATCCCCGACACACTGGCGCGCGATGCGGTGGAGCGACTCATGTCGACTCACGATCGCACGAACGGCGGCTTCGGCGGCGCGCCGAAGTTTCCGCAGCCGGGGTTCATCGAACTGCTGCTCGAATGCGGCGTGGATCGCAGCGTCGGCGAAGGCGGACACGGCGGCGAGGCCATGCTCGATGCGGTCGAGCGCACACTCGTGGCGATGGCCGCGGGCGGCATCTTCGATCAGGTCGGCGGTGGCTTCCATCGCTACGCCGTCGACGAAGCGTGGGTCGTGCCGCACTTCGAGAAGATGCTCTACGACAATGGGCAACTTGCGTCGGTCTATGCGCGCGCGGCGATCGTGTTCGACGACCGGCGCCTGCTCGAGGTGGCGCAGCGCACCTGCGACTTCGTCCTGCGCGAGATGACATCGCCCGAGGGCGGCTTCTACTGCGCGCTCGATGCCGAGGCGAATGGACACGAAGGCGTCGGCTATGTCTGGACGCGAGAAGCCTTCGACCGCGCGCTCGTCGACGGAGGCTTGGCGTCGGAACAGGAGTGGGCGGCGCAGGCGTTCGGCGTCGCGGAGGGCCCCAACTTCCGCGATCCGCATGACCCTTCGTTGCCGCCTTCGAGCGTGCTGCTCGACCGTATGACATGGTCACACACGCCGATCACGGCGCGCCTCGAGCGCATTCGCTCGGTGCTGCTTGCTGCGCGGAACGCAGGTCCCCGCCCTGCGACGGACGACAAGGTGATTCCAGCGTGGAACGGATTCATGATCGAAGGTCTCGCGGAGACGGCGATGGCACTCTGGTCGTGGAGCGGCGCACACTCGAGTGACGGCGCCGGAGGCGCGCGCTTCGCGAGCGCGGCCGAGCGCGCGGCTGACTTCGTGCTCACCACGATGCGTCGCGAAGACGGCGAGCTGCTGCGCGTCTGGCGCAACGGCAGCGCCGATGTTTCGGCCTCGCTTGAGGACTACGCGTCGGTGGCATGCGCGGCGCTCACCCTCGCACGACTGCACTCGACCCGCGCCGATCACTGGATCGCCGCCGCAAGGTCTCTGCTTGCAGCCGCCGAACAACGCTTCGCAAATGATCGCGGCGGTTGGTTCGACGCACCTTCGAGCACGCTGCTGCCGATCCGCGCTCAATCGCTCGATGACGGCGCACTGCCGAGCGGCACGACGCTCATGATCGAGGCGCACCGCCGACTCGCGGTGCTCGAGTCGCAGGGTGCGGGCACATCCGCGCCGCGCGCACTCTCCGAGCACCCAAGCATGCAGCGCGCGACACAAGCGATTCACGCGGCGAGTGCCTCGCTGGTGGCGAGTCCGCTCGCATCGACCGCCATGCTCACGGTCATGCTGCGAGTTCGCCGCGCGTCCGGCGAAGGCGCTCGTTACGCTGCTCGCCCATGAGCCTTGCTTCGCCACAGAAACAGGAACTGCGCGGCATTCTCGGGTGGATCGAACGCGTCGGCAACCGACTGCCCGATCCCGCGACGCTCTTCCTCATTGGCTGCATTCTCGTCGCCGTCGGCTCCGCGCTCGCGGCGTGGTACGGATGGTCAGTCGCCAATCCGACGCGAGCAGGGGAGACGATCAACGCCAAGAACCTGCTCAACACCGAAGGCATCCGGTGGATGTGGTTGAACGCAGTCAAGAACTTCCTCGAGTTCCATCCGCTCGGCGTCGTGCTTGTCGCGATGCTCGGCATCGGCGTCGCGGAGCGCACCGGGCTCTTCGGCGCCGTGCTCAAGCTCATCGTGCTGGCGACACCGGCGGCATTGCTCACGCCGGCGGTCGTCTTCGCCGGTGTCATGTCGAGCGCCGCCGCCGACGCGGGCTATGTCATCCTGCCGCCACTCGCGGCCGCCGTTTTCGCGAAGGCGGGACGCGCGCCACTTGCGGGATTGGCCGCGGTGACATTCGGCGTCGCGGGCGGCTTCAGCGCCAATCTGCTGCTCACCAGTCTTGACCCGTTGCTGCAGGGACTCACGGAGCAGGCGGCGCGACTCACGAATCCCACAGCCGTCGTCGATGTGAGTTGCAACTGGTACTTCATGATCGGCTCGACATTCGTGGTGGTGCTCATCGGCTGGGTCGTCTGTCGCTTCGTGACCGAGCCGCGCTTCACGCGCGAAACGATTTCGCAGCAAGTGGCGACGGCTGGTCTGCAATCGCGTGGGCCGGAACCGCTCGAAGCGAGTGAGCAACGCGGCCTGCTTGTGGCGCTCGCTGCCGCCGCCGTGGTCGGGGTCGTGCTGGCGCTCATGGCCGCCATGCCCGGATGGCCGTTGCAGGGCGACTACAACCCCGCGCCGGGTCGCACCGCACCGCTCTGGACGGGTGCAATCGTTCCGATCATCTTCGTCGGTTTCCTCATTCCAGGCATCGCGTACGGCATCGCCGCAGGTTCCGTGCGCAGCGATCGCGATGTCGCCTCGCGCATGAACGAGACGATGGCGTCGATGGGTGCGTACATCGTGCTCGCCTTCTTCGCCGGTCAATTCATCAAGTGGTTCGACGAATCGAATCTCGGTCGACTCATCGCCATCGAAGGCATCGACGCGCTCAAGCAGTTCGATCTCTCGCCGTACCTGCTCGTCACGAGCACCGTGGTGATGACCGCGACGATCAACATGCTCATGTCGAGTGCGAGTGCGAAGTGGGCGGTGCTGGCGCCGGTGCTGGTTCCACTCATGGCCGGACTCGGCGTCGAGCCCGAAATCACGCAGGCGGCCTATCGCGTCGGCGATTCGGTCACGAATCCGATCACGCCGCTGAACGCGTATCTCGTGGTGATTCTCGTGGCGATCCGTCGCTACGAACCGCGCGCCGGCATCGGCACGCTCATCGCATTGACGCTTCCGTACTCGCTCGCCGCGCTCTTCGTCTGGACGGCGTTCCTGCTCGCGTGGCTTGCCTTCGGCATTCCACTCGGACCCGGCGGACCGGTGCTCACCGCAGGTTGATCGTCCGTCGATTCGAATCGCGCCCGCGTGCGTGCTTCGTCGTACCCTCCGCCTCCATGAGCAAGTACCTCACGGCACCGGTGCCCAGCACGCGGATGCCGAGCGGCATTCCGTACATCATCGGGAACGAGGCGGCGGAACGATTCAGCTTCTACGGCATGAAGGCGATGCTCGTCGTCTTCATGACGCAGTACCTGACCAGTGCGTCGGGACAGCCGAATCCGATGGAGCCGTCGGAAGCGCGCCAGGCGATGGCGCTCTTCACCGCCAGCGCGTACTTCTTCCCCATTCTCGGTGCGATCGTCGCCGATGCGCTGCTCGGCAAGTACATGACGATCATGCTGCTGTCGATGGTGTATTGCATTGGACACGGCGCGCTCGCACTCATGGACATGCCGCCGGCCGCGCTCGAAGCGACGCTCGAACCGCGCACCTGGCTCTTCATCGGACTGGCGCTGATCGCGATCGGTTCGGGTGGCATCAAGCCGTGCGTCTCGGCGCATGTCGGTGATCAATTCGGCGAGAGCAACAAGACGCTGCTCGGTCGCGTCTACGGCTGGTTCTACTTCTCGATCAACTTCGGTTCACTCATCTCCACACTGCTCACGCCATGGGTGCTCGCACGATCGGGCCCCGATGTCATCATCGCCGGACCCGGATGGGCGTTCGGCATCCCCGGCATCCTGATGGCGATTGCGACATTCTGCTTCTGGCTGGGCCGGCACAAGTTCGTGCACATTCAGCCGCAAGGACTCAACTTCGTGCGCCAGACGTTCTTCTCGCGCGAGGGTCTCGGCGTGATCGCGAAGCTTGTGCCCATCTATCTCTTTGTGGCGTTCTTCTGGGCGCTCTACGACCAGACGGGATCGGCGTGGGTGCAGCAGGCAGAGACGATGGACCGGCGATTCATGGGCGTGCTCTGGCTGGAGAGCCAGGTGCAGGCGATCAATCCGCTGTTGATCCTGATGTTCATTCCGCTCTTCACCTACCTCATCTATCCGCTCATCAATCGCGTCTTCACGCTCACGTCGGTTCGCAAGATCTGCATTGGGTTCTTCATCACCATCGCGGCGTTCGCGCTTGTCTCGTGGGTGGAGCAGAAGATCGTCGATGCGCAGACAGCGTTCCGTCCGACCGTCGTCACCGCCTTCGCCGACGGCTCGATCGAACTCGGCCCAACGATGAAGGCGGCGGTGGAGCGCGGACATGGCGGCGCTGCGGATGAGATCCTGCGCCTCGGCGGTTCACCGCTGCTCTTCTATTCGAACGGTGCTTTGATCAATGCGAAGTCGAACTGCACCGACCAAGCGCTCACCGTGGCGCTGCGCGGTCCCAAGGGTGAGTCGCACGCCGCGGTGCCGGCGGGTGCGTCCACTGGTCGGCTTCGACAGTTCATTCAAGAGGCTGAGTTGCCGGCCCAACCGGGTGCAGAGGCCAAGCCAACGGGCATCTCCGTGCTCGTGTTCGATGGCACGAGCAACGACGGACTGCTGCGTGCCGTCGCCGGTTCGCCCTTCGAGCCGCTCGTGCGCGGTGGTGCGAATCTTGCCTCGGTCGTGGCGGCGATTGATGCATTCGATCCCACGAAGGACGGCTGGACGCGCGCTCAACTCGGCATGCTCAAGGCGACGCTGCTCGGAGGACTCGTCTTCGTTGGTGACGAATTGGGTGGCAGCGCTTCGATCTCCGTGACCGTGACGCGCGCGGATGGCACGGTCATGCCGGGAAGCGATCTCTGGAGCGAGCGCGAAGGATCGACCGCCACGGGTGTGGGTCTCGAGCGCGCCGCGGGTCCCGTGCTCGTCAACGCCGTCGTCGAGGGCGCGGTCATGGTTCGCGCCACGCAGACTGAAGAGAGCGGCGTGCCGAACATCGCATGGCAACTGCTCGCCTTCATCATCATCACGGCAGCGGAGGTGATGGTGAGCATTACTTGTCTTGAGTTCAGCTACACGCAGGCGCCGCGACAGATGAAGAGCTTCGTGATGGGACTCTTCCTGCTCTCGGTCTCGGCGGGCAACGGCATCATCTACTTCGTCAATCGCTTCACCACCGATGCGCAGACGGGTGTGTCGTCGCTCGAAGGTCCGAGCTACTACTGGTTCTTCACCTGGCTCATGGTGGCGGCGTCGATCGGTTTCCTGGTGGTCGCAAAGCTCTACAAACCGCGCGAATACCTGCAGGAAGAGAAGTCCGTGGCAGAGCAGCGCGCACTTGGCGATGGCGCCGCACTCGGCTCGTAGACGAATCCCGCGCCGATGGAGACGGCTCTGCCAAGGCTGATGCGATTGCGCCGACCGCCCGTGCTTGCGGCGATGCCCGGTCGCTTCGTTCCCGAACGCGTCTCGATGGAGACGGTCGATGATGCATGGACGCGCGCGTGTGCGCGCAACCCACGGCTCTTCGACGGTCCGCTCTGGCATGTCGCCGGTGCTTCGCGCAACGGCCACGGCGGCGTCACACTTCACGTGATCGAGTCGAGCTACCGATTCCATGCGGTGCAGTCGAGCTCGCTCGACACCGGCGTTCGTCCACTCGGCGTGAAGGGGATCACCTGGCACGATGGACGCGTGCTCATCGGCCGGCGCTCTCCAGGTGTGCACGCAGAAGCGGGGCGATGGGAGTTCGTCCCGGGCGGCACGCTTGAGCCGGGAGAGGATCCCGCCGAGACCGTCTCGCGCGAACTGCGCGAAGAGTCGGGATGGCGAACGATGTCAACGCCGATTTCGACGGCGCTGCTGTTCGACGATCACACGAAGACATGGGAGATCATCTATCGCCTGTGCGGCGAACCCGTGGGGGCTGCCGCGGCGATCGCTGCTGCCGACTCCGGTGCCGGCGCGTCAGCGAGCGAGGCCGGGAACCACCGCGCCGCGTGGGAGTACGACGAGCTGATCGAGTGCCCTCCCGATGCAATCGCCGAGCGCACGCTCTCGCACGCCGCTGCGCTCATGTTGCCGCTGCTCCAACGATCGCCGGAGCGAGCGCCATGACCACCGAGCGGCAACACATGAGCGCGAGGCTCCACGACCTGTTCGCGAGCGAGTGGTCGCGATGAGCGCTGCGCGAACGCACGACACCGATGGGCCGGGGCCGGAACTCCCTTCGCTCGCAGGCTTCCCGCTGTTGCGCCGAACAGCGCACGAAGTGGTGATCGTGAAGCCCTCCGATGTCTCAAGCGAGACGAGCGCGGCTCCCGGTGGCCATTCCGTCATCGCGCGCCTCCGCGCCGCGCTGCCTCACGCCGATCCGCAACTGCCGCATCGACTCGATCGACCGACGCGCGGTCTGCTCGTGGTGGCACTCTCGCGCGAATCCGTGGCGCGGCACAACGAACACATTCGTGAGGGACGATGGAGGAAGTTCTATCTCGCGCGCGTGCCCGCAGGATCTCCACTCGTGGGAGAGCATCGCGCGTATCTGCGCCGCGAAGGGCGGATGGCCGCGATCGTTCGCGCCGGCGGAGATCCGGCGAAGCTCGAGGTGCTCGCCGAGGCGCCCGCACCGGGCAGCGCAGGCGATCGTCATCTGCTCATTCGCCTCGACACCGGGAGATATCACCAGATCCGCGTCATGCTGAGCGCGATCGAATCACCGTTGGTCGGCGATCTCTCCTACGGTGGTCGTCCCGGCGCGATGTATCTGGAGCACGCCGTGCTGCAGATCGTCGACATCGAAACAGGGGCACCGACACGGCTCTTCTGGCCGAGCGATGATCAGCGCGAAGCGCTGGCGCCGGAACTCACAGCGGCGCTGAGCAAGTGTGGCGTCGTCGACTGAATGGGCGCGCCGCCAGCGCCGCCATCACCGGGATCGCTGCCGTCCCAGATGCGCACCCAGCGCACGCTCTTGAATGTGTTGGTCACGAACTGGCTCGTCACGAGTCGCATGCGCTGCGCGCCGGCGTTGTCGAGCGGTGCGTCGCACACGCCAGTCATCTGCGCCGGGCTGAGCAGATCGACGAATCCCTCGGTCTTCTCGAGCAGCGACAGCGACGAGGCGTAGATCTGCATGCCGAGCGTCGGATCGCCGGGCTCGTCCCATGGCCAACCGAAGCCGCCGCCGCCGTAGAGGCCGACTTCGCCCTCGCTCAACACCAAGAGGCGGATGACGACATTGGTGCAGCCCTTGCGCGCCGGCGTCCAACCCGGGCGCGGCAGCCACATCACCTGGATGTGCGCGATCTGTCCGGTCAACGGCTCACCGGAGACGAGTTGCTCCGGCGCGATGTCGGAGAGGAAGAGCGATGTCTGCGCCGAATCGACTTCGTACCACGCGAACGGGAAGGTGAAGTCGAGCGCGGTCGGCGAGTCGCCCAGAGACTCGGTGACGAGCTCTCGTGACGCGAAGTTCCGCTGCCACCAGGTCGAACATCCGCAGAGCGGCAGCACCATCGCCGTCGTGGCCAACAAAATTGCGCTTCGAATCAGGCGACGAGCACTTCCGGCACGAGGTCGACGCGGGTTCACGGCCGTGTCCTGCCGCCGTCGGTCTCGGCGGTGCGTTCGGCGCGCCGCATCGATCCGACGAATCCCGGTGCGTCGATGCCGAGCGCCTTCAGCGCATCGCGCTCCACGATCGCTCGCAGCGCGGCGCGAGGCACGGTCGGAAGCTGCGTGCCATGCGCGAATGTGTGCAACGAATAGATGCACTCGATCATGCGCGCCGGCTGTTCAAACGGGAATCCGCTGGCGAAGAGAATCTTCTCGAGCACGCCGTGCGACGACGCGCCGAGCAGCGCCTGGTGCAGATCCCACGGTCGCGATGCGAAGCCGGCGAGATCGGCGAAGACATTCTCGTGCTTCGCGAGCAGCTCGAGGCATTCATCGATCCACGGCCAACCGAGTCCGGAGAGCACGATCGGAAGACGCGGGAATGATCGAGCAACTTCGTCCCACGCGGCCGGCCGATCGAACTCAAGAATCGCCGGCGCCGCGAGTGGGCCGCATCGCGCCGAGATCAGCGGCAGGCCGAGTTGATTTGCGCGCTCGTAGAGTCGCATCGCCACCGAGTGCGCGGGATGGAATCCCTGCGACGCGGGGCTCACCGTCACGCCCGCCAGACCGAGCGACATGGCGCGATCGACCTGACCGAGCGGATCCGGCGCCATCGGATCGACGCCTCCGAATCCGATGAGTCGCTGCGGAGCGGAGCGCACGCACTCCGCGATGTACTCGTGTGGTACGCACGCGCCGAGCAGGTCGCTGCGGAAGCCGAGCACCGCAGCACCGCCGACACACTCGACCGCACTGCTCACCGCCGAAGGTGTGGCGTCCACCCGGAGCCAGCGGCCGGAATGTCGTCGTGCGATCTGGTCCCAAAGCACCTGGCCGAGCTGTTCCGGGGTCTTCCAGGCGCGCGTATGAAGGTCAATGATCATCGATGGCATGAGCGGAGAAGGAGGCCTCCTTGCCTCAGAAACCGTGGCGTGAAGCATACCCGAGCGATCCGCCCGCCTCAAATTCTCGCAACCGCGCCCGCTGACTGCGCCTCGGCCGTCGTGATGACCGCCACACCAGCAGACAGCACTTGTTGCGTGACGATGCGGAAGCCGCACTGCTCGAGCAGCGTGGCGAGCGAGTCTCGATCGAGGAAGGTTTCGACGCTGCGCGGCAGGTAGCGATACGCACCCGAGCGATCGCGCGCAATGAAGGTCGCCGTCATCGGCATGATCGTGCGCGTGTAGAAGCGCGCGAGTTGGCGCACGACGGGCATGCGCGGTTCATCGAATTCGAGCACCACCAAGCGACCGCACGGTTTGAGCACCCGATGGAACTCGCGTACGGCCTTCGCAGGCTGCGAGACATTGCGAATGCCGAAGGCGATCGAGACGCGATCGAAGCTTGCGTCAGGGAACTCGAGTGCCGTTGCGTCCCCGAACTGGAATCGAAGGGCGCTGGCGAAGCGCGCATGCTTGGCGGCTTTCTTCCGGGCAATCTCGAGCATCGGCTCAGTGAAATCGACGCCGATCACTTCGCCGGCGCCCGCGCGCGCGAACGCGAGCGAGAGATCACCGGTGCCGCACGCCACATCGAGCACGCGCGCACCTTCGATCGGTGCCGCCGCGCGGACCGCGCGCCGTCGCCACGATTGATCGAGCCCGAACGAGTGCAGTCGATTGTTGAGGTCGTAGCGCGCCGCAATGGAAGCGAACATGCGCTGCACGCGCGCCGCTTTCTCCGGATCACGATGTGGGTCGTCGCCGAGTTCGCTCGCGGACCAGGCGGGTTCGGCGGTGACGGGAGGGGTCGCCATGGCGAGGGTCCCATTGTGCCGGAGCCCGACCTCGGACGAGCAGGTGCTCGCCAATAACCGAGATCGGACGGGGCCAATAACGCCATCGCGGACATGCCGTTCACGAGAGTCGGTCGCAGCGCCGATGGGAACGCTCCACCTCACCCCTCTCCCCAGGAGTCGAACCCAATGCAAACGAGCGCCGTCATCGAGCAACTCTTCAACCACTTCCTCAACGGCGATCGTCCGCGAGCGAGGCAACTCATCGGACGAATGCTTGCTACCGGCATGACGCCGGCGGAATTCGCCAACGATGTGGTGTGGCCGCTCCATGAAGCGCTCTTCGCGCACCGTCGCAAGGATGAGGTGGCGGAGTTGGCGTTCAACTACGCCGTTCGACTGCTTCGCACGACGGTCGATCAGCTTCAGGCGGGATACCAGCAGGGACCGCGAAACGGCCGCACGGTGCTGCTTTTCAGCGGTCGCGACGACATCGAGGATCTCGGCGGGCAACTCGCGGGCGATCTGCTCGAAGCCGCCGGATGGGAAGTCTGGTTCGGCGGACCGCTCGTCGCCACCGATGATGTCGTGGCCGAGGTGCACGCACGCCGTCCAGGCTGGCTTGTGCTTTTCTCCTCCAGCAAGGACGACGCGGCCCGCGCTCGCGAAGTCATTCAGACGATCCGCGAGATCGGCGGTCATCCCGAACTCAAAGTCGCGCTCGGCGGAGGCATCTTCAATCGCGCTCCGGGACTGGCCGAGGAACTCGGTGCCGATGCGTCCGCGGCCAATCCCTTCGGACTTGTGGACGCGCTCGCCGGGCGCGCGCCTGCCGAGAACGGACTTCGCATCTCGAAGGTCGCCAGCGCCGTGAGCAACCGTTCCGGCCGAGGCAGTGCCCACCAGACCTTCCGACGCTCCGGCAATCAGAATCCGCGTATTCCCGCGAGTGAGCGCGACGCAGCCTGACGTTTTCCGGGGCGAAACCCGCGAGGGAGTGGGTCGTGACCCGCTGGTGACCCACCCCTCGCGGATATCCTTGCAAACTCCTGACTGATGGATCGGTACGGGAGGTCTCCGCATGGAAGACAAGATCGAAGAACTTCGTCTGATTCGACGCGCTCGACGTGGCGATGCCGCCGCCGTCGAGGCGCTGATCAGGGCTCACCAGGATCAACTCTTTGGCTTCATGCTCCGGCTCTCGGGACGCCCCGATGTCGCCCAGGACATGGTGCAGGAAGCGTTCGTGCGCGTGATCCGATCGATCGATCGCTTCGATGATCGCTTCCGCTTCAGCACCTGGCTCTTCACGATCGCGCGGCGCCTCTTCGTCAACTACATGCAGAAGATGCGGCCGACGAGCGATACCGACACGGTCGGTCGTTGGCAAGGACGCACGGAGACGCCGGGCACCATCACGGCCGATGCCGAGACGCGCGAGAATCTGCGCGGACTTCTTGATCGCGCGATCGGCACGCTCGGTCCGTTGCAGCGCGAGATCGTGCTGCTCTTCCATCAGCAGCACTGGTCGATCGGCGAGATCGCCACGACGCTGCGCATCCCCGAGGGGACGGTCAAGAGTCATCTCTTCCGAGCGCGGCGCCGCATGCAGGCATTCATCGAGTCCGATGCGCGCGATGCGCGCCTGGCCAAGGAAGCGCTCGCGTGAACCACTCGTTCGACCCGATCCACGACAGTGAAGCGCCGCGCGACGACGTGCTGCTTCGCAAGCTGCTCGCTGAGCTCGCCGAAGGGCGCGAGTCTGCGCCGGATCTCACCGATGCGGTGATGGGTCGACTCGGTTTCGTCCGCTGCACCGCTGCGGAGGCACGCGGCGCGCGGCGTCGATGCTTGTTGCAGCGCGCAGCGATGTTGCTGCTGGCGGTGGGCGCTGCATTCGGCGGTTACCTGATCGCATCGCAGCGCAGCACCAGCGAACCGACCATGGCGCTCATGCCGGCGGTGGGCGTCGTTGTGGAGCGGCAGGGGCGCAGCCTTGAAGTGCTCTTCGAGGGCATGCCGAAGCTGAACCCGGGAGAGGTCAACGGCCCGATTTCCATTCGCTACGCCAACTCGATGATCGGGCCGGTCCCGATACTCCTCATCCCCGCACCTGTCCGCGCGGGCTCGCCATGCGAAGTGCCGGAGTTCGAATGTCCGACGCTGCGCCGTGCGGCGGCCGCAGTTCCGTTCCCCGAGACCTGATCGATGTCAGTGATCGCCCTCATGGTTGCCGCGCTCGTGACGAGTGCCTCGTCCGGAGCGTCGGGTGCGGCGGTGCGCGCCGCGCCGCCGTGGTCATGCGCGGACTTCGTGCCGGCCACCGTTGATGTCTACCTGCATGTCGATGATGCGGCGGCGCTTCGCAAGCAGTTGTCGAACATCCCGCTCATGACTGCGTTCAAGGCGGCGTTCTTCGATGACGATGTCACCGCTCGATGGGCGTCGGTGGCGAAGCGACTCGGTCGCACCGATGAGCAGTGTTTTGATGACTTGCTCGGCCGCGACTTCGTCTTTGCGATGGAGCGCCATGACGACGCCACCGACTGGGTGCTCATCACACGACTCGACGATGCGATGCTTGCACATGTCGTCGAGCGAATGAAGGCACGGCTCTGCGGCGGAGGCCTGATCGACTTTCCATGCCAGGGGCTCGTGGGCGCGTGGCGCGCACCCAACCTGATCATCGCGCCCTCGCGTTCGTCGCCGCTCCTGCGCAGCGCGCTGGCACCGACGGCAGAGCGCCCGCCGGGACTTTCCGGCCATCGTCTCGTCGGTCAGGCGCAGGCGTGGGCCAGATCGCGCGTGCAATGCTTCATTCGGCACACCGGTCTGCTTGCCGGCACCAGCGTCATCACCACCGATGTAAAGGACGGCGTCGCGTCGATCCGACATCTGGCGCGCTTCGATCACCTTGCGCTGCCGGCGGATCCGGAGAGCGGCACCGCGCTCGATCCGTCGCTGTTGTCGCGTTTCGAATCGATGGCCATGGGCGGTGTGATCCGCCGACAGTGCGATGCGCCGACGACGGCCTTGCTCACATCCCTCTTCCCGGAGGCGGCGCCGTGCGAAGGCATGAAGGAGAACGCCGGCGAGCGTTGGATGCTCATTCTCGGCGATGTCGATGGAGCGCCTCTCGTGCCGTGTCGTGTGCCCGCGGTGGCGATCGCCGTCGAGGTGCGCGAACCGTGCGCCGGGCGGCGTCAGCACGAAGCGATGTTGCGTCGTGCCGTGGAAGCGTTCAATGTTCGATATGCGCATCGGTTGGGTGGCAGACTCACGCCTCCTGAAGTCGCCGGTTGCGCCGACATCGAGGATCCGTGGCACTGCGATCTCTCGCGGCCGCTCCGCGCCGCGTCCGGTGATCATCCGCTCGTTCGCAACTGCTCACTCCATTGGAGAGCGGTCGTCGGCGACGACGGCAACTGGCAGCTCTATGCATCGCACCGTGCGTGGCTCGATCAGGTCGCTCGGCGGCTCGAGCGAGCGGGATCACGAGAAGATCGGGTGGCTCCGGTGTCGACGGTGGACTCGGATGACGCGCCCGCCGCCGCGCATGCCGAGGGTTTTCTTCGTGGCGCCGCGGTGGCGTCCATGATCGAAAGTTGGGGCGCGATCGCGCCGGAGTTCGTGGCGACTCGACCGGCGCGATTCCAGGAAGCGGTGGGCCTCGTTGCCACCATCCTGCGCGGTGCAGAGCGCGTGCGATGGCGCGTGCGCCGCCCCGAGGCGCAGCACATCGAGACGCGGCTCTGGGTGGAACTCGCGCGGCCGAGCACGCCGTGACGTCGACGGCGCGACTGGATGTCGTGCGCCGCGCGGCGCGATCCGCGTTGGCCGGCACACTCGAACGACGATTGCGGTCACTCGGAGTCGGCGCGCATGGCACACTGCTCGTGGCCGTGAGCGGTGGCGCTGACTCGACGGCGCTGCTGCTGTTGAGTACCGCCGTCGCGCAGCGTCGCGGATGGCGGATCGAAGCGGCGACGGTCGATCATCACCTGCGTCCCGGTTCGGCCGGCGATGCGAAATCGGCGTGCGCCACGGCTGAGACGCTCGGCGTTCCCTGCGCGCGGCTCGATGTTCATCCGGGAGCCGGGAGTGGTGCACCCGCTCGAGCCAGACGCGAGCGCTACGCGGCGCTGGCCGCCCATGCTCGGGCGCGCGGGATTCGCGCGGTCCTCACCGCGCATCACGCGCGGGATCAGCTTGAGACCATGTTGATGGCGATGATGCGCGGCGCTGGCGTCCGCGCAGCAGGGGGCATGGCGGCACGGCGCCGTCTCGGCCCCGACGTGGAGCTGCTTCGCCCGTTGCTCGAAGTCTCGGCCGAGGCGCTGCCGACGCTCTGCCGCCGACTCGAGGTCGCATGGTGCCACGACCCGACCAACGACGACCCGGCATCGATTCGCGTGCGACTGCGCCGCCAGGTGATTCCCGAACTCGAAGCATGTCGTGCGGGCACTGCCACGCGTGCGGCGGCGCTTGCTTCATTATTGCGATCGGCTGGGCACCGCTTCGAGTCGCGAGCACGGCGCCTTGTTCGCGCGGCGCTTGAGGATCACGAGCGCACGGGCAGAAGTGCGATCGATCGAACGGACCTGCGACGCCGATCCGCGCCGGTGCGCTGCGAGATGATCCGACAGGTGCTGCGCTCGTTCAGCGCGTCGCCCTCATCGCGCATGCTCAGCGCGATCGACCTCGCGATCGTCGATGATCATCGACACGAACGCTGCTGGCGCCTGCGCGGCGGGACCACTGTTCGCGTGGTGGCGGATCGAATCGAATTCACCGCGGCAGACAGCGTTCCGGATCGCGCCACTCGACGCAGGTGATTCGGCCGTCCATGACGACGACGACAAGCGGTGTGTGCTGAAAGTAGACGGGGCCAACCGGCATCGTCAGGCGGCGGCAACCTGGGCACTCGATCTCGTTGGGTTGATCGCTCTCAAGCAACTCGAGATCCGGCGGAAGCGGCGCGTTGACGGCGATGACCGCTGGATTGGGCCCCGAGCCGAAGTAGTCGCGAAAGAGATCATGGCAGCGTCCGCAGCGCGGCGAGTAGAAGACGACGATGTGTTGGCCCTCGATCGTCTCCGCCGTGAGTTGCGGGAGATGCGCCGCCAGTCCCGACTCAGGCAGCGTCTTGCCGACCCACTCGTTCGGTCGAGGGAAGAGCACCCCGCTCGAGTCGACGAAGGCGACATCCCTGCGAGGTACATCGGCGACCGGCAGTCGCGCCGCGGCGCCCAAGGAGAGTGTCAGCAGGCCGAGCCCCGCCAGCACGCTACCGACACCGATCGATGGGCTCGCCGCTCCAATCGGCTGCGGCCACCATCGCTCGCGCGAGGCGAGCAGTGTGCCGGAGATGACGAGCGCTGCAAGTGGTCCGGCGTACCCGATGACGCCGGAAGCGCCGCCCCAGCGAGCCGAAACTTCGGCCACCGAGCCGAAGGCGATGATCACGAGCGCCGTCAGGGCGCCGCGCGCGGCAAGACGCCCGCAGCAGAGCACGATCAATGCGACCGTCATCTCGAGCCCGGCAAGCATCCGCACGGACGCGAACGGTGGCAGTTCCGCCCGTTGCGCCAGCTTCCAGATCCAGAGCGGCATCGAGGCCTCGCCACCGGCCAGGTGGTAGATCGCAGCGCCGGCAGCACCGACGATGACCGCCGCGCGCACCAAAAGGAATGGCGCCAGCGCGCGCCGGCTCGTGCCGTTCACCCCAGCGAGTGGTGCGCCGCTCATTCGCTCACATCGTTCCGAGCGTGTGGTGCGCCGCTCATCGTCTTACTTCGCATCGAGTGTGCGACGCAGGCAGGCTCCGTCTTCTGCCGGATCCTCGCACACCCCCTTGACGACGCCGTCGACGACGGTGACGACGACGGGCGTGCCAACGACATAGTCGGGGCCGTTCGCGCCGCGCAGCAGTTGTGTCTTCACTGCGTCCGTCACACGGTTCGACAGCGCCGCGCCAGGTGAAGCGTCGGGAATCGCGACAAGCAGTGTCTTCGTCGCAAGCTTGCCGGTGAAGTGCTTGTTCAACATCTCCTGGCAGTGATCGCAGTCGAAGCGATAGAAGACGACATGCCAGCGCCCTTCGTCGAGTCCCTCCGGCAATGGGCGACGCAGCATGTGCATCATCGGTTGCGCGGAGAGGCGTTGTTCCGGCCACTTCTTGAAGTCCGGCAGATAGAAGCCCTTGGGCTTCGCCGGAACATCGGGCCACGCGGCCGCCGCAGGTGCCGGCGGTGTGACGATGGGCGGCGTGGACTCGCCGTTCGGCGCGGGCTGCGTGACGATCGGTGGTGACATCGACTCGCCGTTCGGCGACGTGGTTGCGACCGGAGGCGCGGCGCGTTCAACGGCGCCGTCGCCTGCGTGATCGCGATCGATCGACACCGCCTTCTCGGGGAGCCCGAAGGCCAATCCCGCGCCGATGATCGATGTGATCACGAATCCAATCGCACTCGCGCAGCTTCGCGCCGGGCCGAACACGGCGGCGAGCACGAAGAGCACGGAGTCGATGGCGAGCATCACGCGTGGACTCGGTCCAGCGGCGCCGAAGCAGCCGCACTGGTCCTGCTTCGTCCACACGAGCCAACCGAGGATCGCGATGAAGAGGGCAAGTGTGGCGAGCGCTGCGGCGCGAGAGACGCGCGGCAGAAAGATCATGGCGGCGGCGAGCACGAACTCGACGGCGATGATCGATCGCATCGAGAGTCCCATGAACTCCTGCAGCGTGCCGATGCCGAGCAACGCGTGCAACTCGAAGATGGCGCCTTTCACCGGCGCAGGCAGCAGATTCGGATTGCGCTCTGCCAGTTTGAAGACGGCGCCGGCAAGCAGCCAAAGTGGAATCACGACGCGGCAGATGAGCGCGCCGAACTTTGCGCGGCATGTCGGCGTCTGACGGTCCGAAGCCGAGGGACTGGACGAAGGCGCGCTGGGCAAGTTGGCCGGTGTGTTCATGGCGAGAGTGCGTGCTTGAAAGAGACCTGAGCGAGGTCGTCGCGGAGGGTGTCCATCGGCAGGATCATGGCCCCGACTGTGGGATCACGCAGAGGCGCCGTGCGAAACGGTCGCAACACCGGCGGGCTCCAGCGATTCGCAGATGATGTGGATGGCCATAAGGTGCGCCTCTTGCACTGCGGCGGAGTCACAACCGTGCAACGTGACGGCGTTGTGGCAGAGCGGCAGCGCTGGACCGCCTTCACCGCCGAGCAGGCCAACGCAATGCACGCCGAGCTCACGCGCGGTCTCGAGCGCTCGCAGCAGATTCGGACTGCGGCCACTCGTCGAGAGCACCATCAGGCAATCCCCGCCGCGCGCCAGCCCGCGCAGTTGCCGCGCGAAGACCTCGTCGTAGCCGAAGTCGTTGGCGATGCAGGTCAGCGCGGTCGGATCGGCGCTGAGACAGATGGCGCGGAGCGGGTCGCGATCAGAGCGGTAACGGCCCACGAGCTCTTCGGCGAGATGCAACGCCTCGGCCGCAGAACCACCGTTGCCACAGGTAAAGAGCGTTCCACCGGAAGCGAGGCAGCTGATGATCGCGTTGGTCACTTCGATCAGCGCGTCCTGCGCCGCTTCGAGCGACTCGATCGCCATTCGACTCTGCACGAGTCGTCGGGCAGCCTTTTGTCGGAGATCGCTCATAAGTCGATCATGCTACATCCGCATCGTCGTCGCTGGCGAATGCGCGCGACCTCGGAGAAGATCACGCAGTGCCTCTCTTCATCCACACGAGCACGATGCCGGCGTCTGCGGAGCGACTCTCGGCATGGCACTTCTCATCCGGCGCGCTCCTGCGGCTGATTCCACCGTGGGTGACGGCGCAGGTCGACAGTCCGGTCGGCATCGCCGAGGGATCGCGCACCACGATTCAGATGCGAATGGGGCTGTTGCGAACGCGGTGGGTCGCGGTGCATCGAGATGTCATGCCCGGCGAGCGCTTCACCGACGAGATCGAGCGAGGCCCCATGCGGCGATGGAGGCACATCCATCGCTTCCTTCCCGAGAGCGCACGGCGCAGTCGACTCGAAGATCACATCGAGTACGAGCTGCCTTGCGGGCGACTCGGTGCGGCGCTCTTGGGGCGATGGGCGCGGCGCGAACTTCGACGCGCCTTCGACTTCAGGCATCTTCGAACGGCGCATGATCTGACGCGGCATCAGGAGTGCGCCACGGCTGAGCCGCTGCGCATTGCGGTGAGTGGCGCCTCGGGTCTCGTCGGCAGTGCGCTCGTTCCATTCCTGGCGAGCGGTGGTCACCAAGTGCGACGACTCGTGCGACTGCCGGCGCGCATGAAAGGCGCTGCTCGCGCCGACGGCAATCCTGGCGCCGACGGCAATCCTGGCGCCGACGGCAATCCTGGCGCCGACGGCAATCCTGGCGCCGCCGATGCCGAGAGCATCGCCATCTCAGCGCGCCGGGCGAGACTCGATGTGCCATGGGATCCGGCAGGCGGGACCATCGACAGCGCCGGTCTTGAAGGTCTCGACGCCGTCGTTCACCTGGCGGGCGCCGGGATCGCCGATCGTCGCTGGAGCGACGCACGCAAGCGCGAGATTCGTGAGAGCCGCGTGCAGGGCACCCTCCTCATCGCGCGAACGCTGGCCTCGCTCTCCTCGCCGCCGCGCGTGCTCATCTGTGCGAGCGCCGTCGGCTGGTACGGCGACCGTGGCGAGCGCGAGCTCAACGAAAGCGCCGAGCGCGGCAGCGGCTTCCTCTCCGATGTCTGCGCGGAGTGGGAGCGCGCGACCGAAGAGGCGGAGAACGCGGGCATTCGCGTTGTTCATCTGCGCATCGGTCCGGTGCTCTCCGCGCGAGGCGGTGTACTCGGTCGACTGGCGCCGATCTTCCGCGCGGGCGGCGGTGGTCCCGTCGGTTCGGGGCGCCAAGGCATGAGTTGGATTGCGCTCGACGATCTGCTGAGCGCGATTCTCTTCGCCATCGTCACGCCGTCAGTGCATGGCGCGGTGAATGCGACGGCGCCGGCGCCGAGTTCGAACCGCGACTTCGGACGAACGCTCGCACGCGTGCTGCGCCGACCGTTCGTGCTTCCCGTTCCCGGGTTCGCGATCAGGACGATGCTCGGTGAGATGGGCGATCAACTGATCCTGCGCGGCAACTTCGTTCAGCCGGCGCGACTGCTCGATCACCGCTTTCGCTTCGACTTCCCCACACTCGAGTCAGCGCTGCGCTTCGAACTGGGACGCCTACAGGATTGAATGCACCGCTCCCGCCACGCGCGACACTCAGGTCCGCGTGCGACGAGCGAGCGCGATGCGCACGAACGCCGTCGCCGTGATCGCAAGGCTGATGCCGAGTACGCCCCACACATAGGCGTGGCCCGAGCCGACGACCAGACCGACCGCCGGACCGACGCCATAGCCAAGTCCGATGAGCATCTCGAACTTGCCCGCTGCATGGACCTCCGCGCCGCCCACGGTCATCGCGTAGTAGAGCGCGGCGGAGTAGACGATCGCCTGCCCTGCGCCGAAGCATGAGAGCCCAACGATCATGACAGGCAGCGAGGTTGTGAGTGCGATCACTGCAAACCCACCCGTCGCCAGAGCGAATCCGAAGACGATCGCCGATGCGCGGCCATGCCAGAAGGCGGAGCGGATGAGCAGCGCCACGGTAAGAAGTCGCGCCACCATCCAGATCGCGGCCACCGGCGTGCTCCATCCAGGCTCCACATCGAGCTTGCCGAGCAAGTAGGGCAACGACGGTCCGATCGCACCGATGAGGATGTAGCCGACGGGCAGCAGCACACGCGTGGCGTCGCGAAGGGCGCGCTCATGATCAGTGCGGTGTCGATGGGGTGGCGTGCGCCGCGCCGCGGTCTCGGCCACCAGATAGGGATGAGCCATGGCCGGCGCGAGATCGCTCGCGCTCGTCGCGGCCGGCGCGAGGGCGCTGACCTCGGCCGCATTCGGTGATTGCATCGCATCGGTGTCGTCCGGGTGCGCTCCATGTGGCGGTGGTCGTGATGGCAGCCACGGCAGCAGCGCGATCGAAGCGCCGGCGATCGGAACGATGAGCAGCATTCCATAGACCGCCTGCCCGGCGGCGAGCATCGGCGCGATGAGCAGCAGCCCAAGTCCGACGGCGCCCATCCAGACGAGATTGAAGTAGCCGATGGCGCGGCGCAGCGCATGACCGTGTCGCCCCGAGCTCAGGTACGACTCGACGATCGGCCAGAGCATGGCGCTGGTACCCGATGCCGTGAGTGCGCACGCCGTCACGCCCCATGGTCCAAGGAGCGAGAGCCCGGCACTCGCCATTTGCAACAGGAGCAGGATCGCAAGCAGACGCCGCGTCGAGACGCGTGCATCGATGGCTTTGACAAGTGGACCGCTCAGGAACGCGGCGCCGGCGTAGACGATCGTCGCCGCCAGCGCCAGCATGAAGTTCTGCGCTCGCGTCCAGCTGAACGACTGCTCCGTGACGAAGTAGACGCCCGACCAGAGCAGGCCCGTTCCGAGCGAGTTGATCGCCGTGATCGCGCAGAGAGTGAGCAGCGGCGCGGGGCGAGCAGTGGTGCCCGGCGAGCCGTTGGAAGCTGTCTGACTCTGCGTGCGCCGCGCATCGTCAGGCTCCGCGCCGGAAGCGGCGATTTCGTCGCGCATCGTGCTATCATCGCCGTTTCTGCGGGTCCATGTAGCTCAATTGGATAGAGCGTCGCCCTCCGAAGGCGAAGGTTGCAGGTTCGATTCCCGCCATGGACGCTTCGTGTCCCCTCCAATGACCATTGCTGATTTTCAGGCGCTGATACGCGATCGTTATCTTGAGACCGATCGCAAGCGCGGTGCGGCTGCAACGTGGCTCTGGCTGAGCGAAGAGTTCGGTGAGCTGGCCAGCGCCATCGGAAAGGCTGAGAAGGGTGAGCCCGATCTCGCGAATCTCCGGGAGGAATTCGCCGATGTGCTTGCGTGGCTCACCACACTCGCCAACGTTCTCGGCGTCGATCTGGAACAGGCGATCCGAGAGAAGTACCTGAAGGACGGCGGCCCGCGCGGAACGAAGTGATGCGCAGAGATCCCATGAACGCTTCACCCCTACACTGGCCGACCATGTCTCGCTCGAGGCGCTCACTTCGACTCACGCTTCTCATGGCCGCTCTCCTGGCGGCAGCGGTCACCTTCCCGTCGGTGGCCCAACTCGATGCCGCGAACGCGGCGAGTGCGCGAGCCGCAACGGTGGAGACTCCACCCGCCGCGCCCGACTTCGAGGACGCCTTGCGACGACTCTCAGTCGGCGGACACGCTGTTTTCGTGCCGATCATCGGGCGCATCGGCATCGATCTCGTGCCCGATGGCTTTGAGGCGCTGGTAGCGCATCGCGAACGATTCAGGAAGGCGACAGCCATCGTCGTTGAGCTCGACAGCGACGGCGGCACGGACGCTGCGGCGCGGCGCATCGCTGTGGCGCTGCAACAGCTCGGTGAGCAGACGCCTGTCATCATCGTCGTCCGTCGCGCCATCGGACCGGCCGCGATGATCCTCACGGCCGCGCACCGCGTCTTCATTCTCGAACCGGCGCCCAGCGGAACGATCATCGCGTTCCAACCCGAACTTGATCCTCTGCAGGAGATGACGATCGATGAGAGCGTGGATCGCTTCAGTGACTCGATGGAGCAGTTGCTGGAACACGCCCCGCGCCGTGACGCGCTCGAAGCGATGCTTGCGTCGAAGTCGCAATGGTCGCTGACCTCGCGCGACGCCTACGCATTAGGCGTTGCGGAGCCGCTCGAAGGGGGCCTGGCATCGCTCGGTCGAACGATGCGCATCGAACCTTGGGTGGTGGCCAACCGCCAGGTCGAGGATCTGCTCCGTCGCAGCACGGTGTACGCGCAGCAGGTGAGTGTCTATCGATCGCGCGTGACTGCCCGCGCGTTCATGTCGCTTGAGTCGGCCAACCTGGCGATGGCGCAGATGACGGCTGCGGAGTTTGCGGCCGCGTCGGTCGATCCACGACTGGGCGGAGCGTTCCCATGGGGCTATCGCGCCGAACCGGCCGGGGATCGATGGACCGTCACACTAGCCAGCACCGCCGCGTGGCAGCGTGCATGCGAAGGTGCGGCCGCGGCGTGGTTGCGCGTCGCAGTGCTGGGTGACACGGCTCAGCAGGCGCTGCGGAATGCGAACGCCGATGTCGCCGCGCTCATCGCGGGCGGCGTCAGTGATGCCTCGCAGGACCAGGTGCTTGCCGAGGCGATCGATCGACTCGAGCGAGAGCGATCGGAAGTCGAGTCGCGCGTCGCGGCGATCCAGGCGCGCGTGCGTGCGGCACGCGACGAATCCGAGGCGATCGCGGCGCTCGCGAAGCGCTGAACCCCCAAAGCCCGTGACGAGCACTGCGGACCGAGTTGCCAACGATTCGGCGTGCGCCATTTGTCGCCTGCATGCGACCGGTGGCGCGAGCGTGATCGATTCGAGTGATCACTGGGCGCTCCGAGCGCACCCCGACCCGGTGCCGATCGCCGGCTGGACGATCATCGATCTGAAGCGCCATGCCGAGTCCTGGTCGTCGCTGCACGACGACGAGAGCCGCGAGCTCGGCGTGCTGCTGCGCAACGCGTGCGCCGCGATCCAGGCCGCCACCGGTTGTGCGCGCGTCTATGTGCTCTCCTTCGCGGAGGTGGTGCGCCATGTCCATCTCCATCTCGTGCCTCGACACGACGACGAACCGGAGAGCACCGGATGGAGTGTCGCGGATCTTTATCGCGCGGTGGCGGCGGGCGAGCGTGCGCCAGCCGACCAGGCTGCGTGCGAGCAGATCATGGCGCGCATTCGAAGCGCGCTCGCACACCGCTGAGCGAAGACTGAAACGAGGCTCATCGCGGATGCGCTTAGGCGCTCTCGCCGACGCGCAGGCGCACGAAGCGCAGGATCTTGGCGCCGGCTGGCACGAGCTGCTTGACGATCGTCTTGCCTTCGGGATCCTTCAGGTAAGGCTGTCCGAGCAGCGTGTTCTCCTCGAAGAACTTGCGCAGCTTGCCTTCGGCGATCTTCACCGCGACCTGTTCCGGCTTGCCTGTGGCCTTGGCTTCAGCCGTGGCTTCGGTGCGCTTCGCTTCGACGATGTCCTTGGGCAAGCCGTGTTCGTCGACGGCAACCGGCGTCGGCACAGCGCCAGCGATGTGCAGGCAGATACCCGCGGCATCTTCGGGCTTGATGTCGCCTTCGTACTGCATCAGCACGCCGAGCTTGCCGTCGTGGTGCAGGTACTTCGCGAACGATGAGCTTGACATCGCCTGACCGCGTGCGAAGCTCACATTTTCGCCGGTCTTGATGCGCACGTCATCGAGGCGCGTTGTCATCGACGGGGTCATCGTCACGGCGCCCGATTGCGCGGTGGCCTCATCGGCCATCGCGTCGGCCATGGCTCGGAACTCCGCGTTGCGACTCGTGAAGTCCGTCTCGCTGCGCACTTCGATGATCGCGCCACGGTCACCCTTGATGGCGATCGCAACGCAACCTTCACCGGCCGCGCGGTCGGTGCGCGAATCCATCTTGTCCTTGAGCTTCTCGCGCAGCCATGCTTCGGCCTTCTTCATGTCGCCGCCGTTCTCGGCGAGCGCCTTCTTGCAGTCCATCATGCCGAGGCCGGTGCGCCGGCGAAGTTCCATCACGTCCTTGGGATTGATCTCGGGTGTGCTCATGCTGGTCACGAAAGGGACTCCTTGCGGTCTCCGGTGCGGCGCCATGCGGCGCCATGCGATCGCCGGCGATCGCGTGCGAACTCGATCAGGCGTTGTCGACGATGCCTTCGGACGCGGGTGCCGCCGCGCGCGCGCCGGCGGCTTCGGGAGTGGCCGCCTCGGCGCCGTCGGTACGACCCTCGGCGCGGAACTGGCTGCGGCTGGAACGACGACGCGCGGGAGCCGTCGAGCCGTCGCTCGGCGCACCGTCGGTTCGTTCGCCCTGGGTCGCGGACTGTTCGGTGCGCGCCGCGCGGCCATCGGTGACCGCGGCACAGAGCTCGCGGACCACGATGTCGATCGAGCGCATGGAGTCGTCGTTGCCCGGGATCGGAATGTCGGCGAGCTCGGGGTTGCCGTCGGTGTCGATGAGACAGATCGTGGGAATGCCGAGGTTGCGCGCTTCGTTGAGCGCGTTCGTCTCACGGTTCACATCGATCACGACGAGCGCGCCGGGCAGCTTCGTCATGCCTCGAATGCCGTTCAGGTTGCGGAAGATCTTCTTCCGCTCGCGCGTGAGCTGCGACTCCATCTTCTTGGAGTAGTTCTTGATCTCACCGGTGGTCGTGAGTCCTTCGAGTTCCTCAAGGCGCTTCAAGCGATCACGAATGGTGCGGAAGTTGGTGAGCGTGCCGCCGAGCCAGCGCTCGGTCACGTACGGCATCTTCACATCGCCGCAATATTGTTCGATGGGGCCGCGCGCCTGGCGCTTGGTGCCGACGAAGCAGACATCCTTGCCGTCGCCGACGCAGCGGGTGATGAACTTCTTCGCGAGCAGCAGACCCTTGATGGTCTCGCGAATGTCGATGATGTGGATCTGACTCTTGGTGCCGTGGATGTACGGCGACATGCGCGGATTCCAATTGCTCCGACGCTGGCCGAAGTGAATGCCGGCTTCCACGAGTTCCTTGACGAGCGATGCCATGACGAGACGGTTTCCTTCTGCGCGGAGCTTCGCGCATGTGCAGCGACACCGACGGGACGACCGGTGGAGGCTGATCGCGATGCTCCGAAGAGCCGCACGATCAGCGGTCGACCCGTCCACAAGGGCGCTTGGACGGTCGATGAACGGAACGGTCGACAGTCGACCGCTCCCGGCACTGGCGGCAGTTCCACTTCGCTGCAGCCTTCGCTTCGGGCACGCCGAATGACCGACGTCGAGAGCGATGAGCATGACCCGGTCGAACCGAGCAATGCCGCCGCCACCGAAGCGAAACGCCAAGTGTAGCGGGGACCCCGCGCTTCGGCAAAGGGGTTGGGCTCGATCGCTCGCGATCACCATCTCAGTCGGATCGTTCGTGTTCGACGTGCTGAATCGCGCCCGGACCGTTCGGTACGCTTCGCCCCATTCATGCTTGCCAAAGTCTTCAAGGCCTACGACATTCGAGCGACGACCCCGCGCCCGCTTAACGAGAAGTTGGCATGGCAGATCGGCTGGGGAACGGCCGAATTGCTGCTCGGCGAGGCGGCGGAGGAACTCGACGGCGACCCGATGTCCCGCACCATCGTGGTCGGTCGCGACATGCGGAAGAGTTCGCCGTCACTCTCGCAGGCGCTGCGCCAAGGCATGCTCGACTTCGGTGCCGATGTGATCGATGTCGGCCTCGTCGACACGCCGTTCATCTCCTTCGCGATCAATCATCTGGGCTGCGCAGGCGGCGTGCAGACGACGGCCAGCCACAATCCCGCTGAGTACAACGGCTTCAAGATCAGTCGCATGAAGGCGAAGCCCGTGGGCGAAGGCAGCGGCCTGGAGAAGATCCGCGAGTTCGCGGCGCTCGTCGAGCGCGACAGAGTGGAAAGGCGTCACGGCCGCGAAGAGAAACGCGACCTCTGGGGGCCGTATCGAGATCATGTGCTGGCGCTGCTTGATCCGCGGCTGCTCGATGGACGCGCGAAGATCGAGATCGTGATCGATGCGAGCAACGGCATGGCGGGCACGATGGTGCCGAACCTCTTCGATGGTGTGAAGGGCGTCGCAATCACGAAGATTCTCTTCGACAACTCCACCGGCGAGTTCGTGCATGAACCGAATCCGTTGGTCGAGTCCAACCTTGCGCAGTTGCGCGAAGAGGTTGTGAAGCGCGGCGCCGCATTCGGTGTCTGTTTCGACGGCGATGCCGATCGTTGCATGATCATCGATGAGAAGGGGGCGCCGATCGGCTGCGATCTGCTGCTTGGTTGGCTCGTCGGCGGGTTTCTCGAGTCGGCGCCAGGCGCCAGCGTCGTCTACGACCTGCGATCGAGTCGCGCTGTAGCAGAAGCGATCCGCCGCGCAGGCGGCGTGCCCGTCGAGAGTCGCGTTGGTCATGTCTTCATGAAAGCCAAGCTCGCCGAGATCGGTGGCGTCGTCGGAGGCGAACTCTCCGGACACTTCTATTTCAAGGACATGTTCAACACCGACTCGGGCGCGCGGGCGCTGGTGGCGGTGCTGAACCAGACACTGCGCGACAAGAAGCCTCTCTCAAAGGCGATCGCACCGCTTCGCAGCTATTGCCAGAGCGGCGAGATCAACTTTGAGAACGAGGACAAACTCGGCGCACTCAAGGCGCTTCGTCGCGCGTACCCGACCGCCAAAACGATGGAACTCGACGGCCTCTCGCTCGACGCCGGCTCATGGTGGTGCAATGTGCGCATGAGCAACACCGAGCCGTTGCTCCGTCTCAATCTCGAAGCGCGCGACAACGCCACCGTCGAGACGATGGTCAAGGAACTCTCGCGCGTGCTGGGCAAGCGCGTCGCTCATTGACTCAACCTCAGGTTGACGAACGCACCACAGGAGGCGCTCACGACTCAGTGAACGCCCCGCCGCGTTGGCCGCGACGAAGGGTTGCAATGAAGCGAGGTGGGCTCGCTTCACGCGCGATCGTCACTTGTCGTCTGCAGGCTTGTCGATGTGACCAGCCATGTTCGGCGGTGCCGGAGCCTTGAGGCCCTGATTCGAATCGACCGGCTTGGCCGTGACCTTCTGCGCGGCGGGTGTGCCATCTCCGCAACCGCTGAGCGCGAGGGAAACGGCGGCCACGGTTGCAATGCTGGCGAGGGAGAGGAGCGTGCGCTTCTTCATTTGAGAAATCTCCAAGTGGGGCGGCCTTGGACATGTCCGTGTCGCACACGGGGGAAAGGCCGTCGTCGCGAAGATCATAACCACGCCGCCGGCGGCAAGGAGGCGGACTTTCATGCGGACTGGGGATTCGCCATCAGGAACCCGCCCGAACTCATCGCCGTCGTGGCGACTGACTCTCGCCCTGAAGCTGCGCAGGCAAGTCGCGCGGGGCCAGCCAGCGCCACTGCGTGTGATAGGTGTCGTCGTTGTCGGCAACGCCCACATTCACCGTCGTCGGCATGTTGGGATCGAAACGACCACCCGGCCAAGGCACGCGAATCCGTTGCGTCCAACCCTTGCCATCCGACCATCGCTCCGGTGCTTCGGCGCTGCACGGATCGCCGAAGGTCCTCGCGGCGAATGGCTCGGTGAGACAGTCGATCGTGCGCGAAGGTGTGGCGAGCATGATCCGCACCGCATCGCCGATCGGATCATCGCGCCGCGCTTCGAATGTCCGATCATCGTGCTCGTAGGCGCTCGGTCGCAGGTCCGGCACGCGGACTTCGACGAGCAGTTGATCGCCGTCGTCGGCGCGGTCGATGGACAGTCGACAGGTCGGATTCGCATCGAGCGTGTCGTAGACGCTGGGGGACCACACACAGAGCGGGAAGGGCTGCGCCGACGCAAGGTCGGTCGGCATCGAAATCACGCGCTGAATCGGCAGGCGCAGCGGGATCGTCACCGGAATCACGCGGCTCGTTCGATCGAGGAATTCGATCTTGAACTCGATTGGTGCGGGGGGGACCGGTTCCGAGATCGGCGTGGCACGATGCCGGACCGGGATCTGCGTCGTCTCTCCCGGATCCACATGGTGCCGCGTGAGCGCCGAGATGTTGAATGGGCCGATGAGCTCGGTCGTCGCGGGGTTGAAGGTGTCGACCGGTGTCCAGGAGACGAAGTTCTCGCGCCCGATGAGCCACGGACCGGGCACTTGCCGGATCTGTTCGAGTGAGACCTCGACGGGCACATCGAGCGGATTGTGGAACTCGAGTTCCACCTCGCCGAGCACGGGCCGTGGCGCCAGGTAGGGATCGGCGGTGGCACTCTTCCACTGGAGCACGCCGGAGGTGTTTCGCAGTTTGAATACGCGATCCTGATCCTGCCGCACCACCCAATCGTTCGGCAGGGTTGCGCCGACATGCATGTGGTGGAATCGCAGCGTGCCGTCTTCGAGCACATCAAGGAATGAGAGGTGCTGCATCTGACCTGCGTAGGGATGCTGATCGATCGAGCCGCCGCAGACACCGACGATGTGATACTCGACGCCGCCGACATTCTTGTCGCGCTGCATCGAGTGAAAGTGGCCGGCGATGACGGCGCTCACGCCGAAGCGCTCGAGCATCGGTTGCACGCGCGTCTCCCACTTCACCGACGCGCTGCGCCAGAGCGGTCGATGCATGAGCATCACGATGGGGCGCTCGCGCGCCTGAGCAGTCGTGAGCGCCGACTCGAGCCACGCGAGCTGTGCATCGGAGAGCGTGAGCCCGCGATCGCCGAGTGCTTCGTCGGAGAAGAGCACGATCATCGTCACGTGCTCCAACTCGACCGCGTACCAGAGTGGACCGAAGGCGTGACGATAGCGCTCCGCAAAGTCGTCGTCCCCAGCGCGACGCGTGCCACCGATCACATCGTGATTGCCGGCGATCGCGTAGACGGGCATCGTCAACCCACCAACGATTGCCATGTACTCGGCGACTTGCCGATCCCACTCCGCGACATCGCGCGTGTATCCCTGGATCATGTCGCCGATGGTGAAGACCGCGTCGGGCGAAAAGCGATTGAGATCTTCGACCGCTTGCTTCAGGTAACGAAGGCCCCAGTCGCGGCCGGTGGTGCGGTCCGGCAGAATGGCGAGTCGCTGCATGACCGGCGCTGGCGCGGCGACGATCGTCTGACCGTTGACGGCAGCACCATCGAGGCGTTGGAATTCGGGCGGCGTCGATACCGCCGTCAGCAGCGCGAGCGCCAGCGCCAGTGCGGAGAGAATGGTTGGCATGGCCGCATCGTCCGGCCTTGGTGCGCTCAGGTCAACATCGCGCACCTGCGCGTGACGGTCGACGATCATCGATGCGCAGGACTCGAAGCACCGGTGAAAAACCCCGTCGATCCAACGGAACGGGTCGACGGGGCGGAGGGGAGAAAGATGCTTGGGAAGCGCGTCTCACCACCGACGCTGCATGTATCTTCGGACGGCCCCGAGTTTCGGCTGCACTTATTCGTCGACTCGGAACTGCGGGGAGTGATACACGCGGCGAAGGTGACTTGGCAAGTACGGTCCGACCGGTGCTCGGGTTCGCAACCGGTGGCCCGCGCCGATCGAGGCGCGCCCGGAGGCGCCAACCCGAGTCGGCGGCTCTCCGGATCGCTCAGATTCACGCGTCTTCACGCGTCTTCACGCTTGTTCCCGCTTCATCGGCGACGGCACTTGGCTGCAATGGGTCCAGTGTGGTGTGCCACTCGGCGGCGACCCGCGCCGGTCTTCGCGACAGGATGTCAACGAGCACCCAGCAGGTCGCCGCGCGCAGAATGACACGCCGATCGCTGCTCCGCCAGGCGATCGTGTCGCGCCAAGAGCGCATGCGTCCGACATCTCGCACCCAAGTCGCAATGGTGATGGTTTCGCCCGGCCACGCTTCGGCGCAATAGTCGAGTTCGTGGCGGCTGACGAACCACACTCGATTTGCCTCAAGCAGCGATTCGCGGGAAAGGCCGAGCGAACGTGCGTGCATCTCGGCGATGCGATCGACCCAGCGCAGGTACTCCACATTGTTGACATGAGGCACCAGTCGGCTCGCGGTCTGGGCGTCGGGCACGACCGTGCAGATGTAGGGGCGCGGGTGCCCCGGGCCGACCCAATCGGGGAGCGTCGCGTTGGCTTCGTGCTGCAGATCGGGGAGCGGGAAACTCGTCATGAGGCGATGGCAGGGTCGATCGACCGCAGGTACGCCCAGGTGAAGAGGCCTGTGGAGTGCCCGTCGGAAAAATGGATGCGAAGTGCATAGTTGCCGACTAACTCGGCATTGGTCGCCGTCAGCGGTCCCGGCGCGGATGGGCGAGCGGGCAGCACGGTGAGCGGGTTCTTCGCCAGTTGCTCACGAAGATGTCGTGTTTCGGCGGACGGGCTCATTCGGCGAAGGTGGGCGACGGGGAAGAAGCTGCGGCGGTTGTCGCGCCAAACGACCGTGAGTCCCTTCTCCCGATCGAGATCAAGATGCTGTGGTGACTCGGAGTCGGGTTGCGGCGGACCGGCGTCCATGGCCCAAGTGTAGAGTGACGGATGGCGAAGGCCATTCGCGTGACGACCGGACGCACCAGGCATCGACCACTCATTCTCTTCGACGGGGTCTGCACGCTTTGCAACCGAGCGGTGCGTTGGGTGATCGAGCGCGATCGGGATGGCCGCGTGGGGCACTTCGATTTCGCATCACTGCAATCGAAAGTGGCGAGAGCGGCGATCGAGGCTGCCGGTAGCGCCGATCGTTCGGGCATCGCCGACCATCGTTCCCTCGACCCGCGCTCCACGGATTCCATTATCGTGATTGAAGGTGGACGAGTGCTGACGCGCTCCGATGCCGCGATCGCCGTGGCGCGGCGCCTCGGCCTCGGCTGGAGGGCGCTCGCAGCGGTCGGATCCATCGTTCCGCGGCACTTGCGAGATCTCGCGTATGACGGTGTCGCACGCAATCGATATCGATGGTTCGGGCGCCGTGATGCGTGTATGACACCGTGCGACGCCGATCGATCGCGGTTTCTCGACGCGAACGAGTGATCTGCGATGGCATCGGCGCGACTCGTAGACTCCGAGGCGTGTCTTTCTCCGTGAGCCCACCTTCACCTGCCGATCGACTGGACGCGCGCATGCGGAAGTGCGGCGCACCGATCTGTGTGGGTCTCGACCCCGTTTTCGCGAAGTTGCCTGCGACCGTGCGTCGTGACGCACCGAGCGAAGTCGCGGCAATCGAGCGTTTCTCGCTGGCGCTGCTCGACTCGGTCGAGGGTATTGCGCCAGCCGTCAAGCCGCAGTCGGCGTGCTTCGAGCGCTATGGCGCCGAAGGCTACGCGGCGCTCGCTCGCGTGATCGCAGCGGCGCGCGGTCGCTTCGAAGTGATCCTCGACTGGAAGCGCGGGGACATCGGGATCTCCAGCGACCACTATGCCGCCGGTGCGTGCGCGCTCGGTGCCGATTGGGTGACGGCGAGTCCCTATCTCGGGCTCGATGGATTGCGCCCGTTCCTGGCCGCGGGTCTCGGAGTCTTCGCGCTCGTGCGCACGAGCAACGCCGACGGCGACCGCGTGCAATCGTGTGTGCTCGCGACGGGCGGTGTCGTCGCCGATGCAGTCGCGGCGCTCGTGGCCGACGAAGGCGCACAGTGGCTTGGTGCCGACGGGATGAGTTCGCTCGGCGCCGTCGTGGGAGCGACCAAGTCCGCAGACGTGGCGCGACTTCGCGCGCTCATGCCGTCGCAGATCTTCCTTGTGCCGGGCTACGGCGCTCAAGGCGCAGGCGCGGCGGAGGTGGGCGCGTGCTTCAGCAGTGATGGACGCGGCGCCATCATCACCGCGAGCCGCAGTGTGATCTACGCATTCGAAGCGCATGAAGCGCATGGAACGCATGACCCGCAGTGGAGCGATTCCGTGCGCAGCGCCGCGAAGCGCTTCGCCTGCGAGATCGCCGGAGTGGCGGCGCGATGAGCGAGAGCGCTCGTCGCAGTGTGATCATCGGCGCCTTCGTCACCGTGCTGGTGATCCTCGTCGGCGTGCCAGTCGCGATCCGACCGAAGAGCGCCACCGTCGATCCTTCGGCGCGGCGCGTCATCATCGTCACGCCGCACAACGAACAGATCCGCACCGAGTTTGGTCGCGCGTTCGCCGAGTGGCACCAGCGGCAATACGGTGAACCGGCGACGGTGATCTGGAACACGCCGGGTGGCACCAGCGAGATTTCGCGCTTGCTGCGCTCCAGTTGGGAAGCGGCGCTGCGGGCCGATCGCGCGCCGGGCGGTGACGCCGATCTGCTCTTCGGTGGTGGCTCGTTCGAGTTCGAACGGCTGTCGAAGCCAATCGTCGTCACCACCGAGAGCGGTGAACGATCCGCGAGTGTGCTCGAGCCATCGGGATTCGATCAAGCGTGGCTCGAATCGACGCTCGGAACAAATGACATCGGCGGACGAAGGCTCTACGACAAGGATGGACTCTGGATCGGCGCGGCGCTCTCCGGCTTCGGCATCGTCTGGAACAACGACGCACTCGAACGCCTGGGTCGCGCGCCGCCGACGACCTGGAGTGATCTCGCCGACCCCGTCTTTCGCGGCTGGATCTCGATGGTGAATCCCGCGCAGTCGAGTTCGATCGCGACCGCGATCGAGGCGATTCTCGAGCGTGAAGGGTGGGTCCAAGGCTGGCGACTGTTGCGAAGAACGGCCGCGAATTCGCGCTCCTACAGCGCCAGTTCGCCGCGCGTACCGATCGACGTGAGCCAAGGCGATGCGGCGGCTGGCATCTGCATCGACTTCTATGGTCGCTCGCAGGCGCAGGCGCTGCTCGAAGCGGACCGCGCGCGGCTCGGCCCGGACGCGCCCTCGCGCGTCGGCTATGTGGACCCCGTTGGCCGTACGGTGATCGACGCCGATCCGATCGCGATGTTGCGCAATCCCGTCGATCGCGAGATGGCGCGGCGCTTCATCGAGTTCACGCTCTCCGATGAAGGGCAGGCACTCTGGCAGTTTCCCGCAGGCTCACCCGGCGGCCCGCATGTCTTCGAGTTGCGGCGCATGCCGATCAAGCGCGCGTTCATCGCCGCGAACCTCGATCGCTTCGTCGACCGCGTCGATCCCTTCGCGATTGCGCAGTCACCCTCGCATCCGAATGCCGATGCGCGACTCTTCGTGACGCCACTCTTCGCAGGCATCGCGATGGATGTGCATGACCTGCTCACGGCTGCGTGGCAGCGCATCGTGGAGCACCCGTCGTATCCGCGCGGCGCCGGAGTCGTCACCGCCGCCGATGTCAGCGATCCGCAGTTGAAGCGATGGCTGCAGTCGTTCGACGCGCTGCCCACCGTGCCGGGTCCCGATGGAACGGACCATGATCTTGCGGACGCAGCGGAACTGCGCGCCGTCGCCGATGGATGGATCGGTCGCGGCGGCAAGCCGGCGGCTTGGTCCGGGACCGGACTTTGGCCGAGTGATCTGCGCGGCAGTGAGGCGTTGCGCCGCCGACTGCGCGACTTCTTCGAGGTGCAGTACCGCGCGATCATCGACGACTCGCAGGAGGCGCCGATCATGGCGCCATCGAGGGCAGCAATGAAGGTGCCAACAGAAGCGCCGGGCGAGACGCACGGCCGCGAGCAGACGCGAATTCATGCCGCGCTCGGGAGCCGCGCGTGAAGGCGGCGGTCCTTTCGATCGGCGACGAACTCATCCTTGGACAGATCCAGGAACGCAACGCCGGGTGGCTCTCCGCGCGGTTGGCGGACGAGGGCGTCATGACGGTCGAACATCGCACGGTCACAGATGATCTCGACGCGATCGTCGCGGCACTCATGTCGCTCGCTTCGCAGTTCGAGATCGTGATCACGACCGGTGGACTCGGTCCCACGGATGACGACTTGCTGCGCGCGGCGCTCGCGCGTGTACTCGGCGACGGCACGCTCGTCGAGGACGCTGACGCGATCGCGCAGATCGAAGCGTGGTTCGCAGGCCGAGGTCGCGCGATGCCCGCGATCAATCTGCGCCAGGCGCGGCGACCGCGTGATGCGCGCTGTCTTCGCAACGATCACGGCACCGCACCGGGCCTCGCCGCTGCACTCGGCGGCTGCCGCATCTGGTCATTGCCGGGACCACCCGCCGAGATGCACCCGATGTTCGAGCACTTCGTCGTGCCGGCACTCTTCGAGCAGCGGACGCGAACACCGATTCGGCGCGAAGCGATTCCAGTCTTCGGACTCGGCGAGAGCTCGGTCGCCGAGCGCTTGGGTGAACTCATGGCACGCGGGCGCCAGCCGCTCGTCAGTACCACGGCGAGCGGATCGATCGTGACGATTCGACTTCGCGCTGAGGGAGACGCCGCGAACGACCGCGCGGCCTTCGATCGACTCGTCGGCGAGATCGTGAAGCGCATGCATCCTTACGCGCTGGGCGTCGGCGCGCGCACGCTGCCCGAAGCGCTGGCGCAGGAGTGCATCGAGCGCGGAGCGCGCGTGGGCTTTGCCGAGAGTTGCACCGGCGGACTTGCGTCGGCGATGGTCTGCGAAGTGCCCGGCGCCAGTGCATGGTTCGAGGGTGCCGTCGTCAGCTACGCCAATACAGTGAAGTCATCGATGCTCAATGTGCCTCAGCAGGTGATCGAGCAGCATGGCGCGGTAAGCGTGGAGACGGCGCGCGCCATGGTCGCGGGTGTGATGGGTCGCCTTGGCGTGACGGCTGCGGCATCGATCACCGGTGTCGCGGGCCCGGACGGCGGCTCACCCGAGAAGCCGGTGGGCATGGTCCTGATTGCGACCGCCGTGCACGACGCAACGCAGGTGAAGGTGCGGACCTTCCGCTTCCGCGGCGATCGCGCGGCCATTCGCGATCGATCGGCCCGTTCCGCCATCGGCGCACTTCGATTGCACCTTCGCGGGGAGCAGGACGCGCCGCTCCTGGCCGAGATCGAAGCGCCGCAATGAGGCGCGGCGAGAGCGAGTGGGAGGAACATTCGGCGCTCTGCTCGGTAGACTCGCCCGCGTGCTCGGCGGCAGAGTGGATCCTGTGTCGGATCCCAGCGTCGAGCCCGGCGGCGGCCACAATCGCTCGCTCCGGATCCTTGGAGACATCATGAACAAGTCGACCGTCATTGCTCTGCTTGCGTCGCTCGCGGCCGCCGCACTCTCACCGCTCGCTGCCTTTGCACAGGATGGCGCCGCGACTCCGCCGACTGGTGCCGAAGCTCCAGAGGACATCGAGCTCGATCTTGGTTCGATGCGAATGCCACCGAGCGCGAAGCCGCTCGCGGAGTTGTGGGACGCGACCGATCGCTCAGACGACGCGGTCAAGAAGGCGTATGCCTCGCTCACGGCCTTGGCCAAAGCCTACAAGGGCGCACCCGCGCTGAGCGACAAGGTCGTGCTCGGCATGCGCGACGCTGGACCAGGCGAGCAGAGCACACTCGATGTTCACTTCGGTTCGGGCAATGACTTCCGCATGGTCGGAGGTCCGATGACGCTCACCAGCGCCGGCGACGCGGTCTTCCTTGAGATCGACGGCAACAACCGCAAGTACTTGCGGCTTCCCGTCGAAGGCGACCTGCAGGCAACGCTGCTCAAGGTGCTGCCTTCGCCGCTTCCGTTCCCACTCGTGCAGTTGCGTCAGGGCGTCGACGACAAGGCGCTGCTCGAAGCGTTCAGCACGACGATGGCCGGTCCCTTCACCGAAGCGAAGATCGCAGGATTCCGCACGCTCGAGGGCAAGGAGCAGGTGCTGATCACTGGTGGCAATGGCGACATGGTCATCTCGATCGATCCTGCGACGCACCTGCTTCGCAATGTCGAGACCGTCATTGAGCCTGCCGGCGCGCCGCCTGGAATGAGTGTCGCGTTCGTCATGGACTTCGATCCGAAGATCGTCGCGGCGACGGAAGCGGCTGTGGCGGTGCCCGAAGCGAATGGTCGCCGAATCGTCGAGTCGATCGATGACCTGATGATGCCGGTGTCGATCGGCGAGCCGGCGGTCGACTTCGCGCTCAAGGACAACACCGGCAAGATGGTGAGCCTCTCGGATCTGAAGGGCAGCGTGGTGGTGCTCGACTTCTGGGCGACCTGGTGCGGCCCATGCCAGATGGCGCTGCCCAAGCTCGACGAGTTCGCCAAGTGGGCGACTGAGGCCGGCAAGCCCGTGAAGGTCTTTGGCGTCGATGTCTGGGAGCGCGTGCCCGCTGAAGAGAAGGCTGCTTTCGCTACCAGCTTCTGGGAGAAGAAGAACTTCAGCTTCCCGACGCTGATCGATGCAGAGGACAAGCTCATCGGTGGATACAGCTTCCAGGGAATTCCCGTGACCGTCGTCATCGGACTCGATGGCAACATCGCGGCCGTGCATAAGGGCTTCGATCCCGAGATGGTGAACACACTGAAGGGTGATGTCGAGAAGGCGCTCGGTGCAGCAGGCGCTGCAGGTGCAGCGCGCGATGCGCCCGCTCCAACAGGCGCGCCGCCTGCGACGCGCTGATGAATCGATGGCTCTTCTGGCGCTGGTTCGGTAGCGCCTCGGTCGTGTCGATCGACATGGCCGGGCGCGTGGCGGCTGTGTCGTTGGTGGCCGCGCTTGCGGTGGGCGCTTCCGCGCAGTCGCACGAGCCGGACGCCGATGCAACGAAGGCGTACGAGGCGCTCATCACGGCGACGCGCGCGCGGAAACCGTTCCAGGTGAAGACCTCGCTCGTGGTCGAAGCGATCGAAGGCGATGCGTCGAGCACTTCGCCTGCGGTCGAGTCGGTGCTTCGATTCGACCCGAGCTCGAAGCCGCGCCGAGCGCAGCTCTCCTTCCGCGGCTACGAGATCCTGGTGCGCGACGGGAAGATCGAGGCGCACCACGCTTCAAACGAGCGCGAGTATGTGTCGTTCGAGGACGATGGTTCACCGTACTACGCGCTCTTGACGACCTTCATGGATCTTCCGTATCCGCAGCTCGGCATTCTGTTGGGCGAAGCGGAGCCGGAGGATGTGCTGCCGCAGTTGAATTCGCGCGCGGGATGGATCGTGCCGACGCGCGTCGAAACAGTGGAGGTGGTGGCGGAAGTCGTGGCTGGAGTCGGGGCTGAGGTCGTGGCAGACTCACCAGCGCCTGCGCCAGCGCGATCGATTCGTCGCATCCACTTCACGAGTGAATTCGAGCATCTCGAGTTGGACATCGATCCCGCGACCTTCGCGATCGAGCAGATGCGACTGAGTATCACGAGCGGACCGATGGTCGCGACCGGGTCATCGCTCAAGATGACGCTCACCTGCGTGGACACGCCGCTCTCCGAGGACGAGGTGGCAAAGGTCTTCACCTTCGATCCGGGTGAGCGCCGGCGCATCGACTCGCTGGCGGCGCTGCCGCGCGCGGCCGAGCGCGGCGGTGGTGGGGGCGG
>Ga0163150_10000083_pt1 | contig 168623 bp, 149 predicted proteins | sample OliLakLV19P2IB_FD_148628 | JGI IMG/M metagenome (GOLD analysis project Ga0163150, IMG submission 148628) | Freshwater microbial mat bacterial communities from Lake Vanda, McMurdo Dry Valleys, Antarctica - Oligotrophic Lake LV.19.P2.IB | ecosystem: Environmental > Aquatic > Freshwater > Lake >... | reverse complement strand
TGAACGATACAATGAAACATACCTGCATTCGGCGCTCAAGTACCGGACGCCGAACCAGGCCGAAGTAACCTATAACTTAGGCCATGAGACACTCTTCAAATCTGCTTGACTAATGGGGAGCAGTACAATATGTCTATCGACAATTATAGCTGCATGCATTAATCGAGGCCCAGCTGAACACTTAGATCATGTAGCTGCGATAATCGACAGTGTTCAATCAATCGAGTTATCTCTTGGTGGGTTAGAGTACGTACGTGCTACTGATGACTTTGAAACCGATGAGGGAGTAGAGCTAGTAGGATACTTCGATGGAAACGCATTAAGAAAAATTACTGCAGACGGCTATGGAGCAATTACTCATGGGAAGGAGGAGTATTATTACATCGATTCTAAGTTGATTTTTGTGAATGTAGTAAGTGAAACATATGCAAGGCCATATTATGAAGATTCTCTAGGACCAATTATCATCAATACGGATATAGAAGAAAACTATTTATATAAAGACACTTTGATACACCGAATTGCAAATAGAGATACAATGTCTATGACCGATAGCTCTCGTGCTGACAAGACTGCCTTACTTATGAAACGGTCAAAAGAATGTACACAACTGCTCAGGACAGCAAAAGATACGATTGACACCGATTGAACTGCGTAAACGATAAATAAGCACTGTATTTGTAGCTTACCACTACCTCTATGATGCCGGAGCTCTCATTGCCGTCTATGATAAACGGGATAGCGTGATTGACCTCTTTGTCAACGGTCCCGCTGGGAAAGTGGCCACATATAACCAGAACAAGGATACATACCTGTACTTCCACATGAACGACCATATCGGAACCACCCGTGTGGTCGTGAAGGGCGTTCTGCCGATGAAGGGGAGTAGCGTGCATGTCATGGAAACCAATCGATACGAGGCCTTCGGAGCGATATTTGAAGGCATCGGAAGCTATCCAACTGCCTGGCAGTTTACCGGTAAAGAGCATGACCAGCATGGGTATTTTGACTATCACAACTTCGGAGCCAGACTCTATGATGCGCGACTGTCCGCCGCGGCGGGACCGCCGCACGAAGAAATAGGGTTTAGTTGATGCACGGGGCTCCCGAGTCCGCCTAGGCTGGAACGTACACCAACACTGGCTGATCAATCGGTGCCAATAAAAAAAGGCGCCTTTGTTAAGGCGCCTTTTCATTTCATACGTCAGCGAAGACTACGAGTCGGCTTTCTTCTGGCCTTCCTTCATCAATCGCGAATATTCACTTGGGGTACTAATTATTCTCAGAGCTTCCTTGACCGCTTTATCCTGCGTCAGGATGATATTCTCATAGACACCGCGTTCTCCAGCTATCGAAGAAACAATCTCGCGTTTGATGGCGCGCTTGATGTAGTCCTCAGATTTATTAAAATCCGCTACTTTTTCATCGTCAATCAGTGTCGCAAGTGAATGAAGAGCGGGTTCAAAGAGGCTGTCTTTTTTTTCTGCGCCAATTGTCTTCCTCATATCTTCCAGCGCGATTTCCATTGCTGATTTGTAGGTGAAGTCTTTTTCTTTGAGGAAAGCCTTGAATTCATTGACCACATCAGGAGTCACATCAAAGTTAGGCTTTACATCAGGATGCCCGGAGACATATTTGATCGCGAAATCAAAGAACATCGATTTGCGCTCAAGATTAATCTCGATAGTTTTCCATGTCTCGCGGTCGACGCCGATATCAGGGACGATTCCGCCGCCGCCAAAGACCACCCGTCCGCCATTGGTATAGAAAACTTCGCGATCTGCGGTCTTCAGTGTATCCGAGCCTGGCTCCAATTCCTCTTCCTCAGGGGCTGAAGCTTGAGTAGCGGTCGATCCCGGCTTCTTCTGTCGATCCGAGCGCTGGATACAGCGTCCTGACGGGACATAGTATTTGCCGGTAGTCAGTTTGAGGGCAACTGAGCCATCGTTGGAGATAGGGAATATCTGCTGAACGAGACCCTTGCCGTAGGTAGTATTTCCGACGATAAGTCCGCGATCCCAATCCTGGACTGCGCCTGCGACGATTTCGGAGGCTGAAGCTGTTCCCTCGTCAACAAGCACAACCATTGGCTTGTCTGGAAAGAGCGGCGGCCGTTCCGAGCGATAATGTCTCTCGGAGGTTTCGTCTTTTCCACGGGTATAGACGATCTCGCGTCCTTCCTGCAAGAAAAGCTCGGCCGTTTCTTTTGCCTGATCCAATAGTCCGCCGCCGTTGGAGCGGAGATCGAGTACAAGCGAAGTGACATTCTTTTCGTTAAGGCTGCTTATAGCATCACGAAGCTCGTGGCTGGTTTCTTCGGCAAATCGCGAAAGTCTGATATATCCAACCGTGGTCCCGGGAATGACGCCGGAGTAGTTGACTGATTTTAATTCAATAACGGCGCGTTCGACATCGAAATCAATCGGTTCCGGGATTCCGGATCTTTTAATGGTAAGCTTGACCGATGTGCCGGCTTCGCCCCGCATCATGCCCGAAGCGTCTGCAGATTTCATCCCTTCAGTTGTCTTGTCATTGATCTTGGTGATTATATCGCCGGCGCGAAGTCCTTTACGGTAAGCGGGTGTGCCTTCCATTGGCGTGATAATGACAATCTGATTGTCGCGCGAATCGATCTGCATACCCAGACCGGAATATTTGCCATGGGTGCTTTCCATCAGGGCATCGTAAGAAGATTTCTCCATGAGCACAGAGAAGCGGTCAAGATCGGTCAGCATTCCGCTGATACCGGCCTGGACCATTTTCTCGAGATCGACATCTTCCATATAATTGTTGCGGATATAAAACGCCGCATTGTTGAGTTTGCGGATATTCTTAAACATCGTATCACGATCCTGAGTCGGCTCAGCTTCGGTCGGTGTTTTAGATTCATTCAAATTGATATGCATGGTGTCGGCCCACAGTGCCGGTTCAGGACGATCGGAAGTCTGGCTCGCATCACCAGGCCCAGCATACCAAATAAGACCCAGCGCGAATAATGTGACCCCGAACAGTTGAACAGCGTATCGTAACATGGACATTAACCTCCGGTGACGGGCATATTGTTTAGCATAATCTATTCCACTTGGCAATTTTGTCAAGGGGCGAGCAACGCCGGTTTGACTTCGTATCTCTTGTCATCCTATACAGTTACAATTGATGCTTTGTTTCCGTAAATCGTAAGATTGATGGAAATACTTCGGTAAAGCTCTATCCGATATAGCATTAAGTTTTCCTCTAAATCCTTGGATGCAACATTTTTTTAGTCCGAACGTCTTAATATCTATGTCGTTTACTCTAAAGCTCTTTAATTCTATCGGTTTAGTACTTCCGAGACGCTATAAAGGACTCGTCGAATGTATGTTTTTTGGACAGTAAGTCATGGCCGCTAACCAATCACTAAGTCAGATTCTCCTATCGGTTCTTCTCAATCTTCTTTTTCCGGGGATTGGTCATGCGTTATGGCGGGAATACTCGTTTGGAGTTTTCGTGTGGCTCATTACGCTTATAACTGCGGCGCTCTTTTATTTTTCATTTTTTGTCCAATTATCTTTTGTCGCCAATAGCGCGCTCTTTATTCTGCCGCTTATCTTTTATTTTCTCACATTTTTCGATCTGGTTCGCGCTGTCAACTCCAAACACTATTCGCACAGCCCGCCAATAAGAAAGATGCTCGTCTTTTTTGCTATTGCTCTGACGTATCAATTTCTGTCTCCTGCGACCCCGGCGTATTTTCTTCTTCGTAATTCGCCGACATGGTTCGTTGTGAAAAACAATCAACTCAGCCCAGTCTACAAGCAGGGGGACTATCTATCGACAAGCCGGCTTGCGTATTCGGCTAATTTGTTTTTCATGGACAATAAAGTAATAGTGACGGTTCCAAATCCGGGCGATTTTGTTTCATTCACAGACAACCCAGGAGAACGCACTACTGGGATAGTAATAGCCGGGCCCGATGAACAAGTGGTGATTCAGAACGGGCAGCTAATAGTCGACGATATCCCTTACACGCATTTCCTGCCCGAAGGTTTTACTTTACCAGAGGAGTGGCCGTTGACTTTTGTCGAACGCTCTTCTATTTTGATAGGGACATTTAATCTCGGGAAGTTGAGTGACCTTCATCAGGTCCCTCTTGAGCAAGTCGAAGGAAAAGTGGAACGGTTGTTCTGATGGATGTACAAATATGACCTCATCGAAAATTGTCTATATACATTCGTTTAGTTCAGACCTTGGACGCATCCACACGGCCTATACCGATGCGGGAGTGGCGATCATCACCCTTCCGAGCGACTCGGCAGGCGCTTTCGAAGACCGACTTGAGAAATACTTTGGTGAGTATGAAATAATTCAAGGCGGAAAGTTAAATCAAGAAGTTGAGAAACAACTCAGATTGTATTTCAACGGGAAACTCAAAAAATTTAACTTAAGGCTCGATATAAAAGCCAGTCCGTTCCAAACCAAGGTCCTTCGCACTGTCGCAAAAGTCCCTTACGGCAAAACAGAATCGTACGGCCAAATAGCGGCGCGAGTAGGCAGTCCTCTGGCATCGCGGGCTGTCGGCACTGCCAACGCCTGCAATAATCTTCCAATTGTCATCCCCTGCCATCGCGTTGTCGCCTCGAATGGTCTTGGCGGATACGGTGGTGGTATTGAAATGAAGAAAACCTTGCTCCGTTTAGAAGGCGCACTCTGAGATGGTGAAAAACTATAATCCTACATGTGACCGCCGAACTTTCAACACAAGGAAATTGCCCCAATGACTGATCCCCGCGTAACAAAACTTGCGAAACTGCTTATCAACTATTCCCTAAAACTAAAAAAGGGACATCTGATAAAAATCCAAGGCGAAGTTGTTTCGTTGCCGCTCATTAAAGCGGCTTATGAGGAAGCTGTGAAAGTTGGCGCATATCCATATGTCCAGGTCAACATACCCGACCTTGAAGAGAAGATGCTCAAATATGGCAGTGATGACCAGCTTGAGTTTCTTTCGCCAGTTGCAAGGTTTGAAGCCGACAAAGTCGACGCCCTGCTTGTGATATGGGGGAGCGAAAATACCAGCTATCTTACCGGAACTGATCCCAAACGACAGGCGCTCAAACAAAAAGGGAGAGGGCCGATTCTGAAATCTATTTTCAAACGAGTCGCCGACAAATCGCTCAACTGGGTCGGCACACAATTCCCCACCTTGGCTGACGCCCAGGACGCGGAGATGTCTCTGAGTGATTACGAAGATTTTGTCTACGGAGCGGGACATATTACATCGGCTGATCCGGTCAAACATTGGCTGAGAATGGAAAAAGAACAGATGCGGCTCGCAAAGATTCTCGACACGCTTGACCAAATCCATGTTCTGACCAATGAGACCGACCTCAGGCTCCGTGTGAAGGGACGCAAATGGATAAGTTGTCATGGAACAGAGAATTTCCCCGACGGAGAGATTTTCACCTGCCCCATAGAGGACTCGGTCGAGGGACATATTCGTTTTTCGTTTCCGGCAGTTTATGGCGGGCGCGAAGTACAAAACGTGCGGCTTAACTTGAAAAAGGGAAGAGTAGTTTCTGAGACCGCCGGGAAAAATCAGGACTACCTGACGGCAATGCTCGATATGGATCGGGGAGCACGCTCCGTTGGTGAGTTTGCCATTGGCACCAATTATGAGATAAAGCAATTTTCACGAAATATCCTCTTTGATGAAAAAATCGGCGGAACATGCCACATGGCGGTAGGGGCTTCAATCCCGGAAGCTGGCGGAAAAAACCACAGCGCACTCCATTGGGATATGGTCTGTGATTTAAAGCAGGGCGGGGAGATAACTGCCGACAGAAAAATCATCTATCGCAATGGGAAGTTTACGATCTAAGTATTGGAGTGAACAGAGACCAATACATGTGTCGTTACGAGGAGCGGCTTCGGTGACGGACCACCCTCAGCGGTCAGGCGTGGCATTCCATTTCGTCTTCTCTTCATCTTGTAGCGTGGGTCATTCTTATGCCCCGCGAGTCTTGGTTTCTGCGTAAAAGAGAAGTCCACCCTAATGGCTCACAAGTCGCCTCGGTGGACTGTACCATCCAACACAATGTCATTCCAGTGCCTGTCCGCCGAGGCGCCCCGCACGAAGACTTGTGATTGGCGTACGTCCTCGTGAGCCAACTCTCTTATGAAGAACCTCAGTCCGCCAGCGGATTATGATTCCGGCATCACAAATCCAGTAAGAGTATTGAGCGATTTCCTACGGATTCACCGGAGGCGGTCCTCCAATAAAGAGAAAGTTTATCATATATGTTAAATCTGAAATATCAATGATGAAATCAGCATCAAGATCGCCTGATTGAACTGTCGGGAGCGGCGCAAGACTTATGAAGAGAAAGTCAATTAGTCTAGTTAAATCAGATATATCGATAAGGCCGTCATTGCTATAATCACAATCTCCGCGCAGAATCCCTTTTGTCGCGGCCCATCCGCCAATCGCCAGCAGAGGGTAGCTGGTAACGTCGGTCACAATCTCAGGAGTAAAGGAGCCAATTGTCACAGACTGCACGGGACTTGAAAGTCCCCCCAGCGCGAACTTCCCTGTCGTACAATAGAGCCTAAGCACCTCGCCGTTTCCAACTGCAAGATTTGGCGCGCCGCCGCCGTTATTGGCTGTCAATTGATATGTGTAGCGATGATTGAGTGGATCGGAAGTCATAACGGTTAGAGCTTCGAAATAATTTGTTCTGCTTCCGAGTCGCACTGAATCCAGTGTCACCGGAACCTGACTTTGACCGACTTCAAACGGAATGATGATACTATTGAGTGCCTGTGAGTTATTCAAGCGAACCGGTATGACAATCTTTTGACCGGCAAAGACCGAATCTTTGGCGAAAGACAATGTGTCACCAAGGGCCACAATGTAACTTGCCCGTTCGATGGTAAGTGGTCCGGCGCTCGTCTGTACAGTCATCGAAATCGTATACGAGCCGGGATTTTGAAAAATGTACGTCGGGTTTTGAGCAGAGGAACTGTCTCCATTGCCAAAAGACCAGAGCCACGAGGTCGGGCTGAGCGTCGAGCTTGCTGTAAAATTTACTGTAAGCGGCGCGTTTCCTATTAAATCATCGGCAGCCCACTGGGCTCCCCAGGTAGACGCGGCCAGAGTGTTTATTATTCCTGAGCCATAGGTATTATCAGGAGTTGCTGCTTTCGATGCCGTTTCCATCATTGATTGACGAATCAAGGCAGGCGTGAAGGTCGGGTGGGCTTGGATAAGCAGACATGCAGCGCCCGCAACCAGTGGACAGGAAAGGGAGGTTCCGCTCGGTGAGGCGTAGCTGGTTGTGCTTGTTGCCGATGCGGCATAGGTTGAGACCCCGCGGGCGCAGACCTCGGGTTTGATGCGGCCATCAAACGTCGGTCCGCGCGATGAAAAACTCGCAATGACTCCAGATGAATTGACAGCGCCCACCGAAATCATGTCGAAGGCATCAGCAGGAGCAGAAAGGGTGCCTGCGGCTGGTCCGCTATTTCCCATGGAATTACACAAGACAATCCCCATGCCCGACGCCAGATTCGCCGCTTGGGTAATAATCGCGGTCAGTCCGTTCATATCTGCATAGGTATAGGAAGCCTGCGGGGCATCGAAATCAAAATAGCCCAGCGAGGAAGTTATGACATCGACTCCGACAGAATCTGCAAACTCAAGCGCGGCGACCCAGTCGTCTTCTTCGGTATGGGTTTCAGACCGAACATCTTCGGTTTTACAGAGGATGAAATTTGCCTTGTAGGCCGGGCCGTAGATCGAGCCGTCTCTTTGACCGCCTGAAGTCGACCAGGTATATGTTCCATGGTCCCATGCGCTTGCGACATCGGCCCCTTCGTTTGAGGTATTGCCATCATTGAATACAAAATCGTACTCGGCTAACAGACGGCCCTCGGAAAGGGCCAATGCGAACGCCTGATGGCTTTTCCGGAAACCAGTATCGAATACGCCCAATGTCACACCGGTACCATCAATTCCCTCGGCATGCAATTGCGGGACATTGATCTGATTTAACTGTGCAAGTGAGTTGCCGTAGTTAAGCGCATTGGGCGAAGCAGATGCAGGCGGCTGGGTGTCGCTTCGGTCGCTCTCAGACGGAAGTTGGTCTTTTTTGTAAATATGGACAGGAGTGACTTTGGCAACATAGGGAAGAGCCGCGACCTGTTCAAGTTGGGACATGGGGATATCAAATGACGCCGCATTTAGCCAACGGGATATTCTCCGCAATTCGCCTGAAAACTGTTCAATCCCTCCAATGTAGTTGGTGGAGACCGGAAGATCGGCAAAGACAACTTTGTCCAATCCAACTTTTGCGCGGCGTTTTAATGAACGCGGCTCTATGGTTACAGCTGTCGATGCAGCTTCAAAACCGCGACGGCTATCAATCTCTTTGTCGGTAAAGAAAATCCAGACTCTGGCCGTTGCGCTGTTGCGGCTTGCCAGAAACGATTTTGTGCGGGCGTCAAGCGACTCGGCTTGTTTTGGTGTCGCGACAGCCTGTGATTTCAGTGCATCCGGAAGGGCATCTGCCGAGACATTGCCGATCGGACCTGTGGTTACTGAGAGAAGAAGTGTAGCAATAGAAACAAGTTGCCGAACTCGGACAGGCGTCATAGAAAATCCTTTCAAACGGAATCACCTTATAGAAGGCATAACAACTGAAATGCCAACTCTGTGCAGATGATACAATTTATGCCGATCATTGATTTTGTCAATGCTTAACTCATGACCAAGAAATATGGGAGTGTGCCCATAGTTTTGATTTTGAAGTTGCGTCGGGGTTGACTTGAACGCAGCAACCATAGGCCAAAACCCACGCCGAATCTCTTATGCGGCAAGGAAGTAGACGAAGATCAATGGAACGATAGCCGGAATCTTCCCGGAAGGCACAGTTCATGCTTATTCTCTGAATTGGTATAGACTGGCCTGTCTGCGTTTTGAGGCAATCGCAAGCCAGCAATTGAATGGGACAAAAGTCAATCCAAAAGAAGGTGTTATATGAGTAGACTCAGAACAAACGATTGCAAAGGTATGACAATTATCGAGCTTATGGCTGCGGTGGTTGTTGTCGGTATTGTTGCGGCAATGGCGGTTCCGCGTTTTGAAATTGCTTTTGAACGAATGGGAGCCCGCTCGGCCAATAGAGACCTGAACTCCGTTCTTAAATTGGCGCGCTCCACAGCCATCTCGGACAAACAACCGACTGGTGTTTACTTTGATGCTGATAACCATACCTATACAATATTTAAAGACTTTATCAACACTGGCGGCCAGGATTTTGTTAGCGGCGACTCAGCTATCCGCACCGACAGCCTGCCCCCAGATTTCTCACTGTTATTGACCGACGTTGAAAATGACGTCATAATCTTCAGGCCCAACGGGTCGGCGAAGTTCGTTGGAAGGGGAAATATTTTCACTTATGTGGCAACAGACAATATTAATTCGCTCGCAAGTCACAATATCCTGGCGTCGACCGGACGCGTTCAGTCAAATAGTTACTACTACTAATAAAGAAAACGGAAACACTTCCTGCCGGATATGACCGGAAAGTCTTTCCAATGATGACGTGAACCCCTCAGCATGACAGCTGGGGGTTTTTTTTTGACAAGAATCCGCAATCCCTCGCAAGACAGGGTTAAGTCCAAGCTTGTGTATTCCGATAGAGTAACAAAGAAAGACGTCGATCTCGCGCCGTTTTCCCATCCCTGCTCAAGACACGGGCAGTAAGAAACTCGAGATGACGGGTTAATTGCTGATAAAGTTTGCCGATACATGGCATGTGAAATGGAACGAAGCCCAAATGAAGAAAAAATTGATAGTTAACGATAAAGAGTAACCTTATGTTGTTTTCGCGCAAGAACAAAAGTATCGCTGGTCTCGACATCGGGGCCAGTTCAATCAAGTTAGTCAAGCTCGACCACACCAAGGGCGGCTATTCGATCTCTGCAATTGGCATACGAGAACTTCCTCCAGAAGCGATTGTCGCCGACGAAATCAGAGACCGCGAAGCCGTCATTTTCAACATCCAGTCGCTCATTGACCAAACTGATCCGAGTATTAAGGATGTTGTCGTCTCAGTATCAGGACACAGCGTCATCACTGACAAATTCACCATTGACAAGAAGACCGGCCCCGAAGCCGAGCAGGCCATTCTCTTTGAAACCGAACAGCGGGCTCCGTTTGATGTCGATGATGTGACCCTCGATTACCATGTGATTCGCACCGACGATGACATCAACAAGATGGACGTCCTGCTCGTCGCCGCCCGAAAAGAATACCTTAAGATGTATCTGGAGCTTATCGAAGACTGCGGCCTTCGTCCCGTTATTGTTGATGACGATGCCTTTGCTATTTTGAACGCCTACGAAGGAAATTATGATATCGATCCCGCCCGCTTAACCGCGCTTGTCAATATTGGGCACGATGTCACGAATATCACATACATAGCAAACGGCTTGTTTACCTCAACCCGCGATGTCTCAGCCGGAACAAGAGAAATTTTCAATGCCGTTCAACGTGAATTCCGTCTCAATCCCGAATTGACTGCAAAGGCGCTGAAAGGTGAAATGACGGAGACCATTGACCAGGACATGTTCAAGGCCACCATAATTTCAGCAACCGATGAACTTGTCTCGGGCATTGAGCTGGCCTTTTCCTATTTCAAATCGCAGAACAAAGTCGACGCAATAGATTGGATTGTCCTCTCCGGCGGAGGAGCGTTGCTGCCCTATATGCCCGAGTACCTCCAGTCAAAACTAAATATACCTCTTGAACTGGCCAATCCGCTCAGAAATGTCGATTACGATCCGGAGCTGTTCCAATATCTTCAACCGGAAAAAATTGCGCCATTGCTGGCTGTGTCGGTAGGGCTGGCTATGCGGAAGGTAAGGTAAGCGACAATGATAGAAATTAATTTACTTCCCAAAGACTACCTTAAAGGATCCGGCGCATTTTCGTTCGGCAAGACCGGTATCTATGTCACTGCGGGAGCAATCGGACTTATCGCGGTACTCGCCGGGCTGACTTTCTTCCAGATCCACAAACTTGCGGAACTCGCAGACAACATGGAGCGGGCGAATCAGCGCGCAGCCATGCTTCAGAGAGACATTCAGCTTGTCGATGGCCTGAGCGATGTGAAAGTGAAAATTACCCAGCGAATGAATGCAGTCGAAGAGCTCGATCGCCACCGAACTGCCTGGGTTCGAATTCTGGAGAATATTGCCAGCAATATGCCGGAATTCGTCTGGCTGGCATCGTTTAAAGAAGATGATGATTCAAAACCGGCCGAGAAAACATCCAAGAATAAGAATCCAGCTCCAACTGAAGAACAGACCCCGGCCCCTGTCCAGGCATCCGTGCCTGCGGGTCCAAAGGTGATGCAGATTCAAGTTGAAGGCTACGCCTTTACATTGAATTCACTCGCCGCCTTCATGATCAAGATGATGCGCTCTGATTATTTTGAGAATGTGGAACTCGTCTCAAGTCAGGAAAATAAGTTCGATGAAAATGAAAAGGCATACCAGTTTGTCGTAAGCTGCAACCTTCACTATCTCTCGGATGAAGACCTTAGAAAACAATTATCGCAGGCTGAAGTGTCAGAAACAGCCAAGACGGACACGACCAGCCAAAAGAGTCTAAACTAGGAGTATGGCCAAATGGATTTGAAAGATTCAAAAACTCAAAAAATGATGATAGGCGCACTCGCCTTGTTTATAGTGGTCTACTTCTGGTACTCACGCGTCTATTCCCATTACAATGCGGAAATATCGATCAAGAACCAGGAGTTCGAAACCATCACGACCAATCTTCGCAATGTCGAAATGAAGGCTAAATCACTCGACGCCCTCAAGCTCGAGTATACCGACCTGCTCAAGCGTTACGAAGAAATTGAAACTCTTTTGCCCGAAGTCAAACAGCTTCCGTCGATGCTTGTTCAGCTCCATACGGCTTCATCGCTGACCGGCACGAGAATTGTCAAAGTCCTGCCGCGTCCGGTTGCCTCTGCCGAGTTTTATAATGTTGCTTCGTTTGAAATCGAAATGACCGGTACATACCATGATTTCGGATCCTTCATTGGCTATGTCGCCAATTTTCCTTTTATAGCCAACATATCCGGCATGGATATCAAAGCCCAGAAGATTGTTATCTCGAAGGCCAATACAGAAGAGAGTAACCAGCGGGAAGTTGGCCGAAAACAGGAGACGATGACTGCGACATTTGTGCTTTCCACATACTTTGTTAAAGAAGAAGAGCGGCTCGCCGAGCTGAGCCTGTAGGAGTAAGTTATATTATGAAGAAATTGTTTTCGATCCTCTGCCTGCTCATGCTTGTTGCGCTCGATAATGCCAATGCCTCGCGAGTGACCAGCGTCGAGTTGAGCTACCTAAACGGCGCCACCGTCGCAAAGATCGGCATCGATGGCCCTATCCGGTTTACCCATCAGACGGAAGTTGCCAAAGACGGCAAATCCGACCGCGTGATTGTTGATATTTTGGCGGCTACGCACGAGCTGGGGCAAAAAGAATTTGTCAATTTGCCTGTCACACCAGTGACCTCGATTCGGACAAGCCAGTATTCGGCTTCGCCTGAACAGGTAGTCCGAATTGTATTTGATCTGAATAAGGCTTCTTTATATAAAGTAGATTCAGACAGCAAATCTATCAGCGTGATGTTCACAGACAACACTGTTCAGCCCTTTCCTGTCTGGAGCAGCCAATCCTCTATTACGCCGATTCTTCCAGACGTCAAGCCGAGTCCGGCGACGATCGCAAAGTCCGCCGTGGTGGATCCCATTCCGCCAGTAAGCCTGTCGGCGAGGGCCGCGCATCAAAATAAGGCGATGACCAGCGACCGTCTGTCATCGCTGGGCGTTGTTGCTACAACCCCGCCTAATCCAAAGCTTCCGACTACCCCGCCATCGGTTACCCAAAATCCGAATCCGACACCAAAAGTAACGCCGCCTGTTACGGCTTTGAGAGACTCACCAGAAATGCTTGATATGAAGCCGATCGCAGAAAACCCGGCGAAAGTAACAAAGCCAGCCACCACCCCGAATGTAATTACGCCGCTGTCACCAGCTCCCGCGAACACGCCAGCGAATACGACAGCAACGGTCACACCAAAGATAACTCCTTTGCCAGTTCCGGTAGCAACGGAAAAACCGTTGGGCCAAACACCGGCAGATAAACCGACCACGGTACTTGTGAAGAATCCCTCTCCTTTGGTCCCGGCAAAGCCATCATCGCAAACGCCCATGGTTACTGAGAACAAACCGTCTGTAACAACCAAGCCGCCGGTAGTTGTCTCTGCAAAGCCGGTTGATAATGAGCCGCTTGCGACTCCGGTCTCTGGAACTGCGATGCCCAGCATACCGATACCATATCCCGGCGCGACCAAGACGTCTGTGGTAGCGCAAACGGCATCTACTCCAAATAAACCAGCGACAACAATTCCGAAGCCCACGGCTCTAAATGATAAAACGGTCAATGCACCAATCGTAACGAAAAACGATCCGCTACCGATACCGGTTCAGAAGAAAGAAGTTTCGCCAACACCGTCTCCAATACCTAATGGCGCCTCATCACCAGTCGTTTTTGCGCCGAAGCCTATAAACATGCCGGTCACAACGGTTGCCACCTCACTAAAGAGTGAACCGAAGCCGTCACCTGCGACTGTCCCTTCAGGAACCCCTATTACAGGTGTTCCGCCGGTGACAGGAACACCTATCAAGTCCAAATCCGAAGTGATCGAGCTAAAGCCGACTGTAGTATCGCCTCAGCCTTCCGTGCATGGCCCCTCTCTTCCTATGAATACGATTCCAGAGATGGCTCACGACGCCAACAAATCTGGGCTTCCTATAAATAAGCCTGTCGGTATCACAAAAACCGACACCGAAATCACACCATCGGCATCGACTCCGTCTGCCAAGCCAAAAGTCATGAAAGCTGATACAACCTTGGAAGATGATTCATGGTCACATGAACTCGCGGTAAGTCCTGCGGAAGCATTTAATGACAAAGACGAAGATGCCTTGACAAGCAAGCCGCTTACATCACGTTTTCGCCGCGACGCGACCTCCAACAAACTCAAGGGAACAATGATTGCTGAATTCCCGCAACGATTGGTAATAAAGTACCACCAGGCAGGGAATCGTGATCCATTCGCTACCCTGATTAATGACAACCAGACGTATAACAGCCCGATGGAACAGCGCATTCCCAACGTCGAAGGACTCAAGCTGGTGGGTGTAATTGAGTCGCCATCGCGTGAGACAAATAGGGCCTTGTTCGAAGATAAAGACGGCTACAGCTATATTCTGAAAAGCGGCGACAAAGTCCGCAATGGATATGTCCTGAGAGTTGAAAGCGATCAGGTTTTCTTCCAGGTCTTTGAATATGGCTGGAGCAGAACGCTCGCTCTGAAAATAGACGAATTTTAATGAAAGGCTGGTGCTGATATGAAACGGTTACGTCCCCTTAAATTCAAATTGCTGGTTGGCCTGATTGTGCCTATCGTGGGCCTGCTGGGTTCAGTCTTGGCGCAGGAAGTTAAAGATCCTTCCATGCCAATCAAGAGCGTTCAGTTCCAATCGGCTGAAATCCGCTCGGTGCTGACATTCCTTGCCGACTACGGTGGCGTCAACGTTGTTGTCTCTCCAAAAGTCACAGGAACAGTCACAATCAAGCTGACCGATGTTTTGTGGCGCGATGCAATGGAAATTATCGGTTCCACCTATGACTTGGCCGTAGTCGATGCCTCACAGGGCTACATCCGCGTATTATCAGCCGAAGACTATCGTCACGAAGTTTCGGAAAACAACAAGCACGAGCAAGAACAGCGGACACTTGTTCCATTAGAGACTAAAATTGTCAAAATCTCGAATTCGACCTCGGATGATATAGTCAAGGCAGTCAAATCACTTTTGACCGAACGCGGCCAAGCCACAAGCGATGTCCGCTCCAATTCTATTATCCTTCAGGAAGTGCCCAGCAATATTCCGTCGGTACTGGATTACGTATCGGCTCTTGATCAACCAGCCAGGCAGATCAAGATCTCAGCCCAGCTTCTCGAAGTTTCATCCAACGGACTTCGGGAGCTTGGAATTGACTGGTCGGCAGGCGGAACATTTGTTACCAATAGCGGCCGTGTGATCGACCAGACCGGTGAAGTCAGCACCGCCAGAGTTACCAACCCAGCCGGAGTCTATTCGCTCTCCGCGCTTCAGAATGGCTGGACGGTTGAAGCGGTCGTTCAGGCCGTCGTCACCAGCGGTAAAGGCAAAATCATCGCCCACCCAGAGATTACAACAATTGAGAATAAAGAGGCTCGCATACAAATGGGACAAAAGGTTCCGATCAAGCAGTTCGATGCTTCCGGTAACCTTGTTATCAAGTTCGAGCAGGTGGGAACAATTTTGGTTGTCACGCCCCATATCACAGCCGAAAATCAAATTCTCATGCACCTCAAACCAGAGCGCTCGACCTATGCCTTCGATCCGAACGGCGTTATCATCAATACCAACAACGCCGAAACCAATGTCATCGTTTCCAACGGCCAGACGGCCGTTATTGGCGGGTTGACCACTCAGGACGAAGTCATTTCAGAGACTGGTGTGCCGGTACTCAAAGATATACCGATTCTCGGCAATCTTTTCAAATTCAGCCAGAAGAAAAACGAAAGCCGCGACCTGGTTATCTTTGTTACACCGACAATTGTCGATGCCGACCTAGCTTTGAAGAATTAGTCCGAGAGAGAATACTTTTCCGAAACGCCTCTGATTCATAGTCAGAGGCGTTTTTTATTGTAAATAATTTTGGCCTTTCAGCCGATACCTACATAAGGAAATACCGGATAGTAAAAAATGATTGAAATATTCAATAATACACGTACAGGAGTCGTTATGACAAACAAGCTTTTTCGATCCGTGTCCGCAAGCGCGGCAGTGATCGCCGTAGGCGCCGCTTTGATGCTTCCCGGCTGTAGCTCAAAAAGCACCACCAACACATCAGACCCGCAGGCGACCAGCACTATTAATCTCGCGGCAAGTCCGACATCAATCAACAATGGTGAGACATCAGTCGTCGAAGCAACGGTCGTGCTCGGGACAGCTCCGATGCCGAATACCGCAGTGGTCTTCAGCGCGAGTCCTTCAACGGTTGGCTATTTTTCACCCGTATCCGACACCACCGATGCCTCAGGCGTGGCCGCTACAATCTTCACGGCCACAGGCTCAGGGGCTGTGACCATCACCGCAAGTATCGCCGGTGGCACCGTCACCAAAACGCTTGGTCTATCGGTCGCTCAGGCTGGAGGCGGCAGCGGAACCGGAAATATCAATGTGTCGACTTCGCCAAGTTTATTGCTGGCCAATGGGGCTGACACCTCGCGAATCACGATTGCTGTGCGCGACGCTATCGGTCAGACCGCGCCGGATTCGACGGTAATCAAAGTTACCGCCGGAGAGAAGTTTGTTGACATCGACGGCAATGGCTACTGGTCAAACGGAATTGACTCGCTTGTTTTTGATGCCAACGCAAACGGTCAGTGGGACGCGCTTGGATTGGTCCCTTCGATTGTTTACACGACCGGCGGTGCAGGCGCGGCCAATGTAAACTATATTTCGGGCAATGATGCCTTTACGGTTTACATCAAAGTTACCGTCGCGGATAACGGAATAACCGGCTCAGCCGAAGTCCAGCTTCAGCTCTCTCCGAACGCAACTATGAATTCGATATTCTTATCTTCTGATTCAACAAATCTGGTCGTCAAACAGACTGGCGGTATCGAAACCGGCATGGTCAGAGCGACCGGATATGATTTTAATGGCAATCGAGTACCCGAAGGCTTGACAATCAACTTTGTCATACTCGATGGTCCTGGTGGCGGGGAACGACTTGGAAATACCGGATATGGTCCATACACTGCAGTAACAAACTCACAGGGTGTCGCGACAGTCGGCTTGCACTCAGGCACTGCCTCCGGTACCGTCCGAATTCGCGCCTATTCCGATACCGTGCTTTCAAATGCAACCCAGGTCCTTATTTCTGCCGGGCCGCCCCAGTACGCGGTAATTGGCGCCGAGGACATAAACGTTCCCTATTGGTATGTCGTCAATCGTGAAAACAAGGTCGTAGCTGTCATTTCAGATGTCTATCTCAATCCGGTCGCTGACAACACAGTTGCATATTTTAGCACGGATGAAGGCTCAATGAAGTCCCATGAAGACCGCACTCATGATTTGGAAGGGCGCGTTGGCTCGGTTTGGTTCTCCGGAAATAATGTCCCTAGCGCAAATGGTATCGTTCTCATACGGGTCGAGACCTCCGGCGGGGCAGTCGCCGACACCTCCTATTTCTATAATTCAGGATATACAACTGTCATGACAGTCTTCGGCAACCCGGCTTCAATTCAGGCCGATGGAGTCGCCAAAGCGTATGTGACAGTTATTGGTGTTGATGTAAACGGCAACCCGGTACATGGCGGCACACCATTTGAGGGCGAAGCAAACTATCTTTCAGTCTCCGGTGGAGTATTCGAAGACGGCGTCTCAAGTTCATCTGACCGAGTGACGCTCGTATCTACTACCCTTGACGTTGATTATTCATTGACAGGCGGCAATGACAATGGAATCGGAGCCACGGATGTTGTTTCGTTCTGGGCGGGCTCCGGTGCCTCGACCAGCTTCAATATCTCCCTCCTGACTGGAAACGCCTATGGCGGTAAATCAAGCGCCGGCGGCCCATCGACAGCCGCAGTCGGCGAAACAATTGACATCAACGCCGCTATTGCTGACCGCTGGGACAATCCACTGGGTGACCATACCCTTATCATGACGGCTTCGAGTGGGACCGTTACCGGAGCCACACAGGAGACCAACGGATATGGAGAAGCGACCGGCTTCCGCTGGACCCCTTCCGATACCGGATCGTTCAATATCGTTATCACCGATATCGATCCCCGCGGCGGTATTATTTTGACCAAAAAGATTGCGGTCGAATAAAAACGAATAGTAGATTCGCTCTTAAACCGGAGCAGGTCAAAAACCTGCTCCGGTTTCTTTTTGTTCTTCCTCTCACCGGTAGAATTACCTACATTCCGAATATGACTACTCAGTCTATGATTGTTGCCCAAGTCTCCGAAACGATCTTTGACAGATTTCTCCGGTCTGCGGAGTTGTATGAAGATACGATATTATTCAAAGCCGATGGAGGCAGAGGACAGTCATATACCTATTCAGGAGTAAAAGAACGTGTCCAGCGATTGTCGGCCGGTTTGATGTCCGACTCATACATTGACCAGCCCGAAATCGGTCTCCTTTCAGAAAACAGACCCGAATGGGGAATTGCCTACCTTGCAATTCTCGCAGCAGGGAAAACGGTCGTTCCTATTGACAGCAATCTCAAGGAAAATGAGATTATGCATATTGTCAGACATTCAGGTATCAAATCTCTTTTCATTGCTGAAAGCTTCGAGCCGCTCTTTCAAAAAATGGAAAAGTCACCATCACTGTTTGTCATGAGCAACGATTCTGACCAGAGCTGGTCGCGGCTTGAATCTCTGCGCCCAAGCACAAGAAATATCTCTCGTCAGAATGTTGCCGTGCTTATCTATACATCAGGAACTACGGGCTCACCGAAAGTTGTAATGCTCACCCATGCCAATATTCTCCATAATCTCCAGGGAATCTCGCAGGCGATTCCCTTTGACCGGCAGGACATATTTCTTTCGATTCTGCCGCTCCATCACACCTTTGAGGCAACCTGCGGTTTTCTGACACCCCTTATGGCAGGAGCAAGTATTGTCTTTGCCCGGTCGCTCAAATCAAAAGAAATTCTCGAAGACATTTCCGCTAATGGTATAACTGTAATGTGCGGTGTACCGTTGCTGTACGATAAAATGTATCATTCCATGATGCGTTCAATCAATGCCGCGCCCACAATCAAAAAAATTCTTTTCAAAGTATTGTTTTTTATCTCTGGCGCGGGATGGGGGCTGGGACTTCACTTGGGCAAACCTCTGTTTTCCTCGCTCCGCAAAAAAGCGGGACTCCAATCAATCCGCATGTTTGTCTCCGGCGGAGCCGCGCTCCATGCCGAGGTCGCCCGTTTTTTTAATTTTATCGGATTTGATTTTTTTCAAGGATATGGCATGACCGAATGTTCCCCGGTAATTTCAATGAACAAGCCGGGCGACATTAAGTTTGGATCGGTCGGGAAACCGCTTCCAAATCTTGAGGTAAGAATGGAGCCGGTCGGAGATTCCGATGTTGGCGAGATTCTCATCAGAGGGGGTAGCGTCACACCCGGTTACAAAGATAATCCTGGACTCACCAAAGAAACAGTTCGCGATGGCTGGCTGCACAGCGGTGATCTGGGTTGTTTTCGTGGCGGCCACCTTTGGATAACCGGCAGGGCCAAAAACGTTATTATTTCCTCGGCTGGAAAAAATATTTACCCGGAAGAACTTGAGGAGAAACTGTTGGCCTCGCCGTATGTTATGGAAGTAGTGGTTGTCGGTCGGACGAAATCCGGCAAACAGGGGGAAGAGCCAGTGGCTCTAATTATTCCGGACATCGATCTCTTTTCGGCAGAATTTGGAGAAGAACTGAAAGGGGATATGGGTACAATCAGAAAGGTGATTTCTGGAGTCGTCTCAGCGTCGAACCAGCAACTTTCTGACTATAAACGCATCGCCGATTTCGAGATACAGTTGTCCGAGCTTGAAAAAACCTCGACAAAGAAAATAAAGCGTCATATATATGCCAATCGGTTCAAACATTCTCAATGAGGGTAAAGCGTGAAAGTAAAAGCTCTTGAGCTCATAAAAGATCAGCTTCGGATCATAGACCAGACCCAGCTACCTGACCGACTTGTTTACCGTGATCTCTACGACTACAAACAAGTCATTTACGCCATCAAGCGACTCGAGATCCGGGGCGCTCCGGCAATCGGGATTGCCGCTGCCTACGGCATCGCCATGGCGGTCAGACAATCTGGTCGAAGCGGGCTTGCTCAGATAAGGCAATTTAGCGAGGAGTTCAAATCCTCGCGTCCGACCGCCGTAAATCTTTTTTGGGCTGTCGATCGCATAGTGGCAGCGGTAGCCCAAAGCGCGCAATCCTCGCACGAAGAGATTGTCAAGCTCCTCTGGAGCGAAGCCATCGCCATTCATGACGAAGACAAAGAAATGTGCGAGCGCATCGGAAAGTATGGAATGGATCTGGTGCGCGATGGCGATACTGTGCTCACTCATTGTAATACTGGCGCTTTGGCAACTGGCGGCATTGGCACCGCCCTCGGTATAATCTATTGCTGCCGCGATGCAGGAAAGAATATCAGAGTCTTTGCCGACGAAACCCGTCCGGTTCTTCAGGGGTCTCGCCTCACTGCGTGGGAACTGAAACAGGAAGGGATCGATGTCACCCTTATATGTGACAACACCGCCGGCATGCTTATGCGCCAGGGAAGGGTCTCGATGGTAATTGTGGGCGCGGACAGGATTGCCCGCAACGGCGACACGGCGAACAAAATCGGTACCTATAGCCTGGCGGTTCTCGCCAAAGCGCATAATATTCCCTTTTACATTGCGGCGCCATCTTCGACATTTGACCCCGGCATTCCTACGGGTGACTTTATTGTAATCGAGGAACGATCCCCAGAAGAAATTACTGAAGGATTCGGGCGGCGAACAGCCCCTAAAGACATTCCGGTCTATGCCCCTGCATTCGATGTCACCCCGAATGAACTGATCTCGGCTTTTATTACCGATGAAGGAATCAAACCAGGTGGACGAGACTTGTCCGCTCAGGTATCTCGCAGAATCGGGGAAGTCAATAAGCGCTAAGATTCGACATCGTATGAAAGCAGTCATTCGTAAATTCAAAGCTATCTCGGCTCTTCACCTTGATCTGTTCAAAGCTGAATCAATAACACCGCCTCCGCCAGCGACGATTTATGCCAAAATAAAAGAATACGCCCTGCCGCCAAAAGCAATTAGCATATCCGCACCTGCAGTAGCCCGGGCTGAACTTCCTTCGATAAGTGAACTCCATGATTTGTTCGACCGGCTCAATATGCTGTTTTTCGACGGTGCGCTTCCCAAACAGCGCATCGAATATTCGGATCGGATGATGATGGCTGGTTCCTATACGCCTTCGCGAAAGCTTATCAAAATCGGACGACGCTATCATGACGTCTTTCCCGATGAATTCGAAGACACGCTCAAACACGAAATGATTCACATTATTCACTTGCGCCACAACACGGCTTTTAAAAAAGAAGCCGCCCGCGTGGGAACTTCTCTTAGGGCAAATTTTCATCCTTCGCTTCGCAAACCGCCGCGTTACACCTATGTCTGCGGAAACTGCAAACGAGAATTTCCGCGTCAGAAACAATTTCGAATGGCTTCCTGCGGGCGATGTTCAGTTGGACGACGTTTCGACCCTCGATTCAAATTGACACTTAAATCAAATCACAAGAAAGCATAAGCACATGTTTTGAATATAACTTAGGAGTTTGGGAGGGCGGGTCCGTCTCCGAACCCGCCAATTCTCCTGTAAACCCTACCGATAAAACCGTTACCACCACCCATTTCTAAAACTTGACAGCGCATTTCCAAACCCCTATCCATACACCGTTGAATAATCGCACAGAGCTTCGAATCGTCTTGTGTTCTGTGTGAGTGGGAGCGCTGTTTGAAGAATGGCCGGGTAGATAGAGAAGGGAGAGAGCATGAATTTTAGAGCGCTGGTTGCGGAGTTCATTGGAACATTCGCCTTGATTTTTGTGGGTGTGGGCGCAATTGCGGTCGATGACATAATCGGCGGAGGTTCGGGGCTGGTTGGAATTGCCTTGGCCCATGGCCTGACAATCGCTGTTTTTGCAAGCGCTGTGGGGGTTATCAGCGGCGGCTATTTTAATCCGGCCGTCACGCTTGGAGCGTTTCTTGGGAAGCGAATCGATCTTCAAAGCGCTGTCGCTTATTTTATTGTGCAGTGCCTTGGCGCGATTTTTGGAGCCATTATGCTAAAGATGGTCATTCCCGAAGCCGCTCTTGCCACTGTCAACATGGGTATCCCGGCTATAAACGCCGCCGCTGGTGTGACAACGACAATGGCGCTCATCTGCGAGATCATCCTGACATTTTTTCTTGTTGTTGTCATCTATGGCACAGCCTTCGACTCGCGTGCGCCGAAGGTCGGTGGACTTTTCATCGGGCTGGTCATCACACTTGATATACTCGTCGGCGGTCCAATTTCCGGGGCGGCTATGAATCCTGCGCGCCACCTTGGCCCGGCCCTGCTCGGCGGAGGATTTGAAAATGCCTGGGTTTACTGGGTCGGGCCGCTTATCGGAGGTGCGCTCGGTGGGTTAGTGTATCACAATTTTCTTGAGAAGAAATAATTTGAAGGCGTATGGAATTATCCAATGATCGAAGAACAGCACCGGCTCGCGGTGATGGGCCGCATACACAAAATCCCCATCGTGTCTGCCTTGAATCTTCGCATTGAAGAATTAGACAAGGGAATCTGCCGCGCAATAATGCCGCGAGATACCCGCTACGACGGCATCTTCGAATCGACTCATGGCGGACTGCTCATGACGGTCGCAGATACAATCTCCTGCTTTGCGATTCTCACAATGACCAAGGCTGATGAGATTCTGACCACTACAGATATGGGGATACGTTTTCTCGCCCCCTGTCTGACAGACTTGACAGCCGTCGCGCGTGTGATAAAACTGGGAAGAACCATTTGCCCTGTCCAGATAGACCTGTCCGACAGCGCCGGCAAGCCGGTTGCAATTGCCCAGGTCGCATACATGCGCCTTGAAAGTATGCCGAAAAGATGATCCACAGCCGCGCAATATGAATCAGCCGAACACACCCGCGTCGACCAGTTCTCAAAGAGTCTACAAATACTATGATTTGATCATGGCCCTTTTTGTGACTGTTTTGCTCTGCTCGAATCTGATTGGTCCGGCCAAAATCTGGTCAATCGGCGGTTATTCATTCGGAGCGGGAATTCTCTTTTTTCCGATAAGCTACGTCTTTGGCGATATTCTCACCGAAGTTTACGGCTATGCCCGCGCCAGAAAAGTTGTATGGGCTGGCTTTGGCGCGCTCCTTTTTGCCTCGCTCATGTCATGGGTCGTGCTGAAACTTCCGCCGGCAGAAAGTTGGAATGATCAGAAAGCTCTTGAGACTGCCTTCGGCTCGACGTCTCGAATTATTGTGGCCTCAATGACCGCCTATTCTGTCGGTGAGTTCTGTAACTCCTTTGTATTGGCTAAACTGAAACTCTACACCAAAGGAAAATTCCTCTGGCTCCGTGCGCTTAGCTCAACAGTCGTCGGCGCCGGGATTGACTCCGCTATTTTTTACCCGGTGGCATTTTACGGCGTCTGGTCAAATGAAAGTGTTGTGGCGGTGATGTTTGGAAACTACGCTCTGAAAGTTTTATGGGAAGTTCTTGCCATGCCTTTTACGTATAAAATTGTCAGATTTTTGAAGGCAAAAGAGCACGAAGATTATTTTGACTGGAAGACAGACTTTACACCGTTTTCGATTAAGACTTAATGATTCATTTGTGCATCAATGAAACTGTCAGAAGAGAGCTCCTAGTTAAGTCGACAACATCTGACGGGACTGTTAAATTGAACAGTGTGAGAGAGCGTTGGTTAATGACTACAAAAAAATACTTGCATAAAAGCTAAATAAGGTTACCTTTTCGTGTCTTTGATTAAGGAGGGATTACGAAAATCAGATATCTCATAACCAAGCACGTCCTAGTGTTGCTTCTTGCTGGTTACCTTCTGCAGTCTGACATTGCGTTCTCAACTCCTCTCGATTCTACTTCCAAATATGTTCCAGGGGTCATTCGAATTCGCCTAAGCAAGCTGGCTGTAGACAGCAGTAGTTTCCAGATCAAAGGATCAATCATAAGAACAGGCAATACTGGTCTCGATTCTGTCGATCAAGTCCTTTACTCTTATGGCATGCGCGAGGTAAGCGCTCAATTATTTAAACCAGTCGATGAGAAGTTGTCCGAAGAGTTTGGACTCAACAGAGTTTTTACTATTGCAGTTGACTCAATTGCCGACATCGAATCGTTAGCAGTCGATTTGGCGGCTTTGGGTGGAATTGAATATGCTGTTCCGGATTGGTACGGGAAATTTGCTTCTACGCCTAACGATCCTATGTTCAATTCTAACTGGGGGCATCGCAACACAGGACAGCTAAATGGTACTCTTGGTTTTGACTGCAATACGGATTTGGCATGGGATAAGGCTCAAGGCCATGGTGATTCATCAATTATTATCGCTATTCTTGACAGTGGTGTTGATACGCTCCATCCTGATTTGCGTCTTGTGCGCGGTTATAACTACGGTGACAATAACCCATATGTAATGGATCTCTTCAGACATGGCACCTGTGCGGCAGGAATAGCGGCTGCAATTGCAAACAATTCTATTGGAGCGGTTGGAGTAGCAGGTGGCTGTAGTATTATGCCGATGAAGGTCTCGTCTGGGGCAAGTGGAAGTCCTATTTCGAGTGCAGTAGTAAATGCAATCATTCATGCTGCCGACAGCGGCGCAAGAGTGATATCGATGAGCATATCTCTTCCAGCAGACTCAATTCTCGAGAGCGCCATCAACTATGCGTATAGCAAAGGAGTCGTGTTGCTGGGAGCAACCGGCAACGTGGGGATAAATGACGGGTCTGTACCAGACGCTGTGTTGTACCCGGCGAAGTATCCAAATGTTTTAGCGATCGGCGCTGCTGCTCCTTGCGGGTATAGAAAACGTGGGTCGCGGTGGGATGAGCCGGTTAGTTGCGATGGGCAAATCTGGAGTAGTCGCTATGGACCGGAAATTGATTTTCTTGCTCCGACAATACTGCCCACGACGGACATTCTGGGAAGCGTTGGATTCAGCGCCGGAGATTACTGGGCGTTATTTGACGGGACATCGTGTGCGTGTCCGTATGCGGCAGGGGTCGTGGCGTTAATGCTTTCCGCAGATCCGACTCTCACGCCATCACAGGTTAAGCAAAGACTTATTAATGGCGCACATGACATTGTTGGAGGATATGACAATGCATCAGTCGGCTTCGACAACTTTACCGGATACGGCCTGATTGATGCTCGCAATTCTGTTCCTACACCAGATACTGTCTATGTCACCTATGGAGGTTCTCCTCAATACTCGACAATCCAAGCCGCAATAGATGCACTGCCTCATGGCTCTTTGATCTTAGTTCAACCCGGCACGTATTCTGGATCGCTGAATTTCAAGGGGAAACGAATTCAAATAATGTCCGTTGGCGGACCATTGGTCACAACTCTTACCGGTGCGGTTACAGATACACTGGTTAAGTTCAAGGGAGGGGAGAATTCGGCTACAGTTCTCGATGGCTTTCGGTTGAAGGGCGGGCGGATCGGAATTCTTTGTCAAAATGCTTCTCCAACAATTCGCAGATGCATCCTTGATGGACAGCAGACAAATGACGCCGCGGCCATAACGCTCGGAGGCACAGGCTATGCCTCCACTGGCAATAGCCCGGCTACGATAATCAACTGTACAGTTGTGAATAGTTCGAATGGTGGAATAGTAAGTTATTCGACCGTCGCACCTACTATCAAAAATTCGCTGGTGCTCAATAACATGACCTACGGCATTGCCCGATCGGCGCTTCCCGAAGTTGCACAGCCTCAATTATCGTACAACGATGTATATGGAAATGTTTCAAGCAATTATCTTCATATCTCAAACGCTGGTACAGGCAGCATCAGCGCTAATCCACTGACCTATCCGGATCTTTCGCTCCGTGTCGGATCACCGTGCATCAATACCGGAAATCCTGACCCGGCATATAATGATCCCAATGGTAGCCGCAATGACATGGGCTGTTTGCCGCACAGTGCGCCTGTTACGGCAAATGTGCCATCACAATATGCCTCCATACAATCTGCCATTGATGCCGTTCCTCATGGATCGACGGTCAATGTCGCTTCCGGAATCTATATTAATTCTCTAATCAATTTTAAAGGGAAGTTTATTACTGTAAAATCTGTCAATGGCCCCAGACAAACAACCATAACGAATTCGACGGCTGTAAATTTGGTGACTTTCAATTCGGGTGAAACCTCGGAGTCTGTATTGGAAGGGTTCCGATTGTTAAAAGGTTCAATAGGTGTATTATGTGAGAACGCAAGCCCCAGCCTTATCCGGCTTATACTTGATAGTCAGTTGGTTACAGCAGAGGGCGCAATCACACTTCGCGGAACTGGAGCCGGGACTGTCGGTCATTCGCCTGCACTCATTCTTAAGAACACGATTAAGAACGCAGCGGGTGTGGGAATTTTGACCTATTCATCTTCGGCACCTGTGATTAAGAACACAATTGTATTTCAGAGTGCCCAGTTCGGAATTCGCAGGGCGAATGACGTCTCCGTTGCTCAGCCGAACTTGTCATATAACGACGTTTATAATAATTCCACTAACTATGATCAAATCACCGGACCAGGGACAGGCAGCATAAGCGCGGATCCGCTCTTTGTGCAATCCAGCTATACTATCCTTGGCAATTCACCCTGCAACAACACCGGTGACCCGGACCCCGCATATAACGAATGGGACGGAAGCCGCAGCGACATAGGCGCCGTGCCATTTGTTGTCATAGAAGTGGTAGACAAACTCGTTCATGGTGAAACGCTCCCGGACGATTTTGCACTTGCACAAAACTATCCGAATCCATTCAATCCCACAACGATCATCGAATTGAGTCTGCCTGTAAATACTACATGGGACTTGACGATTTTCAACATACTCGGACAACAAGTAGATCGATTCGATGGCACAGCGAACGCCGGAATTCTGCGGGTTGAGTGGGACGGCTCTCGCCACAGCTCCGGCGTTTATTTTTATAGCGCACAAGCTGGCGCTTTCAGACAGGCGAGGAAAATGCTTCTCATTAAATAGGGCAGTTAAAATACTATGACGAAGAAACTCGCATTGCTCACAGCTATTCTCTTCAGTTGGACTGTATCCTTCGCCGCAGTGATAACGGTTCCTACTGATCAACCAACCTTTCAAGCTGGCATCGATAATGCGGTGAATGGCGATACTATTATTGTGAGTCCTGGCGTTTACACCGGCAACGGGAATCGTGATATCGATTTTCAAGGTAAAGCTGTCGTATTAATTTCTGCTTCTGGTCCAGAGAATACTGTCATTCAGTGTGAGGGATCGTTATCTGAACCACATCGGGCTTTCTTTTTTCACAGCGGAGAGGACACTACGTCCGTTGTTTCAGGATTTTCTATTCGAGGTGGATTGGCTTTTGATGAGAGTGGTGGAGGGCTTCTTGCTAAAGACTCTTCGTCTCCATTGATCATCAACTGCAAGTTCTCAGATAATAGTGCGCATATTTTCTTTCAAGGCATATTGCCAGGTCTAGGCGGAGCGGTGGGAAGCGAAAGGTCGGATATCCAATATCAAAATTGTGTTTTTGAAAATAACACATCTGGTGCCGGTGGAGCTGTCGACATCTTTTATGGTTCACCCAGATTCTCCAACTGTTTATTCCTTAACAATGTCAGCCTAAGTCATGGGGGATTTGAAGGTAGCGGTCCGGGACACAGCGGAGCGATCGGATGCTGGTTTGGCTCTCCAATTTTGTTAAACTGCATTTTCAGCGGCAATATTGCTAAGCGTTATCAGCCCGAACCAATCCAGAGTCAAAGGGCCAGTGGAGGCGCTATCTCTTTTTTTGGTTCGTCCGGACAAGTCACAAACTGCACATTCTTCGAAAATATTGCTGAAGCATCTCTCACCGAAAATGGTGCCGGAGGAGCAATTTATTGTCATCAGGCCTCCCCAATTATCAATAATTGTATCATTGCATATAGCAAAGAGTCAGAGTCGATCTACTGCAGGGATACGGCCAGTCATCCGATTGTTATGTGCTCTAATATCTTTGGCAACGAAGGCGGCGATTGGGTCGGCTGTATAGCTTCGCAAGCCGGTATAAATGGCAACTTTTCTGCTAATCCGTACTTATGCAATGCCGACAGCGGAAATCTGTATCTCAGAGCAAGTTCTCCGTGCGCTCCCAATAATAATTCTTGCAGCCAGCTCATCGGCGCTCTGCCGGTAGATTCCGCCTGTCTTGATTGTTGTTTTGACCCAACCGGGAATATTGACTGCGATGGAGGTCAGACCGCAGATATCAGCGATTTAACCGTTTTCATTGACCATCTGTTCATCACCTTAACTCCGCTCTGTTGTCCTGATGCGGCTAACACCGATGGCACTGGAACGACAGATATCTCCGATTTGACTGCACTCATCGATTATCTCTTTATTTCGCTCGCCCCGACTGCGCCATGTCAGTGACTGTAGGGAATGGTGTAACCGTGAGATGGGTGGTGTTGTCGGTAAGAAGCAGGACTGAACAGAGAACATGAGGATTGCCGCGTCGCGTCTCAGAAGCCGCTCCTCGCAATGACTCACTGGAAATGTCACCCCAGCGAAAGCTGGGGTATGATCCAGGGACATGATTGAACTCTAATCCGGGGAAGTCGAAAAGTAACTCGTATTTGCCGGCCATTCGTCCAACTATAGCCTTACTGCCCAATAGTTTAAGCGCGTTATCTGGTTATCCTCAGAACTTGTCACTTTTTTTCAAACTGACACTTGACATTCCCATCCCACACGATATATTTGCAGGCTTTACAAGAAGTTGACCCTCCGTAAGTATTGGAAGAGACCAAATGAAGACTTTTTTACCGACCGCTGACCCGCATAATCGCCGCTGGGTTGTAATCGATCTGCAAGGCGCGACCCTTGGACGCGTGGCCGTCAAAGTGGCTGATATGTTGCGTGGCAAAGACAAACCGACTTTTACTCCCCATATTGATATGGGCGACCATGTTGTGGCAATCAATGCCGCAGGACTAAAAGTGACCGGCTCAAAATTGCTCAATAAATTCTCGTATACCTACACCGGATACCCCGGCGGACTGAGAAAGCATAATCTCGGGAACGAATTGAATCGTCGACCGGATGAAGCGTTCACTCTGACAATCCGAGGCATGCTTCCGAAGAATAAACTCGGACGCAAAATGATTAAGAAACTACATGTCTATGCCGGAAGCGAGCATCCTCATGCCGCTCAACAGCCGACATCAATTGAATTGAAGAGGAAGTAAAATTATGGCGCAAGCGCAAAGCAATCCGCCTTCGGCGATCGGGCGTAGAAAAAGCTCCACGGCTCGCGTTATTCTCTTTCCGGGCAAAGGAAATGTCTCAGTCAATGGCAGACAAATATCTGATTATCTCAGCCGCGAAACACTGGTAAACCATGCCTGCGAGCCGCTCCTTGCGACCGAAAGCACGGGTCGATTTGATATCGTCTGTACTGCCAAAGGCGGCGGAGTCTCAGGCCAGGCCGGAGCAATCCGATTGGCCTTAAGCCGGGCATTGATTCTCTATCGCCCCGATGTCCAGCGCACACTCAGCCGCGGCGGTTTTCTTACCCGCGACCCGCGCGAAGTTGAACGAAAAAAATACGGGCGTCCCAAAGCTCGCAAACGCTTCCAGTATTCGAAGCGATAAAAAACAAGAAGTATCCACACTCAGCCGAATATTCTGCTGAGTGTGGAAATAAGCAGTGACGGTCGACTTGGCCGACGGTCCCGATCAACGGGTACTGGTCAAGGATGAAGCCCGAACGAAGTTAAACCGTAGACAGAGGTAGTTTGTGATTACTCCAAAAGTCAAAGAGTTCTTAGAGGCGGGCGTCCATTTTGGACACCAGACCCGTCGCTGGAATCCCAAAATGAAGCCGTTCATTTTTGCAGCGCGCAACGGCATCTATATTATTGACCTGCAAAAAACAATCAACGCTCTTGAACAGGCCAAGCGAAAAGTCACCGAGGTTGTTTCAGCCGGACGTTCGATTCTTTTTGTCGGAACCAAAAAACAGGCACGCGAGGTTATTCTCGAAGAAGCGCCCAAATGCAAAGGTTTCTATGTCACTGAACGCTGGCTCGGGGGGATGTTGACCAATTTCGCCACCATTCGTAATTCTATCAAAAAACTTAAAGACATTGAGCGGATGCGCGAAGACGGCACGCTTGAAAAGTTCACTAAAAAAGAACGGTCCAACTTCGAAAACGAAGCCGGCAAGCTTGTCAAGATTCTCGGCGGCATCAAGGAGATGAATTATCTCCCAGGTCTGCTGATAGTTGTGGACGCCAAAAAAGAAAAAATTGCCGTGGCTGAGGCTTCCAAACTCGGCATACCGATTATTGCAATTCTCGATACAAATGCCGATCCGGATCCGATTGATTTCCCGATTGCGGCCAACGACGATGCCATTAAATCCATCAGATTGCTTCTCGGCGAGTTGGTGGTTGCAGCAATCGAGGCCCAGGCCAGCGTATCGCAGGCAATGATGGAAAAGACCCTCGAAGAGGAGCGGGCAACACCACTGAAAACGTATATTTCTGACTCAGACAGACCAACTGTTTGAGTTCGCATAGACAAGGCAGATAAGAGATAATGGAAATAACAGCGAAATTAGTAAAAGACCTTCGCGATAAAACAGGCGCGGGGATGATGGACTGCAAAAAGGCCCTCAGCGAAAGCAACGGCGACCTTGATAAAGCGGTTGCTGTCCTGCGTGAACGGGGAATCGCCAAAGCCGGTTCAAAAGAAGGACGCGTCACATCTGAAGGCGTCATTGCCTGCTACATCCCCCCGGGAGAGAAACTTGGCGCCATGATCGAGATTAACTGCGAGACAGATTTTGTGGCCCGAACCGACCAGTTCAAGACATTCTGCATGAATATAGCCAAGCATGTGGCCGCCAATCCGTCGCTCGGGAGTGCTGGCAGTGGTGACTTGCTTCTCCCGCAACCTTTTTCCGCTAAACCCTCGATGACAGTGGGCGATGCCATCACAGAAACCATTGCCGGACTGGGCGAAAACACAATTTTGAAAAGATTCGCGCGCTTTGAGACAACATCGGGCGTCGTTTCCTATTACGTCCATCCGGGGGACAAGCTCGGTGTGCTTGTGGAAATCTCGGCAAAGTCATCCCCCAAGGTCGATGAACTGAAAACGTTCGCCCGTGATGTCGCCATGCATGTTGCAGCCGCATCCCCGGCGGCAGTGCGCCGTGAGCAAGTCGACTCCACAGCGATAGATGCTGAAAAATCAATCTTCCGCAAACAGGCCGAAAACGAAAAGAAACCAGCCGCCATCATTGACAAAATTGTCGACGGCAAAGTTGAGAAATACTACGCTGAAGTTGTTCTCATGGAACAGTCATATGTGAAAGATAACGATAAGACTGTCGGAGATCTGGTCAAAGAAATGAGTAGTTTGCAGGGGGAACCGGTCGCTATCTCTCGTTTTGTCCGTTTCCGTCTTGGAGAATAACTTCGGATGTTAACAGACTCTGCCCCACCAGCCTATAAACGAGTTCTGCTAAAACTCTCAGGCGAATCATTGATGGGACCGAGCGATTACGGTATTCACACACAGACCGTCGAATCAATCTGCTCACAAATTAAAGACATGAAGCAACTCGACATCGAACTTGCAATAGTCGTAGGCGGCGGAAATATTTTCAGAGGAATGAATGCTGCAGAGCGAGGTATGGAGCGCGTCACGGCTGATAACATGGGAATGCTGGCGACGGTGATGAACGCCCTTGCGCTCATGGACACCCTCGAGAAAATGGGCATCTACACACGGGTTATGTCGGCGGTGAAAATCGAAGCCTTTGCCGAGACATATATACGCCGCCGCGCTGTGCGCCATATGGAAAAAGGACGCACCGTCGTTTTTGCGGCCGGTACAGGCAATCCATATTTCAGCACCGACACCGCCGCATCGCTCCGCGCGATGGAAATCGGCGCAGATCTTATGATCAAAGCGACCAATGTCGACGGTGTATATTCCGCTGACCCCAAAAAAGTACCCGGCGCAGTGTTTTATCCATCGCTCAGCTTCATGGATGTCCTGACCCAGGACCTGAAAGTGATGGATTCAACCGCCATTTCACTTCTCAAAGATTATCATATTCCTGTGCGGGTAGTCGATATCGGAATCGAAGGCGTGCTTAAACGCGTCGTCACAGGCGAAGATGTTGGAACACTTATCTCCTAATATTAATAAGTCAATAAGACAGAGGGCGACAGGAGTCTCATTATGCTTGATAAGATTTTCACAGAAACAACTGACAAGATGCACAAGACCGTTGATACGGTCACCCGCGAACTCGGGACAGTGCGAACTGGAAAAGCGTCATCGCACCTGCTTGATATGGTGCGCGTCGAAGCCTATGGCACAACCATGCCGATAAATCAGGTCGCTACCGTGAGCGCGCCTGAACCGCGTCTGGTCGTGGTCCAGGCCTTCGATAAGTCGACAGTCGGCGATATTGTCAAAGGGATTCAGAAGGCCGATTTGGGGCTGAACCCGTCGGTCGATGGCGCGCTTATCCGTCTGGCAATCCCGGCCCTGAACGAAGAACGCCGCAAAGATTTGGTCAAGCAGTGCAAACATATCGTCGAAGAAGGGCGAGTGGCTATACGGAATATCCGACGCGATGCCAACGAGCATATCAAAAAGGCATTAAAAGACAAGAAAATATCCGAGGATGAGGAAGTCAACGCGCTTATAGACACCCAAAAGTATACCGATACCTATATTTCACAGCTGGACCAACTGCTCGTCGTCAAAGAAAAAGAAGTCATGGAAGTCTGAACCGGGTTACCAGCGTTGATTTGTGGGTGCTTCTACCAGCGCTGACATTTCCCACATGGTCGCTGCGAGGAGTGCCTTGGCAGGTACGACCCTCCACGGCGGGCGGGCACGGCAATCTCAGTTCTCATTGTTCCTGGAACTCGGCTCCCCGCTTAATAATAACCGGGCTTGGAACCGCGCTCTATCTTGGATAGCTCCCTTCGATAAATTGAAGCAGGTATCTGTTCTCGACCTCCATATCCATCATTCGGGTTTTGACAATATCACCCACCGAAACCAATCCGAAAAGCCGCTCGTCCCGCATAATTGGGACATGCCGAATCCGATTTGTCGTCATTATCGATGCAATATAGCCGATTTCGTCAGACTCAAGCCCTACGATGACCTTCTTTGTCATCAAGTCCTCGACCATCGACGAACGAAAGCTCTGGAGAGAATCAAAAATATGCCGGAAGATATCCTTGTCGCTGATGATTCCCGCCAAGCGAAGATTTTTATCCACAACGGGCAGACAGCTTATGCGATTCTTTATGAGAATCTCCATGGCGTGCGGTATGGTCATTTTGACTGTGGCTGTCACTAATTCCTGTTGTTTCCCTCTGAGAATATCTCGGACTATCATACACTCTCCTTTTTTTGGGTTCTTTGGCGGTTTGTCGTAACGGTATTCATAATTTATTCTATCACCTTCATCCTCATCCATACCGGCCGAGATTGGGTCTTGAGAAAGTCAAACAGGTTGATTATGCTAACGCCGCCACAAGACACGGGGGTGAATTGTCAAAACGCGCACGTTCACGTATAAGTTGATACGCAGAAACAGGTCAGGATGAGAGCAAAAAAAGAAATACGTTTCAGACTTTTCGCTGTTTTTATGGCCGTTCTTCTGTTTTATGCATGGACCGTATTGGGGAGCCCTGACGACCAACCTGTTCTGAGATACTATTGGGTAAAAGCGGAAAAAGCATTTACCGCATCCGACTCAGCTCTTGGTAGTCGGGATTACGCCATATATGTCCGTTCTTTCTATAGGCATATAAGCCGCAAAGGGAAAACGACACACACCGACACCAGTCGGGTTGTATTCTACTATTCGGCTGGCCAGCTTGATTCACAGGTCACCAAAACAGAAGACAGAGTAAAAGAGCGGCCAATTGACATTTCGCTCCCGAATCTTTTCAAAAATGAATACGTTCTGAGCTTTTTTCCCAACGACACAGGCGGCAAGGAACTGGCCATCGCCTTTGACCACCGGTCTGCTTCCGCCTCGGAGCCATCCGGCACAGCGATCATTGATCGGAACAGCGGACTTCTCAGATGGCTCTATACGCACTATCCAAATAAAATCGGCTATAAACGGTACTCTCGCTCATTCCGGCTGACTGAACATGACGGCTATGTTTCCCCCGATTCAGTGTGGGAAGTCGGCACACGGGAAGGCGTTTTCACAAACGAATATTATCGCATAGAAACTAAAATTGATAGTCTTGTTATTGTTCGATAGCCACGCATTGGCTGTCGCCACGATAACCCGGGACTGTTGTAAAACCCTCTACACCGTGGTTGGCGCACGTCCCGCAGTGGCGGACAAAGCCTCGTGCGCCAACAAATCCTCGATGAGTCGTTGCGAGTAGCGACTTCTTAAGTCTTGTACCACACTCCGCCGTGGCGGACGGTGTGATCTCTTATTGTAACCTGACCGTTCTACTCGTGGTTGGTATACATCCCGCAGTGGCGGCCTGCGGTTCAGCGATTCCTTCTTCTATGTCATTCCCGCCCGCCACGGCGGAGAATCCATCTTCGTCTTCGTGCGGGCCGTCCTCCATTGGCGGATTCGAAAATCTCTGTTCCGCACCATGTTTCAGCAATTCGATCATGCTCACACCGGGCAGGAAACACCCAGCTGTGGGCTGGGCTACCGAAGACTGAAGCAGAAGTTCCCTACATTGTCATTCCAGTGAAAACTGGAATCCATCTTCTATTCATTCGGGTATGCCACCGCTCATAGTGGTTTCTAATATGTGGTGCAGTCCGCGGCGGCGGCCTGCACGTTGATTTACCCTGGATTCCAGCTTTCGCTGGAATGACAAAGATAGCTGGAATGACAAAAGGAGGGAGGACTGCACAGACGAAGAGAAGATGTCAGTCCGCCCCGCCACAGCGGGCAGGCGCGGCGGCCTGGCGTCTTAATCATCGGTGCGCGACTGGGACGTCCCGCACGAAGAATTAAGAAGTGCCGTCAGCCTTCTATTTTGTCATTCCAGCGCAAGCTGGAATCCATCTTCGTCCGTGCTGTCAGGCGCCCCCGCCTGACTGTCTCGACGTGTCGGGCTCCGCCGCGGCGGACTGGCGTCTTAATCATCGGTGCGCGACAGAGACGTCCCGCACGAAGAATTAAGAAGTGCAGTCAGCCTTCTATTTTGTCATTCCAGTGAAAACTGGAATCCATCTTCTCCGATATTCGCAGGTCATCCGCCCCCGCCTGACTGTCTCGACGTGTCGGGCTCCGCCACGGCGGACTGGCGTCTTAATCATCGGTGCGCGACAGAGACGTCCCGCACGAAGAATTAAGAAGTGCAGTCAGTCCTAAGTAGGTCAGGATCCTTGTGATCCTGACTTCTTTTCTGTGCTGTCTGGCGCCCCTGCCAGGGGATGGTATCTCCCCCGCCTGACAGTTTAATCATAGTGTCGGGCACGGGATAACTGCCCCGTCGGGGGCGCCCGACACCACTTCATAGTGGGTTCCCGCGTCCGCAGGGAAGACAGAGAACAAAAGAATAGCTGAACCGCGGGAGTTCATCGCTACAAGACGAAAAAAAGATGTCGAGACCTCGGGAAGGTATCGACCTACTAATATCAGAGAAGATGTCAGTCCGCCACGGCGGAGAATCCATCTTCTCCGATATTCGCAGGTCATCCGCTACGGTTTTCCATGGCGAACGATCATGACGTCCTATCTCACTGACACGCCGCTGTCGGAGCCAGCGAAATAAAAAGATGGTCGATGAGCGCTGTCAAATCAGAAATATCAACTGGCGGCACTCCATCGATATTGGCCTCTGATTCGCAACAAAGCGGAGCCAGCGATATAAAGAGATTGTCAATCAATGCCGTCAGGTCCGAAACGTCTGAGACATCGGCTTGATCACAATCGACATTACCCGTTAATCCAACACAGCAGGATGCCAGTTGCCGTTGTTTTTCAGGATCGAGACAGTGCTGGAACCTGTATTCGCGACCGCCAGATCAGGTTTCCCGTCCCCGTCAAAGTCGGCGGATGTAACTGAATTAGGATTACTCCCCACCCCGTAATTCACCGCTGACGCAAAGGTCCCGTTGCCGTTGTTTTTCAGGATCGAGACACTGGCAGAAAGGTAATTCGCGACCGCCAGATCAGGTTTCCCGTCCCCGTCAAAGTCGGCGGATGTAACTGAATTAGGATTACTCCCCACCCCGTAATTCACCGCTGAAGCAAAGGTCCCGTTGCCGTTGTTTTTCAGGATCGAAACATTGTGGGAGCCTGTATTCGCGACCGCCAGATCAGGTTTCCCGTCCTCGTCAAAGTCGGCGGATGTAACTGACCAGGGAGAGCTCCTCACCCCGTAATTCACCGCTGACGCAAAGGTCCCGTTGCCGTTGTTTCTCAGGATCGAGACAGTGTTGGAGTGTGAATTGGCGACCGCCAGATCAGGTTTCCCGTCCCCGTCAAAGTCGGCGGATGTAACTGAAGAAGGTTCTCTCCCCACCCCGTAATTCACCGCTGACGCAAAGGTCCCGTTGCCGTTGTTTTTCAGGATCGAAACATTGTTGGAAGTGTTATTCGCGACCGCCAGATCAGGTTTCCCGTCCCCGTCAAAGTCGGCGGATGTAACTGAGGTAGGATAAACCCCCACCCCGTAATTCACCGCTGACGCAAAGGTCCCGTTGCCGTTGTTTTTCAGGATCGAAACATTGTTGTAATAGTAACTCGCGACCGCCAGATAAGCTTTCCCGTCCCCGTCAAAGTCGGCGGAAGTAACTGAATTAGGATTACTCCCCACCCCGTAATTCACCGCTGACGCAAAGGTCCCGTTGCCGTTGTTTCTCAGGATCGAGACAGTGTTGGAGTGTGAATTGGCGACCGCCAGATCAGGTTTCCCGTCCCCGTCAAAGTCGGCGGATGTAACTGAATAAGGATTAACCCCCACCCCGTAATTCACCGCTGACGCAAAGGTTCCGTTGCCGTTGTTTTTCAGGATCGAGACATTGTGGGAGCCTGTATTCGCGACCGCCAGATCAGGTTTCCCGTCCTCGTCAAAGTCGGCGGATGTAACTGACCTAGGATAGGTCCCCACCCCGTAATTCACCGCTGACGCAAAGGTCCCGTTGCCGTTGTTTCTCAGGATCGAGACACTGTTGGAAGAGTGATTCGCGACCGCCAGATCAGGTTTCCCGTCCCCGTCAAAGTCGACGGATGTAACTGACTGGGGAGAGCTCCCCACCCCGTAATCCAATCGAGCGTCAAAAAGCGGTTCAAAGGCAGTTGAAGAACTCGGGAGCAATCCGTACAGGATAAGTGATGTTAGCATTAGAATACGATTCATGATTTTCCCTACCTGTTTCAAAGATTTAACAGAGCGAGTGTGTCTGTATACTTAGATAGAATAGTGGTTTTCAGGGATATGTCAAGGAGGATTATAGTAACAAGGGGAACTGAGTATAGTGTGGTGTCGGGCGCCCTCCACGAAGATGAAGATGGATTCTCCGCCCCGCCACAGCGGGCAGGCGTGGCGGACGGTGTGATCTTTATCTTGGCGAATATTGGACGTCAGGATCACAAGGATCACTGACCTACGAATATCGGGGAATATAAGATTGCCGTCCGCCGCGGCGGGACTGACCTACAAATATCGTTAGTGTGGTGTCGGGCGCCCCATGCTGGGGATGCTATCCCTCGCCCGACACAAAGAAGACAGTCAGGCGGGGGCGCCTGACTGCACGTCTGGAAATCTGTGCAGGCCAGAGACGGACTGCGCGAAGAAAAAGATGGATTCCAGCGTGCGCTGGAATGACATTGTGACGGGTTCTCCGATATTCGTAGGTCAGTCCCGCCGCGGCGGACTGACGTCTTCTTCTTTCGTTCGGGGCGTCTCGGCTCCGCCAATGGAGGACGGCGTGTACGAAGAATCAAGGCCAAATTCCCCAGCACGTCGTTGCGAGGCGAAATTGAAAGCCCCCCTGCTCCTGCACGCTGATCCGTCAGACGCGCCACAGGACGACAACCCCCTACTTCTTCCTAATCGCCTTGAAATATTCTCGATTCAAATTCGTGATATTAAACACGCTGATATTGACCGGGCAGACGGCTTCGCACTCATACTGATTCGAGCATGCCCCAAACATTTCCGCATCCATCTGCGCCACCATATTCATAACCCGCTCTTCTCGTTCGACCTGCCCCTGCGGCAGATGAGAGAGGTGCGAGACTTTGGCCGATACAAAGAGCATCGCCGAGGCATTTTTGCATGCCGCCACACATGCCCCACAGCCAATGCAGGCCGCAGAATCCATCGCCTTATCGGCGGCACGTTTTGAAATTGGCAGCGTGTTGCCATCAGGAGTACCGCCAGTATTCACCGAGACAAAACCTCCAGCCTGAATAATCCGGTCAAAAGCTGAGCGATCTACCACCAAATCTTTGATGACAGGAAAGGCTTTTGCGCGCCACGGTTCGATATAAATATCCTGACCGTCATGGAAATGACGCATGTGGAGCTGGCAGGTGGTCGTGCTTGCTTCGGGGCCATGGGCGACACCATTGATCATAAGTCCGCATATTCCGCAAATCCCTTCGCGGCAGTCATGGTCAAATGCGATTGGGTCTTGGCCTTTGGCAATGAGGTCCTCGTTGACAACATCGAGCATTTCGAGAAACGACATCTCGGGGGAAATATCTTTTGCCTGAAGGGTTTCCATTCGTCCCGGATTTTGGGCATTTTTCTGCCGCCAGACATGGAGGGTGAGATTCATTACTTATAGCTCCGGGTCGATGGTTTTACAAATTCAAATGTGAGTTCTTCCTTGTGGCGTTGGGGCGCATTATTGTCACCTTTGTATTCCCAACAAGCGGTATGAGAAAATTCGGCGTCGTTACGAAGGGCCTCGCCGTCTTCGGTTTGATATTCAGTCCGGAAATGCCCGCCGCATGATTCTCGGCGTTCGAGGGCGTCGAGGCACATTAATTCGCCGAACTCCAAAAAGTCGGCGACCCGTCCGGCTTTTTCGAGCGACTGATTGAGTTCCTGGTTGTCACCCAGAACATTGACATTTTTCCAGTACTCTTCACGCAACTCCGGAATCCGTCTGAGCGCTTCTTTTAGTCCGGCTGCATCGCGGGCCATGCCGCATTTATCCCAGAGGATTTTACCGAGTTCACGATGGAATGAGTCAACTGTCCGTTTACCGCGAACGGAGAGAAGTTTCTTGACCCGCATTTCGACATCTTGCTCGGCTCGTTTGAATTCTTTCGAATCTGCAGAAATTGATTTCTTCACGCTCTGGGCCAGGTAGTCACCGATAGTGTAGGGGATGACAAAATAGCCGTCGGCCAAGCCCTGCATGAGGGCGCTTGCGCCGAGACGGTTGGCGCCATGGTCTGAAAAATTCGCTTCGCCTAAAACAAATAGCCCGGGAATGTTACTCATGAGATTGTAATCCACCCACAACCCGCCCATGGTGTAGTGCACGGCCGGATAGATCCGCATTGGCTGGCTGTACGGGTCTTCGCCAGTAATCCTGTTGTACATTTCAAAAAGATTGCCATAGCGGTCTTCGATAACCTCTTTGCCGAGCCGTTTTGTGGCATCTGAGAAATCAAGATACACCCCGAGTCCGCTTTCGCCGACACCGCGCCCTTCATCGCACATCTCTTTGGCGCTTCGGGATGAAATATCACGCGGCGCAAGATTGCCAAACGAGGGATATTTCCGTTCAAGATAATAATCGCGCTCGCTGTCAGGAATATCCTGCGGTTTGCGTTTGTCTCCGGCTTTTTTGGGAACCCAGATACGGCCGTCATTGCGAAGCGATTCGGACATGAGAGTCAGTTTCGATTGGTATTCGCCCGAAACGGGTATGCAGGTCGGGTGGATTTGGGTGAAACACGGGTTGGCAAACAGCGCGCCTTTTTTATAGGCCCGATAGGTTGCGGTGACATTACAGCCTTTGGCATTGGTCGAGAGATAAAAGACATTGCCGTATCCGCCGGTACCGAGAATAACGGCATCGGCAGTATGAGATTCGATTTTACCGGAGACCAAATCGCGGACGATAATACCCTTGGCATGGCCATCGACAACTACTAGGTCGAGCATTTCCGAGCGGGTGAACATTTTGACTTTGCCAAGTCCTATCTGTCGCTCCAGCGCCTGATACGCCCCCAATAATAATTGTTGCCCGGTTTGTCCGCGGGCGTAAAATGTTCGGGAGACCTGTGCGCCCCCGAATGAGCGATTTGACAACAGGCCGCCGTACTCTCGGGCGAAGGGGACTCCCTGCGCGACACACTGGTCGATAATATCCACCGAGAGCTCGGCAAGGCGGTAAACGTTTCCCTCTCGGGCGCGGAAGTCGCCGCCTTTGAGAGTGTCATAAAAGAGCCTCTGAATGGAATCGCCATCGTTTTGGTAATTTTTTGCGGCATTGATGCCGCCTTGTGCGGCGATAGAATGGGCGCGGCGCGGGCTGTCCTGATAACAGTAGCATTTGACATTATAGCCAAGTTCCGCAAGAGATGCCGCGGCTGAGGCGCCGGCAAGTCCGGAGCCGACCATGATGATGGTAAATTTACGTTTGTTAGCCGGATTCACCAATTTGAGATTAAATTTGTGATTCTCCCATTTTGACTCAATGGGTCCGCTGGGAATCTTTGCGTCAGGAACTGACATGCTTAGAGACTTCTCACCACAGGCGTGACATAACCGAGCATGACTGCCACCGGCACTGAGGAAAATCCGAGGAATAAAATTGCTGAGAAGGACATCGCGCCAATGTCGAGTTTCCGCTGGAGGCGGGGATTATTGATCCCAAGTGATTGGAACATGCTTGAAATGCCATGACTCAAATGAAAACAGGTCAAAAAAACAGCAATAATATAAAAAGCTGAGAGCGCGTAGTTGCTGAATCCACGCACTACCATGGAATAGACATCGGGACGTCCAAGCGAATCGACAAGTGTTTGAAACTCTGGACTTGTCACGCGAACAGTGAAATGCAATAGATGATAGATGAGAAAGGCAAGGATTGTCAGTCCGCTGAGCCACATGGTGCGCGATGCGAGGGAGGCTTTGACGAAAGTTTTCTTTGTGTAGGCAACAGGCCGTGCTGAACTATTTTCCGCAGCGAGCTTAATCCCTATCCATATATGAATGACAATAGCGAGAATAAGAATTATTCGAACTGCCCATAAAGCGGCGGGAATGGCATGGAGGCTTTCGGCATAGCCGTTTATAGCGCCCTGTCCCAAAAAGACCAGAAGATTGCCGCCCATATGTCCCAGAAGGTAACCAAAGGCAATTATGCCAGTGATAGCCATTAGATATTTTTTGCCAATTGAAGGATTAAAAAGGACCGATGATTGTCCTTGCCGGGGTTTATTTGCAATATTTGTAGCCAAAAATCATCCTCACCTGCCTTCAATGATTCCGAAATGATAAAGCAAGACTACGTATCAGTCAAACGAAAAAAGGAACTTTTCGCTTCCGGACTGCATTAAGGTATCGATATATAAATATACGAATGATAAAGACTTAACGTTATGAAGGGTTAATGTAATGCTCGCATCGGTGCTCGAAATCAGTCTCAAAATCGATTGACTTGGGCGATTTCTTGGACTATAATAAGTCTTGAAGACAATCATGGGTATAATAGCTCGAAATAATAACTCTAAGTGGAGAAGATTGATGAGAAGATCAAAAAGTTTAGCGTTGGTTTTGTCTGGGGCTCTGATGCTGTCGTCATCTGTTATGGCAACAGGGGTGAGCATAAAGGTTTCCGGGGCAGGAGCGGTCAACGATTCGACCATCAAGGCGGGCCAAAAGGTCTCTTTGGATATATATTATGAAAATGACCAGAAATGGATGGGGTTTACCTCCGGCTTCAAAATCAGTTCTCCCACAATTAAGAAAATTGAGCATGCCGCAGATACAGTTAAAGGTCTTCTTGAAAACGGAAGTATCAAGGGACATAATGGGTGGCAGGACAGATCAGTGTGGGATTTTGGTTTCTATGTCACTCAAACCGACTGGGACGGAAATCTCCCGGATATCGTGGGCTTTGCCGGGCTTGCAGCAAGAACTGGATATCAACCTCAGAAGAAATCAAAGATGATTTCAATTGATATAGTCGTTCCCGAGGCTGGCATTATAGTTGTTGATTCTTCGTTCTTTCCGCCCGGCGGATATTGGAAGACGGCACGTTCCTCGGCTGCAGAGGGGAACGTCACTGGTCATCCCAAATGGGGCGGTCCATATACATTCAAAGTTGTCAAGTAGCACAAACGAATCGAATTTGTATCAGAAAAGCCCCCGTGCGAGGGGGCTTTTTTATAGATAAAAACAATGGTGTACTTTACTCTGAAATCATCAATTAATCTTACACTGATTGTAATTGCCGTTCTCTCAATGGCATCATCGACCCAAGGGACACAAACTGACCCTGATTTATCTTCAAATATCCTCAATGAAGATTCAGTCAAAATAATAATTAGAGTAGAGCGGCTGAAAGTAAGCGATATGCGGATTGCTGATACATTAGATGTCACCGTCGAATCGTTTGGTTACCCTATTGCGGGATACTCATTGCTAATTGGTATGACAAGTTCCTTCGTGGAAATCCTCGAGGTTCTGCCCGGCGAAATACAAGACTCCTGCGGTTGGGAATTCTTCAATGCCGCTCCAGTCAAGACTGAAAACAGACCGAACTATCCACGATCGTTGTGGAAGGCAATTGCGTTGGCAAAAATGTCGGCAGATACAAGTAAACCGATCTGCTACGGTGTCGGCCGCAAAGCCTCATTGCTCAGGCTGGTGCTTTCAAATGAGCATATTGCCCAAGTGCCGGACACAACCGCCGCCATCTTTTTCTTCTGGGCTGAATGCAGTGACAATGTTATTTCAGACGTGACTGGCAGTCAACTTTTGGTATCTGAGAGAATAGTGGATTACTACCCCGTTGATGTCGGAGAGCGGGAAAATATCTTTCCGACTCGTCGCGGCACTCCCAACCAATGCATTAATCTCTCAAGAGAAAATCATCCCAAACGGCTCCTTGAGTTCTACAATGGAGGGGTGGAGTTCGTCTTGGGCGGGGACCCACTGATCCCTCAAAGCGATTCTTCGTCGAAATTTCCGAAACCTGACAACGATTAGGCTCTTGACATTCTAAAGAAAGCAGCGATTTTGAAGCTCGGGAACAGAAGAACTGCCCGGTGCGTTTGAGGTGTAAATATGAATTGGACACGGAGGCGATAGCAAATATGCGTAGTATGAAACGTTTCATTGGCTCTGCACTATTGGCATTGATTGTGGCAGGCTGTAGCGAGGATCCGGGAGTCGTCACACCGCCCGGTATTACAGGCAGGCCTGAACAGCGTATCTATGTGCTTAATCAAGGGGATGGCACGATCTACGCTTACGACGCCAATACGCTGGCGCGCTATGATTCAATTAGCGCTGGTGTGCCAAAACCTCACCATATCGAATTTTCGCCTGACCACGAATTCGCTTACGTAGTCAATCGCGATGCAGGCGGCAAAATAGCCAAATTTGGTCTTGATAACGATTCTCTCATATCGGTTGCAACAGGTGGCGTGAACCAGCTTCCCACCGCGATAGCTATTTCGGCGGGTGGCACGATTGGCTATACAACAGATTTCAATGGGAGCGGAGGAGGCGGGCATATTCACAGGTACAATCTTACAACAATGACGCATTTCGACAGTACCATCCAGGCTGGCGACAAAACTCATGACATTAAGCTTTCCGTGGGTGGGACACTTATTGCCGGTAATTTTGGTTCAGACGATATTACATTCGTAAATACTGATAACGGCGACGTTGAGAAGATTCGTATAAATCCTCTCCGCCCACCGGGGGCGACTTATTACGGCCCTTATGGTCTTGCAATAGATGAAACCGACAGTTTGCTCTACATCGCCTGCCGCACCAGTAAACAAGTGAAGATAATGGATTTGAGGACGAGAACGGTTATCGACTCGGTCGCTGTCCCGGGCGCCGGCGCAATCGAAGCCGGGCCATGTCAGATGCGGCTTTCTTCTGACCGAAGCAAACTCTATGTCACAACTCAAAATGACAATTCCGTCGCAATTATCAATACGACAACAAGAACTGTTACAAAGCAGATTGCAACAGGGGTTCCTCAACCATTCGGAATATATCCGAACGATGACGGCAGCCGAATGTATGTTGCCTGTGTGAATACGCCAAACCAGAACGGGCGCGTTTACATAATTAACACCTCGACTGATACGATAATTGATTCGCTTTCGGTGGGCCGGAACAGCTATATGGTGCACTACCATGACCATGGTGGGCATGGCCATCCGTAGCAAGTAAGCGACTGATCATCAATACACTGCCTGAGTGTACGAGTCCTTGCGAGGGGTGACTAATCGGAGAGACGAAGCAATCTCATACTCCTCTTTAAACGATAGTACTGTGAAAAAACGATACTTTTCATCCCTAAAACCTATTAACATGTTACCATGGAAAGCACTCATATACCGCATAATGCCGAAGTCACACAAAGAGACGAGTCTCATGCCGAGATCGGCGCTCGAGTAATCCGCGGAGAGGGAGTTGAAGCTGTCCATTATGCTTCGGTTGCCGTGGTAAATCGGGACGGTGACCTGACTCATTATCTCGGAGATCCAGGCCAAGTTTTTTTCACACGCTCGTCGATTAAACCCTTTCAGTCTTTACCGCTTTATTTGAGCGGCGCGGCGGAACATTATAAGTTCACTGACAAGGAATTGGCGATCATGTGCGCTTCGCACAACGGAAGCGATGAACATCGCGAAGTTGTCTTGTCAATTCTTTCCAAAGCGGGGAATAAAGTGGAAGACTTGCAGTGCGGCTCCCACTGGCCGTTGCAGATGAAACTGTTTAATCAGTATCCGCAGAATGCGGAAGACACTGACTCGGCGCGTCACAACTGTTCGGGCAAACACTCCGGGTTTTTAGCCCTGACGCGTTTCCTGAAGCAACCAATTGCAGACTACTTGAAACCAGATAGCGAAACTCAGCAGAGAATCAAAACGGCGGTGGCCGACTCCTGCAAATTCCCACACGCCCAGATGCTTTCGGGTACTGATGGCTGTAGCGCGCCGAATTATGCAATGCCCCTTAAGAACCTCGCCATAGGATTTAAGAATCTTTCCAACGGACTTTCAGGTGACCCTAAAACAGCCCAGGCTTTGAAAAGAATAAAATCGGCGATGTCTTCTCATCCTCTGATGGTCTCAGGCGAGAAGCGGTTCGACTATGATCTGATGCGGTCATTTCCAGGTAATATTGTTTGCAAAATAGGAGCTGAAGGGGTTGAAGCAATCGGATTCAGCGAACCGGCAACAGGAATTGTTGTGAAAATCCATGATGGCAACGAACGCGCGCTTGGACCGATTTGTGTCGAAGTGTTCAAACAGCTTGGCCTCGTTTCCCGAATGGAGGATTTTCCTTATCTTCGTGCCCATGAATCTCCAGTAATTTCCAACTATAGAAAAATTCGCACGGGGCAAATTATTCCCGATTTCAAATTGCGAAGGGCTTAGCAGTATATATGCGCCAGCAAGTCAACGAACGCCTCTTCGATCTTACTTTTCGCCGCCAGTGTATTAAAGACGTCACCTAAGTACATCCTCATTCTCATGAGTTCGCGCTGCTAACTTACGCATAGGCAATAAAAATGAGGAGGTAAATATGAATGTTCGCCGTCAACCCGCAGAACCGTATCGCATAAAAAGTATCGAGACAATCAAGCTTCTCAACCATGCAGAGAGGCTTAAACGAATCGCCGCAGCACATTACAATGTCTTCAAGCTTGAGGCCGAAGATATCTACATCGATCTCTTGACAGACTCGGGTACATCGGCCATGTCCAACAAACAATGGGCAGCGCTCATGATGGGGGATGAGTCGTATGCCGGAGCACAGTCTTTTCGCAGGTTTGAGAAAACTGTCAGGCAGATATTCCGGAAGGAATTTGTCATTCCGTGCCACCAAGGAAGGGTGGCTGAAAATCTCATGTTCAGCACAATTCTCAAAAAGGGACAGTATGTTCTCAACAACACCCATTTCGACACAACCCGAGGCAATACCATCCACAAGGGTGGTATTCCAATAGATCTGCCTTGCCCCGAAGCAGGGTCTAATGATTCGATACCCTTCAAGGGTAATATGGATACTGCCAAGCTCGAGGAGTTTATCAAAGCCCACGGGTCTGATTCGATTGCCATGGTAATCATGACTATCACGAATAATTCCGCCGGAGGGCAGCCGGTATCAATGAAAAACATTCATGAGGTTTCCGAAATCTGTCGTCGATACGGGCTTCTCTTTTATTTCGACTGCGCCCGATTTGCTGAAAACAGTTTTTTTATAAAGCGCGACGAAGCGAGGTATGCCGATAAATCAATTCCTGAGATTGCCTCTGAGATGTTTGAGTCATGCGACGGCGTAATGATGTCAGCTAAAAAAGACGGACTTGCAAATATGGGCGGTTTTATCGCTCTCAACGACGAAGACCTGTACCATCGGCTGACCGAGCTTGAGATACTTATCGAAGGCTTTCCGACGTACGGCGGTCTGGCTGGAAGGGATTTGGAGATACTTTCTGTGGGTCTTGAAGAAGTGATGGAATATGATTATCTCGATTTTCGAACAGAGCAGGTGGCGTACTTTTGCAAAAAACTTCGCGAAGCAGGAATGCCAATAGTTGAACCACCCGGGGGGCATGCGGTCTTTATCGATGCCGGACGGTTGCTTCCGCACATTCCAGCCGAACAATTTCCCGGGCAGAGTTTGGCATTGGCATTTTATGCCGAAGGTGGTGTGAGGGCGGTCGAGATCGGTTCGCTCATGTTCGGCACGACAGATCCGCAAAGTGGTACGTTTGTTCCGGCGCGACAGGAATTGGTTCGGATGGCTCTCCCAAGGCGCGTGTATACGAATTCACATATTGACTATGTCGCCGAAGTTGCGGAAAAAATTGTCGTCCGGAAACAGGAGCTCGTCGGTTTTGAGATTACTCGTCAGTCTCATTTCTTGAGACATTTTACCTGCGAGTTACGACCATTCGCAAAATCAAAGGTGGCAGTAAAGTGAAAAATGCTTTTCTACTTTGTGTAACTGTTCTGTTTTTGGGGTGCGGCGTTAAAATAGACACCGGCCCGTCTACGACAGCCGAAGTCGCGCAGTCAACGGAGATGCAAGCAAAGCAGTTTCGGGCCGAATGGGGAGAGCGATTGCGTCTCGCTGAGCCGTTAGCAAAAGCCATGATGGTGAAGCAGTTGATTGACTCGGTATCGAATAACTATCTTCGTTATGGACAAAATATCGCAGATGAGTGGCGCGAGGGGAATAGAGGAAGAGGAGCCGAAGTCTCGGATTCCGAGATAAGAGAAATTGTTGAACGCTCAGTCGCAGGACAGCGTCCGCTCTTTCTCGCCTATGAGGATGTGGTTGAGCAGGGAATGCTTGAAATCAAAAGAGCGCTGTTTCTTGACCCTCAATCAACCGAGCAGTTGGAAACATACGCCAATTATCTTTACGATGTCTACACCGCTGTTTTTCTTCCGCAGGGAAGCTACGAGAGTTTTCTCAGTCGGATTGAGCATTTGGGATCGACTGGAGAGATACAAAGTCAGAATCTCGACGAGATGCTTGCAAGGTTTCGATAGGTTTGTGAAATGGGTTTTGACTTTTGCCATTTTTCAGGATTTTGCCAGTAATTACGCAAAAGCATGCAGGTCACAACCAACCATATTGACAAAAGAGGTCTCGACAGAACCCTTTTTTGTGTATAAGGCTATATTTGCCAGCAATTTATCCATCGCCACAGACCTGTTTATGTGGCTTTTATGTTTTTGGCCACATTTTTGCCCCTGTAGAGGCAGATTGAGCGTTCTCTGATTGACATTTGGTCGAGAACGGCATACATTCAAACAGCTTTTAATACAATAAGGAGACTACTATCGCCCTACGGTTAATGTGTTTGTAAAGATTTAAGACTTCGTTTCTTTTTGAGAGGCTTCAATTTTTTCGGCCCAATAACCGGCGCGATAATGCGACTTGGTTCATGGGCCGGGTATGAACCCGGTTACGTATGAACAATTATTTGTATAAAGCTCTTTTTATTTCAGCATTCTGGCTCGTGTGCGAAAACTCGTCCGGGGTGATTCCTGCTATTACTGTAATATCATCAACAGAAACAGGCTTTCACTGTTTTGTGTCGATCAATAATGACCTTTCCGACCTCGAAACGGTCATAACCTCGGACTCATCCCGCGCATGGGTCAAATCTATCCTCATAGGAATCCCACATGGCAGCCAAGTCCGACTTTTGTCTGCCAACGGCGTGACATCTGAACCGCTCGAAGTAAGTGACATTAGAAAAAACGTTGCGCAAACTACGCAGGCATCATTGCCGTTAGCCGAGATTTCCAAGCCCTTTACCGTGCGCGGACGTGAGTTGGTCACAGTCACTATTGCGCCAGTTAACGGCAATGCAGTCTCGACCTCAGTTGAATTGAAACTTTCATTCGAGCCTACCGGGATATCAAAGAGCCTCGGAGTTGCCGAAAGCGATACGCGTTTTGAGAAGGTATTTGCCTCAAGCGTCGCCAACTATGAACAATTTGTAACCTGGCCTTCCTTATCGAGAGCTGTCCGATCCTCATCCTCTGTCTCAAACGGAGCCGCCGAGAGTCCGTTTTTGCAGTCGGACGAATGGTTTAAGATAATTCTCAATCAAAGTCTGCTGGCAAAAGAGACCGACCTATTTAAGATCAGCGGAGCCCAGCTTTCAGCCGCCGGTATATCATTGACAAATCTTTCAACTGCCGATATCCGACTGTTCTATGCTGGTGGGTTGCCGATAGAAATTGATAACAGCAAACCACGCCCGCAGCTTGAAGAAATCCCGCTCATTATCAGCGATGGCGGCGATGGGCAGTTTGGCCATTCCGATTATTTTCTCTTTTGCGGAGAACTTATCGACCGATGGGTATACCGCGCCGGGCTCAGTCCACAGTACATAAATAACATTTACACTAATGACAACATCTACTGGCTGACAGTTACTGGTGTGTTTGATTCGACCGCGAGCCGGATGTCTGCTCTTGATGTCACGCCCACTGGGACAGTTGATACACTCATTACATCCTATACACGAGACGTACGAGCCGAGCAGGACAACATCCTCCCAGAAGAAATAAGCGGTCATTTCGATGACTATTACGAGTGGCATTGGACCGACCAGACATCGCTTCAGTTTTTCGTACCGACTCCCTCTCCGGTGCCAGGGTCATCTGTATCGATCCTACTTGTGGGGAAAACCAATAACTGTTGCGGGACCACTTCATATATGGATTTGACATTGAACGGACTTCCGGCACAAAGTAAACTCTGCAACCGTTTCAATTGCACCTTTACAACCACTGCTCTGCTGGATGGCCTAAACCAAGTCGCTCTCTCGTTGGGCAAGCAGACAAGTATCATCGCGCCGTATTTTAATTATATGCAGATTGCTTACACGAGTTATCTGGTTCCTCAGAACAATAAGCTCGATATAACACTTGGCAATTATAACGGCCGAGCGAGAATCGAGATTACTGATAATTTCGATGAACAACCGATTATTTTGAACATTGCAAATCCAAGAAAGCCGGTTCAATTGAGCGGCTTTGATCGTTCAAGCGGCAAAGTCACTTTTGAAACCCAACTGAGTTTGCTCACAGCAAACAGATTTCTGACTGCGGCGGCATCTCAGGCCGTGGCCCCGGTATCGATTACTAAAACAGTAGTCAATGATATCCGACCACAGCAGCCGCAGGCTGATCTAATAATTGTAACGGCCCGCTCATTGGCCACGCAGTTAAATGAATACGTCGACTATAGACAGGGGCAAGGATATGGAATCCATATTGTAACAGTCGAAGATATCATTGATAATTTCGGCTATGGTCTTTACGATCCGACCGCGATCCGTGACTATCTTAAATATGCCTACGAGAATTTCCCGACCCCGGCTCCCTATGCCGCTCTGTTTGCCGGCGATGCGAACTACGACTTCCTGAACCGATTGGGCACAAATCAGCGCAATTATGTGCCGGTTTATATTCAGGGCGGGGACGCCTCGTACAGCGATGATAACTATGTCTATTTCGGCTCTGAAGGCATATTGGTCGGCGATACGGCAAACTGGACTCCCGATCAGGGATTTGATATGATGGCCGCCCGGTGGCCGGTCAAGACTGGCTCGGAAATAAATGCCATCGTTGATAAAATTAAGGCATACGAATCGACGAACAACTTCGGCACATGGCGCAATGACATAGTTCTTGTAGCCGACGACGAGTACACCCGGACGACCAGTAACGAGACTTTCCATACTACCCAGACAGAAACTTTGGAAAAGACGATTATCCCGCGCCGCTTCAATCGCGAGAAACTTTACTTGTGGGAATATTCGTTCGTGAACCGTGAGAAACCAGCTGTCAATGATGCGATTGTAAAGGCCTTCAATGACGGCGCGCTTGTTATCAACTACGTCGGACACGGCAATCCCGAAATCTGGGCTCACGAGGGAGTATTCAAGCGAAGCTCCGATTTGCCTCGGCTTGCCAACAGCGACAAGCTTGCGCTCGTATTTGCCGCATCTTGCGCTATAGGATTCTTTGATGACCCGAAGCGCCAAGGTATGGGCGAAGATCTTCTCTCGATGACTAACGGCGGAGCAATCGCGGTGGTAGCAGCCTCGCGCCTCGTCTATTCGTTTGATAATTCTGAGTACAACAAAAAAGTATACGAAGTCATGCTCAACTCCGACTCGTTGAGTATTTGCGAAGCGGTCTACACCGCAAAGTTACTGCGTCAGTATCGCAATGGCAGATTTCAAAAAGTTCTGAACGACCAGCAATATGTCTATTTCGGCGATCCCTTTGTGAAACTTGGAATGCCCCAGATGTCAGTGGCGCTCGATGTGTCGCCTGATTCATTGACCGCGCTGGGACGCACAAAAGTCAGCGGGAGAGTTGTCGACGATTTGGGGAATACGATTGTTGAAGACGGCACATTATCGATCTCGGTACTGGATAGCGACAGACAGAAAGTTCATCGTTTGATTTCGGGAGGGGTGGTAACTCAGATTATCCCATACAAGGTAACCGGGCCGACTTTATTTAAGGGGACAGCAACAGTGACAAACGGGGCATTCGACTTTGAGTTTGTCACCCCGGTCGATGTTGGCTACGGAGGAAACGAAGCAAGGCTGCTCTTATATGCAAAACTTGGCTCAGTCGATGCCGCGGGACTTGTTGACAGTATTACAATAAATGACTCAGTGGCCAATGTGGCCGATTCTGCCGGTCCCCAGATAACCTATTCTGTTATTGGCCGTGAGAATTTTGTGAGCGGCGATAAGTTGTCAAAAGGAGAGAAATTGAAAATAAGTCTGGCTGACTCCTCGGGTATTAATCTTTCAGGGGCGCTTGGTCATGGTATCACAATTGAAATAGACGGCGACGCCGCAAATCTTATAACCCTGACCGAACAATTCACGTATGAACCTGATAATTTTACTACCGGAACCGTAGTATATAGTCTTGATTCGCTCTCTTCGGGTCATCACAGTCTTAAGATTAAGGCTTGGGATAATGCGAACAATTCAGCCGCGACACGGTTAGAATTCAGTATTGTGGCGGATGGGACGGTAGCAATCAATGACCTTCTCAATTATCCAAACCCGATGGTTGACCTGACTACCTTTTACTTTGAACTCACGCAGGCCGTGGAACGGTTCAACCTCGACATCTTCACACTTTCAGGGAGAAAAATAAAAAGTTACAGCCAATATGGGCTTGGCGCCGATAACTATCCGAATGGATCATTTGGGTTAACTTGGGATGGCCGGGACACTGATGGAGACAGAGTAGCAACCGGAGTTTATATATATAAGGCAACAGCGGTGCCTGAAGCGGGCGGAGAGCCTCTCGAATCATTTGGGAAAATAGTAGTTATTAATCAATAGTATGGAGAATCATATGAATGTAAAACGATTAGCTTTGGCTCTTACGGCCGTATGCATTGCGCTGTTTCCGTCTGTGGAGACAACAGCTCAGGTATCGCAGTCGGCCGTGCTTTTTCTTCGAATAGCCCCAGGAGCGCGAGCGGCAGGTATGGGCGATGCCTTTGTTGCTGTCGCCGACGATGCAACTGCGACGCACTGGAATCCTGCTGGTCTCGGAGCCTACCCGCTCTCCAGTAATTGGGTTGAGACGAATATCCCGGCGCAATTTAGGCCTCTGCGCGGTATTGCCGCCATCAAAAAAGGGAGAGGCAAGGATTATAAAGACTATGAGCTGTGGGCGATTTCCGCACGCGGTTTGATTCGCTTTAGCGATGACAGCTGGCAGAGCGGCGAGGCTTTCCTAACCCAGTCTGACCAGACTATTGCCAAGAAAGTTTCGTCTTACCTAAACATCTCCGATGAGTCGCAGTTGGATGCCACAATTAGGAAGGTCGCCGCCTCAAATAATCGAGACAGTTACGAATCCCTGGTCTCTCTCCGCGATTCAGTTGCCGCCTATATTCCCGAAGGCTACAAGCGCTCAGCGGAACTCCAGTCCGATCTCGACTCCCTTGTCTCCGCTTATATGTTACTTCGAGTCGACTGGGATCAGGTCGACGAAATAAGACATCTATATGCTGAAGGCATCAAAGACAGCAAGTTCAGCGACGCCGAGGCTGATAGAATCAGCTTCGCGGTCGAACGTTCCAGATCACGGTATATCCCCGAGGAAATTACGATTCCGTACGATGCCCTTTCAGGCGGCGAACTGACTTCGATTTCCACAACCGGCGATGTCATACTCGTTGGTACGAGCGAAGGCCTGATTGAGTACAATGGCCGGAACTGGAAACGATTAACCACACGGAATGGCCTGCCGTCAAACAATGTCCTCACGCTTGCCGCCGTTGGTTCACAGATCATGATAGGAACCGATGCCGGCGCCATTGTCTACAATGGTCTCGCGCTTGATTCCTTGGAAAGTGTCGATATGCTCCCGCAGGGGCCAGTTAGTGCCGTCGGTGGTACCTCGCCGACCAATCTTTTTGCGGTGGTTGGCGGTGACCTCTATCGATATGACGGGAAGACATGGAGCAATACCATGTCCTACACAGCTGTAATTGACGACACTCCTGAGAAAATTGCGGCCAAATTCAGTATTTATGGCTCCGAGGCAGACAAGCAAAAGTATCTTGAGAAATTCAATCGTCAGGTCTCCACCCTGCCCGGTATTGTGCCTTCGTCAGGCATGGTTCCGTCGCCAGACGACAGCGTGACTGCTCTGGTCTCAACGACTCTTGAAGCCGGAAAGATTCTCTCTATCCCGTACCTCGCCGAGATTAAGGGAGAAGTGTATTCGATCCATTCGGATGCAAGAGGCAATATATGGCTTGGAACTGAATACGGACTGCTTCGCATGACTGGCGATGGATGGACGATGCCCGGTTATAGAGACAAAGTGGTGGAGGCAGGAGAGACCCTCGACGATGTCGTCAATTTGCGCCTCAATCAAACTGAAAGTGAAAGAGAGAAGTACACTCAGTCCCTGCAGGTTATCAATGACCTCTCTGATGGGCAGTTGACTGAAGGCACAACGATACAGAGATATGGCAATGCCACTGGCAGCGCAGTAAAAGAAATTCGTGCCGGCAATCAACAGATATTTATCGCCACCGCGGAAGGGCTGATTGTATTCAAGGAAGACCGACTTCAGCGTGCTGACTTTGCGGGTCTGGAGCGAGGTGTAATTACTGGTATGAGCACAGTCAACGATGAGGCTTGGTTTGCAACCAATGACAAGGTCGCTGTCAAAGCTCGCGGTCGAACAGACATTTCGGGTATGCACGTCAAATGGCTACCGGAGCTTGCGGATGATCTCTACTACGAATTTCTTTCTGTTGCTTCTGGGAAAGAAGGAATCGGCACTTTTGGCGGCAACCTGACTTTCATCTCGTACGGAACAATTCAGCGAACCGGAGAGGGCGGGAGTGATGTCGTGGGAAGTTTTGATTCCTATGACATTGCATTCACAGGCTCCTTTGGTACTTCGCTAACTGCCAAACTCAAAGGCGGCGTCTCTGCGAAAGTAATCTATTCGCAACTCTCAACTCAGGGAGCTGGTTCCGAACAAGGCGGAGGTACTGCAACCGGCGTTGCGATTGATCTCGGACTCTTATACCATGCTTCACCGCGTCTGAATCTCGGCATGGCGATAACAAACCTCGGGCCGGATATGGCCTATATCGACGCCGCACAATCCGACCCGCTTCCCCGCAATCTTGCTGTCGGCTTTGCTTATAAGCTCATCAAGAATGAGAGCAGCCAATTACTGCTTGTTGGAGAAGTAAACAAACTTCTTGTCGGTCTAAATGATCGATTCGATCGTGAAATATCCAAGCAGATAATACTAAATGGCGGTGCGGAATTTATGTACGCAAATCTTCTTGCCATACGCGGTGGTTATATCTATGATAACGAAGGAAAGGTTAAGACCTTCACCTTTGGTCTCGGATTGAGCGCGTTTGACGTATTGAGATTTGATTTCTCCTACGTTCCAAGCGGCGAGTCTGTCGCATTGGCAAATACATTGCGCGTATCCCTTTCCGTCACGCCGTAATGGTAGTGACATCTCGAATTTTTGGAAGGATTCGTTTGACAAAAAATGGACTTCTAATGCTCTTGATACTGCTCGCGGCCTCCTTTACGGTGGCCGCGAGCGATCGTTTGCTGGTCGGGGAGAAGCAACGAGATAGTTCACAAACGAATGGCGAAAATATTGTTCGTCATAAATGTCTGACCCCTCAGCTTCAGCAAAGCCCGAATGATGGCCAATCGAGGGTTCATCCATGGTCTCTGCCAGCATCAACTTCGCGCTCTGCCCCTGATACCGTGCATTGCCTCGTACTTCGATATAACTTTCAATTTGAGGCAGTTGACAATCCGAACACAACCGGCCGCGGAAGGATGAATCTTGCCCAAATTATTGACACCGCCGCCTATCTCTCGTTTGACTCGGTCGGGCACCTTATTGATCCACCGCCACACAATACGACATACTATGCTGCCCAAATGCGGGCGCTCAAAAGCTATTGGGAAAAAGTTTCGCGCGGGAATGTTATTATTACGTGGGAGATTTTCCCGCCCGAGCCCGACAGCGTTTATGAACTTCCCCGTCCAATGAGTTTTTATGGCCGGTGCAATTTTGGCGAAGTTGTCGAAGGCTTGGAACAATATTTTGTGGATTGTATCCATGCCGCAGATTCGGCTCATATCAAACGCCCGGGACATCCCAATATAAACTTTTCTCGCTACGATGCCTTTTTCCTGTTCCATGCTGGCTCTGATCGGCAAAATGATATTGGCTTTCCGGAGACGTGTAATGACCTGTTCACCGGGTTCATCCGGTTTGGCGGCGCCGTGCCGGTCGATAATGGAACATTTGGTGTGAGCACTGCGCTTATGATGCCCGAAACGGCCAGCCAGGATAATCGGGCAACTGCGCTCAATGCCGTGTTAGCTCATGAATTTGGTCATCAACTTGGATTGCCCGATCTGTATAGCACGAGTGGCTTTTTGTCACAACTTGGCGATTTTGAGTTAATGGATAATAATGGATTTGGCACCGGAATAGATTTTGGTTTCCCCGTCGGGAATGTGTTTGGTGCAATCCCAATTTATCCTTCGGCCTGGTGCCGCGCGTATCTTGGTTTTGAAGAGGTCGTGGATTTTCGGAAAGGGGATGATATTCGACTTGTGGCAGCCGAAGTTGTTTCTTCGGGTATCAGCATTGCCCGGGTGCCAATTTCGGAGACAGAATATTATCTCATAGAAAACCGTATAGAAGATATTGACGGGGAACCGACAGCGGTTCTTGCCGATTCTATCACAAATGTAATCCAAGAACCGGTCAATTTTAACAGAGAGCCAACGGGAGAATATGATTTCCTTATCCCCGGATCAGGTGTCCTGATATTCTATGTCGATGAGTCGGTTGCCGCGCTCGATTATGACGGTGATGGTCTGGATAATTTCCAAGACAATCAATTGCAAATCTATATTCCCAGCGTCGGCAAGAAATTTATCACACTCGTCGAGGCCGATGGCTTGGTTAATTTCGGAGGATACTACCGCTCAGGGTTCGGGAGTGAAAATGACATGTTTAGGGAAGACAGAAATAACTCATTTACACCAAATACAAACCCGCCCTCGATAACCAATACTGGCGGCAACAGCAGAATATATGTAACCGACATACGGCGCGATTCAACTGCCGGCCCTAAAATTGATCCCATTGACAGCGTTATTCTCTTTGACGTTGAGATTGATAAGTTGGCTGATGGCTTTCCAGTGCGTGTTGGCTGGCCGGCTTTTGGTCTCTCGCCTATCTATGGAGATTTGAATGGTGACGGCGAAAATGAAATCATCGCAGCCTCAAACAATCTTCTTTCAGTCTTCACAACCGCCGGGCGTTCATTCCTCAATGCCGTCGATTCCTGTCTGACCTGTCCGCCCTATTTTGATTCAGTCGAATCCATAGTCTTCGGATGGAATAATAACAACCAGCCTGATTTGAAACCTGTCCCGCTTTTCTACCGAGCGCTAAATACTATTACAACTAATCCTGTGATTGGGAAACTTAGTCCGGGCGATTCGACCACCTTATCAATCGGCTTTCCCGTGGATAGTTCGTCGGGACGGGTTGTGTTGCTCACCGCATCTGATGTCAACGATGACGGCCGTGCCGATTTGACCTCCTCTTTCACGACGATCGGCTGGCCAATAGCACAGTCGTTCGGTGACATCCTTTGGACCTTAACCGACAGCGGCACAATTTACAGAAATGAAGCAGCGGTTGTGAGCTTGCCGAATAGCGAATATTATGGGATTTCAAGAATTGGCGAACGATTGGTGCTGCTCGCCGGAGACAGCGCCGCTACGAGATTTTATGTCATTGGAGCAAGTGTTGACAGCTTTACTGTCGGAGGCAGATATAATTTTGGACCGATCACTGTCGATGTCAATCGTGATGGTCAGCCTGAGATTGTGGCGTTTGGAAATAATGGCGAAGGAATCTATTTAACCGTCGATACCTCAAATTCAAACCCGTCATTCACGACACTTGCTACAAACCGCCTGACCAAGGCCGACTATTCGGTCAATCCAGCAGCCGGTGATGTTGATAACGATGGCTATCCTGATATAATAATTGCAGGAAGAAATAAGATATATGCTTTCAATCAGGAATTGATTCTCAAATCTGACTTTCCCAAAACAATTGACGATCGCTATCCGGACAGCCTTGCGATTTCCTCTCCAACGGTGGCAGACATAGAACGCGGTGGATCGCCTGAGATTATCATTTCTAACGAGTCTGGTAACGTCTACTCGTATGGGTCAGAGCGCACGATCGGTTTCCCACTCGCCAACGGCGATCTCAATGACACTACCGGAAACGGGTCTATGCTCATTATTTCAGACTCCCTGGGAGGCAAGCTTGGATTCCTCGGCGGCGATGGGTGGTTTTATGCATGGAATGTAGATTCTGATTCAACAAGCAACTATTGGCCAATGAACGGCCATGATCCTGCTGGGCGGTTCACCTTTGACCAAACGACTCTGGGATCGCCAGCAGTGTTTACTGTTCGATTTCCTAAAGAGCGTTTTTATAACTACGAGAATCCAGTGCGGGACGGCATGACAATAATACGCTACTTTCTGGGTGAACCGGCAAATGCAGTGTCACTCAAAATATTTGATCTTTCCGGATTCAAGGTCGCTGAGATGAGTGGGAGCACCGTAGGCGGGATGGATCATGAGGTCCCATGGAATTGCGGCGATATTACCCCGGGAATCTACCGCTGTGTAATAGAAGTAGAATTTAGCGGCGACAGTCAGAGCGCTCACACCGATATTGCAATCATACGCTGAGGAGAGTATTTGTGTCGATGTTTCGTCTTATCATATTAGGTTTTTGTTCAGCTGTGGTTATCTGTCTTGTGTCAGGCTCAGCGCAGAGTACAGAGCTGCGGCTAACGCCATTCGAAATGGAACTGCAAAAAATCCGATTCGACAACGCCGCGGATGCCTACTCGACAGGAGACCAATTGGGTGGTGACGATGGGGCAAAGGCTGGTCTCGGAGGTTCAACCCCCCCGGGATATAAATCACCGGGCAAGGCATTTGTGCTCTCGCTCTTGGTCCCTGGCCTTGGCCAATACTATGCCGGCGCCAGAATAAAGCCATTTATTTTCTTTGGCGCCGAAGTTGTGACCTGGGCGCTGTATCTAAATTATCATAATGATGGTAATAAAAAAACCGATTCCTTCGAGGCCTTCAACCATGCGAATTTTAGTCAGAAACGTTATTCCTACTATTTAAAATCGGCCTATAATACCCGGAACGAAGATTCTCTTCACGATGAAGCCGTCAAAGGGTTTTCACATGAACTGCCCGATGATACGCTTTCACAGCAATTCTTTGAGTTAGCGGGAAAATACGATCAATTTGCATGGGGGTGGAATGATGCCAGTATCACGTTTGCAGGGGGTACAAGGGATTTGTATTACTTTGATACAACCGGAAATCGTGCGCCTCAAATTGGCGATGCCAACGGCGTGCCGTTTTCGGCAATGCGCAATCAATATGAAACAATGCGCAACGATGCCAACAACTCCTATGATCGAGCTACACGAATGATTTTTGTCTCGATAGCGAATCATCTTATTAGCGGATTCGAAGCCTATTTCTCAACCCGAGGCCGCAACAAGCACGTCGCGCTCGGAGACGATGAGTTTAGCGCCATTACGATAAAACCAAAATTCAGAACGATATATACCTACAGCGATACTCCTTATGTAACGGTTTCGCTTAAATTTTGACGTAATATATATGAATAAGAATTCTGGCCACGCGCTTTTTGTCTCTCTCCTCGTATTTCTCTGTGTTGATTCGGCGGTATGCATTGAGCTGAAGAATTCAGTCTTTGACAGCGCCTTCCATGCCAACATCTACGCGTTCAATTTAGGCGCCGATGAATTTGACGACGAACCAACTGATAAGCCAGTCCGGAACAACAATGACCGCCAAGTGCCGGAAGGAAAACGCAAATCAAGAACCAAAGCGATCCTTCTCTCGGCTCTTGTGCCCGGTGCAGGTGAATACTATCTGGGAGACAGAAGAAAAGCTCGTTATTTCTTTGTAGCCGAGGGACTGTCAATACTTAGCTTTGTCACATTCAAAGTCTACAGCAACTGGAAAGAGGATGATTATATCAGACTCGCGGCATCCAATGCCAGTGCACGGCTGGAGGGAAAGAGTGATGAATTTGTTGATCTTGTAGGCTTTTATGACAATGTCGATTTGTACAATACGGCTGGAAGGGTAATCGAGCCATCGCGCGAGTACTACCATCCCAACAACTTAGACACATACTGGCGCTGGGAAAACCCCGAGGACAGAGATATGTTTCGAACATTGAAAAATAGCAGCCGCGAAGCCGACCGTCGGTCTGAATTTGCCCTTGGCGCAATGGTAGTGACCCGGTTCATTTCAATTATTGATGCAACCCTTATGTCCCGAAAACAAGGTCGCCTACTCGAAGAAAAAATTTCACTCGGCGGAAACTCATCACTCGATATCGCAGTGTATCCAGCCAGTAAGAACAGCCAAATTAAATTGACATTACACTCTGACTTTTTACGATGACATACTTTCATTCCATCTCTCCGCGCGCATTTGTGGCCGCGGCGTCAATGGTGTCGCTGTGCATGTTCACATGTGGAAAGGCGCCTCGACCTCAGACTGAGCAGACTACTGAGGTAACCTCCATCGTCATGGTCGTCGAGAAGGAGATCTTCGGTATGGTGCTTGGGAAAAATCTTAAAGAACCAACCGGTTTGGCGGTCGATCGTCAGGGGACATTATATGTGACAGACAATGGCAATGATCGGCTTATCACATTTAACAGCGAACTGGTTCCCGTGCGCGAAGTCGGCGGACAAGGCAGTCAGGCTGGCGAGTTGAGAAGACCGGGGTTTGTGACTGTCGATAATAATCTGAATGTATTTGTCGCAGATGAAGGAAACCGGCGGCTCAGCAGGTTTGATGCGCGTTTAAACTTTGTCGATGACTTCAGCCTTTCCAACTCGAGTGATCCGCTTTCCGTTGGAGAACCTTCAGGAATTGCCATTACGGAATACGGGAAAGTCTGGATCGCCGACAGAAGAAACAACCGTATCGCGCTCTTTAATTCCGGGGGCGCATTCGATCGGTTTATCGGAGAGTTTGGCTACTCAGGCGGACAACTAAATGCGCCGGAAAAACTGCTTAGAGACGCCCAAGACAATATGATTGTCAGCGATGCCGGAAATCACCGACTTGTCGTGTATGACGGATACGGTAACTTTGAGAGAGATATCGTCGAACACGGAGATGACATTCTATTCCAGCGACCTGTAGCCGCGACTTTTGATAAATCAGGTCTACTGTGGGTCGTTGATGCACAGAAGGCAACCATCATGGTTTTAAGTAACAAAGGCGTGAAAATTTTTGAAGCAGGGCCGCTATTTACTGGCATTACTTCGCCGGTCAGAAATCCATCAGATATTGTGTTTCTTTCAGCCGACCAGCTTGCCCTGAGCGACCGTGGAAATAACCGAGTCCTGATAATGCGCTTGATACGATCCCCCCAAGGAGAATAAAGCCGGCAGGCAAAACCGTGCGAAATAATCGTTTCATATCATTCCTCGTTATCCTCATTTTCACGCTATTTGCGTCTCAGACATTTTCTACCACCACACTTGTAAAAATTGCGCCAGATATTCCGAAATGGCTTGATATTAGCGCACATCGAATCTTTACTGGTTCTGATTCCCTTTATCTCAATCGACGTCTGCTCGTTCGTGGGGATGAATATTCTTTCATCCCGGGACAAGGACGTTTTGACCTTTCCCGACTTGCAGTACAGAACGGCGACAGTCTGATTGTTGTTTTTGAGCCCCTTCCGTTATGGATAGAGATGTCCGTCGGAAGAAGGCTTCCAGAAGCCGGGGGAGAACAGACAAAGCCAGTTGAAAGTGAAGATATTGTATCATTAGCCCGTCCTCAGTTATCAGGCCGAACAATAAAACTCTCCGGCGCTAAAACGTTTCGATATTCAGCGCAGTCATCTGGAAGCGCGGAATTTGGACAGTCTCTTGATCTCAGTGTCGATGGTGAGCTATCCGATGGGGTTGAACTTTCAGGCTCGATATCAGATAGAGGCTTCGACCCTTCGTATGGCACATTAAACAGCCAGATAAGCGAACTCGATAAACTCAATCTCGTGCTCAAGTCAAAACGACTGCTGGCGCAGGTCGGCGATATCTCAATTTCTGACCGGCAATATCAAAGCGGTTCAAAAAGCATCACTGGCACCTCATTTGCGCTGACCTATCCCGATTGGCACGCCGGTGCAACTGCCGCAAGGCCCAAAGGGACCTTCACCACTCAGAAATTTATTGGTCAGAACGGCTTTCAAGGACCGTATCAGCTCGGAGCCAACTCCGGCGCGAGTCCTGTTGTGCCCGGATCAGAAACTGTTTGGCTCGACGGTCGTCGATTGGAGCGAGGCTCAAATAAGGACTATGTGTTCGATTACCCGCTTGGCCGAATTACCTTCACAGTTACCACAGTCATCGACAGTCGAAGTCGGGTAGAAGTGGATTTTGAACCGCAGGCAACCAACTATCGAAAAGAACTTGTTGCAGGCGAATCAGGAGTTTCGCTGCATGATTCCTCCTACTTTCTCTCGGTTTCTGCGCTGCGTGAAGGAGACGACAAAGAGCGGCCGCTCATAGGAAATTTTTCGGAAACCGAGCAGGATTTACTTGCGGAAAGCGGAGACTTCTCGACTACACGCTCTGGCGTTGCCGCAGACACCAACGGCTCATATATACTTTTCGTCGATAGTTTGCCAGACTCAGTCTATCAGTACGTCGGCAAGACAAACGGTGATATTGCGGTCACCTTCAGTTTTGTGGGGCAGTCACAGGGGTCATATCAATTTCTTGGTGATGATCGTTTCAACTTCGTGGGCCTCGGAAGAGGGGAATATCTGCCAGTCGTTATACTCCCTCGAGCCGAACGACTGACGCAATACCGGAGCCTTGCTGGCTGGAGGACTGAACTCATAGGTACTGTAACGGCCGACATACGATCATCCAGTGAGGATAGGAATCTCTGGTCGACGCACGATGATGAAAACAATGATGGCTTGTACTATGCCCTTGAACTTGACCGGCCGTGGAAGTGGAATGGCCAGAAGAATTCAGTCACGATGCGCCGGCGGTCGCGTGAGTCGGCTTTTCGAACTCGGGAGAGAATAGACAATGTCGATTTTGACAGAAGTTTTTTTCTTCCTGCAAATTACCAGACCCAAACAGCTGAACTGCTCCATGATTTTAGTGCCAGTCTATTTCCGCACTCAGCCATCGAGATCAAACCATATTTTGCAGATATCGATTATGACCGAAGTTTTCGGTCGCGTACTGGAGGACTTGACGGAAAATGGATGCTTTCCGATAGATTAAATGTCGACGCCGGGGGGCTGTGGCTCTTATCGAAGCTCGCTGATTCCGGCTCTGAACGCTTTGGCCGTGTTAACGGTTATTATGCCGGTTCCGCGCTTGGTCTTCATCGCACAATCAAACTAAATTCACGCTACGAGCATGATCGCCGTGTGCAAAATTACCTTCAGTCTGATGAGGGAGCACGTTTTGACAGAGCAGAAATATCGCTTGGAAATACTTCGGGGCAAATGAGCTACGAAAAGTTCATCGAGGACTCGCTTCCATCGGCCGCAACATGGTATAGATCGCTCGAGCGTGACAGGATATCTCTCAAGGGAGAACGAAAGTTCGGGAATCTGGGATATGAATTGGCGACCACGTATCAGTGGGCGAAGCGAAGTCAGTCCGATGAAGAAAATTTTCTCGCCCGGACCGCCCTGAGGTATGACAATAGCGCGCGGCGACTTCGCGTCCATGGCAGCTATCTTGTCTCGGATGAACGACGCAACGCCCGTGGGATTGGATATCTCGAAGTTCAATCCGGCCAGGGGCAATATACTCTTGATGACAGAAAATACATTCCTGATCCAATAGGTAACTTTATTCAGGTCGAAGAAATTCTCTCGGGTGCCGAACGTGTGCGTCGAGGGGAGAGGTCGTTCTATTTTGATAAGGAGGCCGAGCTGTTTGCAGTTCGTATGAACTCCCGAATCGAAGAAGAGCTGTTGCGTGACGGAAAGAGAACATATTGGTGGATAGTCCCTTTTCTATCCGACGGAAAACAGCCTTACCTTTTTTATTCACGTCACTACGACGGCCAACTGCAGCTCCTTCCCTTCGCAGGCTTTTATTTTGCAACGCTTTCAGCCAGCGAAGATATTCAGATCCGTCAATTGTCAGGCACAGCTTATCGCAGGGAAGACAGTAAAGGAAGATTGGCATTAAAACAGCGTTTGGTTCAAACGTATTTTGAAGAAGCCGCAGATGTGTTTAGAGGTGATCAGGATAACTACTATGGCGATGGCGGCGCAATTAACGGATATAAGTTACTGCTTACAATCAGACAAGTTATCGGTGTTGGTGAAGTCAGCGCCGGAGGCTCATATCGAGAGGCCGCGTCAGAAAGCCAGCGCGCCGAGACATTTTCAATACTTTCCGGTGCACGCCTTAATCTGTTTCGTCGAGGAGAACTCAGAGCGAACTTCGAGCTGTATCGGCAAACTCTACCGGACGAAAGTGAAACAGTTTCCTATCGCCTGACAGACAATAAATATGGCCTGTATGGAGCGCTTTGGACGACAGTAATGAATTATGGAATCCGTGGTGGGCTAAAGTTAAGCCTTTCTTTCACTGGCAGACATTCCGATGCTCGCTCTGGCAGGGTCTCTGGTCGAGGCGAGGTCATTGCGGAGTTTTAAGTTATGAAAACAACACTTGTTATACTTTTTGCGACACTCATATCGGCCATATCGAGTAATTCAGTCGAGATTCGCTACTTCGGTGAAGCGCCGGAACAATCGTCAATTCTCGAATCCGAAATTGCCAAAACGCCGTTCTCGTTAACCGATTCAACAAAACAAAAGCAACTTTTAATAAGTCTGCAATTGAAACTCCAGCAGGAAGGTTATCTTGATGCGATTGCAGAGTACGCGAACGATACTGTTACTATCGATGCCGGAGCTCAATATTCGGTTTCACTCATCAGAGTTCATGACAGCACATCCAAAGTTACTAAACTCAAAGTGCCATTCACAAAGAACAATACCGAGGCTCTGCTTTCTGAAGAGGCAGACAGGCTGAGTGCGAAGGGCTTTTACTTCGCTACGGCTACGGTGACATCCGTCGTCAAGAGGGAATCAAGTGTTGAACTTGATGTTTCAATTAACCGAGGCCCGCTTGTGAAAGTCTCATCATCCCGATATGTCGGGCTTGACAAAACCAACGCGATCCTGATTGAGCGGTATCTCGGCATTCCCAAAGGGGACACACTCAGCGAAGAAAGCATAAAAGAGTTGGAAAGACGGGCAGTTGCTATTCCTTTTATTACGTTCAAGCCGCCGATTGTAGTTCGTCCGCGAGCAGGATATACCGAGGCAGACCTCGAATACATTTTTGTCGAGCGACGTCCGGTCTCTATTTTTGGGGGCGGGGGTTATCTGCCAGATGATCCAAGCGGACTCGTCTGGAATCTGGATCTTCGTCTGCGCAATATCTTCGGAGATGGACGCGAGGTTTCTGTTGTGAGCGATCGACGCGCGAGTAGCCGCTCGAATTTTCGCGTCGCATATTCCCAGCCTTTATTCTGGCTTGGTTTAGGTCAAATTGAAAGTTTTATAAGTACTCGCAATTACAAAAACGAGTTTTATGAATTCGCTCTCGAGACTAATTACCGGACCACAATAAAAGAGGATCTGTTCGGTGGAGCAGGCATAAGTGTGAGAAGAGTCGAGCCTGTATCCGGTGTAGATCGATATGTGCGCTTTCAAGGCGACTTCCGGTTTGAAGGTCGGGGTTTGGACGTTATGAGAAATCCGGGTCGAGGATTCGTTTTTGATTGGACTCTATCCTACATTCACCGAAAATACGACAAGAGGCTAATAGATACATTACGGAATGATGGCAGTTCATTTAATGACACACGCGCAACATTTTCCGCAGACCTGTATCAGCCGATTGCAGGAAAGTTCCGTGCGCATATCGGGGCAGATTATATGGGTTTTGAGACCGCGGAAAAGTTGCCCCCGCTTTCAGAAATGATTCCTCTCGGAGGTCCCGGCAGTCTGAGGGGTTATCGGAGCGAACAGTTTTTTGTTCAGAGGAGCGTCTTTGGTACAGTGGAGCCGAGACTGCGCTTTGAAAACGGGACACTTTTTACATTTATTGATGCCGCTTATCTGAACCGGCCCATTCTGGAAACGCGGACAGCGGCAGGCTCTGTCATAACTGAAGAACTCTTTCGCTATTCATACGGCGTGGGGATATCGCTTCTTACAGAAGAAAGATCGCTGATGCTTTCGCTGGGCTGGAATCCCGAACTTCGTTTGAGCCAGCCGCAGGTGTCAATTGAGTTGTCGTCCGATTTATAGTCCTGGGCACAGTCGTAGCCTCTTGGTGTATCTCCTGTGCTATAATTGTTGATGTTCTCAGGTTACTCGTCTATTTTCTAACTCGTGTCAACATTCGTACATATATGTAGACTTATTCGAGTCACAAATTGTCTGATGGCCATGGTCGGAGTGTGGGTTGGGGCATCAATGACCGCCACCGACGCTTCGTTGGACTATCTAAATATATTCTTCACTTCTATAGCCACATTTCTGGTGTGCGCGGCCGGAAACATCGGAAATGATTTAGCTGATATTGAAATCGATCGAATAAATCGTCCTGAGCGAATATTGGTTCGCGGCCTGCTCAGTACAGCTTTTTCAAAACGTCTATTGGCTGTGCTTAATCTTCTTGCGGTAGCAATCAGCCTGACTGTAAATTTTACTGTATCGCTCGTATGTCTCTCGGCGATAGGGCTGCTCTATCTCTATAATCACCGCCTAAAGCGGATTTTATTGCTCGGTAATCTCACCGTTGCGGCGTTGGCCGCCATGACCCTTTTAGCTGGTGGGTATGCTGTCAATGTCAACGCGGCATTGCTCATACCTGGTCCGCTCATTGGGGTCATCTATGCATTTATTCTGCATTTCATCAGAGAGCTTGTCAAAGATGCGCAGGATATCGAGGGGGATAGCCGCGCCGGAGTGATCACATTTCCATCCGTAGCGGGCATTGCATCAACTCTCAGGGTGGTTTTGGTCTGCTTGGCGCTTCTGTTTGTTTTCACTGTTTTATTAGTCAAGTCTGAAGCGTATGGGTCTGTATTCGCTATTCTTGTGATCGGTTGCGTAAATGTTCCGCTTTTGGGATTCTTTATTTACGCCCTTAACCGACCAACTCAGAAAATAATTGGTGTCGGGTCGTTTCTGCTCAAAATCGGGATGGCAGTCGGTCTATTTGCTCTGGTTATAGGTTAAAAACAATTGAAACAAAAAAGCCCTCTGACGGTATAATGACACATTGTTTACGGTTACTGACGGAAGTAACTAAACACTTGACAAACAATTGGCGGATGATACTTTACGCCGCTTGGACATGCCCACTCAGTGTTTTACGTAACGAGATACTAAACATGATTCGATTCTGGAAACTTCTGTTCTTTTTCGTTTGTCTTGCCTGCTCCTCTACAGCGAGCGAGTTGTCACTATCACAATCTTTGGATAAGGCCTCAATTGCTTTCGATGAAACCGCCACGCTTGAGATCACGCTCAGTTGGCAGGGGGATCAATCGGCCTATCGATTCGACAAACCACTTCAACCGCAATTAGACCGTTTGAAAGTCAAACAGTTCTCGTCGTCAGTCAAGACCTCCACCGCAGAGGCAGGCGAAATAACAACCAAGACTTTTCGCTTTAACCTTGAGCCGACAATTTCCGGCGCAGGGAAAATAGAGCCAATAGTCATAAGATATGTCAGTTGGCCTGACAGTATTTCCGGAGAGCTTGTCACCGAAGGAATGATACTGATCGTTTCCGATCCAGTGGCCAGGCCGACTTCAGTCCCGAGAACCCCAACCTTGCTTTCCCGTCCGGTAAAAATCATTCTCGGGATAACGTTGCTTTTGAGCATGACATTTGTCGCGGTGCTGGTCATTCGAAGCCGGAGGCCGAACGAAGTGATCCAGACACCGACTCAGAAACTCCTGGTTCGATTGAGCGCTCTGCGTGAAGAATCCGGCGGTGATATGAAACAGTTTCAAACGGGATTATACAAACTGCTTCTGTGGTACCTCTCGACCAACCACGGTATGAACTCCACACCTCGCCCGACAGAGGACATCGTTCGGTTTATAGACACAAGCGATATGCCCCCTGCTTACAAAGAAAAGATTGGGGCTTGGCTCCTTCAGGCACAAAGACAGAAATTTTCCCCGGTTGCGCCTGCCCCCGGCGATGTGATACGCCTTGAGGCTGAAGTTCGGTCGCTTTTTGAAACAACGGCTCATTAACAGTGAATAGATGGAGGAATGATGGAGTTTGACATCCAGCAGATTCAGGCAACAGTAGAAAAAGAGGCTTCGTTTGTCGAACGGCTCACGAGCGAGTTGAGTTCTGTCATCGTCGGACAGAAATATCTCATTGAACGCCTTATGATGGGGATTCTTGCCAACGGACATATCCTTATTGAGGGAGTTCCGGGTCTTGCCAAAACGCTCGCAGTGAAAACCCTTGCCGATGCCATTCAAGTGAAGTTTCATCGCATCCAATTCACGCCGGATTTGCTTCCTGCTGACCTCATCGGCACGATGATTTATAACCCTCAGAAGGCAGAGTTCACTGTCAAACGGGGGCCGGTTTTTGCAAATATTATCCTTGCCGATGAGATAAACCGCGCTCCCGCCAAAGTTCAGTCCGCGCTATTGGAAGCTATGCAAGAGCGACAGGTTACTATCGGCGACACGACCTATCCCCTCGACGAACCGTTTCTTGTCCTGGCCACTCAGAATCCAATCGAGCAGGAAGGGACGTATCCGCTCCCAGAGGCCCAAATTGACCGGTTCATGTTTATGCTAAAGATTACATACCCGACCCCTGCCGAAGAACGGATAATTATGGACCGCAATACGGCAGTACACCACTTTGAAGTCAAACGGGTCATAAGCCCTGCAGATATTATTCGAGCGCGCGATGTTGTTCGTTCGATCTATGTTGATGAGAAAGTAAAAGAATATATTGTGAACATTATCTTCGCAACGCGCGAGCCACAGAAATACGGTCTCTCTGACCTAAAAGACCTCATATCCTTTGGCGCGTCGCCGAGAGCTACAATTTATTTAAATTTGGCGGCAAAAGCCCATGCCTTCATCAAAGGGCGCGGCTATATAACTCCAGAAGATGTAAAAGCAATCGGCCCGGATGTGCTCAGGCACCGCGTTATCCTCACCTACGAAGCGGAAGCCGAAGAAGTGACATCGGATAAAATAGTTCAACGCATTTTCGACGCTATTGAGGTTCCATAACGGTCGTCTGAGCTATGATACCCCGCGAAATACTGAAAAAAATCCGTCGTATCGAAATTCGCACGAAGAGATTGGTCAATGATCTCTTTTCGGGTGAATATCATTCCACCTTCAAAGGACAAGGGATGGAGTTCGAAGAGGTGCGAGAGTATTATCCCGGCGATGACATTCGGCTTATAGACTGGAACGTGACGGCGCGCACGGGTTTCGCGCATATCAAGAAATTCAGAGAAGAGAGGGAGCTCTCGGTTGTGCTTTTGGTCGATGCCTCGTCTTCTGGCAAATTCGGAACCCGCGACCGCTTCAAAAGCGATACGGCCGCTGAATTGTGCGCCTTGCTTGCTTTTTCCGCTATCAAGAATAACGATAAAGTAGGCTTGATTATTTTTACGGATAGGATTGAAAAATTTGTACCGCCCAAGAAAGGGCGTGGACACGTGCTTCGGATTATTCGTGAAATTCTCTATTTTCAGCCCGAGGGAAAGGGAACTGATGTCAACGGCGCACTTGAATACTTCAACCGCGTCATACGACGAAAATCAGTTGTCTTTCTTATTTCGGACTTCCTGTCTCAGGGTTTTATTAAGCCCTTGCAGATAGCCAACAAGAAGCATGATATCATCGCGATAAGGGTTTCCGATCCGCGCGAGAGCAGTTTTGAGGATGTTGGACTCATCGAGCTTGAGGACGCCGAGACTGGCGAAGTGGTGCTCATTGATACCGGGTCGCGTGAGTTCAGAAAAGAATTCTCGCGCCGGGCTGCGGAAGATAATAAGAACCTGAAAAGGGGTTTTCAGGTTATCAATATGGATTTTGTGGATATCCGCACCAACGAATCATATATCGTCCCGTTGGTAGGTTTTTTTAAAATGAGGGAGAAACGCCATTGAACGCATATAGGAAAAGAAAAATAAGGATGGTTTTGGTCAGTTGTCGGAATCTGCTTATACTCTTTGCCGCATTGACATCTATCAGTTCCTGTAGAGGGAACAACACCGAGGCCGATCTTGAACGCCATAAAACAATAGCCGGAGAACTGAGGGACAACAAACTCTTTTCTTCCGCAATAGAAGAATATCAGCTTGTGCTTATAAAGGGCAATCTGACCAACGAGCAACAGGGGAATATTAACTACCTGATAGGCAAAATATATTTTGACGACCTCAAAGACTATGATCAGGCCTCGGCTTATTATCTGAGGGCAAGGTCATGTTCACCCGAGGGGCCATTTATTGCTGAAGCCTCGAAGAATTTAATAACGGCTCTGGAGAAGAGCGGGCGTCTGCTTGATGCAAAACGCGAACTGACGACTATGGTTTCAGTTGATCAACAGCCAAGGGCAGAAAATGACCCGATAGTCGCGCGCTGGGGGCAGCGCTCAATTTCTCTTTCTGAAATAGACAATCAAATACAAAGTCTTCCTCCGGAAATTCAGAGCCAGCTAATTGCAAGTGAGGAGAAAAAGAACTTCCTGCGGCAGTATGTGGGGGTTGAGCTTCTTTACGATGCCGCATTGCGCGAGCAACTGGATGTCAATCCTGAGTTTGTGCGAGCACGCGATCAACTTGTTAAGAAAATGCTTGTCGATCAGTTTGCCAAAAATAAGATCATGCAAAAAATTCAGATCGATAATGTTGACATTCAGAATTATTACACTGCCCACCGAAGTGACAAATATGACGATGCCGCATTTGAAAGCGTTCGAGATCAGGTTGTGCGAGACTGCCAAACGGAAAAAGCTGAGGCGGCTTATCATGAATATATCAATCAGCTGGCGCAAACAGGGAATGTTGAATTCTTTGAGCAACATCTTAGATAGTATCACCCAGAAACATTCACTTCTGATTCCGGCTTCTTGTTTTGTCAGAGTGGTTGTGCTTCTTGTGATAGCTTTAACCATAATGACTTCACCTGTCGCGGCGCAGGAGGCCGATACGGTTGCATCTCTGCCCGGTATCGAGATTGAGACATCGGTTGATTTAGCCGAGGCCTATATTGGTGATTTGATTACTTATAAAGTTATTATTACATACGACACCCTATATGAACTCATCCCACCCCCTCTCGGCGCGAATCTTGGTGCCTTTGACGTAAAGGATTACCACCCCGATGTTGAGTCCAAGCTCGATGACGGCCGCAACCGAAGCGAGAACACGTTTGTGTTGAGTACATTCACCACCGGCGATTATATTATCCCGCCAGTTCCTATTTTCTTCAAACGGGCCGACGAAAGCGGAAAATATCTCCTAACTGAGCCGGTGCCGATTAAGATAAACTCGCTTTTGTTAAATGCCGATGATTCTGCCGATATTCGTCCTCTAAAAGAGCAGGCCGAATTCAAAAGAAACTGGACCCCGTACTATTGGTGGGGGGGGGCAGCGCTGGCTCTTCTGGCAGCGCTCTTTCTCTGGTGGAAACTTCGAAAGAAAAAGAAGGAAGCTGAGTTTATTGATCTGCGGTCTCCATGGGAAATTGCTTTCGCTGACTTGGCATTGCTCAAGCAAAAACCGTTTCTCGACGACGGCCAGTTCAAGGAATACTATATTGCGCTGACCGAAATTTTGCGCTCTTATTTTGGGAGGATATACAAGGTTGATGTTTTGGAAATGACAACTGAGGAATTCCTCGAAATATTTCAGGAGATCGAATTAGCTGGAACTCTCTATGTCGACTGTTCGTCATTTTTCAGGCATGCCGATCTGGTAAAGTTCGCCCGCTATATTCCTGAACGAGAAAGAGTCGAGTCCGATTTCAAACTTGTCCATGACATTATTGAATCCGTTCGAGAAGATGTCATTAGAAAAGCACAAGTTGCAACTCAGGCAGCGAAAATGTCCACACAGGAACCGGTCGCGGCAGGTGGCAGGCGATGAAAGATATCGAATTCTCAGGATTTGGATTCAATCTGTTCGGCTCCGGAGACCTGCAGATATCTCCGATAGCCATATTTGTAGCCGGAGGAATACTCATCCTCGTAATGCTCATTTACTATTTTAGACAGAAACGATTTAAATCGGCGACAATCAAGTATTCGGATGTCAAAATAGTTTCACGCGCCGCACGATCCAGCCGTCAGAAGTTCAGATTTGTGCTCATTGCATTTCGGCTGCTGGCAATTGCATTTCTTGTTCTTGCCTTCGCTCGCCCAAGGTCCGGTACCGAAATTAGGGATATCACATCTGAGGGAATCGATATTATGATTGTGCTCGATGTCTCCTCATCGATGCAAGCCGAAGATTTCAAACCGAACAATCGATTGTTCGTGGCAAAACAGGAGATAAAGAATTTTATTAACAAACGAGTCAATGACCGTATCGGGCTAGTTGTCTTTGCGCGCAATTCATTTGCGCAGTGCCCACTCACCGTCGATTACGGCGTTCTGCTTGAATTTGTGGATCAAGTAAACTTTGGATTGCTTGAAGACGGCACGGCTATCGGAATGGGTATTGCCAACGGTGTTAATCGCCTGAGAGAATCGGAGTCCAAGTCCCGCATCATTGTTTTGCTGACCGATGGTGACAATAATGCCGGCGAAATCGATCCCATTACTGCGGCAAATCTTGCCGCAGCCTTTGATATAAAAATTTATACGATAGGCGCCGGGAAGAAGGGGAATGCCATGTTTCCCTATCAAGACCCAATTTTCGGCAAACGCTATATTTATCAGCCGACCACAATTGACGAAGAAACTTTAACAAAAATAGCCGAGGTGACGGGCGGGAAATATTTCCGAGCTCAGTCAGGCAAAGAACTTGAGGAAATATACTCTATTATCGACAATCTGGAAAAGACGGAAATCAAAGTATCCCATCATATCCAGTACAGCGAGCTATTTCCTTACTTCACTTATGCCGGTTTGCTACTGCTTGTTTTGGAGGCGCTGCTTGGATATACATATTTCAGGAAACTGCCGTAGGGCTTAGCGAGTTTTAGTAAGACTAATATGCGATTTTATTCACCCGAACATCTCTTGCTTATTCTTGGAGTAATTATTCTTGGAGCGTTTCTCTTTTGGGCGATCAGCCGCAAAAAGAAGCTTCTTGCGCGATTTGGCGATATTCCATTGATCATGAAAAATGCCCCGTATATATCATTTGCGCGCCAGCGTACAAAGGCCCTGTTAATAGTCACCTCTCTCATATTTATCATAATTACACTTTCCCGGCTGCAATTTGGGACTCATTTTGAGACTGTAAAACGTGAAGGATTGGATATTGTTGTTGCCTTGGACGTCTCTAATTCGATGCTTGCGGCTGATATGAAACCAAATAGGTTGGAACTTGCCAAACAAGAAATCCGTAGTATTATAGATCGGCTGCAAGGAGACCGCATCGGTCTTGTGGCATTTGCCGGTGAAGGATTTATTCAATGCCCGCTTACGCTGGATTATGCCGCGGCTGAAATGCTGCTCTCGGTGATGGATAATGAGTCGGTGTCTATGCAAGGGACATCGCTTGGCGCCGCAATTGAGACGGCAGCCAAAGCGTTCAATCAACAGGAGACAAAACACAAGGTTCTTCTGTTACTGACCGATGGAGAAGATTTTGGCGGCGGGGTAGAGGAAATTGCCAAGGAAGCGCGTAAACAGGGAGTGCGGATATATTGTGTGGGTATAGGCTCCCCTGCCGGGGTGCCGATTCCGATGCTTGATCGCAAGGGAGAGCAGGTCGGTTTTAGGAAAGACGAAGGAGGCGAAGTTATAGTCTCAAAGCTCGATGACGTCACGCTTCAAAAGGTGGCGCTGGCGACCGGGGGTAAATACTATCATGCGACAGCTGGCGAAATTGAATTGGATAAGATTTTTGATGAGATATCGGGTCTGGAAAAGAAAGAACTGGAAGGTACTTTGGTGACAAAATATGACGACCGTTACCAGTGGCCGCTCCTAATAGCCATGTTTTTTATTATAAGCGAGTTTTTTCTACCAGAGCGAAAGAAACCGACAACGGAGGCGGCAAATGAATAAGATCAATTTGTATATTCTCGCGCTGGTAGTCATATTAGCTGCTGGGGATCTCTACGCCAAAGATTATATAGATGCTGTCAAAGAAGGAAACAAGGCGTACAAGACCAAAGACTACAAAGCGGCCTTAGAGCAATACCGAGTCGCGGAAACTGAATTTCCCGAAAATCCCAATATAAGCTACAATATTGGCGGAGCGCTCTTCGGCCAGGAGAAGTATAAGGAAGCCGTCGAAGAGTATAATCGCGCTCTCAATGGAAATGACCAAGGCATTACCGCCAACACACACTATAACCTTGGTAACGCACATTTCAAGTTAGAGGATTATCCCAAAGCCATCGAAAGCTATGAAAACGCGCTGAAGGCCAATCCCAACGACCTGGATTGCAAATTCAACCTGGAACTCGCCCGCAAGATGCTCAAAGAGAATACTGAGGCACAACAGCAGAATGACAACCAGCAGCAGCAAAAGCAGGACCAACAAAAGCAGGAAAAGGACCAACAGCCGAAAGACGACCAGCAAAAGCAGGATGAGAATCAGGATCAGAACCAGCAGCAGGATCAGCAAAACAAAGATCAAAAAGACAAATCCAAGCAGGAGGGTCAGAGCAAGCCCAATAAGAAAATGTCTAAAGAGGATGCTGAACGTATACTGAACGCACTTCGCGACGATGAAAAAGATGTTCAGAAGAAAGTCCGCCATGAAAAAGGAACCGGCAACTACAATGGCAAAGACTGGTAAGATGAAACTCGCACCCCGCTTGCTCTGGTTTGGTTTCAGCGCTCTTGTGTTGACTGTGGTATTATGCTCATTGCCATCAACCGGGCATGCGCAAACAAATCTGAACTTATCGGTGTCGATAGACCGTGACACCATAAGCATGGACGAGCAAGCTGTCCTGCTCATCGAAATCTCAGGCGCCAGTCAGAACCTGCCATCACCGCAGATGCCGAATTTACCAGCGTTTGAAGTCTATTCTCAAGGACGTTCCAGCAGTCTTAGCATCACTAATGGCGTAATGAGTTCCTCAGTCGCCTATCGCTATTTGCTCATGCCCCAGAAGTCCGGAGTCTATCCAATCGAAGGAGTGACAGTAGTTCATGAAAATAAAAGTTACACAGGAAATAGAGTCACGCTGACAGTGCTCGACTCGAAAAGCCCGACGACAGAGCGTCTCGAAGATCGCGCTCTCAACCGCGAAGGAGACTCGAAAGATTATTTTCTCGAGGGCCTGGTTGATAAGAAAAAGCCATTTGTGAATGAGCAGATAACCCTCACGTTGAAATTTTATACTGCAATCCAGTTTTATGGAACACCAGAGTTGACAGAACCAGCCACTACTGGTTTCTGGACAGAAATATTGGGCAACAAAGCGCCGTATTACCAGCGCCTGAATAATCGCCAATATAAAGTTATCGAGCGAAAATATGCGCTCTTTCCGACCCAGACCGGTGAACTCACCATTGGCCGCGCGATAATTACGACAACTGTCGCAGGCGGCGGAGGGCGGGGGCGCGACCCATTCGATGTCTTTGGAGATTTTTTTGGCAGGGGACAAGAAGTGACAATGCGCTCGACGCCTATAACAATCGATGCACAGCCTCTTCCTGATGAAGGCAAGCCGGACAATTTTACCGGTTCAATCGGCAATTATAGTATTACGGCAACGTCTAACAAAAAAACAGTCGAAGTAAATCAACCGGTATCCCTGACTGTCAAAATAACGGGTTCAGGGAATATAAAATCTGTGGCTGAACCGATTCTCCATGAAAGCAATGATTTTCGGATATACAAGGCATCAAGTAGTGAATCGATGAGCAAACTCGATGACAAACTCGGTGGTTCGAAAATATTTGAAGAAGTGTTTATTCCCAAACGCCCGGGCGAGCTTGAAATCCCTGCTCTGGAGTTCAATTATTTTAACCCCGGCCAGAAAAAATACGTCACATTGAAGACAAATCCTGTGAAGATTAGCGTGCGCAAGCCTGAAGGGTATGCGGCTTCTCCGGAACTGCCGTATTCGCCTCCTGGTCAGACTTTGGGTTCGCAGTCCGGCGATATACGATATATCAAAAAAGATTTGGGAACGGTGCGGCCTGTCGGGCAGATACTGCTTCTCAACCCTCTCTACGTTGTCGTGAATGCGATACCTGTCCTTGTGCTGGCTGGAATGATTGTTGTGCGGGCGCGACGTGAACGGCAGGCCTCAAATATTGGACTAACTCGGTCAAATAGTGCGTCACGGATTGCTCGCAAGCGTCTTTCGAAGGCAAAGTCACTTGCTCGCACGAACACGGCAAAAGAATTTTATGGGGAGATAAGTCTGGCGGTCACAGCTTTTATTGCCGATAAGCTCAATATTTCTCCGTATGGCCTAACGAGCGATAAAATCGCAGATTTGTTTGGCGAGAGATCAGATGATTCCCAGTTGAGCAGCGACTGCATTCAGTTGCTTCGCGAATGTGATTATTCACGTTTTTCGTCGATCAGCCCTACTATCGAAAGCATTCACCAGTCGCTTTCCCAGGCCGAAGAGGTATTGACCAGACTTCAGGGGGTTAGATTTGGCTAAAGTCACGAATTCACTGCTGCTTTTTGCATTGGTTCTCTTTATTCCTCAGCTTTTGTTGAGTTCGGTAGTTGAAGATTTTGAGCGCGGCAATCGCTTCTACGAAGAGCGCCACTTCGACAGCGCGATCACCCTCTATTCAGGAATTATTGACAGCGGAGTTGAGTCGGCTGCGATCTATTTCAACTTGGGAAATTCGCACTTCAAGAACGGCGATTTGGGGCATGCCGTCCTTTCCTACCTCCGCGCGCAGAGACTTGATCCGACTGATGACGACATTTCCGCTAATCTCGAACTTGCCCAAAGTTTCACTTCGCTTCAAATGGCCGATGTCCCACTCAATCCGGGCAGAACTTTTCTCAATAAGCTTCTTCTTCCGCTTCGACTGGACACTCTGGCATGGATTTCCTCAGCATTGTTTATTCTGTTTATTCTTTTTCTGATAGTGCGATTTGGATTGGGGCAGCGAAGACAATTAGTTCGAACGGCGACGGTATTTACAATCATTTTGCTTATTTTCTCGTCCTTAGCGACAACTTGGAAGTATCGGGAGTCGCACGTGCGTCAGCATGCTGTCATTGTGTCCGAGACGAGTCCTATTCACACCGGACCATCGGAGCAAGCCGATATCGATTTTGAGGGAGCCTCCGGACTGGTTGTCGAAATCATAGGCGAGACCGAAGACTTCTTTCATGTCCGGCTGGAGAATACCCGAAGCGGCTGGATAAAGAAAGACCTTATTGCACCGGTATAGGTTCAGTACCTATTACGCTTTAATTGGTTGACACCTCTTTAACAGCTTTCTATCTTATCAGTTTGCCGGTGAACAAGCGCCGGAGGAGAATTGTGGATAGTGAAGATCCTCAAAAACAAGCAGTTCTGGGGCGCCATCATTGGATTGGCGCTGTTAATCTATTGCGTAAAGGATATCAGGCTCTCCGAGTTGAAAATTCTCCTTAGTAGTCTCAACTATTACTTTCTGATCCCTTCCGTCAGTTGTTCTTTTCTCTACGTGGCAATTAAGGCCGCGCGATGGCGCATGCTTATGGTACACCCGAATGGGTTATCATTCAGCAAAGTTTTTTCCCTCTACGGCGCGGGACTGGTACTTACTACCGCAATGCCTGCACTGACTGGCCAAGTAGCGCGACTTATTTTGTTTTCGAGAAAGCTAAAAATGAGAAAGTCATTTGTTTTCTCGACATTGTTTCTTGAAATCCTTTTTGACTCAGTCAGCCTTATAATCTTTATTGTCATCACTTCGCTTGCATTTGTTTTCCCCAGCGAGTACCGCTCGCTGAGCTATATCATCACTGGCGCCACCGCATCTGCCGTTGTCGCTCTTTATTTGATTCTTCAATACCAGGAGAAATTGGAAAGGCTGTGCCTGAGACTCTTGCGCAATAGGCGTCCGGGGATATATATCGCCATCAAAAAGTTTATTCGGTCGTTTGCCAAAGGCATTCGCCTGCTTCGCTCGAGCCAGCACCTGTTTGGCACACTCACCGTATCCCTCCTCTCCTGGTTTACGCACTTGCTGGTTGTCTATTTTCTATTTAAGTCTTTCGCTTTCGATCTGCCCTTTGCTGCCGCAGCAGTGTTGATGGTAATAAATACCTTAGTTCTGATGATTCCGATAACCCCTGGAAACGCCGGTATGTTTGAATTTGCGGTCACAACATCGCTTGCGGCTTTTTCGATTGGCCGCTCGGATGCGGTCATGTTTGCGCTCTCGCTTCACCTTATCGATTTGCTTCCAATCTTTATTTTCGGCGGCTGGTATCTGCGAACTCAAAAAAACACAACTGGAGTTGCAGAAAGCGGGCATACAAGTGAACATTCTCTCACCAGTAGCCTGGCGGCTCCGGCTGTGACTAGTCCTAAGGAGCGCGCATGATTCGTTCCTTCTACTATGTCCCCGGACAGGGAGTAACAAGCCATGACGGTATCGCCGACTTTGATGCAATGACGGCGGTCGAAGGTTCAATTCTGTGGGTAGACATGAAAAAGCCCACTGACCAGGAGCTTTTCGTCCTTACCCATGACTTCAAATTTCACCCGCTTGCCATTGAAGACGTTATCGCCGAAAGATCCCGCACAAAAATCGACGATTACGAGCGCTATCTTTTCCTTGTCTTTCATGCTGTGGACTATATCGGCCGAGAAGAGGGGCTTAAGGTGAGCGAAATGAATTTTTTTCTCACGAAAAATTCTCTGGTTACTGTCAGACATGGCGATCATAGAACCTTTGACCATTTGTATAGCCGCGCCGAACGGGACGAAAGACTTGTGACACGCGGAGCCGACTACCTCTTTCATGCTATCATTGATGCGGTAGTTGATAATTACAACACGACTCTTGAGATTATCGAATCAGAAGTCGACGGGGTCGAAGATGATGTACTGGGACAGGCCGATGAGGACACCCTCAAATCGATCTTTACCCTGCGACGGGATATAGTTCAGCTCAAACGAATCGTCGCGCCGCAAAGAGAAGTTGTCAACCAGCTCACTAAACAACATTACAGTCTGATCACGCCCAATTTGAACGTCTACTTTTCTGATATTCATGACCACCTTGTACGAATTATCGATATGTCAGACTCGCACCGGGAAATACTGAATACATCGCTTGAAGTCTATTACTCGTCGGTGTCAACGAAGACTAATGATATCATAAAATTTCTGACAGTTCTGACTGCCGTCTTTATTCCTCCGACCCTTGTCTCAGGAATCTGGGGTATGAATTTTGAAAATCTTCCCGGGCATGACTGGGAGCATGGCTTTCTCATTATCATGGGATTCATTCTGGTCCTTATTTTCGGCATGTTGATTGTCTTTCGACGGAAGAAATGGATTTAGATATAATGCCCAAACAATTGACAACAACTGAACCGCGCACATTAAGTGAAAATGTCCAGATAGATGAGTCGTTTGGCTACACGCAGTTGTTTCGTGATTTTCTGGCAGGTTCGCCCAAGGCGAAACAATTCTTTGCATCACACGACCTGCCGAAGGTATGTAAAGCTATTGACCAGACCGAATATCAGCGCGAGCGGATGACCGATATACTTATCAGGCAGAACAGAGCATTTGGCACTTCGCAAAAGGTACTAAAAAATATCGAGCGCCTTCGCAATCCACAGGCCGTCACTCTTTTCTGCGGACAACAGGCAGGACTCATGAGCGGCCCGCTCCTCACTCTCATAAAGGCAATAGGAGTGGTAAAGGCCGCACGGCTATACGAAGCCCAGCTTGGACGCCCGGTTATTCCTATTTTTTGGATAGCTGCCGATGACCATGATTTTGCTGAGATAAATCACATTTGGCTTCTCAACCGCCAATCTGAACCTGTTCGTGTCGGATACGATGCCCCTCCGACGATTGAACTGCCGGCATCAGAAATTCTTCTTGAAAATGCCGAAGAACTTGAAAAAATGAAGCAGGCGATGAGGGACGTTTTGGGTGAAAGTGATTTCACAATTGATCTGTATGATCTCGTGAACACCGCCTATGCCCCAAGCGAGACGCTTGTCACATCTTTTGCGAAATTCATGGCACGCCTCACACAGGAAACAGAACTTGCCTATTTCTCACCCGGCGATGATGATGTCAAAGACGTTGCCAAGCCATTCTTCCTGTCACTTATTGATAAGCGAGACGAAGTCCGCAACACAATCAAAGGGACAAACGAAAAGCTTGTGCAATCCGGATACCATCGCCAAGTGGAAAAAGACGAAGCAAACTGTCATCTGTTTTATCATGAGGGAGGGCGCAAGCCAATAGTTAGGGGTGGTGACGATTTTATTGCCGGTGATCAACGATTTACATTAACCGAGCTGACCGACAAAATAAATGAACATCCAGCTCTGTTCTCAACCGATGTCATGAGCCGCGCCATTTTGCAATCATTTCTCTTTCCGGTTGTGTCTCAGAAAGGGGGGCCTTCCGAGATTGCGTATCTTGCTCAAGTCAACCCTCTCTTCGCGCTCTTTGATCTTCCAACTCCGGTTTACAGACATCGACCATCCGCCACTCTTGTCGAGCGACGAATCGCTTCGATGATGCAGGAATATGACATCAAGTTTGCCGATATGAGCGGGGATAAAGAACAGATTGTCAATCGGGTACTTCATGCGACATTCCCGGATGATATCGGACGCTTGTTCGAACGCTTCAGGGAAGACTTGAAAACCCGTTTTGAGGTCTTCAGCCAAAAATCACTGGCTTTTGATCCCTCGATGGAAGAGTCCGCAAAGCAGACACAGGGAAAAATAGATTTCGCGCTTGGGGCTTTCGAATCCAAACTCTTTGCCGCGCACAAGAAGCGCAGTAAGGAAACGCGAGAGCGGATATATCGCATCGCCAACAGTCTCTATCCCAACCGCAATTTCCAGGAGCGTTCAATTAATATCAGCTACTTTATCGCGAAATACGGACTTGGTGTGGTGTCATTGATCGTGGATAATCTCGACAGCGAGGAGGCAAAACATCAGCTTATTTATATTCCATAACCGAGGATTGTGGCTATGAAAATCGGCATCACCTGTTACCCTGTCGCCGGCGGATCGGGGATTGTCGCAACCGAGCTTGGACAACAACTGGCTGTTCGCGGCCACCAAGTTCATTTTATTTCGTACGCAATCCCATTCCGTTTGGACAAATACCAAGCCAATCTATTCTATCACGGGGTTGAGACCACAGCGTATCCGCTTTTTCAGAACCCTCCGTATACATTGACTCTGGCCTCCAAGATGGCCGATGTCACACGTAACTTTGGTCTCGATATTCTCCATGTTCACTATGCCGTTCCTCATGCGACTTCCGCGTACCTCGCCAGAGAAATTCTCAAAGCCGCAAACGTGACGCTTCCCAAAATTATCACAACTCTCCATGGCACAGATATCACTCTCGTCGGTGCCGATGCCTCGTTTTATGACATCACCCGCTTTTCGATCAATGCCTCGGATGGAGTCACGGCTGTCTCTAAATATCTTGCCGATGAAACGATGCAGGTCTTCAAACTCAATAAAGAGGTTAGAGTAATTCACAACTTTGTTGACAGCGCCCGTTTCAAACCGTTTTCAGCGCAATGCCAGAAAGATGAGTTTGTTAAACCGGGTGAGTTTCTTATCTGTCATGTTTCAAACTTTAGGCCGGTCAAACGGACAATCGATGTCATCGACATTTTTGATAGGATACATTTAGAACTCCCGGCCCGGCTTCTGCTCGTTGGCGAAGGGCCGGAGATGACTTTGGCGCGAAGGCAGATAACAAAAAAGGGATTGTCCGACCGGGTGATATTTTTGGGCAACCAAAGCCGGGTCGAGGCCGTGCTTCCTTGCGCTGATCTCTTTTTGATGCCTTCAGAAGAAGAATCATTCGGACTGGCCGCGCTTGAGGCGCTCGCCTGCGGTGTGCCGGTAATCGGAACGACAGGGACGGGCCTCTCTGAAGTTATATCGCATAACGTCAACGGTTTTCTCTGCCCGGTGGGGGACACAACCGCTATGGCGCGGGCTGGAATTGATCTGCTGAAAGACAAACCGCGCCATCTTGCTTTCAGAAATGCCGCGGCCAAAATCGCTCTTGAACGGTTCAAAGAGGACAAGCTCATTTCAGAGTACGAGAATTACTACGAGGAAATTCTGCATGGCTGACGCTTTAAAAATTGACAAACCGGTCAAACTCGACGCCCTCGCAATCGCAGCCCACCCTGATGACGTCGAAATCACCTGCGGCGGACTTCTCTTGAGACTTTTAGACAAAGGGTACAAGACTGGCATACTCGATTTAACCCGGGGTGAAATGGGCACTCATGGCAACGAGGCTACTCGCGCATCGGAGGCCGCCGCCGCCGCTAAAGTGCTGAATCTGAGCTATCGCGGAAACGCCGCGCTGCCGGACTCAGGACTATTTAATTCACAGGAGAACCGCGGGGTTGTCTCGAAAGTCATTCGTGAGACCCAGCCTGAGCTTGTCATTTTACCCCACTGGATGCAGCGCCATCCCGACCATTTAGCGGCCTCGGAGCTCGGTTACGATTCCTGTTTCCTCGCTGGTCTCAAAAAGGCCGCCGTCAACGGTCAGTTGATTGCAGGTGAGCCGCACCGGCCGAAAAAAATTATCTATGCCTCGTATTATCGCGAAAAGGAGCACTCGTTTCTTGTTGATATTTCGGAGCAGTTTGAGCGGAAATGCCAAGCTGTCGCGGCCTATTCATCGCAGTTCAGTACCCACACGCCGATGCCGACGATTCTTGCGAGCGTCTTTGCCCGAAGTACGCGGGCAGACACTGGCGGCAAACCGATATTTCAAAATGATGTCTCGATTTTCGATATGTTGTACTCGCGAGGGCGGTCACTAGGGCACACGGTCAATGTGACATTCGCCGAGGCGTATACGATTAAAGAGAATATTCTGGTGGACGACCCGTTCGTGATGCCAGTCCGGTCGATTTAGGGGGGCAATATGGAGTCTGAGTAGATAGGCTCTCATGCGCAACATGCTTTAGAAGTTAAGAACGGATTAACAGGAGTAAAACAAATGCCGAATCATCCTAAATTCAAAGGGAAAAAGATCGAAGACCAAGAGCATAATCGAACTGTTGCTAAGATGGGCAAATACTGGAGGGATTTTTTAGAGCCGATATTTTTGGAACATAAGTTATGTACTAGGGGGCGCATACACCCAAGTCCACCAAATACAATCTGCATCTATATATTCCGTTGCCAGTTTCTCCATGACCATAACGACGACATGCGTGGCTTATTTATGCACTCTCAAATAATAAGAGGGAAAGCCGGAGCCCAAATCGTGTTTAGACGGATTCAAAAATTTGAGCCCCTGCCTGAGGAACAATGGAAGAAATTATCACGTGATACTTGGCAACCTCAGGAGGAAAGGTGGAGAGCTTACGATATCTACAGCTTAGAAGATTTGTTAAAGGCTTCTGCTTTGGTCGGAACTGCTATAGATCGTTACGACATTCATTATGGTCTAATCGACGAGAAATTGCGCGACACTGATTGATCTGTAGCCACAACCTTAATAAATCGGAAGGGGTAGGAATCGAACCCACCGGGGACAATGCTATTGCCCCCCACACGGCTTTGAAGGCCGGGACCGCCACCAGACGACATCCTCTTCCATCGACATGATAACGTCCCGCACCTCACATTGCAAGGCCGCTGACCAAGACACTTCAAGACTGTCAGGCCGAGACAACTGACAGGGCATTCCCCTCCTCCATATATTATGATTGACAGTCACACCGAAAAAAAGCAGACTACTTGTATGTCCGATCTAAAACTCAATAGTCCGCTCCAGTATGTCAAAGGTGTCGGCCCAAAAAAAGCTGCGGCCTTAGGCAAATTGGGCATACAAACTGTGTCAGACCTGTTGTACTATTTCCCGCGAACGTACCTCGATCGAACAAATGTCATTCCAATTGCAAAAGTTCAGGTAAACGAGACCGCTACCGTGATCGGGGTTGTTCGCGCTCATGGAATGCTTTTCGGCAAACGTAAACGATACGAAGTCATGCTCGAAGACAACAGCGGCGCGCTTATGTTGCTCTGGTTTGCAGGCATTCGCTTTTTCGAACGGCTATTTCTGAAAGGGCAGGTCTATGCCGCGACCGGTCAGGTCGGATACTTCCAAGGCTTGCAGATAATCCATCCCGAACTCGAACGGTTGGACGACGAAACTGATAAACTTGTTCACTCCGGGCGAATCATCCCGGTCTATCCCCAGACGGCTGAGTTGAGCAAGCTCGGACTAAATAGCCGCGGGATTCGGACGCTCACAACAAGTATCTTCGAAAATCTCAAAGAAACTATTCCCGATGCTCTGCCCGAATCAGAACGAAATCGCTATCAATTGCTCAAGCTTGATGATGCCGTCAGACATATCCACTATCCTGAAAGCCGGGAGCAAATCGAAGAATGCCGCAGGCGTCTGGCCTTCGATGAGCTATTGTCATTACAGTTCTATGTCCATCGAAACAAAGGGAAGAAGGCGACTCTTGTCAAAAACCATCAGTATGCCCCGCCTGCTGACAAGCTCTCGGCCCTCAAGAAATCCCTTCCGTATGAATTAACGGATGCCCAAAAGAAAGTCATCAAAGAAATTATAGCTGATTTGCGTTTAAAAAAACCAATGACGCGGCTGTTGCATGGCGATGTCGGTTGCGGCAAAACTGCCGTTGCGGTTATCGCCGCGCTGTACGCTGCAGAGAATAAACTTCAGACGGCGTTCATGGCGCCGACTGAGATATTGGCCGAACAGCATTTCAGGAATTGGCATGATCCGCTTGCAGGAATCGGCGTTTCATTGGGATTGCTGACATCGAGTTTTAAGGCCTCGGAAAAGAAGAAAATAGCCGCCCGGTGCGAAAGCGGCGAACTGCAGATTCTTTTCGGTACCCATGCCCTAATTTCTGATTATGTAGCCTTCCAAAAGCTCGGTTTGGTTATAATCGACGAACAGCACCGTTTTGGCGTTGAACAACGCGGCCAATTGTTCGCTAAGGGGGACAATCCCGATCTGCTCATTATGACTGCCACCCCGATTCCGCGTACACTCGCTTTAACAATGTACGGCGATCTGGACATCTCGACAATTAACGCCCTTCCGCCCGGCCGCAAACCGATCCGAACCGTTTGGAGGAATGAAAATACCCGTCCAAAAGTGATGCAATTTGTCGCCGACCAGATTTCAAAGGGGGGCCAGGCATACATTATATATCCCTTGATTGAAAAGGGGGAGGAGGGAAATGAATCGCGTAATGCCGAGGATGCCTTTACTGAGCTTTCCGCTGGCGCACTAAAATCATACCGGCTAGGGCTTGTTCATGGACGTATCAAATCAAAAAAAAGGGACGAGACTCTTGCGCTTTTTCGAGAGCGGAAACTTGATGCTCTTATTGCCACTACAGTCATCGAAGTCGGCGTGGATAATCCGAACGCGAATATGATTGTGATTGAACATGCCGAGCGCTTCGGGCTTGCCCAGCTTCATCAACTTCGCGGACGTGTTGGCCGCGGTGAAACAGGCGGAACCGTAGTTGCCCTTGCGTATCAGCCGATGAGCGAAATATCGCGTCAACGGTTGGAATATTTCGCGGCGCACTCTGACGGTTTTGAAATCGCCGAAGCGGATTTGAACATGCGCGGACCCGGGGAAGTTTTTGGTTTGAAACAGTCAGGATTGCCGGAATTGCGGCTTGCCAATTACGCCCGCGACCGGGATTTACTTGAGGCTTCGCAGGAACTATCGCAACGGCTTTTTGTCGAAAAAGAGACGCTTGAAAAAGACTACAAAAATCTGTTTAATTATCTGATGGAGTCGGCCGTAAAACGGGATGTTAATTTGGGCGGAGGGTAGGAGAAGAGGGGAAGATTTAAGAGACCTTAGACTTCCGTCCGCCGCGCCTGCCCGCCGTGGTGGGGCCGACGGTGTGATCTTTTCAGTTAAAATATAAGGAGGAATATGGCCGACGAAACAAACACTCTGGATATGCAGTTTTATGGATTGATACTATCTCTGCAGGCCGCAGCAATGCAACAGATGGGCAAGACCGCTTCGGCTGTCAGCGGTAAGATTGATCGAAATCTTGAGATGGCACGACAGACGATTGACATGCTTGAAATGATTGAACACATTAGTCGAGGAAACCTAAACGACGATCAGCGAAAGCTTTTGACTCATATTCTCTATGAACTCCGCTTGAACTTTGTGGATGAATCAAAAAAGAATACCCCTGCGCCCAATGGGTCTAAAACCGTGACATCGGGTGAAAGACTCAATGAAGAGAAGAAATCTGAGTAATTTGTCTGGGTTTTATAGTGGTCTAAGCCGATACTACAAGAGTATGATTAGTAGCGAAATGTGTAGCGTACTTGCTCTTAGGTCTAGGGATAGTTTACCCGAAGTATGTTGGCTGAGAAACCCCTATTACAAGCATGCTGAGAGGTCGATTTGGCTTGATTTCTAGGCATATTTTAGCTATATTAAAAGGATGACAATGACAGAGCAACTCTCGGTGAGCAATGACCTTACTCTACAGACCGTCCAAGCGGCATTTGGGCATTCTCTTGAATGGAACAAAGAGCTGGCCCCGCTGACCAGCTATAAAACTGGCGGGCGCGCGAAATATTTTATCACCGCCGTATCCGCCGTTGAAATAGCCAAGGCGATCTCTGCCGCAAAAAAGCTGAAGCTTAATTTTTTCCTAATCGGCGGCGGATCGAATCTGCTGATCTCAGATGAAGGGTTCGATGGACTTATAATCAAAGTTGACGTCCGTGGATTGACTCGCATAGAACCTAATGGGATTGAATGCGGAGCCGGAGAAGATCTTATGGCATTGGTTGATTTCGCCACAAACCAGAACTTGACCGGAGCCGAGTTTGCGGCCGGAATTTGGGGCTCTGTTGGTGGAGCCGTTTATGGCAACGCCGGAGCCTTCGGCGGAGAAATTGGCCAGATAACGACCGAGGTTACTTTGGTCGATATTGAAGGACGCCTCAAAGTTGTTGCTCCGGATTATTGCCGGTTCAGCTATCGGGATTCCTTCCTCAAAGTCAGCCACGAAGTTGTTGTCAGTGTGAAGCTGGCTCTGCAGCCGGGGAATAGTAGTGAGATACAACAAAAGGTAGACGATATCCTTAAGCTTCGCGAAACGAAACACCCCAATGCCGGAAAATCGGCAGGCTGTTTTTTTAAAAATATTCCCGATCCGCGTGAGCAATACGGCAAGCTTCCTGCTGGTAGGTTACTTGAAGAAGTCGGCGCCAAGGGTCTTTCGGTTGGTGGAGCGAAGGTTTTTGAGAAACATGCCAATATTATCGTCAACACTGGCACGGCGACCTCGCGAGATATTCGGTCCTTGGCCGATATAATGAAGAAGCGTGTATTCGAGAAATTCGGTATAATGCTAAACGAAGAAGTCCAAACCATTGGCAAATTCTAATCAGAGGAGATCTATCGAACATTTTCTAACGAATTGAAGACGTATCTAACCAAAAGTTGGGCAGTGCACCTACAGTTTGTAAGAAAGTTCATAGCCTTCTCCTCATGCGCGGCCATGCTCCTTCTTGGAGCCAAGGCGGCGTATGCTGATGGACGGTTCAGCGCCACCTTTGACGACCCGCCTCCGGTCGTTTCTCGCTATAAACCCCAAAGCGAGCTTTTCTCCGTGGCCCTTGGGGCCAAGCCTTATTCAATCCTCTCTGAGCCGCTTCAATTTAAGCCGCTTCTCAAATCCAGCAGTCATTCCGCCAAAAGTCTCACTTTTGTAACCCCGTATGCGGCTAAGGGTGAGCTGATACCAGTATCTGTCGATGCTGAGCTGTTTAACGCTTACCGGACTTCTATACTACTGCGGCAGAGATTTAGTAGTTCCGTCTCAAAGTCAATCGCCGAAGCTCAAAGTGGAAGAAAACGAAGCGGGCTATCGGTTGGTATAGATTTACCCAAGCGGTTTGATAAGATTTTTGGCGAAGGCGGCGGAAATCTCCGTGTCTCCGGCTATCGGAGAATCACGCTTTCAGGCAGGTCTCAGTGGACCGATGGCGCGGCGGCAGGATTAGTCCAGCCGAGTAGATTTCCATCGCTTAATATGGAGCAAATATCCCGATTCGAGATCGCCGGTACGATTGGAACCAAGATATCAGTCAAAGTTTCCCAGGATAACCAAACCGATATTCCGCTTGCAAATCGAATTCAGCTCAGATATAAGGGGGACGAGGACGACATACTGAAGACCATTGAAGCGGGCAACACAACCCTCGACTTAAAGCGAACCCAGTTTGTCGGCTATTCATCGACGATTCAAGGACTCTTTGGACTCAAAACCGAGGCTCAGCTTGGCAACCTGACGCTTACCGCCATTGCCTCACAGGAAAAAGGCTCTTCGGAGCGGGCCACCATTAATGCTGGTGGTCTCGAAGATGCAACATGGATTCGAGATTTGTCCTATGCCGAAGGGCGTCTGTATGACCTTGGATACGCCGATAGCTCCAATATCGACGGTATAGGATTCAAAAAAGGCGATTTTGTTCTCAGTGTCCAAGTATTTGAAGTTCTCCCGAAGGACATAAGCGCTCAAAATGGAACCAACCCTATACCAGCCACACTTTACATAAACACCTTTGACAGGACTCTATTTCCCGAGGAGTCCTCGGCGAAAGATTCTCTCGAGGTCAAAGAGTTGACTCGTGACAACTTTACTCTGGAACAGGATACGATAAAAAACCTGCATTACCTGCAGTTTACGTCTTCTCGCCGCGAAGCGATGGGTGTATTCATGATTATTAAACGCGCCGATGGAACAATTCAAACCGTCGGAGATATTACAGGATCAAACTATATCCTTAAATATATTCGTACACGGCCGGGACAGTACTTTCGATCTACAAGTAAGACTTGGCCGTTAATGTGGCGAAACGTATATAGCGTTCCAAAAGCAGGCGGCGCCGAAGACCTGAGTTTAAAGATTTTCAAAGGCAAGGCGGGTCAGGAAGGAACAGTTGCGGCGCTTGAATATCAGCTCAGTACGACCGGGACACCTGAAGGGAACTTTATTGAGATACTGGGACTTGACCAGTACAATGGATCTGCTCAGCAGCCCGACGGCTTAATAGATACTCGCCGCGAGATATACCGAAGTGATTGGGGTCTGCTTATTTTCCCAAGCCGAACGCCCTTCAATTCTGATACTACGTTTGTAGACGAAAATGGCACGGCCACAAATATTTTGAGTAAGACGGCGCGAAACTCGATCATTTACTCAGATGTTCCGGGCTCTCAGGCTTCGGCCAATGCTTCACAGTATTACATTCAGTATTCATCCAAGACACGAAGCTCGATAATTCGGTTAAACCGCACGAACATTATTGAAGGTTCGGAACGTGTAATGCTCAACGGGCAATTGCTTACCAAGGGTGAGGATTATAACATTCAGTACGATTTCGGCCAACTAACGCTCATCAGTGATGTGGCCAACGATCCCAATGCCGATCTGAAGGTTGAGTTTGAATATGCCCCCTTCCTGACTCTCGCTAAGAAGACGTTGTTCGGGGCCCGCGCCGAATATGAATGGAGCCGCGATCTCTCCTTCGGGACAACTGTTCTCTACAAATCAGATAAGGCCCAAGACCGTAAGCCCCGTGTCGGGCAGGAGACGTCAAAGGGACTTGTGCTGGATTTTGATATGGGTTTTCGCATCTATCCCGGCTTTCTGACAAAAGCCATTAATGCCCTCCCTGCTTTGACCACCGAAGCCCCGTCTACTATGCAGTTCAGCGCTGAAGTAGCGCAATCCCGCCCCAACCCAAATGTTGGAGGCGAGGCATATATTGATGATTTCGAGTCAGCTCTAGAGCAGGTTTCAATTGGTATGTCATATCAGAGTTGGACACTTGCTGCCTTGCCGCAGCAACTTGTTGGCCTGGGATATAATAGAAGCAAAATGTTGTGGCATAACACGCACGCCATTGCCTTCAGCGATGTTTATGAAGGAGAAAGACCACAAGGCGAAGGGACATTGACGCCATTCAGGATGATTTTTAGACCAGCTAAAGTCAACGCAGATACGTCTGGAGCAGATACTTCCGATACCAAGGCATGGGCAGGCATTCTCCGACATATTGGAAACAGAATCGATAAGTCACGAGTGCAACTCTTCGAAATGCGGGTTAAAGGACGAACCGGAAAGATTCATCTGGATTTCGGGCAAATCACCGAAGATGTCAATGGCAATAATGCTCCTGACACTGAAGATAAGGATCGGAATAAAGCAATTACCGAAGAGGAAGATATTGGGATTGACGGACTTTCGGATGGACAGGAGCCCGGTTATAATCTGGTGACAAATCCGGACCCAAATGGTGATAATTGGTTTAACGGTAAGGAAGGTGTCTGCCCGCTTCCTCCAGGGCAGTGCACGAATGTTCGCTTTAATGTGGAAGATCCTCGATTTTATGAATGGCTCAATGGCACTGAGGGAAATAGAGTGGCCGATGGTATCCAAACTACCCCTGATAAAGAAACATTTGCAGACCAGTTCCAGACCCTCAACGATTATTATTCCTTCACGATAGACCTTGCAAGCGACTCCTTTTTGGTGCCCGGTTCCGAGAAGATCTTGCCGGACGGAACCAACTGGCGCACCTATCGTCTGCCAATAAGGGACAGCCGCGCCTTAACCGATTCGATCGGCAAACCCGATTGGGATTTCATTCGATATGTGAGAGTCTGGTTTAACACCGAAGAATTCAGAGTAGAAAATGATACAGTTGAAGTTGCCAACTGGTATTTTGTCCAATCAAACTGGCAGGATTCTGTTCACGTCGACTCAGCAAACTTGAATCTCCCTGAGCAGCAGCAATCGAAATTTGTTGTAGCATCGGTCAGCGACGAAGAAAATGTAAACTTCACACCTCCGCCCGGAGTCGAGGCCTATTTTGACAGGACCAATAACGTAACCGAGGCACAACGCGCTCTCTCGCTCAGCTATGAGAATCTTCAGCCAAATGATACCGGTATCGCAAAAAAGAACTTGGTTTCAATCGAAAGGTATTCCGGGTATAGACACCTGCAGATGTATGTCCATGGCCCCATTACCAGTGTCAGCGATTCTGTTCGATTCTTTTTGAGGGCTGGCCGCGACTCAGTTAACTTTTATGAATATTCCACATTTGTGCATCCGGGCTGGGACGAGCGGAACTTTGTCGACATTGACTTTAATGCCATAACCGGAATAAAAGATTCGGCGCTCAGGGCAAAGGATAGTGTAAATGCCTTTCTCAATGTCACTTCCGGTAATTATCGAATTAATGGTCGCCCCAGTATTAATGACATTTCCTACTTTGCGGCCGGTGTTGTCAATGAAAGCAGTCAGCCGATTACTGGCGAAGTCTGGCTCGATGAACTTCGCGTTACCGATGTCAGAAAAGATATCGGCACGGCCTATCGCTTTAGCGTAAATGGCACAGCCGCTGACCTGTTTAACTATAATTTTGGTCTCGAACAAAAAGACCCTTACTTCCGCGGTCTTTCAACTGCCAACAGGGCTGGAGCCAGCGATAATCTTGGCAGTGGAAGCACTAATTCAGCCTATAACTATGGAGTCACATTTAACGCAGACAAGTTTTTACCGAAATCGTGGACAGCGCGCTTACCTATAAGTTATAGCTTTAGCCAGACCAGACTTGTCCCTCTCTTACGGACAAACTCGGACATTGTCCTTCCTGAAGACGTGCGGCTCGCCGAGCAGACATTTAGCAATCGGCGCAGCATCTCAATTTCAGAATCATTCCAGCGAAAAGGCAAAAGTCCGCTGTTTAATGTTCTTTTGAATCGTCAGAAAGTCTCATACTCGTATGCTCGTTCAATGCTCACCTCGGTGAATAACCCCCGCAATTTTTCTGAGAATTACAATGTAAATGCCTCGTACGATATGGGTCTAAAGAATCTTCCTCGATTGTCAATATTTGGATGGGCCAAAGATATTCCCCTGCTCAAACGACTGGACGGCACGAAACTTGGTATCTATCCCCAGAGCTGGGATTGGTCGGGCCGGTTTGATCGCTCGATACAAATAAGCGAGGATAGAAACGGCAAGCCGAAAACATCGCTTTCAAGAAGTTTCAATGGCCGGACAAGTCTCAGCTATGAGATATTTCAAAACCTCTCGACCTCTTATTCAATGAACACTGTCCGTGACTTGGCCGATATTGAAGGCGTTTCCCTCAAGCCGGGTAATTTCAAGCTGGGGCTTGAAACAAACTACGGTCAGACATTCTCCGCGAGCTATGATCCAAAGCTATTGAAATTTCTTACAACCGCCCTGTCCTATGGGTCCACGTACGGTGATGTATACGACCGTACCTCTGAAACCCGAGCCGCCAATCTTGCTCGAAACTGGAGCGTGAATGGCACCTTTAATCATATGCTACTTCTCGGCAAGCCCTGGAAGTCAACCAATCGGCCGTCAGCTTCGCGCGTTGCTCAAAATACACCGAATCCAAGTGACACCATCATCACTGATTCTACCGTTATAGACTCCACTCTCGCCGATTCAAACCGGATTCAGGCGAAGAAAGAAGAACCGAAGGTGGACGGCAGACCGATCTATGATCCGCCGCTGACTATTCTTCGACTCCTGACGGGATGGATAAAACCGATAACGTACAAATACGCTAAAACTTACAATAACAGCACGCCTGGAATGCTTACACGGTCATCGTACGGCTACCAATTTGGCTTCAAAGATGACCCCGATGGGCTTCGCAGCAGCGATGATCCGCGCTCTCCCTTTTCAAGTGAGGGAGTTAGCTATGATCTCGGCTCAGGTTTCAGACTGCTTGGGGGCCTACTTATTGATGTCCGGTTCAGACAGTCTATTACGCGGGATCTTTTCAGGGTTGGTCCGCGACAGGAACAAATTTCAACCTCGTGGCCTGATGTCTCGGTTTCGATTCAAAAGTTTACCACGTTACCGATTATTAAGCCATATGTGAACAAATTCATCGAAGTCTTTGCTCCTCGGACAGGCTATTCGCGCCAAACCCGCGAAACGGTCGAGTTAGATGGAAACTTTACCTCGAACCGAACGACTACGGAGAACTTCAACCCCCTTCTCTCGGTCAACTTCAAACTCTTCAGAGCCTTATCGATGTCGAGTTCGTACGCGCTAACCAAGACGCTTACCGAGCAGTTTGGGACATTCGATGGAAAACGACAAAGCAATTCCGTTGGAAAGCAGAAAAGACTGGCCTTTACCGCGAAATATTCATTCAGCGCACCAGGCGGTATTTCCGTCCCATTATTTGGTAAAGTGAAGTTCAAGTCTCAAATGGCTTTGGAAGTCACCGCCAGGTTCTCCGGAGACCAAAGCGAAACAATACCAGTCGTCGGAATTCGAAGACTTACAACAGATAAGTCGGACTTTTCCATCGCCCCCACAATTTCCTATACGTTTAGTCAACAAATACAAGGCGGCTTATCTGCAATGTGGCAAGATACGAGCGATAAGCTTGGTAGAAACACACATGTCCGCCAGTTGCAGATTTGGACTGAGATTAAGTTCTAATCGCTTTTTGATTTGACAAGCCCTTCTCTGCTAAGCAGATTGGGCTATGACACTCGAATATCTTGTACCAATACTGAGCGCAATTCTTCTTCTGGGCTGTGCCTCAAAGATTAGCACTACAGATTTTGACGGCGCACAGGCCCTAACCTACATAGAACAGCAGGTTGCCTTTGGCCCTCGGGTTCCAGGAAGTGTTGCATCGGCGGAATGCAGAGACTACCTCAAGAGGCACTTTGTCTCCAAAGGCTTGGCTGTGGACAGCCAGTCGATGACTTTTGACGATCCCTATTCAAACAATCAGATTCCGCTTGTAAACCTTATTGCAAGTTTTAGAGGCGACAAATCGGATTCCAAAGCCATCCTGCTTATGGCGCACTATGATTGCCGTCCCCGCGCAGAACACGCTTTCGACTCGTCCAAGAGTGAACTTGCAATTGATGGAGCCAACGATGCCGGCTCAGGTGTTGCCATATTAATGGAATTGGCCAATATGCTTGCCGTGTCCGCGCCTGTCGCTAATGTAGATTTGGTCTGTGTCGATGGAGAGGACTGGGGCAAACCCGGAGACGGTGATTGGTATTTGTTGGGATCGCGTCATTTTGCGTCTCTTGGAATCCGGGATAAATATCATTTCGGAATCGTCATAGATATGGTTGGAGACAAAAGCCAGCAGATTTACCGCGAATTTTATTCTCAGACATTTGTACCGACACTCAATGATTATATTTGGAAAACAGCATCGCAGCTAAATGTGACTACTTTTATCGATTCGGTAAAATATCCGATACAGGATGACCATCTATCGCTAAATGCCGGAGGAGTGCCATCTGTTGTTCTCATTGATTTCGATTACATCTACTGGCACACAGAACATGACACGCCCGATAAATGCTCAGCAGAATCATTGGCGAATGTCGGACGAGTAATTGCGCACATACTTTACAATTCATCGCAATGGCCCAAAAACTTATAACAAAGCTCAGAGATTTCCCCTCCATCGATGAACTGCTCAGTGATGACAGACTGAAAGCGGTTTCATCGCTATTACCGCGACAGATGGTGGCATGCGTCGTCCGCCAGACTGTTGAGAGAGTAAAATACGATTTTTCCGTAAAACCAGTTTCACTCAAAGAAGACGAGCTGTTTATCGCCATCTCTGATGATATCGAAGCCTTGAATAGGTATAGAATCCAGCCGGTCATAAACGCCACTGGGATAGTTGTCCATACAAATCTTGGACGTTCCCCGCTTTCGGAATCCGTATTCGAGGCCATCAAAACGACCATCATAGGATACAGTAACGTGGAGTTCGATATTGAAAAAGGCGCGCGGGGGAGCCGGGGAGAAATGTGTGAGAGCTACCTTGCTTTGCTCTCTGATGCCGAATCCGGAACAGTAGTCAATAATTGCGCCGCTGCGCTTTTCATAATTCTCAACACGCTGGCGAATAAAAAAGATGTTATCATCTCTCGCGGCGAACTGGTCCAAATCGGAGGGGGATTCCGCATTCCAGACATATTGAAACGCGCCGGAGCCAAATTGGTCGAGGTGGGGACAACAAACATTACATATCTCGCAGATTATGCTTTGGCCATTACCGACAATACCGGACTGATACTCAAAGTTCATAAAAGTAATTTCATCCAAGCCGGGTTCAGCGAAGAAGTTCCTCTGGCTGCCCTTGTTGAACTCGGACGAAGCCATGAAATCCCGGTCTGCAATGATTTAGGCAGCGGAGTCTTTGTTCAGACCGAAAAAATACTCGGATATCGGGAGCCCACAGTCCAACAGTCAGTCAGGGCCGGGGTAGATCTGACCTGTTTTTCGGGAGATAAAATGCTTGGTGGCGTTCAGTCCGGTTTGATTGTCGGGAATGCCAAACTTATTGCAAAGATTAAGAGGAACCCGCTCTTTAGAGCATTGAGGGTCGACAAGATTGTTTTTGCGGTGCTTGAGAAACTGCTGTCGTCGTACCTGAGCGGGACATACATGCAAGACATAAAACTCTGGCAGATTCTCTCAGTTCCTGAATCTGAATTATATAAGCGGGCCAAAGCTATCGAAGCAAATCTCGGATTTCCCAAAGAGATTACCGTAACCGGCACAAAAGCCTACGTTGGGGGGGGAGCGCTTCCCGAAGCCGACATACCATCAGTCGCGATTCGCTTTTCGGAGGATTATCATGCCCAAGGACTGGCGGCGCGTTTTCGTCGTTTTTCACCGCCCATAATCGGACGCGTAGAGAACAATACTTTCCTTATAGATATTAAAGCCGTCGATTCATCACAGGACGCCTATTTGACGACAGCTCTCCGCATCATTGTCGACCGAAGCGACCTCCCCAGATACGAATGATTTAGCCCATGATCATCATAGGCACCGCCGGACATATCGACCATGGCAAGTCATCTATCGTCAAGCGGCTGACCGGTACTGATCCTGACAGACTGCCCGAGGAGAAAGCCCGTGGGATGACCATAGATCTGGGCTTTGCCTTCTATAGCACTTCGCATGGCGATGATATAGCCTTCGTCGATGTCCCCGGGCATGAACGCTTTGTAAAAAACATGATTGCAGGCGCAGGGGGAATAGATGTCGTCATGCTTGTTATAGCCGCTGACGACGGCTGGATGCCCCAGAGCCAGGAACATTTTCAGATAATTCGACTGCTCGGAATTGAGCAGGGCATCATCATCATCAACAAAATCGACCTCGCTCAAAATGAGTGGATTGACTTGCTCGAGAAGGAAGTACGTGAAAAGACAGCTGGCTCACCTCTTGCGAATGTCCCAATCTTTCGCGTCTCAGCGGCGACCGGAGAGGGATTCGATCCACTTATTAAATTTCTAAATAATCTTCCAGCGATGATCAAACAGAAAGACGACATTGGTAAAGCCCGTCTTGCAATAGACAGGTCCTTTATACAAACAGGAATTGGCGGGGTGGTTACCGGCACACTGCGTGGAGGTACATTGACCCAAGGTCAGATGGTGACGGTTTGGCCGTCGGGAGAATCGGGCAAAATTCGTTCGCTTCAATCGATGGGTTATGATGCAGACCGTGTAACTCCGGGAACAAGAGTTGCCGTCTCACTTGGAGGCATCGACAAAGTCAATCTTACCCGCGGGGGGGGAGTAAGCGACCGGGCTGATCTCTCTTACTTTAAAGAAAACCCTGTGCTTGCTCTTCACATGGAGATGACCGTAGATGCGCTACTGGAGCTTGAGGACCGTAGACGCGCGCTTTTGCTCATCGGAACAAGTGAATCCAAAGGCGAGGTCAGGATATTCGACGCCGAAGCATTGAAACCCGGCGAAAGCGGCATAATCTTTTTTCGACCGGATGAGCCGATGTACACACTTGTCGGTGATCACTTTATTCTTCGCCTGGCCACCCCAATGATCACACTTGGCGGAGGACAAGTTCTCGATCATTTTTCCGTATTTCCAAGGCGCAAGGAACTTGAAAACCTTTCGTATCTGAAATCAAGAGCAGACTTTACTACGCAATCTCTCATTCTCTCAGAGCTTGAAAAATCTATTATGACGCCCGAGACGAATTTTCTGGAGAATGCAAATATCTCATCTAATGCAATAAAGTTGGATATTGAAAACCTTCTGGTCGGGGGAATGATAGGACGATTCGGAGAGCATTTGTTTTATTATCCGACCGTCGCTGAAATCGGCAAAAAACTCATCGAACAAATGGCAAACATTTTTAAAGCCCAGCCCCATCTCAGAGGGATAGCTCCTGAAGCGCTCGCCAAGCATATTTCATTGTCATCTTCTAATGTGTCTGTTCTGATGGATTATCTTGTCGGCTCGGGTTCGCTGGTTAAAGTGATCGATGGATATGATATTGCCGGCAGGACGGTGACCCTGAAAGGAATTATCAAAGAAGCTTACGAGACAGTAATGAAAGAGCTGCATGCCCATCCATACGCACCTCCCGACATTAGCACTTTCGCCTCAAAAGGGAAGATCTATCAGCAGGCAATTAAGCATATTATTGACAGCTGTGAAGGATACAAATGCGGCTCTGAGTTTGTGTTCCTTTTCCCCGTGTGGCAGGAAGTTGTCTCATTTGTCAAAGACAAACTGAATACCTCAACCAAGCTGGCTGTGGCCGACCTTCGTGACCGATTCGGATTTACCCGCAAATACGCAATTCCAATTCTTGAAGAGACCGACAGAATCCAGTTGACCCACCGCGAGGGAGATTTCCGCATGAAAGGGAATAAGTTCAACGATGAAAATCCTTCTCTATAACGGCTGTGTCCACACACAATCAAATGGACAGGTCGTGGATTCAATTGTTATAGACAAGGAGAAAATTGTCGTCGTAGGGAACAATCTTCGCAATTCAGCAGACTTTAGAAACTTTCGGCGTCTCGACCTTAAGAAAAAAATGGTCGTGCCCGGTTTGGTAGATGCTCACGCGCATTTATATTATTTCGCCATGTCTCTGGGACGCGTTTCGCTTCATGGCTTGACCTCAATAACCGCCTGTCTGAGCAAAATCGAACAGTTTGCGAAAACCGTCCCGCGTGGCGGATGGATAGTCGGAGAAGGCTACTCGCCCGAAGGTTTCAAAACTCGCCAAGAGCCGGACCGCTATATGCTCGACAGCGTCAGCGCAGGGCGGCCGGCATTTGTATTCGCCAAAGACCACCATTCAGTCTGGGTGAACAGCAAAGCCCTGGAAATAGCAGGTATAACCTCAGCGACCTCCGATCCTAAAGACGGCGAGATCGTGCGTTTTCCCGATAAAATGCCAACAGGCATTTTACGCGAGGCCATAGCCTTCGAGTATATGTTCAGTTTTATTCCGCTGCCATCCAAAAGTGAAATGAATGGCCTGTATGATAAAACCCTTGGAATAGCATACTGTAAAGGCGTCACAGGCGTGCATTCTTTCGACAGTCCTATCGCGCTGCCATTCTATCTGGAGCGGGCCGAAAAAAATACTTTAGGCTTACGGATCAATCACTATCCCCGAGTACAGATGTTGCCTGACCTGATTAAGAGCAAAACCCGTTATGGGACGGGCACTGAGTTCTTTCGTTTTGCAGGAATAAAGCTTTTCGCCGATGGCACTCTTGGCAGCCAAACCGCTCTCTGTTTCAAGCCCTTCATTGGTTCGAAAAACAACTGCGGAATCGAAACTGCTTCAAAATCGGACATGCTCCTCGCCGCCAAACAGGCCGCCCATCTCGGATTTCCATGTGCAATCCATGCCATAGGAGACAAGGCCGTTTCAAATGTGCTCGATGTCTACGAGTCTGCCCCGCGACTCATGAATGGGGCGAGACATCGTATAGAGCATTTGCAACTGATTCGCAGAAGCGACATCGCCCGTTTCAAAAAGCTGCATGTTATCGCCTCAATGCAGCCATCGCACTGTCCCTCAGATATCGAAATGATCCATCGTTCTTGGGGAAAGCGAGGCAAGGACACCTATCTTTTCAAAACATTAAGGAAGCGCGGCATTCATCTCGCGTTCGGCTCCGATGTCCCCATTGAGCCGCTTGACCCGCTTGCAGGGATAGCCGCTGCTGTCAGACGGTCACTGCCAAACAAAAGGACACGATTTTATCCCGAAGAAAGGCTTTCTGTCACCGAAGCCATCCACGGTTTCACCGCTGGTGCGGCCTATGCCTGCGGTCAGGAGCACTGCCGAGGCTATCTGCAGACAGGCTATCCAGCCGATTTGACTATCCTTGAGCACGATATCACCGCGGTTACTCCTGCGAGAGTTGAAAATACCGAGATCCTCGCGACCATCATAGATGGTGAAATCAAGTACCTTCATTCTTCGCTCAAGCTTTAGACGGAATTGTCAGAATCCGCACCGACGCATATTCAATGCGATTGCCGTTGACATTGGCCGAACTGGCACTGATATTATTCCGTGTGAATGGGATTTTTTCTATGCGACGAAAAATAGTACCGATTTTTATCTGTGTCTGTTTTATGGGCGGACTCCTTTCACTTGTAGCCGGTTCACTCCTTCGCGCTGACACCACAACAATCACTGATACGACCGAAAAAATTGTCGCGGAAAGCACTGTATCTGATAGTTTGTCGGCTGTCAGTCCTGACCGTGAATCCGGTAGTCTTGTCTACACCCTCTTCATCGAGGGGCCAATCGGTGTTGTCACCGATGATCGTATTGGGTCAGCAATTGCCGAAGCCGAAGGAGCGAAGGCGGACCTCTTGATAATTATCTTGGACACACCCGGTGGATTCAGCGCGCCCACATGGTCAATCAGCAAACGATTTTTTGCCAGCGAAGTCCCAGTTTGCGTCTACATCGCTCCCTCCGGCGCACGGGCCGGTTCGGCTGGAGTATATATGACCTACGCCGCGCATTTTGCCGCAATGGCTCCCTCGACCAATATCGGAGCGGCTCATCCGGTTGGCGGCGGGGGGCAACAGCCGGACTCCATAATGAATGAAAAAATAACGAACGATGCTGTCGCCCAGATAAAGGCCGCCGCTGAGCGACGCGGGCGAAATGGCGACTGGGCCGAGAAGGCGGTTCGGCAATCGGTATCAATTACAAATACTGAAGCTCTTGCGCTCGATGTCATAGATTTTGTTGCTTCCGACATTGACGATCTTCTGGAGCAGATCAATGGTCGCGAGACCGAGACGGGGCTTGGGAAAACCACCGTCAAGATTATCAATCCAAAAATCGAAGAGATTCCACTCACATTTGTCCAAAAACTTCTGCAGTTTATTACCCATCCCGATGTTGCCTTCATTCTTTTTTCGTTGGGTGGTCTTGGAATTGTAATTGAGTTATACAATCCTGGGGCCATTCTCCCGGGTATAGTGGGCGCGATTTCACTTATTCTCTCGTTTTATGCCTTTCAGACACTTCCTATTAACTGGGCCGGTGTGGCGCTGATACTCCTTGCCATTGTTATGTTCATCTTGGAAATAAAGATAATTTCTCATGGCCTGCTTACAATCGGCGGAATAATAGCCTTGTTCCTCGGAGGACTCATGCTTATTGATACTGTGGATCCGGTGTTGCGAGTATCACTGACGGTTCTCATCACCACAGCAATTCTCATCGGTGCGACAGCCGCGGCTGTCCTCTGGTTGGCAATGAAAGCCCAGCAAAGACAGCCCTTCACCGGCGTGGAGGGAATGATTGGCAGACAAGGCCAGGTAAGAAAAGGAGGTTTTATTTATGTCGAGGGAGCGCTCTGGAAGTATCTGAGCGATGCTCCTCTTGAATCGGGGGATAGAGTCGAAGTGACCGCCATGAATAACCTGACACTAACCGTTAGAAAAGTTTCCTGAAAAATAGAGAATGAGGAGGATGTAAATGCAGTTTCCTTTTGTCCTTGCAATCGTAGTAATTTTTGGATTCATCTTTTTATTCAACCTGATAAAGGTCCTGAATGAGTACGAGCGTGGAGTCATTTTCCGTCTGGGACGACTCATCGGCGCCAAAGGCCCGGGGCTCATCGTTCTTATTCCGATTATTGACCGTATGCGACGAATAGACCTTCGCGTTATCACATACGACATTCCCCCGCAGGATGTCATCACCAAAGACAACGTCTCGGTCAAAGTAAACGCTGTACTCTACTTCCAGGTCGTCGATCCCAATCGCGCTGTTGTCTCTGTCGCCAACTTTTTTGAAGCGACCTCACAGATTGCCCAGACCACGCTCCGCTCTGTATTGGGACAAGTAGAGCTCGATGACTTATTGACCAATCGCGACAAAATAAATGCTCAGCTCCAGGATATTATCGATGGACAGACCGAACCATGGGGTGTCAAAGTCAGCGTCGTCGAAGTCAAGAATGTCGATTTGCCTATCGAAATGCAGCGCGCGATGGCCAAACAAGCCGAAGCCGAGCGCGAGCGCCGGGCAAAAGTCATCCATGCCGATGGAGAGTTTCAGGCCTCCCAAAAATTAGCTGATGCCGCAAAAGTACTCGCTACGGCCCCAAACGCGATGCAGTTAAGATTTCTTCAGACGCTCACCGAGATTTCTGCGGAAAAAAACTCGACCATCATTTTCCCGGTTCCGATAGACCTGTTGACATCGTTCCAGAAGTTTCTTGACCGTCCATAAGCGAGTAGAATAGCCTTTTCCGATGACTACTAAACGAACAGATTATATCAGCTGGGAAGAATATTTTATGGCGGTCGCTCAGCTCTCTGCGCATCGTTCGAAAGACCCGAGCACTCAGGTCGGAGCATGTGTTGTCAATAAAACCAAACGCATTATAGGCATCGGCTACAATGGCTTTCCCAGTGGACTGAGCGATGACGAACTTCCTTGGGCTCGAGAAGGGGCGTATCTTGATACGAAATACCCCTACGTCTGCCATGCCGAAATGAATGCAATAACCAATGCCTCCAATAAACCCGAGCTCGACGGCGCGTCGCTCTATGTTTCGCTCTTTCCATGCAACGAATGCGCGAAACTGATTGTACAAGTTGGTATAAAAGAAGTGGTCTATCTGTCAGACAAGTATGCTGATAAGGATATGTTCATCGCCGCCAGACGCATTTTTGGAATGGCCAAAGTGAACTGTCGGCAGTTGATACCGAGCAGAAAGTCGATAACAATTACTCTTGAGTGATACTTCAAGATGTCAATTTAATGCATTGTGATACAATAGTATGCGTGTTTGGCGATTTAGGTGACATTGAAACACTTAAGATGAGTGCCGACGAAACCATTTTTCTGTTGCATTAGCAATTATCGTCCCTTTATTAGGGCTTTTTACTGAGGCCAAACATATAGAATTTGCCCGGGGTCTGGGCGCAGGAGAGAGGTAGAGTGACAAAAACTAAGGAAGATGTTTTAAGGCTGATAGACGAAGCCGGTGTCCACAACGTCCGGCTCTGTTTCACCGATATTCTCGGGCGAATCAAAGGGATGTCTATCACCCGGTCAGAGATTGAAGCGGTGCTGGAGCAGGGGCAGGGTTTTGATGGATCATCGGTTGAAGGCTTCGCCCGAATCGATGAGTCTGATCTGATGGCTATCCCCGATCCGAAAACTTTCCGCATTATCCCTTGGGAAGTTGCCGGGATGAAAGTCGCCATGATGTTCTGCGATATCCAAAACCCTGACGGGACTCCGTATGAGGGGGACCCGAGACACATTCTCAAACGCCAATTGAAAAAGCTCGAAGAAAAAGGATGGACATTTTATGTCGGTCCGGAACTTGAGTTTTTCTATTTCGAAAATGACAAAGAACCTAAGATTCTCGACAGCGCTGGATATTTCGATTACCAGTCAGTTGACATGGGTACTCTCCTCGTCCAAAAGACAGTTAACGCGCTTGAGATGATGGATATTCCGGTTGAGTGCGCCCACCACGAAGTAGCGCCCAGCCAGCATGAGATTGATTTGAAATACCAAGAGAGCATGGTGATGGCCGATTTTGTGCAGGTCTATCGTTTTATTGTCAAAGAAGTCGCCTCTCAAAATAATATGCATGCCACCTTTATGCCCAAACCAATCTTTGGCGAAAATGGTTCAGGTATGCACTGCCACATGTCGCTCTTCAATGGCGACAAAAATCTTTTCTTTGACCCGAAAAGTGAGTATAACCTTTCAACCACAGCTCGTCAGTTCACAGCCGGAATCCTCGCCCATGTCAAAGAAATCACGCTCGTTCTCAACCAATGGGTGAACTCCTACAAACGTCTGGTTCCCGGATACGAAGCCCCGGTCTATATCAGTTGGGGACGCCGCAACCGCTCAAGTCTCGTTCGTATCCCGATGTACCGAGTAGGCAAGGAAAAGGCCACCCGTATCGAGCTCCGCTCGCCGGATCCATCGGCAAACCCTTATTTGACGTTCGCTCTTATGTTGGCGGCAGGTCTTAAAGGAATCGATGGGAAGTACGAATTGGCCAAACCGATAGAACAGAATATTTTCAAGATGAACGATGAAGAAAAGGCCGCCGCTAAAATCGACAGCCTGCCCGGCTCGCTTATCGAGGCAATCGGTCTACTCGAAAACTCAAAACTCGCCCGTGAAACGCTGGGCGAACATGTTTTCAACAAACTCATCGCCAACAAGCGAATAGAATGGGATAACTTCCGAATCCATGTCTCTGATTACGAGCGGGAGAAATATCTCTCTATTCTCTGAGCTTCGGCTAAATAGATCAACCAATCTTGAATAGGAAAAGCGGATTCTCGCAAGTGGATTCGCTTTTCTCTTGCCGGAACAGGCCGTTTTAGTCATATTACGCAATGTACCGGCATGCCATTCGACACCTCGTAGTTCTCATCCTCGTCGCTTTTACCGTAAACTCATGCTTTGAGCAAAAAGCCACAGAACCTTCAAAAAGCGGCAGCTTTCCCGGAGGCGCAATTTATGTCAGACCGGGCGGGACAGGAATCGGTACAAGTGACCAGCCGATGGGATCGCTCCATCTCGCGCTTGAAAAGGCATACCAAAATCCATCAGTTCGTCAGATAAATGTCGCTGTTGGCGAACTCAATGAGTCGGTTCGTGTCCGAAGCGGCGTTCATATAACCGGCGGACTTGACCCGAATGCCGGCTGGACCAGTTCTCCGACACAGAAAACAACCCTCAAAGGTAGACGAATAGACAATTTATATATTGCGATGGTCATTCGAAATATCTCACGGCCAGTTATTGTGGAAAACATGACCATAATTGGCGAAAGCGCTATTGATTCAAGCTACTCCTCGTACGGAATCTATATTCAAGATGCCCCGGATGTCAGCCTTTTATCATGCCAGGTATCTGCTGGTAATGGCCAGGTCGGTAGAAGTGGCGACGCTGGCATGCCCGGAGCCACAGGTGCCAATGCCAATAAACAAGCAGCGGGCCTCTCTCCTGTGGGTGGAGGCGAAGGCGGGTCGGGCGGCCCAGCGAACAGCGCCTCAATAATGTCGGGCAGAGAAGGGAATCAGGGATTTTGCTTCGATGGCTCAGTCTCTGGCGGTATTGCTGGCCAAGGATCGACGTTCGGTAATGGACTTCCCGGCCAGATTGGCAATGGTGGTGAAGTAGGAACAGCCGGAGCTGGGGCAACTGACTCGCCCATTCTTGAGCCACTCGATCCGTATCTCCTCATTAAAACGTCATCAGGTCTATCAGGAACAAATGGAGCTAATGCCTGCGGCGGTGGAGGCGGTGGTGGATCGTCATCGTTATGGACGACTACTTATTCCTATGATGGGTGGAGCGGTGGCGGTGGCGGAGCTGGCGGAGAAGGCGGGCATGGTGGCAGAGGGGGGACGGGCGGCGGCGCTTCGATCTCATTGTTCTGTTCGCGAAGCAAAGTGAGTCTTTCAAACTGTCTGATTGTATCTGGCGACGGTGGTCGCGGCGGTCGTGGAGGTCTTGGAGGACAAGGCGGTTCTGGCGGCAAGGGAGGGGTAGTAACATCATATTTCTACAATGGCGGCCTCGGTGGTGACGGGGGCAAAGGCGGAAATGGCGGTTATGGCGGCGGCGGGGGAGGCGGCTGGTCGGTATGCATTGCTCTCTTTGATGCCGACATTGTTTCGGCTGTAGGTGTGACGTATACTCAAGGTCAAGCAGGGGTAGGCGGTGAGGAACATTCGCCCGGAAATGGCGGCATCAATGGAAGCGCAGCTGAGATTTGGAAGATAGAGTGAACGTCACTGCTTATAAGTATTATTATTGTTGTCTCATCCAGTAGACTTTCATTTATTATTTCAGCGAAGGAAAAAATGAATGGAGCCAATATTGAATAACCGATCCACAACCGTTTACAACCTAATTAGGCCATCCACCCTATGGGCAGAAATCCCGCTCCTGCTGGGCTTCAATCTTTTATTGGTTGCCGCGGCTTATATTTCGATTCCCCTTGTTTTCTCACCTGTTCCCATCACTGGCCAGACGTTCGGTGTCATGCTCATCGCTATGGCCTTAGGGAGAATTCGAGGAACAGCGGTTGTTACAGCCTATCTTTTGGAAGGAATCGCCGGCGCGCCGGTTTTTGCCGGAGGCGGCGCTGGCATCCACCATCTTTTTGGGCCAACAGGCGGCTACCTTCTGGGTTTTGTTCCTGCAGCTTTTCTAACCGGTTATCTGGCCGACCAAGGATGGTATAAAGGATATATTCTCTCGGCTATTGCCATGTTTATCGGCCATGCCGTCGTCTTTCTATTTGGACTCACACAGTTGTTCTTCTTTGTTCCGGTATCAGGACTGTTTGCCGCAGGTCTAATCCCGTTCCTGCCCGGGACAGCTATCAAAATCGGTCTGGCATCTTTTATCTTACCGTCTGTGTGGAAATTCTTAGGCCGTCGAGATTAATCCTCCCACAGACCTAATCTCCCATTCCTTTGTATAACAGACGGTTGTGCTGTGGCAAAGAGGCAGGAAGGCAGAATAATATTCTGATGATGCCTTTCAAACCCCGAGCAATCATTTTCTGGAATTTCATTGAATAAGTTTGGCGGATTGTGTATGTTATATTTTACTGGAATTGAAAAAACTCTATAAGTGAGGGCGCTATGCCGCTAACACCGACTGAATACATTTGGATGAGTGGAAAATTCGTCAAATGGGAAGATGCAAAAGTTCACGTTCTCTCTCATGTTATACACTACGGCTCTTCTGTCTTTGAAGGAATGCGCGTCTATAAGACAGCTGGCGGTTCCGCCGCATTTCGTCTCAAAGACCACACCCAGCGGCTTTTTAATTCAGCCAAGATTTATTACATGGACATCCCCTTCTCACAAGAAGAAATCAATGCCACCATTCTTGAGCTTGTGGGAATGAACCGAATGGATGAATGCTACGTCCGTCCGGTTGTCTACCGTGGGTATGGCAAAGTCGGCGTAGACCCAGTGGGCGCGCCAATTGAAGTGTCAATAGCGACCTGGAACTGGGGGAAATACCTCGGCCCCGAAGCGCTTGAAAATGGAGTATCGGTTTGCGTCTCATCTTGGAATCGCATGGCGCCGAACACGCTTCCCGCTATGGCCAAATCCGGCGCAAATTACATGAACAGCCAGTTGATGAAGCTTGAAGCCCGACGTCATGGATATGTCGAAGCTATCGCCCTCGATGTCTACGGAAATGTTTCCGAAGGGTCAGGCGAAAATATATTTATCGTTCGTGACGGTAAACTGGTCACTCCAACATTTTCCGCATCCATACTGCCGGGTATCACCCGCAAATGTGTGATGGAACTCGCTTCTGATATAGGCGTCGAAGTTATAGAACAGAATATGCCCCGCGAGGCGTTATACCTGGCCGATGAAGTTTTCTTTACCGGCTCAGCGGCTGAAATCACACCGATCTCTAAAATAGATGGTATCAGTATCGGCAATGGCGCATGCGGCCCAATCACCAGACAGTTGCAGAAGAATTTCTTTAACATAATCGAAGGCCGCGCCGAAGACCGTCATGGCTGGTTGACCATGATACCTGTCGCAAAAAAAGCTGTCACGGTTTAAGCTGTAGGATAAAACGTGAAGATCGCATTGGGTGCTGATCATAAGGGATTTCGGTTCAAAGGAGAGATTAAAAAGATTCTTCTGCGTCTCGGTCACTCAGTTCTCGATTTTGGAACAGACAGCGAAGACTCAGTTGATTTCCCCGATTACGGCCTCCAAGTGGCACATGCCGTCGCAGATCACAAATCCGATTTTGGAATCACGGTCTGTTGGACCGGCAATGGAATGAATATCACCGCCAACAAAGTGAAAGGCGTCCGCTCTGGAATGGCCCTCAACACCGAGATGGCCTATTACACAAGACTACATAACGACGCCAATGTCCTCTCACTCGCCGGTAAATACACCCCCGAAGAAGAGCTTGAAGAGATAGTAAAGACTTTTATTGAGACGAAATTCGAAGGCGGACGGCACACTGCGCGAGTCGAGAAAATCATGAAAGCGGAAGCGGGAAAGGAAAAAGCATGATTAGCGGAGGCAATGCGACAATCCTTGTCTCGAATATGGATAATGCGGTCAAGTTTTATACCGATGTTCTCGGCTTTAAATTGCAGTATCGTTCTGGCGATGAGTGGGCGCAGATTGACGCCGGCAGCGGCCTGTCGCTTGGGCTTCATCCGGCCAAAGCACACACACCAAAACCAGGTACACTCGGCTCGATCTCGGTCGGTCTGACACCCACTGAACCCTTAGATACGGTCGTTGAAATTCTTAAATCGCGCGGAGTTGTCTTCAGCGGGCCAATCGTTGAGGATGGAGGCGTTCGGCTTGCATTTTTAGGTGATCCTGACGGAAATGATTTGTATCTTTGGGAATACCGAAAATAATCGATTCAGTTGAGCAGCGAATTTACACGGCTTTGGCTTTTGTTTTGGCTTTCTTTTTTTTCTTCTTCTTCGGACGCCACATAATTGTCCCGCGGCAATTCGCCGAGCCGCATGAGCAGGCATAGAGTGTATCCCATTCTTTTTTGTACCGCCCAGTCCGGATGTAGGCGTAATCATAAGTTAATTCAACGCCCGGTTGGATATTTCTCAAAGCCTCGATAAATACGCGGCCATCATCAGTAAGCGAAACACAGTTCGGATCGCAGGAGTGGTTGATGTAGCGGGACTGGTTGTTACCCCGCGAGCCATCGATAGTCGTATTTTCGTCGACATAAAAAAGAAAGGTATGGTGACGTTCCATTTTGTCGTCATCGTATAAACTATCCTGCTCTTCGGGCGTAATTCGTTTTCCAGTGTATTCGATAATCTGAGTTCCCTTACGGATTCTCTGCTTGGCGAATGCACCCGTGCCTTGTATCGGAGAGCGTCGGATTGAAAACATTTTATCTGTCTGCGATTTCTTCTTGTTCATGGTCACTTTCTACACCAATATCGTATGAAAAACGTCTTTTCACAAGTAACGAGAACCAATTGACCGCTATGTCGTTTCTCCATACATTGAGGCAGTTAAGAACGTGTAAATGAGGTGGAGCGTTAAACAATATGTCATACCTGAGAGAAGCCGACCCTGAGATATTCGCAGCCATTGCCAAGGAGACGACCCGCCAATCGCGAAAACTCGAACTGATTGCATCTGAGAATTTTGTCTCTGAGGCTGTCCTCGAAGCCGCAGGCGGTGTCATGACTAACAAATACGCCGAAGGTTACCCCGGCAAGCGATACTATGGCGGATGCGAGTACGTCGATATTGCCGAAAACCTCGCCCGAAACCGCGCCAAAGAATTATTTGGCTGTGAGCACGTTAATGTTCAGCCTCATTCAGGCTCAAACGCCAATATGGCCGCTTACTTTACCGTACTCAAACCCGGTGATAAAGTGATGGGGCTCGATTTGTCTCATGGGGGCCATCTCACCCACGGCCATCCTATCAATTTTTCAGGGATACTCTACAATTTCACCGGATATCAGGTCGACCGCGAAACAGAAACGATTGACTATGACCGCCTGCTTGCGCTGGCGCGCGAAGTCAGACCCAAAATGATTGTGGCTGGAGCATCGGCCTATCCACGAACATGGGATTTTGAGAGAATCCGCCAGGCCTGCGACGAAGTCGGCGCATATATGATGGTCGATATTGCCCACATTGCCGGTCTTGTTGCCGCAAAACTCCATCCATCCCCGATTCATCTTGCCGACTTTGTGACGACTACCACCCACAAAACCCTTCGTGGCCCGCGAGGTGGGATGGTGATGTGCAAAGAAAAATACGCCGCTGATTTAGACCGGACGGTTATGCCCGGCCTCCAAGGCGGACCGCTCATGCATATCATCGCCGCCAAAGCGGTTGCCTTCAAAGAAGCCCTGACACCGGCCTTCAATGCCTATCAAAAGCGAATCATCGAAAACGCAAAAGCCCTTGCAGCTGCCTTGAAAGCCAAAGGCTACAAAATTGTCACCGGCGGAACAGACACCCATCTGCTCCTTGTTTCGTTCATTGGCGTAGAGAAATTGACTGGCAAAAAAGTAGAGATTGCTCTTGATAAAGCGGGGATAACGGTGAACAAAAATACGGTACCCTTTGATCCGGAAAAACCGTTTGTCACGAGTGGTATTCGTATCGGCACACCTGCAATAACTACACGTGGAATGGGGATTTCGGAAATGTCGGTCATCGCCGAGTTCATAGACAGAGCCATCAAAAACCGCACTGATGATGCAATTTTGGAGTCGATCTCGAACGAGGTTGCGGACTTCTGCGAAAAATTTCCGCTCTATCAAGAACGGTTACAGGAAGTATAAAATTGCTCTCGCGTAGCAATGGTTGATAAACTGGAAGGCAAAAAATAATGCATACGATCAGGGTTGTTCTCATTACCGTCCCCGCTGACGAGGCAAAAGAGATGGCGCTCGAAATAGTCAAGAGACGCCTTGCAGCCTGCGTCAACATTGTCTCCAAAGTCGAATCAATTTTTTGGTGGGATGACGAAGTCCAAACCTCGCAGGAATGTCTACTCATAGTTAAGACGACGCAATTGATGCTCGAACGGCTTATTGACCATGTCGTCGAAGCTCATCCCTATGATCTTCCTGAAATTATCGCGCTTCCGGTAACCGAAGGCCTTCCCGATTATATTAACTGGGTGCTTGACGAGACCGGGAAAGAGGCCGGTTCCGCGTAATGGCAAAGAAGGGCCGAAGACAGAAGCAGGGAATCGATCAACGAAATCAAGGAAGATCCACAAAGGGAAAGTGGAAAGCGGTAGTCGGTACTCTAGCGCTTCTCGTTTCAGTGGTAGCTTTAGTATTCCAAGTTCTCTTTGAGAAGCCGACGAATACTACGGTCTATAATTTTTACGGCAATGTACCTACGAATATTGATACTCTACAGCAAATCGAAATTCCTCCGCAGTCTGATAGTGTGGAAAATGTTATTTCTGATAGTCTCAAGGCTGGGTATTCGGTTGAAGCCGAATTGCTTCTCAAAGTCAGCAATGTCGAATTTAGAAAAAATAACTATGAAAAGTCCTTAGACTATTCGAAAGTTGCCTTGCATGAGGCAAGGCGTAAATATGATACTTTGTATCAACTAAATGCCTTAGGAAATATCGCACTGATCCATTACATGACTGGGAATGTGGATAATGCAGTGCAAGAGCAAGCTGAAGTATTAAGACTTTCTTACTTAACTTATGACACACTTAACATAATAGGGGCTCTTTTAAGTCTCGCTGTAATGGAAATTGATGGAGGACATTATAGTCAAGCATATGACAGCCTCAAAAAATCCTATCGATTGGCTGAAATACGTGTGGATTACGTCGGTATGGGAAAGTCTCTCGGGAATATGTCTACAATAGAAAAAAATAGGGGGAATCTCGACAGTGCTGTATCTCTCATTCGAAAGAGTGCAGGACTCTTTCGAGAAGAAAACGATTTGTTAAATGAAGCTAGATCGCTTTCGAATTTAGGAAAGCTATATGCCATGGCAGGACGAATTGATTCTGCCTATTATTATACTGAATTGGCATTCGAGGGCAACAAAATTTCTAAGAATAAGGAGCTTGACGCTTCACTTCATGTTAATTTGGCATCAATTTATAGAAGCAAAAAGAAACTATATCTGGCGTTACGGGAGCTCAAACTCGCTGAATCTACCTTCATAGAGATCAGGTCTGCCTTTGGCCTTGCGAGTGTTTACGCAAATTACGGTGGAATTTATTCGGAGATGGGTATGTTTGACTCAGGCGTAGTATATTATAACAAGTCAGTTGAAAAATTCACTAAACTTAATGCTCCGAGAGACTTAGCAAATCAGCTCAGGAATTTGGCATTGGTTTACTTTTTTAAGGAAGACTACCGACAGTCATCCCATCATTACAGAATGGCACGTGACCTGTATGCGGCGCTAAATCTTATAGATGAAGTAGAGTCCATAGACAGAATGTTAGCAGAGATTGAAAATAGGATAGCATCTCAGAAGTAAGGTCTCACATGATCAATCTCCAGCCAATAAACAGCCAGCTTACCAAACTTCTCAAATTGGTGCGTACCGCGCTTACTCCAAACGACCCTCCGCGGGTGCCAGAGTCGATGCTTTGGGTGATAAAGCAATCGCGTGAAATGATCGATTCAAGCGAGCCCATTGCAACCGTGCCGCTTATCAAACTCGGCAATATCGAATTCGGTTTGGGCGAGAAGGAGAGAGCCGAACGATATTTCGCCAAAGCAGTTACTCAGGCAGAAGTCGAAAAAGCTTATGAACTTGTGGCGGTCGCATCAGTGAATCTCGGGGTTGTCCTGCTCCAGCGTCGTGAATTTGTGTTGGCAGAAAAGGGCTTCGAAAAAGCTCTCGGCACCCTTGGCACGAACGAAGATCATATACTTCACACCACCGCGCTCATCAACATTGGTATTGCCCTCAAAAATCAGAATAAATTAAAAGGTGCCCATGACCGATTCACCGAGGCGCTGGTACTTGCGAAAAGGCACGACTTTCAGGACGCCGAAGCCAAATGCTGGATCAATTTTTCCTATTTTGATTATGCCGACAAAAATTATCTCGCCGCCATCGAAAAACTTCGCTTGGCCCTCGACCTGTACGCCATCACAGGAAACAGCATTGACCAGATCAGGGCTTATTACAATATAGGACTTGTATTTGCCGATGCCGGAGATTTCGCCTCCGCGCTTAAAAATCTTGAACGCGCCCAGGAGATCGCATCGGCCAAGCAGATTGAATACGGCGACAATAAGATAGCCTCGGCCATCGAATCCATCCGTGAACGCCAGCGCGAGTCAATGCCTACTGGCAAGGACACGCCAAAGCTGTGAGATGCCCCAAATGCGGCCATGAGGAAGACAAAGTAGTCGACAGCCGACCGTATCAAGATGGTCGCGCTATCCGCCGGAGGCGGGAGTGTCTTGGCTGTGCGGAGCGATTTACCACCTTCGAATATGTCGAGCAAGGCACATTGACCGTCCTAAAATCGGATAATCGTCGCGAACCTTTTGACCGAAACAAAATCCTGCATGGTATAAAGCTCGCATGCAATAAGCGGCCGGTAACGGCCCAGGAAATGCAAGTGATGGTAGAAGATATAGAGGCCCAGGTGCATTCTGCCGGAAGCAACGAGATAACATCGCAGGACCTGGGCGAGCTGGTAATGAGAAAACTCAGGGGAGTTGACGAAATCGCTTATGTGCGCTTTGCATCGGTCTACCGAAAGTTTCAGGATAAAGCTGAGTTTCTTGAAGAGATGAAGAAACTGCTTGAGTAAACCAACAGGGGAGGAACAAATGGAAAAGAAGCAGATTAACTATCTTGAATTACTTGAGGACGTGAGACTGCCGAAAACTCCGCAAGTTTTTGAACTCCTGAAATCATTTCTGGGAATACGATGAGCGTCCCAGTCGATCAAGAGCGATACACCAAAAAAAGCTCGATGCCTTTTTTGGATCATATCGAAGAACTTCGCAAACGCCTGCTGAAATCGGCATTGGCGGTAGTCCTGATGACCATCATCGCCCTCTATTTTTCCGAACAGCTTCTCGCTTTTGTTGTCGCTCCGCTCGGCGGAGTCAAACTCCATGTCACAGAGGTCACAGGATCATTTAATGCCTATTTAAAAATTGCTCTGATCGCCGGCGTGCTCAGCGCGCTTCCGGTTATCTTTTATCAACTATGGACATTTATATCACCGGGGCTGTACAGACAGGAAAAAAGCATGGTCATGCCGTTGGTTACTATTTCCACTCTTCTCTTTCTTGCCGGCGCGGCCTTTTGCTATTTTCTGATTTTGCCGCTCTCACTCAAATTTCTCATTGATTTCTCTGGCGGGCTGTTCAGTCCTATAATTACCGTCGGCAGCTATATCTCATTTGCGGGAATGCTCATCCTCGCTTTTGGTGTCGGTTTCGAACTCCCCATCGTCACATACTTTCTGGGACGGATGGGTATTGTTTCGTCACAGGCTTTGTCCAAAGGCCGACGCTATGCCGCTGTAATCATCCTTATCACATCGGCCATTTTTACCCCCACACCTGACGTCTTCACCCAGATGATGCTCGCAGTGCCAATGTATCTTCTTTATGAACTTTCTATTGTCATCGTCCGCATCACCGGTAAAAATAAGTAGTGGTTGGCGCCCACGGGTAGGGCCGTTGGCCTTTTGTAATCCGCGCTCATTTCCTTCGGATTGATTTATTCCGAGGTGTCGGGCGCCCTCGCCCGCGCGGCGATAATGTTTTTACCTTTTATCACCGAATCTCATTTGATTTCATTGTTATTTCGTGGTGTCGGGCGCCCTCGCCCGACACTATAATTAAACTGTCAGACGAGGGCTCCTGACACCACGTTCTGCAACAATGTTTGAGTTATTGTCGCGTACCACACTCCGCCGTGGCGGACGGTGTGCTCTTTACTCTCCTCTCTCCTTTTGTGATATGATCAATAATTAATTTAAGAATCGCTGAACCTCAGGGGTTCATCGCTACAGAGCCCTGAGTGGCTGGTGTACGTCCTCGTGCACCAGCTTATCCTCGATTAACTCGAAGGCGGTTGACAATTCCCCTATATGGGCGTATGCTGATATGCAAAGAAAAGATGCGGGCGTAATTCAGCGGTAGAATGCAAGCTTCCCAAGCTTGACGTCGTGGGTTCGATCCCCATCGCCCGCTTGTTAAATATATCATGTTCGCCGATTGATCGAGAAATTTGATTGATGAGTTCTTTTTCGAAAAAAAATAGGTTCGTATTGAGTAAATCAATGCAGTTTGAATCAATGGACCTAGATCTGCTAACGGGACTGTGGAACGGATTCCAATTGCATTTTTGGAAGCACGTTAAGCCCACTCTCGCTGGTGATGCTGCAACTTCAGAGTTAGAAGAAGTTGTAAGGAAGGCTTGGGTACATTTTTTTAAATGGCCATTGACTGATATGAACTGGTCATGGGAAACGAACGAACGAAGGATGCGCGAGCACTTCACCACTCACAATTGGTTCAAAATGTATGACTTCGTTGAGTTCATGTTACCCTGTGCTGATTGCCTGGAGTGCGGAAATGAGAGGTCATTTACTTTATTTTGCAACGAAATGCTTGAAAAGGAAAACTCAACATGGAGAATTGTAAATAAAATCGTTGTACCCCTTACCACTGAGCATGAAATCGGCGCAGTCGAGAGTGCTATAAATTCGCCATATGAGCCAGTGGGTATCCAAATCTCTTGTGCTCTGAAAAAACTTTCTGACAAGACAAATCCAGATTATAGAGGTAGCATTAAAGAATCCATCTCCGCTGTAGAGTTTGTAGTCAAGTTAATCGGTGATAATGATAAAGCGACTTTGAGTAGCATACTATCAAAAGTTAAGAAGAATGTTGGCTTAAATGATAGATTGGAGCAGGGCTTGTTGTCAATATATGCCTGGACAAATGACGAAAAAGGCGGTATTCGTCACGCTATGATGCAAAACAAAGAACTTTCGCCAGCTGATGCACGCTTCATGCTTGTTGCTTGCTCGGCCTTCGCTAACTATTTAATCCAATTGGGTGAACGTTCTGGGATGCTGAAACCCAACTAGTAAAGCCTTGTAAAGGACTCTTTTCCTTGTTATATTACCAAACTGGCCTACAGTGGCCAGTTTTTGTTTAGAAGTTGACCCGAAAACCCGCTTGGATTGAGAGTATAACTGATACTGTATGAAAATCCTGACCGTTGACCCTGAATCGCCGCTTTTTGGCTATATTCGACCGGGCTATTCCATCGTCTCCGTCAATGGCTCCGAAATCCAGGACGTGGTCGATTTCCGCTACAAACTCGCTGAAGACCGGGTAGAGCTGAAATTCGCCGATCCGGATGGGCGCGAGGTCGATTTTCAATTCGATGACATAAGTGGCGGAGATTTGGGACTCACCCTCGATGACCGCAAAATCAAGCTCTGCAAAAACGACTGTATCTTCTGCTTCATCCTTCAACAGCCCCAAGGCATGCGGCGTATGCTCTATCTCAAGGACGAAGATTACCGGCTCTCTTTTACTCACGGCAATTTTATCACCTTGTCGAATACGACCGATGCCGATATCGAGCGAATTATCACCCAGCGCCTTTCGCCTCTTTATGTTTCAGTGCATGCCACCGATGACACATTACGGCGCTGTATGCTTCGCAATGAAAAGCTTGCTCCGATAGTACCGCGTCTGAAGTATCTCGCCGAAAATGGTATCACCATTCACACGCAGGTTGTGCTTTGCCCGAATATCAACGATGGCCCGCAGCTTGAGCAGACGGTTAATGACCTTATCAATCTTTATCCATCGATAGAATCGCTGGCTGTCGTTCCAGTCGGGTTAACCAAATATCGCCAGAATCTGCCCAACTTGCGAACCTATACTAAAGATGAAGCCAATACTGTAATCGACTATCTTGAAAAGCGGCAAGGCGAATTCTTTGAAGCCGAAGGCAGCCGTTTCGTATGGCCCGGCGACGAATTCTATACTATCGCAGGCCGCGCTTTCCCATCGATCAAAGCCTATGAACATATGCCCCAGTACGAGAACGGAATTGGGATGTGTCGGGAGTTCATCAACGGTTTCAATCGACGACGCGCGCGCTTAAAATCCATTAAATCATCAAAGCGCGTCCTTTTTTTAACCGGTGTCTCGGCTTATCCTTTTATGAGCGAGGAGATAATGCCATATATTCAGAATACGCTCGGCTTAAATGTCGAACTGCATTGTGTAAAAAATCGTTTCTGGGGGGACGGAGTAACTATCTCAGGTCTGCTCACCGGACAGGATCTGCTCAGACACGCCCGAACCCATCTTGATAGTTTCGATCTGCTTGTGCTGCCGCCTAACTGCATTAACAACGATGATCTATTTCTCGACAACCTTTCTCTCAAACAATTTGAGACAGCCCTCGTCAAGCCGGTGCTTATCGGCCAGTACAACCTCGCTGAGACGATAAAAGAAGCGTTCGCATGAACATGCCCACCGTTGCCATTGTCGGGCGGCCAAATGTCGGGAAGTCATCTCTTTTTAACCGATTCCTGCATAAACGGCTTGCCATTGTCGACCCCACACCCGGCGTGACGCGCGACAGAAATTATTCCATCTGCGATTGGAACGGACGGAATTTCCGACTCGTCGACACCGGCGGCATGGTTCCCGAATCGGTCGATATGATGGAGCGGCTGATAACAGATCAAGCCGATTTTGCGATCAACGAGGCCGATCTTGTGCTCTTTGTAGTCGATACCCAGGTTGGAACTGACACAACCGATCTCACCCTCTCGCGAAAACTCAACAAGGCCAAAAAAGAAACCATCCTCGTCGCAAACAAAGCCGACAACCAAAATTTGACCAATGAGACCTTTGAGTTTATGAAACTTGGACTGGGTGAGCCGTTTGCGGTCTCGGCAACAGTGGGGCTTGGAATTGGTGAATTGCTCGACGAGGTCATACGGAAGCTTCCACCTGAATTAGAAGAAACTGAAGATGAGACAACTATTCAGGTCGCCGTTGTGGGGCGGCCCAATGTCGGGAAATCATCATTTATAAATAAATTGCTCGGTGAGGAACGACTCATTGTGTCCAATATCGCCGGAACGACACGAGATTCTGTAGATTCACTGCTTGAGCTTGACGGTCAGCGCTATAATCTCATCGATACCGCCGGACTGAGGCGAAAGTACAAAATAGAAGAGAATATCGAATTTTACACGAGTCTTCGCACGACCCGTGCCATTGACGGGTCTCATGTCGCGATTGTACTTATCGATGCCACCGCGGGAATAACCTCGCAAGACCAGCGGATTCTCAGCCAAGTGTTGGAAACCCGACGCGCTGCGGTTCTTGCGGTCAATAAGTGGGATTTGATAGAGAAGGATCACAAGACCGCCGATGAGTTTACGGTCGCCATCAAAGAGATAATCGCGATGTATTCCTATCTTCCGATTATTTACATTTCCGCGCTTACAGGTCAGCGAGTCGCGAAAGTTCTTGAGCTTGTCAAAAGAGTCCATCATGAGCATACGCGGCGAATACCGACCCCGGAGCTCAATGATTTTCTTGAGAAGGTTCTGGAAATTCGCCGTCCTCCGTCAAAGCAGGGGAAATTTATCCGTTTCAAGTACTTGACGCAAACCGAGACCGCCCCGCCGACATTTGTCTTTTTCACGAGTCATGCCAAGCTGATCGATAAGAGTTACATTCAATTTTTGATAAACCAACTCCGCGAACATTTCGGATTTGAAGGCGTACCGATTCGTCTGAAATTCAAGCTTAAGTAAACGCTCGACTCTTTTTTCGGGTACCCCACTCCGCCACGGGCGGACGGTGGTTCTTTTCCGTGATGTCGGTCCGCCGCGGCGGACTGACATCTTTTCCCCGCCCCGTCATTGCGAGTTTCTCTTTCTTAAGTAAAACGTGGCAATCTCATATTTCCTCTTGCGGCTTGTCTACACCCCAACCCCCTCAGACTTTCCTCCCCATCCCGACTTCATTTATTCCCTATCCTGTCGATATATCAAACGTATGCTTACCTCACTTGATTACCAGAACGATGTCGAGGTCCTGGAAGCCAAACTCGCTTCTCAGAAGGCCGAGCTTCGTGATATCGCCACGATGGGCGCAGTCATTGCCTCGATTCATGAAATCGATGCCGTACTGTCGGTTGTGATGGATATGACCCTCCGCCTACTTGATGGCGAGGTCGGCTTTATCATGCTCGAAGAAGACGAAAGGCTCAAACTCAAAACATGCTGGGGCGTGAACGAGGAGTTTATTACAACACTGAAGCACCCTCGTGGTGCGGACTTGGCAACGTATTGCCATACCTACAAGGAAGCCGTCATACTTCATGACCTCAAAACCAAATCAGCTGACACCGGTATCAAAATAGATTCTGTGATCGTCATGCCGATCAAGACGCGAGATAAATGCTATGGCGTGCTTGTCATCATCAATAAGATTGACGGTGATAATTTTAGCGCAGACGACTCTGAGCGACTCGAAATGCTTCTCAATTTTGTCGCGGTCGCGATTGACAACTCGCAACTTGTAAAAGATAAACTTCGCCAACAGCACATGGAGCAGGAGATGGTTATCGCCGGCCAAGTGCAATCAACTATTCTTCCGCGTGACATTACCAGCATCAGCGGAGCCGAAATTGCTACGGTTTATTACCCCGCCCGGGAAGTCGGCGGCGACTTTTATGATATCATCAAAATTAGCGACAAGAAATTCTATGTTATTGTAGGCGACGTCTCGAACAAAGGCGTCCCGGCAGCGCTTGTCATGTCGGCATCATCGGGAATAATTAAGTCCATATTGTCAAGCGAGCCTAATATCCAGGTCGGCAAACTCGCCGAACGGCTAAATAATCTCTTGGCACGCGAAATAATCAAAGAACACCAAATGTTTGTGACGCTCTTCTTTTGCATGATAGATTTACAAAGCGAACGCCTTACCTATTGCAATGCCGGACATATCCCGGGACTACTTTGGGATTCGCAGAATAAGCGAGTCGATGAGTTATCTGTCGGCGGCCCGATTGTTGGCCAATTTGAAGGCATTCCCTTTGAGGAGGGTACACATGTCATCAAATCAGGCGACGGGCTCTTTCTCTTTACCGACGGCCTTACCGAAGCCACCGACCGTTACGACAATCTCTTTGGGCGCGAGCGGGTTGTTAATTTCTTTCGTGATGAAATTATCCATCCTCCGGCCGTCTTCTGCGACCGACTCAAAAAGCATATAGACCAGTTCTCCGAGGGGTCGTCAGAAGAAAACCATGACGACTTTACCCTTGTACAGATTAGGATAGAATAGACATGGCCACATATAAATATTTCTATTCATCCGCCCCCGAAGCCGAGGAACAGATGCTCGATGATCTCTTTCGGGTATTGAAAGAGCACGATCTCAGTGAAGAGGATACAAATAAGTTTACACTGGCAGTATCCGAAGCATTCATCAATGCGCTTGTTCATGGCAACAAACAGAATTCCCAAAAAAAGATAGAAGTGAAACTTGATCTCGACGAAGAAACTCTCTCTGCTGAAATTATTGACGAAGGGAAAGAAGGCTTGAAACAGATTTGGTCTCGTATCGAACCTCCGCCGCTCTCTGAAAGCGGCCGGGGGATAGACCTTATCCGTCATTATGCGACAACATCCCAATTCACCCAGACTCCCTCGGGCGGATTAAAGGTCACACTTAGTTTGGCGCGGCAAGTAAAACAAAATATTAGTTCATAAAACTTAGATGGAGGAAGTCATGGAAATCACAGTACGAGAAGAAGGAGCGGTTGCCATTTTGAAACTCAAAGGGCGACTTGATTTGGCCAGCGGAACAGCTTTAAAGGAGCAGGTACGTAAGCTGCTCGCCAAAAATATCTCATCGGTTCACATGAACCTGAGCGAGGTAGAATTCATCAACAGTTCGGGCCTCGGCGCAATGGTGTCGGTCATGAAAGAGACTCGCTTGAAAAAGGGGAGATTGACCCTTTCCAATCTTGCAACCTATGTTCAGGAAATCTTTGATATCACCCAGCTGTCGCATATTTTTGAGATTTTCCCGACCGAACAGGATGCGATGTCTTCTTTCCAAGCTCTGGCTGTACGCTAAGCGGGTCTGACAGATGAGCAAGCAAGCCTCAGCTGGCAAGCGCTGAGGTCTGCGCCTGGCGCGCACAATGCCTTGCCACTCAACGAGGAAGGAATATATCGATGCCAAAACCCTCGATTTTAGTTGTCGATGACGAACTCTTGATTCGTGATCTGCTTTATGATTTTTTTAGCGCTCAAGGCTGGCAGATAGCAGTCGCCGAGAACGGTGAAAAGGCGATTGAACAGCTTCGCTTGCGTCATGTTGATTTGGTTCTGACAGACATAAAAATGCCTGAAATGGATGGTTTGACTTTGGCTCAAAAGGCAAAAGCCCTCCATCCGGAACTGCCAGTTGTTCTCATGACCGGTTTTCCATCGGTTGACACAGCCGTCAGCGCGCTGAGAATGAAAGCTGATGATTATATTGTCAAACCATTCAACATAAATCAGCTCTACAAATTGGTCGAATCAAAGCTACCTGCCGACAAGAAGTAGTGTATGGCTCAACGGTGTATCCTACTTTTGTGAGTAAGGAATTACAACAGTGAAGTTGAAAATTCTTGCAATTGATGACAGCCCGACTATGCGACGGATTATTATCAACACCCTCAAGCGCTTCGGCTATGATGATGTTGTGGAAGCCGTCGACGGTAAAGATGCCTTGGCTAAGATGAAAGTCGAACGCTTTAATTTTATCATTGCCGACTGGAATATGCCGGAGATGGATGGATTTGAATTTGTGAAGGTTATTCGGTCAATGGATGAGTTCAAAGATATTCCAGTGTTGATGGTCACTACCCGCTCGATTAAGGAAGATATAATGGAAGCGATGCGAATCGGGGTAAACAATTATGTTGTCAAACCCTTCACGCCGGAAACGTTGAAACAGAAAATCGACCAAGTTTTATCCATGTAAGCTGGTTATGGCCGATTCACACTTTTTGCCCGATTCAGACATAAACGACATTACCCGCGAATTCCTCACTGAAGCGGATTTACTTTTTCAGACAATTCACCACAATTGCTCAATTCTTGAAAAAAATCCTAAAAATACAGACGCAATCAACGCCCTCTTCTACGCTGTCCACTCCATAAAAGGAGCGGCGGCATTTCTTGAGTTGGAGGACATCGTCAAAACGGCGCACAAACTCGAAACCGTACTGTCTCAAATTAGATCGCGAACCCCCTCGATTCTGTCCAAAAGCGATGTTAATCTTGAGAATTCGATCAATGAGCTAAAATGTCACATTGACAATGTGCGGCAAACAACTGCCGTAGCTAAGAAGCCAAGAATGAATATGCCGTTTGCAGAGTTTATAGATTCGTTTCGCGGTCATATTGCTGAACTTGCTAAGAAACTCGGCAAAACTATCCGGGTTGAGTGCCCGATAAACGGGCTTGAGCTCAGCTTTCAAACAGCCAAAAAGCTCCGAACGCCGCTCATTCACCTGCTTCGCAACGCCTGTGACCACGGGATTGAACTGCCCTCGGTGAGGCAAGCCGTCGGAAAGACCCCTATGGGAACTATTAGTATCTCAGCCTCCAAGGATGGTCAGTGGCTAATAATCGAGATAAGCGATGACGGAACCGGATTGAATGTCGAGGCAATAAAATCACAAGCAATTGCGCTATCAGTTCGGTACGGATCCGCATCAAAGCATATGTCTGAGCAACACTCATCACAACTTATTTTCGAGTCGGGCATTTCGACTGCCTCTTCGCTTACAGAATTGTCGGGGCGTGGAGTTGGTCTGACCAGCGTCAAGACTCAGATCGAGGAACTCAATGGCACAATTGAGGTTTCCTCCCCAAAAGGAATCGGTACGACCTTCAGGATTACAATCCCTGAGTAGAATAAGCTCTATTTAAGTCATTTTGTTTTTTATGAAAGTTTTTGTTGAAAACTTTTCCATGTGGCGATACGCTTGCGTCGCATGGCCACATATAATTCTATATCAGGAAGTCCCCATCTGAAGGTGGATGGGCATGTCTGAAACCACAAGTGTCGCCAATTTTACCGAATCTTACGCTTCGTTCAATAGATTAGTAAACAGCCTCCAGCGGCAATACATCGAATTAAATGATGAATTTACTGTCCAGAACGAGCGGCTTGTCCAGGTCAATAAGCTTCTTGTCGCCGCAACCTCAGAGACATTGGCCGCAACCGAATTTCTAAATGGTATCCTTAAATCCATCTCTGCCGGAGTGATCGCTGTCGATAAGGCGGGATGCATTACTCATTTCAATCCGGCCGCTTCCCGTTTGCTCGGGATCCCTCTGAAAGATCCTACTGGAAAACTGTATCGTGATACTATTCCGGTGGGTGAGCCGATCGAAGCCAATGCACTCCGGGCCTCGGAAAGCGGACAGACTGTTGAAGGTGTGGAGAAGAGGGTCGATCTCTCTGATGGCAGTCGTCTCTATCTATCGGTATCCACTGCTCTCTTGCATGATAAGGACGGTATGCCCTCCGGAGCGGTGGAGATGTTCCATGATTTGACCAAAGTCAAGAAAATGGAGCAGGAGATAGGCCGATTGGCGGCCTTGGCGGCTTTGGGCGAAATGGCCGCCACAATCGCCCATGAGGTTCGCAATCCGCTCGCCGGAATAGGGGGCTTTGCTTCGCTCCTTAAAAGAGATATTTCTCCGGATGACCCCCGGCATCTTCTGGTCACCAAAATAATACGCGGTGTTGATTCCCTGAATCAAACTGTCACAACCTTACTCAACTATACTCGAAACGAAAGCCTCCGCCGTGAGCGTGTCGACTATAACGGATTTCTGCAGTCAGCGGTGGATCATTTCAAAGCCGACAATCCAGCGGCGGTTGTCAGTCTCTTAATCCGCCTCGATCATAGTGCTCCTCACAATGCCTTGCCGGTTGTGCTCTGGTGCGATGCTATCCTCTGCCGTCAGGTCTTTTCCAATCTTCTCTTGAATGCGGCCGAGGCATGCCGTGGAGTCGGAGAAATTGTTGTATCCTACCGCTGCCTGCCTCGTCAGCTTGCCGCCCAACGATACGGAGATAGAATAATCCTGGGTTTGGACGAGACACTTGTTGAAACAATTTTTAGCGACTCCGGCCCCGGTCTCTCACGTGAGGCCGAGAAAAATCTTTTTGCGCCGTTTTTCACCACAAAAGTAGATGGCAACGGACTTGGACTTGCTGTGGCTGCCAAAGTTATCAAAGCGCATGGAGGAGATATCCTCGCGCGAAATGGAAAGAACGGAGGGGCGGAGTTTGTAGTGCTCTTGCCCACCTTGCTTGATACATCATTGAGAGCCCTGAATGACGAAACTGAAATAAAAGTGGAGAGCTGAAATGAAATATTCGGTCCTAATCGTCGATGACGACAATCTGGTCAATGAGTTCGTGACCGAAACCCTCCAACGGGCCGGATACTCGACCAATTCGGTTTTCAACGGCGAGGAAGCGATTCTTGCTATCAAAGCCAAGTCGTATGACATAGTGCTTTCCGACCTGAAAATGCGAGAGGTCGATGGTATCGCCCTGCTCGATCATGTCAAACGGCTTAGCCCAGACACGGTAGTAATCATCATGACAGCCTACGGTTCTGTAGAAACTGCGGTGAAGGCCGTAAAAAAAGGGGCATACGATTTTCTGCTCAAACCCGTCCTGCCCGAGACGCTTGAGATGATCCTGACCCGTGTGTCTGAGATTCTCCACCTCCGAAAAGAGAATGAATCTCTGCGCAACGATCTTGCCCATCGTTTTCAAAACGTTATTGGCAAATCAAAAATCATGTCGGAGATTTTCTCGCTCATTCAATTGGTAGCCGATGCCCGTTCTACAGTTATGCTCACGGGCGCTTCCGGGACTGGCAAAGAAATGGTTGCCAGAGCCATTCACTACGCCTCAAGTCGGCGAAATGGCCCCTTCATAAAACTCAATTGCGCCGCATTGCCCGAAAATCTGGTCGAGGCTGAATTATTCGGTTATGAGAAAGGCGCCTTTACCGACGCCAAGAAAACCAATAGAGGACGCTTCGAACTTGCTAACGGCGGCACTCTGCTTCTCGATGAAATTTCAGAAATGCCCCTCAATTTGCAATCAAAGTTGTTGCGCGTGATTCAAGAGCGCGAATTCGAACGCATTGGTTCAAGCCAAACAATTCAGGTCGATGTACGTCTTATTGCGACGTCAAATCGAAACCTCAAAGAATTCATCAGCGCCGGGCAGTTCCGCGAAGATCTATTCTACCGACTTAATGTCATTCCAATTTATCTGCCGCCTCTTGATGACAGAAAAGAGGATCTACCGCTTCTGATAGATCATTTCATTCAAAAGTACAACAAGGAAAACAATAAGAATATCCTTGGCATGACTCCCGAGGCGCTCCGCCTATTCATGAAATACCACTGGCCGGGCAATGTGCGAGAACTCGAAAATCTAATCGAACGCGCGGTCGTGACCACCCGCGCGGAATATCTTAACGAGGATGACTTCCCGGTCGAACTGTCTTTGGGGAAAATGGCCGATGCCAATTCCGCTCTTAAGCTTCCGATGACAATCGAGGAGGGTAGCAAATACCTCATTCTCAAGACGCTTGAGAAGTTCAATGGCAACAAAACAAAGGCCGCAGAGGTCCTCGGTGTGACCGCGCGCACCATCCGTAATAAACTTGCAGAATATGATCTGGAGCCCTCGTCATAAGCGTCTTAGCCCATAACTTCTATAGTATTTCAGCCTTTATTGAATGCAGCGCATTCCTCTCTGATTAATTTTTATACAATCCTGCCGATATTTCCTGTGTTGGACGAGCCATATCTGGTTTGGCCGACATGCTAACGATCTAAACGAATGCGTGCTGTTGTCCTATGGATTTTGCGACTCTTTTTGGATTGATTCTTGCCGTCAGCGCTACAGGCGGTGCCTTTCTTCTGGAAGGCGGCAATCTCGATGCGATTTTCCTCGGCGCACCAATATTGCTTGTGGTTGGCGGAACACTTGGCGCAACGATGGTCACGACCTCTACCCAGACAGTCCTCCAAGTACCAAACTATCTGCGTCTTGCTTTCCAACGCAACAATCTCCGTCTGCCTGATGCTATCGATTCGTTGGTCAAGCTGGCTGAAAAGGCGAGGCGCGAAGGAATTTTGGGACTTGAGAACGACCTCCGAAAGATAACTGATCCGTTCTTCTATAAAGCTGTACAGCTTCTTATCGATGGAACCGAGGTTACCGTGCTTCGAGAGATACTCGAAACTGAAATGTCATGTCTCGAACAACGGCACAAACGCGGAATAGTATTTTTTCAAAAAGCGGGCGGTTTTGCCCCGACTCTGGGAATACTCGGTACAGTTTTAGGTTTGGTTCACACCCTTGGCAACGCTACCGATGCCTCAAAAATGGCATCTTCGATTGCTGGCGCCTTTATTGCCACATTGTGGGGAGTAGGACTGGCAAATCTCTTTTTCCTGCCTGTGTCAGATAAGCTCAAGCTTCGCCATGAAGAAGAAATGGCGAACCTCGAACTAATTATGGAGGGTGTCGTGGCTATTCAATCCGGGGAAAACCCGCGTAATATCCGCACCCGTCTTCTCTCGTTTGTTGCCCCGTCAAGCCGCCGGGAAGAGCGTTAAACTGTGGCGCGAAAACGGGGAGAGATCGGCAATGAGGAGAACCACGAACGCTGGCTCCTGACTTATGCCGATCTCATAACATTGTTACTCGCCTTTTTTGTCGTCATGTATTCCATGTCTCAGGTCGATGCCAAAAAGTTCGGTAAAATTGCCGAGGCGCTCAACGGCGTTCTCAAAGGCGGGGAGAGTGTCGTTCCCAGTGAGGCTAAAGAGCTTGATGCCCCTAAAGTGAACCAAAGTCTACTGCGCGCCGGAAGTTTGAAGACAATAAAGAATAGAGTACAGGAAAGATTCAAAAAGCTCCAGCGCGAAGACGAGATACAATCTGAAATAACCGAGCGCGGTCTTGTGATTCACATTCTCGAATCAGCATTGTTCAAAGATGGTTCCGCCACTTTAGAGCCGAAGGCCTTGGAGATACTTGATCTGATTTCCCGCGAAATCAAACCACTGCCAAACCATGTACGAATCGAAGGACATACCGATGATCGGCCAATCGCCACTTCGCTATATCCCTCCAACTGGGAGCTTTCATCGGCTCGCGCTACCGAAGTCGTCAGATATTACACAAATGACCATGCCTTAGCCCCCAGCCGCATCTCCGCGCTCGGTTACGGCGAATACCGTCCGCTGGTTCCAAATAATTCAATCGAAAACCGAGCCACAAACCGCCGCGTCGATATCGTTATCCTCACCATGGAACTCACCCTCAAAGAGCCGTCGTCGCAACTCTACGGTTCAAGCGACAGCCAGTAACTCTTTTCCATTGAGTGCGGAACTTCTTTCCACAATCGCACACTTGCAAGAACGGCCAGCGACACCCCGGCTTCATATAATCAATTCACACTCAACAAGTTAGATTCTGTCCTGAAAAGTTGGCACTCTCCTTGCATTAGGTCTCCACGATGAACTTTGCAAGGAGAACGAAATAATGCCGATCAAACTGTCGCAGTACATCTTCGACAAGATCGGAGTGCCTTCATATAAGAAGTATCTCGATATGGCCGCCTTCCGCCATAAACTGCTCAGCGGCAATCTCTCCAATATCTCCACTCCCGGTTACAAAGCCAAAGATATAAACTTTACCGATGAATTTAATAAAGCGAATGGGGCCACAACCCAGCTGACTCGAGTCACCACACATCAAAATCATATTCCTATCGGCAATCACCCAAGTAAACCTCCGAAGGTAAACCGCGAGGGCATCGTCGATGGTGAGATGAATTCGGTGGACATAGATCGCGAGATCACACAAATGACCCAAAATGAAATCCTCTTTACTGTGGGAGCAAAATTGCTCCAGCGAAAATTTGAAGGTCTCCGAACGGCTATCACCAGCAAGTAGGGAATATTATCATGGCAGGAATACTCAATTCAATCGAAATCTCAGCCCGAGGCCTTTCGGTCCAGCGCGCAAAGATGGATGTTGTCGCGCAGAATATGGCAAATGCTGAGACGACTGAAACGGCCGAAGGCGGACCGTATCGCCGCAAACGGATAATAGTCAGTGAAGATAAACTCTCCGGCGGCTTTGACTCGGAACTCAGAAAAGCAAACACCGAGCTGCTTCGCACAAACGAATCTCATCGACTTGGCAAATCCTATAAAATTGGGACAGCCTCGAATCTGTCGACCGCCGACATGAAGGAAGTGCAGGACCCTGAATCCACATTCAAATTGGTCTATGACCCCTCGCATCCCGATGCTGACGCCGAAGGGTATGTCAAAATGCCCGATGTCGAAATCATTACTGAAATGGTCGACATGATGATCGCATCGCGCGCCTATGAGGCCAATACCTCGGCTATTGCGGCCTCCAAAAAAATGATAATGGATACTCTCGATATTTAGATAAGGATAAGGTGAAACTATGAAAATCAATCCAATCGGCATTCAAAGCTACCAGTCAGTCCGCCAGCGAGAACAACAGACCGCCGTCTTATTAGAACAACGCGCTGCCAATTTCGTAGGTAAAACGGAGGTTTTGACTCCCCAAGCCAAAGGCCAGGCATCCCAAATCGCGCATAAAGCCCCAGCCGGCTCCTATGCGAATATGCTGAGCGTTGCCGAGCGTGCGGCTCTTGAAATGCTCTTCAGTAAATTCAAACCCGAAGCTCGTTTGGGAAATGCCAATGGATCAACCGATAGCGTGCCCGCTGACTCCAAACAGCCCATCGGGCGGCTTGTTGACGTAAAGGTCTGAACATGCCAGAGCCTATTTCAAATATTGTCCGACTTGCGCCTGGTCTCGTTGAACCGATTGGCGGAAAGATTGGAATTACTAATCCTTCAGAAATTGTCGGCGATGACAAATTCTCTGATCTCTTTGCCAATATGCTCAACTCGGTGAATGACCTTCAGCACGAGTCAGCCGATATCCAAAAAGCCATGATGGCCGGAGAACCGGTTGAGTTGCACCAGGTGATGATCAAGGCCGAGGAAGCCGGACTAACAATGGATTTACTTTTGGAGATACGCAATAAATTATTGAACGCATACACAGAAATAATACACATGCCGATGTAATCGGTGAATTACGTCGATGTATCAGGCCAAGGACGGCATGAACGAAGACCAACATAGGAACGGGAATGGATAACGTAAAATCAGTCTTTTCAAACGCATCAGGCTTTGTCGGCCGCATGACCGCCAGCCAGGTTATGATGTTATTCGGCCTCATTGCCGGTGCTATAGTCGGAACGATCGTGCTTGTCGGCTGGATTAACAGCGTCAATTACGCCCGGCTCTATTCGAATCTCGAACCCGCCGAAGCCGGTGAAGTTGTTGCTTATCTCAACGATAATAAAATTCCTTATAAGCTCGCTGACAACGGTTCGAGCATCGAAGTCCCATCCGATGACGTTTACAGCACACGGATATCTTTGGCTTCGCAGGGACTTCCCCGCGAAGGTACAATCGGCTATTCTCTCTTTGATAAAAATAATCTCGGCATGACCGATTTTCTGCAAAATCTCAATTTCCGGCGCGCTCTTGAAGGTGAACTGACACGCACCATTATGCAGTTGAGTGAGGTGCAGGCCGCACGAGTGCATATTGTCATGCCCAAAGATAGACTCTTCAAAGAGGACAAAAAAGAAGCCACCGCCTCAGTTGTGCTGAAACTCCGTCGCCGGGACGGACTGTCCGCCTCTCAGCTCGATGGCATAACTCACCTTGTTGCGGCATCGGTCGAAGGTCTCAAACCGAATAATATCGCAATTGTCGATTATGAAGGTAATTTGCTATCCGGAGGACGCGAGACAGACGCCGTCGCTGGGCTTTCTGATACCCAGCTTGATGCCCGCAGAAAAGTGGAAACATATCTTCAGGAGAAAGCCCAATCCTTGCTCGATGGCGTTTTGGGGCTCGATAAGGCAATTGTTCGTGTGACCGCCGATCTCAATTTTCAGCAGGCTGAAAAAACCTCAGAGACATTTGATCCGAACGCTCCGGTTATACGTAGCGAAGAACGCACCAAGACTTCTAATGCTGTCACTGACAAGACGCCCGAGACGAGCGAAAGCAACGAGCAAGGCTCAACCGAAACAAATGTCACAAATTATGAAATAAGCAAAACCGTCGAGCATATTGTCAGCGCTGTGGGAAGCATCGAGCGGCTCTCTATCGCAGTGATGGTCGATGGTATGTACAGCCTGCCTGAAGGAGCTGAGGAAAACACCGCTCCCACATACCAGCCCCGTTCACAGGAAGACCTCGACAGGCTCTCGTCGATTGTCAAAAATGCAGTCGGCTTTGATCCCCAGAGAAATGACCAGCTCGAAATGGTAAACATACCCTTCGATAGGCAAACTCTTGAAAATGACCAGCAAATGCTCGATTCAATGTACCAGCGGGAATATTATATGGAGATCGGCAAGGTTGTCGGGCTTATACTTCTCGCGTTGCTCGCCTTCCTCTACCTAAAACGAAAGTCCAAAAATCTCTTCGCTGCGCTTGGTAGAATTATGCCGCCACCCGCGCCGGTTGCCGCTATGCAAATACAACAACAGGCCGCAGCCGAAGCCGCCTTGGAGCACAGACGCCCTCGCATGACTGACAATCTTCAGACGGCAGCCAAACAGCATCCCGACGAGATAGCCAAAGTTATCAGAACGATGATGGCGGAATAAAATGGCTTTGGAATACGAAACAATGACCCCAACTCAAAAAGCCGCAGTGGCGCTTGTCTCGCTTGGTCCGGAGGTTTCAGCTCTTGTATTGAAAGGACTGACAGACACAGACCTTGAAAATATCACGCTTGAAATTGCCAATCTCCGCTCGGTCCCTCCTGAAGTAGAAGAGCAGGTCATGAATGAATGTCACACAATATTCATGGCGCGGCAGTATGTTTCCGAAGGCGGCATCGATTTCGCAACCGAACTGCTCAAGAAAGCAGTCGGGGTGCAACGGGCAACCGAGATAATGAATAGGCTCGAGTCAGCCTTCTCCACTCGAGGCTTTTCCCTTTTGAAAGACATCGACCCCAAACAATTGGGCGGTTTTCTTCAGAGCGAGCATCCCCAGACTATTTCTCTTATTCTTACACAGCTCAAACCCCAGAAAGCTGCATCGGTTCTCTCCGAGCTTGCGCCAGAAATGCAGGCCGAGGTCGCGCTTCGCATTGCCACAATGGAAAAGATATCCCCCGAGATTCTTAAAGAAATCGAAGTCACCCTCGAAGGTCAGTTTGGGCAATCGGCGGGACGGGAGCTGTCCGTTTCAGGTGGAGCCAAAGCCATTGCCGAGATTCTTAATCTCATTGACTCGACTGCCGAAAAAAATATTCTTCAGTCACTCGAAGCCGAAGATGCCGAACTTGCCGCCGAAGTGAAAAATATGATGTTTGTCTTTGACGACCTCATTCTTCTCGATGACCGTTCGATCCAGCGGCTACTCAAAGAAGTCGAAACAAAAGACCTTTCGATTGCCCTCAAAGCAACCAGCGAGGAAGTCAAAACAAAACTTTTCGCCAATGTCTCCGAACGCGTATCCGTCATGATTAAAGAGGAGATGGAGTTTATGGGCCCGACACGGCTGTCCGATGTCGAAGCCGCGCAGGGGAGAATTGTCGAGGCCGTTCGGCGTCTCGAAGAAGAAGGCCAGGTCATTATCTCCGGTCGCGGCGGTAAAGAGGAAATCATTGTCTAAGATTATACGCTACTCGAATTCTATACCGAGCATCCTCATCGGAGAACAACAGCGTGATAAAGAAACTGAACTTCGCGCCGAAAAGACACTGGGCGCCCTTTTTCCTGCCGTGTCGTATATCACCGCGCCCGATGGAGCGAAACTCATACCTATCCAGGAAGTCGTCAAAATTGAAAGTGTCGTGGCCGCGAGACGCGAAGAAAGCCGTGTGACGGGATATGAAAGCGGCTATCAGGCGGGACTTGCCAAGGGGCTCGAAGAAGCTCAGAAAGTAATGCACACTTTCGATCAGGCCATTAACGACACAGTCTCTCTTCGCGCCGCGCATTTCGAAGATGCGAAAACAAAGATTTTGGAATTGGTCCTTCAGATTAGTCGCAAAGTGACATTTGATGCTGTCCAGATCGATCAGCAAGCCACTGTCCAGATGATTACCAAAATTATAGACAGCCTTATCGACAAATCAAAAATCGTCATTAAAGTAAATCCCAATTTTCTACCGATAGTCGAACAACATATCGACCGGTTCCTTGGCGATTCGACTACTATCAAAGACCTGCGAGTCGAAGCCGACCCCCGGGTAAAATTCGGAGGGTGCTTTATTGAAACTCCAACTGGTGATATCGATGCCCGGCTTGAGTCGCAATTCGAGGTCATCACGGCCACGGTACTGGCGGGCGAGTAACCAATGAATTCCATTGCCTATTCCATGTACGCCGATAGAATTAATCGAGTGAGCACGGTCCGCCATTTTGGCAAAGTGACCCAAGTAGTCGGTTTGGTGATCGAAGCCGCGGGCCCCGCAGTTTCAATCGGGCGACTCTGCACCATCGAAAACCGCACGAACGATACAAAAATAAGCGCTGAAGTTGTTGGGTTTCGTGATGACCGCATTCTGCTTATGCCCTATGGGACGATTAACGGAATCACACCCGGGGCGATTGTAACTTCAATCTCTGATCAACTCCGCATAACTGTCGGCAAAGAATTGCTTGGCCGTGTATTGGGCGGGCTCGGTCAGCCTATCGACCACAAAGGCGCTGTTACTTGTGCGCAGACTCGACCGATTAATGCTCAGCCAATTCCCGTTATGAGCCGCCGAAGAATCACTCAGCCAATTAGAACTGGGATAAAAGTTGTGGACACGATGACAGTTATCGGTCAAGGTCAGCGCATGGGGATATTTGCGGGATCCGGTGTCGGAAAATCCGTCATGCTGGGAATGATTGCAAGGGGTTCCTCAGCCGATGTCAATGTCATCGCCCTTATAGGAGAACGCGGAAGGGAAGTGCGAGAGTTCATCGAACGTGACCTCGGACCTGAAGGACTGAAACGCTCGGTTGTAGTAGCAGTCTCCTCAGATGAACCAGCCTTGGTGAGAATAAAAGGGGCGATGGTGGCAACAACTATTGCCGAGTATTTTCGCGACCAAGGTCTGAATGTGATGCTATTGCTTGATTCCATTACTCGTGTCGCCATGGCCCAACGGGAAATTGGTCTTGCTGTAGGCGAGCCGCCAGCGACAAAGGGATACACACCTTCAGTTTTTGCCCTGCTTCCATCAATTCTCGAACGTGCTGGCAGTGCCGAAACCGGCTCGATAACAGGACTCTACACCGTTCTGGTCGAAGGCGACGATTTCAATGAGCCGATCTCAGACGCCGTGCGGTCGATTCTCGACGGTCATATAATGCTCTCTCGAAAATATGCCGCCATGAATCAGTATCCGGCTGTCGACTTTCTGGATTCAATCAGCCGCCTCATGACAGCCGTGTCGACTAAGGAGGAACAGCAACTCGCCACACAGGTCAGAGAAATCGCAGCCACCTACCGCGAATCCGAAGATTTGATTTCTATCGGCGCTTATGCAAAGGGAACAAATCCTCGAATTGATAGGGCAGTATCTAAAATTGATGCACTCAATCAGTTCTTCCGGCAAGGTATCGATGAACGGGTCGAGCATTCTGACGCCGTCGCTGAATTGTCCCGCATCATCGCTTCATGACCCGCAAGATGAAAAAGTTCTCGTATCGCCTTGAGACGCTTCTGAAACTCAAAGAACATCTCGAAAAAGAGCGCCAGTTGGAACTGGCAGTGGCCGTGACCCATGTACACAAACAACAAGAGCGGCTTGGTGATGTAGAACGTCAAAGGCAGGAGACTTTAGATCAGCAGCGAACTTTGCAGGTTGGTCAATTACCCGTCGGTCAGCTACTAAACGCTTCGCGCTTCTTACTCAAGTTAAAAGGGGAAAAGTTTGCAGGCTTTGAACTGTTAAGAGGATTGGAACGACAGGCCGATAAAAAAAGAGAGAAACTGTTGATTGCTGTCAAAGAGAAGAAAGTTCATGAAAAGCTCAAAGAGCGGGCACAGAAAAAATATCAGGATACAATTCAGGACTATGAACGGAAAGAAGCCGATGAGATCGGAATAAATACTTTTCGTCTGGGAAAACGAAAAGTAGAATAGTCTCGTCGTTCCGAATCCTATTTCAACAAAATCATCTTCTTGCTCGAACTAAATGAGCCCGCGATTATACGGTAAAAATACATTCCAGAGGCCAACGATTGACTGGCGTTGTTGCGGCTGTCGAATTCGATGTGGTGGACACCGGCTCCAAACTGTTTATTCACAAGTTCTCGAACAGACTCTCCAAGTAAATTGAAAACTTCGATCTGAACCTGCGAGGCTTCGGGCAGCGCAAATTCAATAGTTGTCGTCGGATTAAAAGGATTTGGATAGTTCTGAGACAATGAGTAGCTGCCCGGCAATGTTTGATCGGTTTCATCGTCAATACCTGTGGATACACGCACTTCCACACTTCCTCCTGAAAACATCGGGGTGAATCTTCCGCCCCCGTCATCAGCCGAAAGGGTAATAAATGTACTCCAGGTCGGCGCATAGGTGAGAGAATCAATTAATACAGGTCCGGGCGTTGCGGATGGTGAAATGCTCAAATGAAGCCGTGCGGCAAGTCCGCTACCCGGCAGTAACGGGGTTGTTTCGTCGAACTCAAGATAGATAAGCACCGAATTATCCGCGCCGCGAGGCTGAACTGTTTTTGGGAATGCGGTTGCCGTTCGCGCGCCATCGAATGACACGCTGTCGAGTTGAAGGTCATCGGAGCCAAATTTTAGAGCAAAGGCGACATTCGCAATATTTCTTTGGTTGAAAAGCATAACATCCACAGCCGTCTCAGTTCCTTGCTCAGATTCGACATGAGTGATCCAAACTGAATCCAACGACTCAGGAGTCGTGTTGATGTCCAAATACCCCTTTTTGACTTTCGGTTTATATTCTACTGCCCCGGTGGCAGAGAACGAGGTTGTTCGCACGAGAAAATTATCAACAAACCGTATAGTATCAAACGTAACAAACTGTCCCGAAATAGTTGGAGGATATGAGAGGTAGATTTTGCCCAGAAGTCCGCTTCCAGCTGGAATTAGAGATACTGTGGGCAGAACTGTGACCCTCAGGATGCCCGTAACAGTGTCGACTTTTGATAATCGAAAAGTGGCAGACTCGACACGACCTCCTGTAAAGGAGAATGAATCGATCTGTATATCCGGCGAGTTCTCATGAAGAGTCATCTCAATTGCTGTCAATGGTTGATCATTATAGAACCGAACCGGCACAACTCTGCTTCCGCCCACATATGTTGAAATCGAATCGATCGAAAGTGTATCCGGAATACCCGGATCAGCGGACAATATTTGATCACTTGTCCCCAATATGAGGAGAAAGGTTAGGATCAAGATTGTAAAGGCTGAAAAATGGTGCTGGCGGTTTGTCATGGTCTATTCCTTGAAGCTCTCCTTGAGCAAAAAGCGTGCTTTGAAAGGATCGATGTTAAAAAATCGGGCAGTCTTACGGCAGAACTCTGAAAGTATAATCTAACTTGCTGTGGCATTGCTGTTTTAGTGTCTCTATGAAAGTAACAAATTAAGGCGATATTTGCAAGAGGAAACTTGTCTTGAACTCATAGCTATGCATCTTACTGCCTGAAATCTCCCAAATCTCTTTTCATATCCCGTTTTCAGAAAATTTCTCCGGCCAGCTAAGTATTCCTTTCCGATTATTTCGAGGTCAAGAGTGATGCCACTGACCGGCCGGTTTACCTAACCAACAATGTAAGAATAGCTTACAAACCTGCTCGAAGTCTTGGCACAGGCCTTGAATATAGTCCCATGGAGGATACTATGATTAAAGGAATGTACCGTTCAGCTTCGGGCATGATCCCGAGGGTCAACAAGCAGCAGATTATCGCAAACAACATTGCCAATGTTGGCACTGCCGGTTTTAAGAAAGATACCATGTTCACACGTGAACTTTCTAAAGCCGAGCAGAAAGTAATCCCAAAGAAAACTGACTGGGAACAGCCGATGGTCGACAAAGTTCATGTCGATTATTCTCCAGGTATTTTTGATAAGACCGATAATCCGCTCGACCTTGCTATAGAAGGAGACGGTTTTTTCAAACTCGAAGCAAGCGATGGCTCAGTTGCGCTAACCCGATCAGGCACATTCCAAGTCGACAGCGCCGGATTTTTGGCATACCCCGGCGGATTTCGATTGTCCAGTGAAAGTGGTCCCATTCAGGTCGGCGATGGTAAAGTTGTCATCAGCCAAACCGGAGAAATAGAAGTCGATGGTTCATCGGTATCACGTATTGTTCCGGTTTCGGTTACAGACCACGACAAACTTGAACGTTTGGGCGGAGCGCTATTCGGAGTGCCCAAGGGGGTGGAAGTAACCCCAGTCACTAATACGGTTATCCAACAGGGATATCTCGAAACCGCCAATGTCGATGTCGTCCGCGAGATGGTCGATATGATTATCACTTACCGCACATACGAAGCAAACGCGAAAGCCCTGCAACAACAGGATGCCTCGCTTGACCACCTCTTCCAAAAGGTGGCTCGATAAATTTTCACGCCTGCTAATCAGAATGAAAAGGATATAGGAGAATAAGAAAATGATTAAAGCAATGCGAACAGCGGCCTCAGGTATGTCGGCCCAACAAATGAATGTTGATAACATCGCCAACAACCTTGCCAACGTCAACACCACCGGCTTCAAGAAAAGTAAAATAGAGTTTCAGGACATTCTCTATCAAAATTTTCGGAGAGCCGGTTCTGCCACCGCAGTGGGAAGCCAGGCTCCAGCCGGACTCGCCATCGGGTACGGAACCAAGCCCTCGGCTACAACGCGCCAATTCACAACTGGCGATTTGCAGTTGACCGGCAACCCGCTCGATATCTCTATAGAAGGGGACGGATTCTTTCAGGTTCGTCAGCCCGATGGTTCGACTGCCTACACCCGCGATGGCGCTTTCAAAATGTCAGCCGATGGACGGGTTGTCACCTCGGATGGCTATTACTTGCTTCCGGAAATATCGCTTCCTGAAGACGCGCTTTCGGTTTCGATTGGCCGCGATGGCACTGTCGAAGTACAGCAGTTCGGACAGGACGAGACCACCCAAGTCGGCTCCATCGAACTTGCGCGTTTCATTAACCCCGCAGGTTTGACGTCAATTGGCCGCAACTTGATGACACAGACCGGAGCTTCCGGCGCGCCGGTTACCAATACCCCGGGTCAAGGGGGGATAGGCGAGGTCAACCAAGGCTATCTCGAAATTTCAAATGTGAGCGTCGTTGATGAAATGGTCAATATGATTATCGCCCAGCGCGCGTATGAGATGAACTCAAAAGCAATTCAGACGGCCGACGATATGTCATCGATAGCAAACAATCTCAAGCGATAGGGAAGCCGATGAAAACAAGAACATATATAGGATGTATTGGTCTTGCGCTGTTAATGCTTCAGCCCGGATTTGCTATGCCTGTCGAGGACGCAATCAAGGCGCGAATTATGGATTATTATCAGCTTGATCCGATCAGCTACGAAATAGAAATCCTGACCAATTCTCTAAACGAAGGCGAAGTAATACCCGAAGCTCTGACAATTAGACCCATGAGTCAAAAAGAACCGTTGGGACTCTTGTCGATCAAAGCCGTTCTATCCGAGGCCGGGGGGAAAATAAAGCAGGCGCAAATCCAAATTCGCATTCGCCGTTACGCAAAGGCTCTGGTTGCAACCGGGCATATCCGCCAGAATGATATTCTTGACAGCTCGGCCTATGAACTGAAACGAGTCGAGACGACAACACTACAGGAAAACGCGCTGACCAATGGCAATGTGTTTATTGGAATGCGAAGCAAGCGCAATCTCAATCGAGGACAAATTCTTACCGCCGAGGCCTTTGAAACTATTCCAACCGCTAAGACCGGCGATGCAGTGACGATTGTCTTTGAGAACGCCGGATTCAGTGTCTCTACAGAAGGGAAGCTTCTTCAGTCAGGTCTCAAAGGAGATTTAGTAAAAGTACGGAATACATCTTCAGGGAAAATTGTAATCGCAAAAATTGTAGACAGTCACTCGGTTGTGGTGACTCCCTGAAAGAATAATAAACATTGAGGTTTTATCCATGAGCTTCCGAAGACTACTCATTATATTGGCGCTGCTGCTCCTGCTTCCATTTTCATTAAAACTGCGAAGTCAGGATTTTGGCAAAAGCCAATCACTTTTTACCGATATCAAGGCCCATCGGGTGGGAGATATTCTCACCGTGCTCATAGTCGAGCAGAACCGAGCCTCGAATCAGGTGGAAACAAAATCTGAAAAGAGCAGCAGTTCCTCGATCTCCGGCGGTCCGGGTATCGGCCCGCTTGACTTCATACCTCTCTTTGGAGCCGATTTGAAAGCTGACAATAAGCATGACGGAAAAGGGGAAAACCTCCGCACCGGAAATATCAGAGCGCGAATGTCAGTCACTGTTTCAGCCGTCAAAAATAACGGCGACCTCGTCATAGAAGGCACTCGTGTAATGGGCATCTCGAGCGACAAAGAGACGTTGACCCTTTCAGGGATAGTGCGCCCAGAAGACATCAGCGCGGAGAATACTGTCGAGTCTTATTTCATTGCCGATGCCGAAATCCACTACGATGGCAAAGGCGCGACCAACACCGGAAGCCGCGCTGGGTTTTTTGTCCGCCTCGCCAATTGGTTGTTTTAGGAGAAATTATGATAACTTCACTCTATACAAAACTCGTTTGTCCTTTCGGACTTGTACTCGTGCTACTCTTCATGCAGGCCTTTTTCTCGCCTGCCGATGCCTCAATGGTTCGCATTAAAGATATCTGTGACTTTCAGGACAAACAGGAAGTAGATATTCTTGGCTACGGTCTGGTCATCGGTCTTGATGGAACCGGCGATGGTAACGGCACTCAATTCACCACACGCTCGCTGGTGAATATGATGCAGAGAATGGGTGTGACCGTCGATGCCTCAAAAATTAAAGTCAAAAATATTGCGGCCGTCATGGTCACCGCTCGCGTCTCAAGTCAGCAGACAGCCGGTTCATATTTTGATATTACCGTGTCATCAATCGGCGATGCCTCGTCTTTGCAGGGAGGAACTCTGCTTCTCACCCCGCTCTCGGGAGCTGACGGGAATTCTTACGCCACAGCGCAAGGTCCAGTTTCCATCGGCGGATTCAATGTCCAGGTCGACGAAGGGAATAAAATCGTCAATAATTATACGCTGGTCGGACGTGTTCCCGGCGGTGGAAAAGTTACAATTCCTGTCCCCGTCGCTGCTGGCAGCGGCAAAGAGATATATCTTTCGCTCCGCTCGGCAGACCAGACGACCTCGAACCGAATAGCCGAACGAATCAATATTAAATACGGAACCACTGCTTACGCCCTTGATGCCAGTACCATCAAACTTGTCGTTCCGGACTCATTGGCCGATCCAACTTCAAAGCCTCGATTTATTTCTGATATCAGCCGAATGCAGGTCACACCGGATAACAGCGCAAAAATTGTCATCAATGAACGTACCGGAACAATTGTTGCCGGACAATTTGTGACAATCGATCCGGTTGCCATCGCCCATGGCACGATTACCGTAAGTATCCAGTCCCGGCCCATTATCTCGCAACCCGATGCCTTCAGCCAAGGGCAGACCGTCGTAACCCGGGAGCCGACTATCGCTGTCGATCAGGAGATGGCGCGGGTGGTTGAACTGAAAGAGTCAGTCTATCTCTCAGATGTCGCCGCCGCTCTCAACAAGATTGGCGCGACGCCCCGTGATATAGTCGCAATCTTCCAGGCATTAAAACAGGCCGGCGCCCTCCGCGCAGAATTGGTCATAATCTAAAATGTCTGCTTCACCCATTTTTGCCCAACCGGCCATCCATCCCACAAAGCTTAATCAACTTACAACTGGAAAAGCGAACACTCTTGACCAAGAGAAGACCAGACTGAAAAAGGCTACCAAAGAATTCGAGTCATTTTTCCTGTACTACATGCTTAAAACAATGCGAAGTTCTATCCCCAAAGACCCATTGACCAAAGACACCCCCTTTGCCGATGGCTTAGGCAAAGAGACCTTCACCGACATGTTTGATAGTGAAATCTCGAAATCACTCTCTATCTCATCCGGCAATAGCTCAATTTCGAATATGCTCTATAAATCAATGGAGAAAGTAGTCGAAGCGCGATTCAACAATCCTGAGTCGCCCACAATAAAGACACTCCATGAACCCCATGAAACAACCCTTTCTCCATTGAGAGGCCAGCCAATTTGCCTGCCTCAGAATGGTGGAAGTCCAATCCCAATTGAAAACAAACAGGAGGCGTTCCCTATGTCACGCCACATAACTGAACCACAACCGATACAAACCATAACATCGCAGCCCAGCGGTGATGCTATCACCAGCCGATACAAAGATATTATTGACGAAGCCTCGGATGCCACCAAACTCGATTCCGCGTTAATAGCCGCAGTTATCAATGTAGAATCCGGAGGGAATCCAAATGCCATGTCACCTCGCGGCGCTGCGGGTCTTATGCAACTTATTGAAAGTACCGCCAAGGAACTCGATGTAAAAGACCGGCTCAATCCGCGTGAGAATATCAATGGTGGCAGCCGCTACCTCAGAAAGATGCTCGACCGATTTGGCGACCTCAAACTGGCCCTTGCCGCATACAACGCCGGTCCCGGCGCAGTGGAAAAACATGGCGGCATTCCGCCCTATCCGGAAACAGTCTCGTATGTGGACAAAGTAACCAAACTCTACCATGCGAATCAAACGCTTTATTCACACCTGGAACTAAAGGTCAAAACTAAATGACCGATAGCAGATTACATAGGACGCTCTAAACGGAATTGGATATGATAACCGGACTTATAGACATCATTAGCCGCGAGGCTCAAGTATTCGAGGCTTTTCTGGCCCTGTTAAACCAGCAGAAAACGATGCTGGTCTCCAATAATATCGACGGACTCAATGCGACCACCGAGCTTCAACGCGAAAAGCTTGTTGAAAGCCAATTGCTGGCTCGTGAGCGTGAACGGTTTGTCGAGCAGATAAAAATTGTCAACGCCCTTGATGGGGACTTAACAGTATCACGTCTCATTGAGCTTGTCGATAGTGAGCACGCCGAGACGCTTCATCAATTGAAAGAGACTATCATTGCCCTCAACCAAAAGATCGCCAAAGTTCGCGACAGTAACGCTATGCTCATAAATCAATCGAGAGAATTTATCTCTCGCACCATGACAATGCTTGCCCAGATCGGACGGAGCGAAAGCGCTTACGACCGCGCCGGCTGCGAACGTGACCAAAAATCAACCCTGCTTCTGGATAGGACAATCTGATGCCAGGCTTATTTCAAGGATTGGAAATCGGAAAACGGGCGCTTTTGACCCATCAGGTCACGCTCCAAACTATCGGCCACAATATCTCGAATGTGAACACCCCCGGTTTCAGCCGCCAGCGTGTACGGGTATCATCATCGTTTCCAGAAAGCACCCCAAAAGGGGCATACGGCACAGGAATTCAAGTAGACGATATCAAACATGTACGCGACCTGTTTCTCGGCCGACAGTTTCGCGAAGCAAATAAATCGCTTGGAGATTGGTCGTATCAGGAAAAAAGCCTCACTCAGATTGAATCACTTTTCAACGAACCGCAGGACAACGCCCTCGGATCACTCATAAATAAGTTCTGGGATTCGTGGTCAGACCTTTCGACCAATTCCGATTCTGCGAATAACCGCCGCTTGGTAGTGACACAGGCCAACCAGCTTGTAAACGGTTTTCAACAGCTTGCCCACCAACTAACCGAATTGAGAGAGTCAACCGACCGAGACATAAAAGGGATGACTGAGGACGTCAACCGGATGACTTCGGAGATAGCCCGCCTCAATCAGCAAATAGCTTCTACTGAACTCGGAAACCAAACCGCCAACGACCTCCGCGACACCCGCGACCAGATAACAGACGAACTCTCAAATATCATTGATGTGCGGGTGCTTGAGAAAAGTAATGGCGGTAGTGTGGTCACTATGGGATCGATGGTATTGGTCGACGGATCTGACTCGCTTGAAATCGGCACCGATAGCGTCAATAATAACGGCGTGTTCAGTAATAAATTAGTTTGGAAAGGGACATCCGTCTCGCTCCGCAATCTCTCAGGCCAGCTTGCCGGATTGACCAAGTCTCGCGATGAGATTATCCCGGGTTATCTGACGCAACTGAACGAGCTTGCAAGCAATATCATCGACAAGGTCAATGAACTGCATCGCTCCGGTTACGGTCCCAATGGAACGACCGGTGTGAACTTCTTTGATCCAGCATTTAAAACCGCCGGACTGATGCGGCTCAATCAGGAAATTGTGACAGACATAAATAATATCGCCGCCTCATCGACAGTCGATGGGGATAACATTCTTGCTCTCTCGATATCTGACCTCAGAAATGCAAGAACAATGTCTGGTGGAACGCAGACTATCAACGACTTTTACAGCAGTATTGTCGGGAATCTTGGAGTAGAAACAAACAAAGCGGTCTCGTTCAAGGATAATTACGAGCTACTCCTTCATCAGATAGAAAACTCACGACAATCAGTCCAAGGCGTATCGCTTGACGAGGAGATGTCAAATATGATTCGCTCTCAACATGCCTATGACGCAGCCGCGAGAGTCATCACATCTTTTGATCAGGCTCTCGATACCGTGATCAACGGCATGGGGATTGTCGGACGACAATAATAACCGCCCCGTAAGGCGAAACTGACACCACGGAGGGTGCTGTGCTAATTCTCACACGGAAGTTGGGCGAATCGATTAATATCGGCGATGACATACGAGTGTCGGTGCTTGGAATTCGCGGACGTCAGGTTCGGTTGGGAATCGACGCCCCTGATACGGTAGTTGTGCATAGGGAAGAGATTTATGTCAAAATCCAGTCGGAAAATCGCAAAGCATCCGAACCAGTCAAGGGCGATTTGTTTGGCATGGTCAAAATGATTAAAGACAAACTATCAAGCGGCGAACACAAACCGGGATCGGTTGTCGATTTTTCCGATAAGCCGAAAAGAAAAATTGAAGATGACTCGCATGGGAAACCCGGAAGTCAACAGGCGTAGAAATCACTACTTCAAAATAGTGCACTAAAGAAGAGTTAAACAGTATGCGCGTAACTAACAATATGATGTCCGAGCGGGTTGCCTTCAATACCCAGCGCTCAATTCGCCGTTTTATGGACCTCCAGACAGGGATGTCCTCGGGACGACGCATAAATAAGCCGTCTGATGACCCGGTGGGCACGGTGCGGGATCTGGGTTATCGCAACGAACTCACCAAAATAGAACAGCACCAAAAAAACATTAGTACCGGATTGCATTGGGTTGCCACCTATGAAACATCGCTCGCGGATATGAACGATATCATCTCATCGGCCAAAGAAATTGCAGTTGCTATGAGTAACGGGACATACGACGAAAACGCCCGCGAAGCATCGGCCAATGAAATTCAATCCATTTTCAACCAGATGATCCAACTGGGAAACACCGAACTTGAAGGACGGCGGATTTTTGGAGGATTCAAAACAACTACAAAACCGCTCGAGTTTTCAGCCAACGGCGTTATCTATCGAGGTGATAGCGGAAAAATTGATTTTGAAATCGATTCTGCCCTGAAAGTAACCGTCAACAGTAACGGCTCAGACGTTTTCCTGAAAAAACTTTCGACTCTCGGTGAAACAGCTGATTTGAACTTGGGCGTCACGGGGACCACAACGCTGTCAGACTTGAATAACGGCAACGGAATAAACCTCGCGCCGGGAACATTTACGATAACCGATAAAAACCTAAATATCACCTCGACAATTGATGTTTCTGCCGCCGTCACTCTAAATGACGCAATAGCCGCTATCAATGCCCAACTCGCAGCAGACGGCATCACCTCGATTACTGCTTCTCTCGGCAGCGAAGGTAACAATATAAGACTCGACACCACTCAAACCGGAATCGTCGCCTCGACCACAGCGCTTGGCGTCCTCAATAACGGAAACGGCGTCGATCTCACACCCGGCAAATTTCGTCTTTCAGATGGTGGCACGACCGACATTCAGATTGATATGAGTGGCGCGCAAACTATCGGGGATGCTGTCACCGCCTTTAATACTCAGGTTGCTGCTGCCGGAATTAGCAATGTGACAATGTCGCTTAACGCTGGAGGCACTGGTTTTGATATTGTCGATTCCAATCCAATTTCGCTTGGCCTGTCCATTTCAGAGACAAACGAATTTGAAACAACAGCCGGAAATCTTGGCCTAATCGGTTTGATCAACCCGGCTCTGGCTGGAGTCGCGCTCAACCCAAGCATATCATTCGAAATTACTGAAACAACGGGTACAACCGCGGCTGGTTTAGGGATAAAAGGAAATATAACCTCTGACTTTGCAGGAAGCGACCTCGACCCAGTCCTTCGCGCGACGTCACTCATTGCAAATCTCAAGAACAGAATCGGCATCCCTCGCAATGAGATAACTATATGGCAGGGGGAGAAGAGACTGACCGTAGACCTTGGTGATCCCGCATTGGTGACAGTCCAGGATGTTCTCGATAAATTGAATAGCTCAGGACTTGCGATCACGGCCTCCATTAATGCCCAAAGCAGAGGCATTCAGATTGCTAACAATGACCCAACTCGTTCGCTTACTGTGGAAGACGGTACCGGATCAAGAACCGCTAAAGATATGGGTATATTTGGCTCAAGCGACATGATGGGATCGCTTCTTGTTCTCAATAATGCCCTCCGAAATGATGATCAGGAAGGCGCCGGTATCTTACTAAAAAATCTCGATGACAGTATCTTGCACCTGCTCAACGAACGCGCCATGGTCGGCGCGCGAACTATCCGCTTTGACACAACTAGATCGCGGCACGAAGACAAAAAGCTGAGTTTCACTCGCTTGTTATCTGAAGTCGAAGATGCCGATCTGCCTGAGCTGGTCACAAGACTTGCGACCTACGAAAGCAACTACCGCGCGGCATTATTGGCCAGCGCGAAAATAATACAGCCCACCCTGATGGATTTTCTAAGCCGATAACCGCTCTTCAAAGGAACATGCCATGATTGTCGACAGTCTCCGCTTCGGATCGCTACAAGTACCAGACGAAAAGCTCATTATTATGGAGCGCTCAATCCTCGGCTTTGAAGCACTGACAGAGTTTTGTCTTATCGAAGTCAATGAACTCGCTCCCTTTCTCTGGCTCCAATCGACTGAGAATTCTGCCGTCGCATTTCTTGTGGTCAATCCATCGGTCTTTTTTCCCGATTATCGTGTCGAAGTCAACTCAAGGGAAATTGCGGAACTCGGCGTCATCAAAGCATCCTCTATCGAGACATATACAATTGTGACGGTTTCCGACGACCCTCGCCAGATTTCGGTCAACCTGCAGGGCCCAATTTTAATTAACACAGAAAATAATCTTGCCAAGCAGCTTGTACTCGTAAACTCAAAATACCAAGTCCGCCACTCCCTATTCGATACCCTTGAGAAAGATTCCGCCAACTTATATCGTCGCGAAGAACTTGTCGGCGCCTAACTTCTTTACATTCTGGCACACAAGATGCAAACCATAACACCATCGCTCAGGAACCAGAAAATTGCCTTTTTCGCTACCCATCAGATGTTTCTGGCCGAGATTATCTCCGCCCTCTCTATCAATAATCAGGTGCGTCTTTTCGAGGGCACAACTGTCGAGCGCATGGCGGCCCTGCTTGATTGGGCAGATATAGCATGGTTCGAATGGTGCGATGCCCTTCTGATTCAGGCGACACATTTGCCCCAAAAATGCAAAATCGTTTGTCGGCTCCACTCCTACGAAGCTTTCACAGATATGCCTTCTCACGTCGATTGGTCAAAAGTAGATTCGCTTATATTTGTAAATGACTCTGTCCGGCAGCTGTTTGAGCAACAAGTTTCACATGAAACACGGGCTTCGCTGCCGTTGGCCGTTATCCACAATGGCGTCGACACTGCAAAATTTGTGATACCGCACTCAAAAGTGTTAACTAAGAAGATTGCCTCTGTAGGATACATAAATTACAAGAAGAACCCCACCCTTCTTCTGTACTGCTTTAAGAAAATTCATGAGTACGACCCGGGATATTCGCTTTATATAGCTGGCTCACACCAGGACCCGCGTATCGAACTCTATTTTCAGCACTTCCTGCAAAGAAACCCGCTTCCTATCTATTTTGACGGCTGGATAGACGATATGCCGCAATGGTACCGCGACAAATCATTTGTAATTTCAACTTCGCTATTTGAGTCATTCCATTATTCAATTGCCGAAGGAATGTCATGTGGTCTGATTCCCCTCATCCATGATTGGTATGGCGCTGATCTTCTCTATCCCAACGAATTTCTGTATTCCGATCCCGATGACTGCCTGCGGCTCCTGCAAACAATCGAAAAATCAGATACAGCTCAAACTGCCTGCGATAATCGAAAATTTATTCAACAAAGATATAGCCAGAACGACAAAGTGCGCGAAATTGAACAGCTATTATCACAACTCATTACCCCAGGACGAGAATCACACATTAGAGAGTTGCAGACCGCATGAAAAAGAAGAAAGAGAAAGCGAAGTCCATCTCCCCAAAAGCGAGAGTCCCTACCTCACAATCTATTCCAAAACGATCAGACACAACTGAAGCTCGTCTCAAACGAGCCGAACAGCTTTTGTTTACCAATAAGGAAGAGAAAGTAATTGCAGAACTTGCCCCACTGCTTGGCGAAATAAACGCTCTGACTCCTGTACAGCAAATGCGACTGTGCCGTCTTTGCGCCTTTGGTTATGCTCATACCGGCAAACTTATCGATGCCGAAGATTACACCGAGAGAGGATTGAAAACCAATCCTGATTCCCTCGACCTTCATTTTGTGATGACGTTTATAAAGCTCTCGATGCGAGAGTACGAGATAAGTCTTGAGCATGCCAATCAATTTCTTGCAATTCGCAAGAATGTGAAACGAGATCCATCACCGATCTCGGATCTCACCCAATCTAACGCCCACCTCTCCCAGCTCTTAAATATGGTTGGATCTATGTATATAGATACGGCAAAACCAGAAAAGGCTGAAGAATTTCTCCGTCTGGCCATCGAGGCGGACAAGGCCAATCATCTGCCATATCTGAATCTGACTGCTATGTTATCGCGTCAAAAGAAGCATGATGCTTCAAAGAGCGTCATCACCGATGGCCTAAAAAACTGCCCTCGGTCGCAGGAACTACAAATGCTTGCCGAGAACCTAAACAAACGAGTAACTATTTCGGCTTGTATGATCGTCAAAGATGAGGCTGAACTATTGGCCGATTGCCTCAACTCCATTCGCGAGTGGGTGGATGAAATAATAGTCGTTGATACTGGTTCTACAGATGAGACCGTTAGTATCTCCGAAAGTTTTGGGGCGAAAGTATTTCATCAAGAGTGGGAAGGGAACTTCTCCAAACACCGCAACTATTCGCTCGAGCAGGCAACCAATGAATGGGTATTCATTATCGATGCCGATGAGCGCGTTGTCCAGGATGATGTTCCAAAGCTGGTCAGCCTGCTTCAAGAGACACAGCATTCGGTAATCTCCATCAATGTCTATAACGTCTATGGCAAGAACGAAGAAACCGTTAATTTTCTTCCCTCAATTCGACTCTTCAGAAGAAAATTGAATCTTCGCTACGAAGGTATCGTGCACAATATGCTTCAGATCCCCAAGTCGGAGATAGTATTGCGTGCTGATATCACAATAAGACATCTCGGTTACGATCTTTCAAGTGAGAAGATGTGCAAAAAAGCGCTTCGTTCACGGGCTTTGCTTGAGCAGCAACTGAAAGAAAACCCGAACAACGCTTTCGCTCATTTCAATTACGCCCAGCTTCTTCGCGGAGAAGGGGAAGAGTACCTCGAATCCAACGCGCCAAGAATTATTGAATCTGCCTCTTGCGCGGTCCAGCTTACCGCAAAAACTCTCACCGAGCACAGGCATATCCATTTGATGGCGCTCAACCAACTTGCTTGGACATACTTTACTCTTAAAGATTACTCGAAATCAATTGATTACTGCCGACGGGCTTTGGCGCTCAAACCGAATTATCTTGATCCACTGCTCTTGCTCGGTCATGCCGCCAGCCATGAAGCCCGTTACGCCGAAGCAAGCGGCCACTATTTGCACTATCTTGAGGTTCAATCATCCTATCAGCCGGCTCTTGAAACCGACGACATTATTGTCGCACAAGTCGACTCCCGGGTAAATGCCTATTACGGACTTGCGGTCATCGCTGAGCTGACGGGCCAGCCAGAAAGCGCCATTAATTATTACCAGCATACTCTGCGTATCGTGCCGGACTTTCTTGATGCCAATGGCCGTCTCGGCGCGATCTTATTCTCTACAGGGCAAATTGATCAAGCGGAAAAGCTTTGTCTCAAACAAATATCTTATGATAATCAGGCGGCCGATTCGCTCATTATCCTTGGCGAGATAAATCTGAGCCGTCAAATGTATCAACAGTCCCACAATTACTTTGAGCGGGCAGTCAAAGCCCAACCCGTCAACGGTGACGCCTATCTTTCGCTTGGAGTGGTCTCTCTTTTACTAAATCGTCAAGAAGAATCAGAGCAATTCTTCAAAGAGGCCGTTTCGTTAGGGATACATGCCAAAACAATCGAGCTCAAAATAGCCCAGCAACTATTTACCTCCGGGCGGTATCTTGAGGCAATCAAGCATTACGAAACACTCATAGCATTAGACCCGACCGGCGGAAATCTTACCGATCTCGGCAATTGCTACTTCAAGCTTTCCAGGTATGACCAAGCACAATGGTTCTTTGAGAAAGCTTTACAGACCGCTCCAGTAGTCCCTGCAACGTATCGAAATCTTGGCCTTACTTTAGCCCGACTCGATAAGAATGAAGAAGCCATTGTTAGGTTCAATCAATATTTGAAACTCCAGTATGATGACCTAACCATTCAAGCTCTCGTGGCTGACCTATACTGCTCTTTGGGTCATTACCAATCGGCTATTAAACACCTCGAATATTTACTTGGTCGACAACCAAGCGATATCCACGCCCTTCTCAGCCTCTCCGATTGCTACCTTAATTTAGGTCATCCAGATTCAGCGCGAATGGGATATCAGCGAGTTTTGCTGCTTGATTGCAACTGTGAAAGGGCACGACAGCGTCTGCAAGAACTTGCAACTTCAGTTGAAACCGCCTAAGTCAATAGTGTGCTTATTAAAGAGAAGACAAATTGCATGTATTCACATCTAAAGAATCAAAAAAACCTGCCGATGATTTAAAAAGAATAAACTGATATGCTAAACAAACCTGTGCCAATAAGAAAGGGAGGGCCGCAACGAAGAGACGAAGCATGATGTTATCGGAATTATATCATGTGACTGATTTGAAAACATAGGACGTGACACTACGTGAGCAATAGCTTAGAACAACAATAGGTAAGGAAACCTCAAACTTCTTCAAGGAGGAGTTCAAATGTCACTCCGTATTAACCACAACCTGGCTGCGATGAACGCCAACCGTAATCTGAAAATGACTACCAATGCGGTCAGCAAAAGCATGCAGAAGCTTTCGTCAGGATTTCGTATCAATGCCGCCGCCGACGATCCCGCCGGTTTGGTGATTTCCGAACAGTTTCGTTCCCAGATCGCCGGTCTTAACCGCGCCATCCAGAACTCCGAAGGTTCAATCAACATGATTCAGACCGCTGAAGGCGCTCTCACTGAAATCAACAACCTCTTGGTTTCTATGCGCGAACTGGCCATCCATGCCGCCAACGAAGGCTTCAATGATGTCGATCAGCTTGCTGCTGACCAGGCTGAATTAGCCAACGCTATCAAGACAATCGATCGTATCGCCGCCAACACCCAGTTTGGCACAAAGAAAATCCTCGATGGTTCCAAAGACAACATTGCCACAATCACATCGAGCAACACTTCCGGCTTGACGATCAAGCAGTCCACGCTGTCCACCGGCCCGCACTCGATCAGCGCCACCAAGACTGCCGATGCCAGCGCTTCACTCAATACCACCTCGCTCGGTCTTGCTCTGAACAATACCGATGGCGATCCGAACAACTTGAGCGAGAAGATCCACACCCTCGATGTTGTCCAAGCTTCCGATGCCGCGAAGAAGACTTCCGGCGCTGTTACACTTGCCGATGCCTTCGGAACCAACCTGACAATTGCCGCAGCCGCCACTGTTGCGATGGCTTCCTCAGCCGCCGTCGTTGGCACTGCAGTTCTTGCCAATGAAGGTACCTACACAATAAACGTCAACTACCAAGAGAATGGCGAATCCCCCAGTGGAAACCAGGCTCTGAACATTGCTGTTGTGACCGGCGACACGACGGCTACGATTGCCACCAAACTGCAATCGGCAATCAATTTGAACACCGCCCTTGCTGGCAAAATTACTGTCACCGGTACTGCCGCTGGCAGCTTGCGTATCAAATCCGCAAACCTTGGCGCCCAGTATTCAATCCAGACGGTTGCCAGCACCACAACCGCCACGACCTCCCTGTTCTCAGTTGCGGCTTCAAATGTTCGCGGATCTTCCGCAAACTTGTTGAACTTCACCGTTAATTCTGTGAAGAACTCCAATCGCACCGCCAACATCACCGTCGCCGCTGCGACCTATTCGACATTGAGCTCCTTGACAACCGCGATAGACAACGCCTTGAAAACGACAGGCGGCACGGGTGGTTTCGGTACCGTCTCGGGCAGCGATACCCTGGGTGATGTGAGCGCAAACCTTGTCAACAGCAACCAGGTCCAGTTTGCCAGCCGTGACGAAGGCTCGACCTATTCAATCAAGATGAACACAGGCGTCGCCAGCACAGGCAACCTGAAGAACGTATTGAAACTGACAGATGATTCACTTGCCAACGCTGGCACCGATGCATTGGTCAGTTTTGATAACTACACAAGCACAATTACATCAGTGAAATACGGCGCAACCACCAACGTGACTGTCTATAACAAAGTCGACGGAGCCGCTAATCGTGGTTCAGTCTCCTTGATGGTGTCCAGCGCGCAGACTGGTGTCAACGTGGGTAACCTTCTTCTCAATGTGAAGGCCGCCAAGTTCGATGTCCGTCTCGACGGTGGCCCTGCGGCTTCAGTCAGCGCCGGAATAACCTCGACTATTTTCAACGCCGACCGCACCCAGTCGTTGAACGTCAATTATGCCCTGACCTCACAGGGCGGAAGCGAAACTATCAACAACACTGATCAATCGCTCGTCTTCCAGATCGGCGGCAATGTTGGTCAGACCGCTGCCATCGGCATCCGCAATATGTCAGCCTCTTCGCTCGGTAAGAACCTGGCCGGAAACTCATTCGGCTCGCTTGCCAAGATTGATGTCACGACTGTAGTTGGCGCCCAGGACGCCCAGTCGATTATCGACAGCGCCATCAATGAAGTCACCGTGACACGTGGAACACTCGGTTCATTCCAGAAAAACACCCTGGAATCCAACTTGAGAAACCTCCGAATTGCCTCTCAGAATTTGACCGCTACTGAGTCGCAGATTCGTGATACCGATATGGCTGAAGAGATGTCAGAATTCACCAAGAATCAGATTCTGGTTCAGGCCGGCGTAGCGATGCTTGCCCAGGCCAATCAGATGCCGCAGGTGGTTCTCTCGCTCTTCCAGTAAATGCAACGCAACGGGTCAGAACTCCGGAGAGGTAATTCTCTCCGGAGTTCGCTTTAAACGAGTAATAGGATAATCCTGTGAAGCGCGGAACAGCTCACAGTGGTTTATGGGAGAACCATGCAGGGAATAACTTCATTTGACGGCCTTTCCTCGGGCCTCAACACAACTCAAATCGTCGATACCCTCATCCAACTACAACGAAGAAACGCGGTTCTGCTTGAGCAAGAGCAGGCGTCAAAAACAAATATTGTCACCTCGCTCAATGCCCTCCAGGCCAAAATTGTTGCTCTAAATGCCGAAGCCGCGCAGCTTGGCCGAAAGGGAACATGGGAGGCCGCATCGATAAAACTCTCAGATGATAAAGCGCTTTCCGCAACTGCGGCAGGGCGCGTAGCCGCTGGTTCGTACGACCTAAAAGTGCTCTCGCTTGCTCGAAATCACCAGCTTGCATCGCAAGGTTATTCCGATCAGTCGCTGTCATCGTTTGGAACCGGCTCAATTACGCTGGGTGTGGGGGCGGCATCGCTCAAAACAATCATCATTGACACGACAAACAATTCGCTCGTGGGTATCAAAAAGGCAATTAATGACGCCAAGGCTGGTGTCACAGCGAGCATCATCAACGATGGCTCATCATCCCGCCCTTACCGTCTCATACTCACCGCAGAAAAAACAGGTCTAGCCAATTCCATAAGTGTTACCTCAGCCTTATCAGGCGGCACAAACCCAAATTTCAACACGGCATCTTTTGACGTCCCTGAAAGGTTAACCAAAGCCGTGACTTCAACAAGCGCTATAACCTTGGCCTCGGCCGCATCGTTCACCGGCTCAACAAACAAAACGTATACATTTACAATTGCCGGAGCAGGATTGCAGACAATCGGCAGTGACACCATAACGATCAATTGGAGCGATGGAACCAACAGCGGTTCAATTGTGGCAACTCAAGCCGATACCGAAGTCGAACTGGTTGGCGCTGGCTCAGACGGACTGAAACTATCATTTGGGTCGGGTAAGCTGAACTCCAGCGATCAGTTCCAAGTTCAAACATTTGCCCCGGTTTTGCAGAAAGCGTCCGATGCAAAAATCTCGGTAGGTTCAACCGGAGGCTCGGGCTCTCCAATTACTGTTACATCGGCCACAAATACATTTGCCGAGGCGATCGGCGGACTCTCATTGACCGTCAAAAAAGAAACACCCACCGGCGAGTTTATTAACATCACCACCGATGTTGACATCGACGGCATCAAAAGCAAGATCAATAATTTCATCGCCCGCTACAACGATGTAGTCAAATTTGTCGATGAGCAGAACACGTACAACAAAAAAGAAAAATCTTCGGGCGTTCTTTTCGGCGACTCCACCCTTCAGTCGGTGCAAACCTCCATCCGAAACTCACTTGGAAACAAGGTCAAGGGCTTGACCGGAAAGTATACCCAGTTATTTTCCGTCGGTATTCGCACCGGCCTCGATGGCAAACTGTCGCTTAAAGACAGCGCGCGCCTCGATGAAGCCCTCAGAAATAATCTCGATGAAGTTATCAATCTATTCGCCGATTCAGGGACCTCAATCGGTAGCGGGGTTGAGTATGTCGCTTCTACTGCGCAGTCCAAAGCAGGCGAAGAATATGATGTCAATGTCACGAGCGCAGCGGCCAAAGGCCAATATCTTAGTTCCGGTTTTGCCGATCCGTCGTTGACTCCCATAACTTTAACAAGTTCTAACAATCGTATAAAACTTTCTGTAAACGGCATAGACTCCAATGATATCGTTTTGACCGCCAACACATATAATTCTTCGACTCAACTCATCACTGAACTACAGCAGAAAATCGACGCCGATGAAAAGATAGGCAAATTGGGAATGAGTGTGTCGTGGGTGGATAACGGATCCGGTACCGGATACATCAAACTAGAAAGCTCCACCTTTGGAAGCAATTCACGCGTCAACACTATTTCATCTGTTTCGAGTTCAGCTCTGGCCAATCTCGCCTTGGCCACAGGGTCAAGCATTGGAGGGCAGGACGTTGCAGGTACCATTAACGGTGAACTTGCCGACGGAAGCGGTCAGATACTCACAGGCAAGGAAAAAAATAAGACGACCGCAGGTCTTAAAGTTCGTGTGACCCTAACCAGCCTTCAGCTAATCGACGGCGCTGAGGCGTCGATTACATTCTCAAGGGGCGTCGGTTCCCGCATGGGAGACCTGCTCGGCAGTATCAGCCAGAGCGGCGGCGGGCTGCTTGACCGCAAAATAAAGGGATATGAATCCCAGGTCACCCACCTCAAGGAGCGAGTGATTGAAATTGATAAGCGACTCGCATCCCGCAGACAGGATTTATTGAAAAGGTTTTATGATATGGAAGAGACACTGGGCCAGCTTAACAGCGAAGGCACATTCTTGTCAGGTCAAATAAACAATCTCAGCACCATGTTTAGTCGTCAGCGATAGGAGCGTTCGTGGAAGGTAAATTGAAAAACTACAGACAAAGCGAAGTGGTCGGAAAGTCCCAGCTGGAGCTTATCCTCCAAGTATACGACGGCGCGATACATGCTTTTACCGAGGCCGGGAATTGTTGTGAGCGGGAAGAAACGGAAGCCGCTGCTAAATGCATGGAGCAGGCGCGACGGTGTGTGACCCATCTCTACACCACGCTCGATTTCGAACACGGGGGGGAAGTTGCGGACAATCTCGGCAAACTCTATACTTTTATCATTACCCAAACCGATCTTGCTCAGGCAACAAAAGATATAGTGTGTATAAATGACAACGTAAAGATTCTCCGCACCATGAGAGCCGGTTGGTCGGAATTGAATATCCAACAAACCGTAACAGCTAAGCCATCACCGCGCGCCGCTGTTATTGAAGCTGTCGGGCCATTCAGCACATCAGCGTAAGGAAAGATTATGACAACAAATGCCATCACCCAGCTTGAACGCGATTTGCTGACGCTCCTCAAAGACGAGTATTCCTTTTACCAGTCGCTTTACATTCTGTTGGATAAACAGCGAGATCTGATCCGATTTGACAAGGACGATCACCTTCTCGACTTGTATGCCGAGATTGAAAGGTGTCAGCGGCGTATAAAGGATTCCGAAGAAAAGCTCAATGTCCTTTGCGATCAAAACAAACAGATGTTCCGAGTGGCATCGGCCCACCCTGAAATCAAAAAGACAATCAATTGTATCGTGACATTGGTAAAGAAAAATATCACATTGGTGAGCGAGAATGAAGCCTATGTCCTTGATCGCCACCAACGGATAAAGCATGAACTCGATGACCTCCGCACCAGCGATAAAATAATGCAGTATCTCAATGACTCCGTCACCACCGCGCAGTTCGTCGATGGCAAACAGTAAACATTCGGCCAAAGGAAAAACAGATAAACTGGCCAATATGCGCGAGAGCTTGTCAGAACTTACAAAAAAGGCAACCGCGGGTGATAAAGCTACACGAGAAGTTGACGGCGGCGAAAATGACTACGAACCGGCTCGCTTTGTACTCCAGGGACAGCGCGCCATTAAGGAAAAGTCGATTCGTGAGATTCGACAAACAGCTATTGAGATAGTAAAACGCCGGGTAGAAAACGGATTTTATGCTGATAAGAAATTACTGTCAAAGATCGCTGGATCAATAGCTGACACAATTGACTATGAACGTTAACTAAGAGAACCGCACATGATAACAGTTACAATCGATAGCCGGGTCAAGCAAGTTGTTTCCAATATTAGAAATCTCCCGACCCCACCGATAGTCTTTCATCAAATCCAGAAAGTCATCAGCTCGCCAAACGCTTCGGCCACACAGGTGGCATCGATTTTAGCCGAGGACCCGGCTATGTCGGTCAAAGTTCTCAAACTGACCAACTCTGCATTTTATGGACTCTCGCGCGAGATTGATTCAGTCAAACAGGCCGTTGTGATTGTGGGCATGGAGGCCATCCGAAATCTCGTTCTCTCAGCATCGGTGCTTGAGATGTTCAAAGGGAAAAATGTCGACGAAGAATATCAGGAAAAATTTTGGAGACATTCGCTTGCGACCGCTTTTTGCAGCCGTATCCTTGCTCGAGCAATCAAAACCCGAGGGATTGTCGATCCCGATGCGGCATTCTCAAGCGGATTGCTCCATGACATCGGGAAAATTGTCGTCTGCGGATTTCTCCCTGATGCCTATCTGAAATTTAACGAAGAACGTATGAAGGACCGGGTGGCGCCCAATTATGAAATCGAGGAGCGTATACTGGGATACAACCACTGTCAGATAGGCACATTGCTGACAAGCCAGTGGAAGCTTCCTGCCAAGCTCATTGAGGCAATTACTTTTCATCATCATCCTCAACAGAGCACAGCCGCTGACTCCATGCCCTATCTCGTCAACCTTGCCAACTCGATCGCAAAGAAAACATTCTATAAAGATGAGGATGCCTTTCTGGTTGGCTCGCCAGATAAGGCCGTGATGGAATATCTTGATATTTCAGCCCATGAAATGGAAGCCTATGGGCAAATGCTTCATGATGAATACTTGAAGGCAGAGACGTTCATAACACTGGCCGGTCTCAATTGAGATTCGTATGAGTTTCGTCTTCACCCCTTCTATTCACCCCATGAATTTCCTAAGCTGCTAAATACCAACGGTTTCATCCTAACAATGGTCTAAAATAGCGATTGACATTCATCGTCGGTCGATTTATACTTTTCGTCCTGCCAACCAAAGAAAAGTTGCGGCAGATAGTTGAAAGTTAATGGGCGATTAGCTCAGATGGTTAGAGTACTTGCTTGACATGCAAGGGGTCACTGGTTCGATTCCAGTATCGCCCACCATTTGACATGACAGACAGAAGGCCGAAGTCTACAGGTTGCGGCTTTCTGCGAGAGTTACTCGATATGATAAGGAAGAATGTCGCAAGTTCAAATCCAGTTGCCCGACGGTTCAGTGCGGGACTATCAGGCCGGCACGACCGGCTATCAAATCGCTGAGTCTATTTCACCCCGGTTGGCTAAAGATGCTGTGGCTGTCAAGGTCGACGGCATAATCCGTGATCTCTCCTATCCTATTCCACAAAATGCCCCGGTCCAGATTTTGACTTTTGATTCTGCCGAAGGAAAAGAAGTCTTCTGGCATTCCAGTTCGCATATAATGGCACAAGCCGTACAGGAACTTTTTCCGGGGGTGAAACTTGCAATCGGCCCTCCCATCGACGAGGGCTGGTATTATGACTTCGATGTCGAAAAGCCCTTCTCACCCGAAGACCTTCTCAAAATCGAAAAGCGCATGGCTGAGATTGTCGAAGAAAATGCCCCATTCCGCTGCGAAGTAAAAAACCGTCTCGAATCAGTAGACTATTTTCGCAAAAGGAACGCACCGTATAAAGCCGAACTCCTAGAAGGGATCGAAGGCGAAACCGTCACATTCTATTATCAGTCGCGCTTTGAAGATTTATGCCGGGGACCGCATATCCCCAAAACTGGAATAATCAAAGCGGTCAAATTGATAGCCACCTCGGGCGCGTACTGGCGCGGCGATGAAAAGCGGGCGATGCTCCAGCGCATATACGGTGTTTCATTTCCCAAAAAAGCAATGCTCGATGAATATGTCCATCGCCAGGAAGAGGCCAAAAAGCGCGACCATCGCATGCTCGGCAAACAACTTGAATTGTACACCGTTACCGAAGAAGTCGGCGCCGGACTAATTCTCTGGCTGCCCCGTGGCTCGCGCATCCGAAACGAAATTGAAAATTTCTGGCGGGAAGAACATCAGCGTAATGGCTATGAATTGGTTTATTCACCGCATATCGCAAACAGGATTTTGTGGGAAAAAAGCGGGCATACCAACTTCTACACCGACAGTATGTTCGCTCCAATGGATGTCGATGAGCGCAAATATCAGCTTAAACCGATGAACTGCCCTTTCCATATTCAAATGTATAAAGCCCGGCACTGGTCGTATCGGGATCTGCCGCTCCGATGGGCGGAACTGGGAACAGTCTACCGTTACGAGAGAGCCGGGGTACTGCATGGACTCATGAGGGTTCGCGGGTTTACTCAGGACGACGCCCATCACTTTGTAACGCAGGAGGGAATGGAAGACGAACTTGTATGGCTCTTGCAATTCTGCGTCCACATTCTCAAGTCCTTCGGGTTTACAGACTACCAGATAAACATCTCGACCAAACCGGCCAAAGCTATTGGTGAAGATGCCGATTGGACGAGGGCAGAGAATGGTCTTCGCGGTGCATTGGAAAAATCTGGCCTTCCTTTTGGTATAAATGCCGGAGACGGGGCATTCTATGGTCCTAAGATTGATATTCTGATCAAGGACGCCATTGGACGAAGTTGGCAGTGCTCGACGATTCAGTTTGATTTCAGTCTGCCTGAGCGCTTCGATCTGACATATGTCAATCGCGATGGTCAACCCAAGCGGCCATATATGATTCATCGGGCATTGCTTGGGTCGATAGAAAGGTTTTTTGGCGTCCTAATTGAACATTATGCCGGTGATTTCCCGTTGTGGCTTGCTCCGACCCAAGTCAAGGTTTTGCCGATTACTGACGATCAAATCCCGTATGGCAAAGAACTGGTTGAAATGATGCGGAAGGACCGGATTCGGGCCGAAATTGACACTCGTTCCGAAAAAATTGGCGCAAAAATCCGCGATGCCGAATTGCAAAAGACGCCGTATATGTTTATCGTTGGTGGGCGCGAAGCCTCAGCCAACTCGGTCGCTGTACGAAAGCACGGCACAGGCGACATTGGGATTCAGCCGGCCGAAGCGGCTGTTAACATGATTAAGGAAGAAATTCTGAGCAAGGGAACCGCCACAAAAGGCAACTAAGAAATATCGGAGGAACGCATAGCAACTAAAGAAATTCGTATCAATAATCGCATCAAAGTGACACCCGTTCGTCTAATCGGATCTGACGGCGAACAAGTCGGCATACTGCCGACCGCCGAAGCCCTACAGCGGGCGCATGACCTTGGACTTGATCTTGTCGAGGTCTCTCCTGACAGCCGTCCGCCTGTTTGCCGGATAATGGATTTTGGGAAGTATAAATACGAGCTTTCCAAAAAGGACAAGACCGCCAAAAAGAAACAGCACACCTTCCAGATGAAGGAAATGCGTTACCGCCCCAAAATAGACGACCATGATTTTGATTTCAAGACCAAACATCTGCGGGAATTTTTGCTTTCCGGCTGTAAAATCCGGGCGATGGTCATGTTCCGGGGCCGCGAAATGGCCCATGTGGAATTCGGGCGCGCGATTATGGATAGGATAATCAAAGAGCTATCAGATATTGCCAATGTCGAAATGGAACCCAAAATGGAAGGGCAGACCATGGCGACAGTTATGAATCCCAAGCCGGACATAATGAAAAAAGCGCATAAACCCAAGGCGGACAGCAAAGATGAGCTGGTTGGTGGCGAGGCTCACAATGCTGACGACAACGAGGTTGGGGCTGAAATTGGTGCGAAAAAAGAATAATAATCATCATTATTCTTTTGCGCGGTTTTATGGAAGCTTGTATATTAAAAATCTGTCATAAAATGACAGCTTGAATAGAGTAGAATTATTTGGTCTGAGAAATAGAGGATTTACGATGCCGAAACTGAAAACCAAACGCGCGGCGGCTAAGCGGTTCAAAAAAACCGGAAGCGGCAAAATCAAGCGCCGCAAAGCGTTTGCCACGCATATCCTGACGAAGATGACCTCCAAACGGAAACGGAATCTTCGCAAACAGGCCTTGATTTCAAGCGCCGATTGGAACACAGTTTCCCACATGTTGCCGTATTAGGCACGGCATCGTTATAGTCACGAAGGAGAAGTTGAGCAATGCCACGCGCAAAAAATAATGTCGCTGCCCATCAGAGACACAAAAAAATTCTCGAAAGAGCCAAAGGAAATATGAACGGTCGTGCGAATCTTTATCGCACTGCCCTCGAAACCGTCCATCGCGGTCTCCGTTATGCCTACCGCGACCGCCGCGTGCGCAAACGCGAGTTCCGCCAGTTGTGGATTGCTCGTATCTCCGCCGCCGCTAAAATGAACGGCACAAATTATTCGACCCTGATGAACGGCCTTAAAAAAGCTGGCGTCACACTCGATCGTAAGGCGCTTGCCGATATAGCCGCGCGCGATATGGCTACATTCTCGTCGCTGGCTCAAATGGCGGCGGCCAGCCATTAAGGCGGCGAGCCGTTAAATAATTTCTGATACCTATGTCGCTCTCTGACGAGGTGAATACATTAGAAGCTCAAGCTCTCGAGCGAATCGGTACTGCCGGTTCGCTCGAATCGCTTAAAGAACTTGAGATCCGCTATCTTGGCCGTAAAGGCGAACTCACCGAAATCCTCAAAAGCCTCAAAGACCTCTCTGTCGAAGAGAAGAAGACAACCGGGGCCAAAGCAAATGCCGTCCGATTGCTTTTGGCTGAAAAAATAGCCGAAGCTTCTGCGCAGTTTGAAACCAAAACATCTGATTCGTCCTTTGATCCGACTTTGCCCGGAACAGGCCAGAAGATTGGCGCGATTCATGTGGTCAATCAGGTTATGGGCGAAATCTGCCGGACATTTTATGGTATGGGATTCGAGATTGCTCATGGCCCGCATATAGAAACCGATTATTATAATTTCGAGGCGCTGAACTTTCCGCCCGACCATCCCGCGCGCGATATGCAGGATACATTCTTTGTCGATGGGGGACGGCTATTGCGAACGCACACAACTCCGGTGCAGGCTCGTGAACTTGAACGACGCAAAGATCTCAAGCCGCCCATTAAGATTATTACTCCAGGCAAGACCTTTCGCAACGAAGCCGTTTCCACCCGCGCCCATGTTTCATTTCATCAGGTCGACGGCTTTCTTGTCGATGAAGGAGTCTCAATGGCCGACCTCAAAGGCGCGCTGGTTGCGTTCTGCCATTCCTTTTTCGGCGAAAAACTCAAACTCAAATTTCGTCCGTCATACTTTCCTTTTACAGAACCGTCAGCCGAAGTCGACATATCGTGTTTTCTATGTAGCGGCAAAGGCTGCCAATTGTGCAAATATTCAGGGTGGCTGGAAATTCTCGGATGCGGCATGATCCATCCGAATGTGCTTGAGCGGGCGGGATATGATTCAGAAAAATACACCGGCTATGCCTTCGGAATGGGTGTGGAACGGGTGGCGATGCTCAAATACAAAATCAATGACATCCGCCTCTTTTTCAATAACAATGTCCGCTTCCTCCAGCAGTTCAAGTAAATATGAAGCTTTCGTATAAATGGCTCAAAGAACTCACTGGTGTCCAGTGGTCCGCGCAGGAAATGGCCGACCGACTGACTCTGTGCGGAACGGCCGTAGAGGAAGTAGAGTCGACTGCTAAATATCTCGACAATATAATTGTCGGCGAAGTTATTTCACTCTCTCCTATCGAAGGCGCAAAATCGATACAGAAAGCTGTAGTCAACACTGGCATAGCCCACGTTGAGGTTGTCTGCGGAGCGCCCAATGTCGCAGTCGGACAAAAAATCCCATTCGCGCAAATCGGCGCCAAAGTATCTGGCGGTCTTGAGATAAAAAAAGTAACAATCCGAGGCGTTGAATCAAGCGGCATGATCTGTTCTGAGTCAGAACTCGGCATTTCACAGGATCATGCCGGTATTATGGTCTTTGATGCCTTGGCTCCGCTCGGGACACCTGTTGCAGATTATCTGGACTATGATGATTATATTCTTCATTTTGAATTGACACCTAACCGCGGAGACTCCATGTCCGCGCTTGGCATCGCCCGAGACTTGGCGGCCCTGTCAAAAGTTAAAGTCAAACGCCCCGAAATAGCCCTGCGTCCTTCTGCAAAAAAATCCTCAGATTACATAAAAGTCTCAATCGAAGATAGCGCGGCTTGTCCGCGCTTCACGGCACGGGTCATTCGAAATCTCAAAATTGGCCAATCACCGTGGTGGGTTAAAAAGAAATTGCTCACAGCCGGCATTCGTCCGATTTCAAATATAGTCGATGTCACCAATCTGGTCATGCTCGAAACCGGAAATCCCCTCCATGCCTTTGACCTTGATAAGTTTGGCTCAAACGAAGTCGTTGTTCGACGCGCCAAGGACGGCGAGGAGTTGCTGACGCTCGATGGAAAAGTCCGCAAGCTGACACCCGAGGTTCTTCTCATCACAAACGGAAAAAAGTCAGTTGCCGCGGCGGGGGTTATGGGCGGCTTTGATTCGGAAGTCTCTGCTACGACAACAAATCTTCTCCTCGAAGTTGCCTATTTCAATCCGAGTGTCATCAGAAAAAGCCGCAAACAGCTTGAACTTGTCTCCGAAGCCTCGGCTCGCTTTGAAAAAGGAGTTGATCCAAACGGCGTGACCTATGCATCCGAATGGGCATCGTATCTTTTTCAGGAGCTGTGCGGCGGCGAAGTCTGCGATGGGGGAGTCGACACCTATCCCGCCGCGATTTTTCCACTGAAAATATCCCTGCGTCCAAAACGCTGCAATGCGATTCTTGGCACCCAACTTTCAAACGAGCGCATGGCCGAGATTCTCTCTTTGCTTGAGATGCAGGTGGAGGGAAACGAGCTATTGAATGTCACAGTACCGACATTCCGACCAGACATAATCCGCGAGATTGACCTCATCGAAGAAATTGCCCGGATCGAAGGGTATGCTCAGATTCCGGATGCGAAGTCAAACATCGGCCCACTATACACACCGACTCATCGTGATGACAGATTTCAGGATGAAATTAGACATATTCTCACAGCGGCGGGATTCGATGAAATAGTCGGTCACGGTCTTGCTAACGCCGCTTCGGCAAAGGCTGTCTGCCCAGCGCTTCCTCAAGTCAAAATCCTGAACCCGGTATCCGAGGAATTGAATATTGTTCGCAACAGCCTGTTGACCACGACTTTGGAAGCTGTCGCCCACAACTATGCCCACCGCAATTTAGACCTTCGCCTCTTCGAGATAGGGAAGACCTATTCTCCGCCCATCAATGGTACTTGGACAGAGGAAGACAAACTTTGCCTCGCCGTCTCAGGAGAAAAATCCGGTAACTGGCGCGAGAAGCCGCGTCCGCTCGATTTTCATGATATCACCGGAGCTCTCGAATCACTGTTTGGTCATTTTTACTTTCCGTTAATAACATTTGAACCGTCGAAAATAGACTCCCTTGATCCTTCCTGCTCTTTTTCCGTCACGCTTGACTCCAAAGCCATCGGCTTCATCGGCCAGATAAAAGCCGAACTGACTAAGCGGTATTCAATCAAGGGAGTTGTTTTTGCAGCGGAATTGTCTATTGCCCCCCTCATGCGCGCAGGCAGACCCCTGACCGAATTCGCCCAGCTTCCAATTTATCCTTCGGCGCCCCGCGATCTTGCTTTAATAGTTGACACAAGCGTCAAGGCAGCCGATATTGTATCCACGGTCAAAGAAGCCGGAGGCACAATCGCACAGTCCGTCTCAATCTTTGACCTATACGTTGGAAACCAAATACAGCAAGGGAAGAAATCAGTCGGTGTGACTATTGAATATCGTTCACATGAACGAAGTCTTTCAGGCGAGGAAGTCGATACTGCCCAGGCAAGTGTTATCGCCGCTCTGAAAGCAAAGTTCACGGCTGAGATTAGAGAAAAATAGATAACGAGAAAAGCGGATACCATGTCTGACGCTTTACATTTGGTCGAATCGAAACTCGACAATCTCCTGACTGCGCTTGAAACGCTCAAAAAAGAAAACACTGTTTTGAGGCGTGAAAATCGTGCCCTCAAAACCGAACTTGGCAATCTTCGCGATCGATCTGAAAAGGTCCGGCTTATGTCCGGTGACCGCCAAGACTCGATGAAATTGAAGTTGGAGACCGTTATGAGCCATATTGATGAGCTTGAACGGCTAATCATTTAGTTTTTTTTCTTGACTTATCCCCCTCCAAGTGTTATAAATGCCGGCAAGATAGCAGGATAAGAGAATACAGTCATGCTTGATATGTCGGAACAGCAGTCTAAACACGCGATCGAAAACACAGTTGTCGTCAAAATATGCGGAGAAGAGTATCCTATAACCGGATACAGTGACCCCGCTTATATCTCCAAAGTAGCCGAATATGTCGATGAAAAAATGCGCCTTGTTGCGCTTAACTCACGAAATAAAGCTCGTGATAAGGTAGCTATTTTGACCGCTTTGTCGATTGCCTCTGAGCTTTTGGAAAATTCGGATCGTCTATCCGAATCGCGCCAAGGGGTCGATTCACGTCTCGGGGTTCTCCTGAACCGCCTCGACGCTGCTCTCACCGATGGTCCGTCGACTCAAAGCTGAGCTTCGGATTTTTTTAAAACCGTCTGTATTCTCTTTATCCTCTCAAATTGTGAATATATAAAACACGTCCCGCAATGACTGTGCGGGATGGGAGGCAGCGATGACTAACACAGTACTGCTCATTCTCGTAGCCCTTGCTGTCGGCATTGTCGGCTTTGTGCTGGCATGGATTCTTGCGCACAAAGTCGGCGAAAAGAGCGTCGGTAAGGCTCATGTCGACGCAAAACGTATTTTGTCCGAGGCCGATAAACAGGCTGAAATGCGCAAAAAAGAAGCCATTCTCGAGGCCCGTGAGGACTTCTTAAAGGTAAAGACTGCCTTTGAACGCGAAGCCGAAGAAAGACGGCGAGAGCTTGAACGATTTGAAAAGAAAGTCGACGAAAAAGAGACAGGCACCCAGAAAAGACTCGAAATTCTTGAAAATAAAGAACGGGATGTCGCTGGCCGTGACAAGGGCCTTCAGACCCGTGAAAAGGGGATAACTATACGCGAAACCGAACTCAGCCAAGTTATATCCTCGCAAAATGACAAACTCCAGCGCATCGCGCAGATGACTCCCGAAGAAGCCAAACGTCAATTGATGGAAAATATGCTTGGTGAAGCCAAAATGGAGGCCGCCGCCCATATCAAGGAAATCAAAGACAAAGCCGAGCAGGATGCCGATAAAGAATCCAAAGAAATTATTCTCCGTTCAATCTATCGCTGTGCCGCCGACCACACCATGGAAACGACCGTTTCGGTTGTTTCCTTGCCAGGCGATGATATGAAAGGGCGCATCATTGGACGTGAAGGCCGAAACATCCGCGCCTTTGAGACGGCCACCGGTGTCGATGTTATTGTCGATGACACCCCCGAAGCCGTTATTCTCTCCGGCTATGACCCCGTTCGGCGCGAGATCGCGCGAATGGCTCTTGAGAAACTCATAGTCGACGGCCGTATCCATCCAACCCGTATCGAAGAGGTTGTGGACAAGGCCAAAAAGGAAATGGAAGTGATTGTCCGTCAGGCAGGCGAGCAGGCCTGCTTTGAACTGGGCATCCATGGCCTGCATGCCGATGTCATACGCCTTCTCGGAAAGCTGAACTACCGTACATCGTACGGCCAAAATGTCCTCGGCCACAGTAAGGAAGTATCAATGCTCTGCGGACTCATGGCCGCTGAACTCGAGCTTGACGACGTCCTTGCCAAACGCTGCGGACTCCTGCATGACATAGGGAAAGCTATTGACCGCGAGACTGAAGGCACACATACTCAGATCGGCGCCGATTTCATGCGGCGATACAAAGAGAGCGACATTGTTATAAACGCAATCGAAGCTCATCATAATGATGTCCCTATTAACAGCCCTTATGTGATTCTTGTCCAGACCGCCGATGCCATCTCCGGCTCGCGTCCCGGCGCTCGCCGCGAACCGCTCGAAGCATACATCAAGCGTCTGCAACAGCTCGAAGAGCTTGCCGACAGCTTCAAAGGGGTGAGCAAAGCATACGCAATTCAGGCCGGTCGCGAGATTCGTGTTATTGTAGAAAATGATAAAATCGATGATTTAGCCTCACAAGTTTTGGCTTCGGATATAGCGGCAAAAATCGAAGCCGAGATGCAGTATCCGGGACAGATTAAAGTGACGGTTATCCGCGAGACCCGCGCCACCGAATACGCGAAGTAAGGGCAAGAACTCGCTGCCGCGTAAACGACTCGCCTTAATGTCATACTGGTGCAGGTCGCCGCAGTGGAGTATCCATCTTCTCTGATATTTGGTAGGTCAGTGATCCTTGTGATCCTGACGTCCGATATTCACCAAGGTAAAGGATACACCGCAAGCAGTGTGGTACAAGAATCAAAGCAGGCATTTTCAAAATGTCACCCCAGCGCCTGTCCGCCGCTGCGGGAAAGCTGGGATACATCTTCTCTCTATTCGTGTACCATACCGCTTACGGTGTGATCTTTTCTTTACCCTCTCCCTCTGGGGGAGGGTGAGGGCTTCTTTGCCCGCCTCAACATTCCCTCTTCATTGACTCCCCCTTCTTCCACCAACCTTGGACTTGACAAACATCCTCAATCTTCTCATAATTTCCCCACACAATGTGAAAGGAACTCAAGCATGCGCACAGGTAAAAACTCTCTCCTCATGGCCACCATGTTGTTTTTGGCCGCCTCAGTGGTATCGGCTCAGCCCAAGGCAAATGCTGCCGACACCGCAAACACAGCACTTCATACTCTCTTTGACGAGTATTGGCAGGACCAGCTTCGATTTTACCCTACATGGGGAACGTACCTCGGCGACAAACGCTACGACAGTCTGCTCGATGACGTTTCCTCGGAAGCGCGCTTACAAATCGAGACAGCCTATCGCGGCTACCTTGACCGACTAAAAAAATTCGACAAGAATTCACTTAGCGCTGAAGACCGGGTGAGTGTTGGAATTCTTGAACTTAAAATCAACGAGTCGTTTGACACCGACAAATTTAAAACCTACACAATGCCCATCAGCCAGCAAGGCGGCCCGCATATCGATTTTCCTGGTTTGCTGAGCATAATTACCTTTCAAACAACTCTCGATTATCAAAATTTCTTCAGACGCATGCAAGCCTTCCCGAATCAGATCGACCAGACCATCGCCAATATGCGCGAAGGGATGTCGCTTGGATTGGTTTCCTCGAAAGTAAATATCGAACCGGTTGTCGCGCAGATTGAATCCTTCATCGTATCCAACGCTCCAAAATCCGTCTTCTTCGAGCCCATCCAAAAAAACGAAGGAAAGCTCGACTTTGATGAAATCGAAATGTGGGCCGACAGTTATGACAAGGCGATCATGGAATCAGTCGTCCCGGCCTATGTGAAACTCAAAGACTTCATTGTAAATGAATACCTCCCAAAATGCCGAGCCGAGTTCGGGGTCTGGTCATTCGCCGATGGAAAAGAGCGCTACAATTGGCTCATCAAACGCCACACAACTCTTGCGCTCAACCCCGACGATATTGCAAAAACCGGACTGGCGGAACTTGAGAAGATTCATGCCGATATGGACGCCATTATTGCCAAAGTTGGTTTCAAGGGGAGTCGCACGGAGTTCATGGATTATCTCCACAAAGAACCTAAATTTTATTACACAACGGCGGATTCATTGATTGCAGGCTACGACAAAATTCTTCGCGATGTAGAAAAGAGAACAGCACAGCTTTTTGGTATTTTGCCTAACGCCAAATGCGAAGTCAAAGAGATCGAAGCCTATCGTGCGGCCGATGCCCCGACGGCCTATTACAGTGGAGCCGCCGAAGATGGCTCGCGCCCGGGATATTTTTACGCCAACACATACATGCTTGAAACCCGCCCCAAATATGAGATGGAAGCCCTTACCTACCATGAGGCAATCCCCGGGCACCACCTGCAGGGTTCAATCGCGCAGGAGCTTGAAGGCATACCCGAGTTTCGTAAAAATGAATGGTTTACCGCATACGGCGAAGGATGGGCGCTCTATAGCGAGCAGCTTCCCAAAGAGATGGGTTTGTACACCGATCCATATTCCGATTTCGGACGGCTAATCTATGATGCCTGGCGCGCGGCCCGTTTGGTTGTCGATGTCGGTTTGCATTACCACAAATGGGACAGACAGAGGGCGATTGATTTCATGAAAGAGAATTTTGGCGGGACGGAGCACAATATCGTCAACGAAGTCGACCGCTACATTGCCGACCCGGGGCAGGCGCTGGGCTACAAGATCGGCCAGTTAAAAATTCGTGAACTTCGTGCCCGTGCGGAAAAAGAACTCGGCGCCGCATTCAAAATAACCGAATTCCACGACCAGATATTAAACAGCGGCAGTGTGCCTTTGGAAGTTCTTGAGGAAAAGATTAATAACTGGATCGCCGGCAAACGCACAAGTTAGAGGGGAGAGCGAATAGCGATAGAAAGAGATCTACTCGAGCGATAACTTTGCGCCTGTCGTTGCGGGGAGCGGCTTCCAAGACGCTGGTAGCAATCTCAGTTCTCTCCCTTTTTGTCATTCCAGTCCGCCATGGCGGATCCGCCTGTGGTGGGAAAGCTGGAATCCAGCGGCTCTGATCTTTGGTAGGTCAGTGATCCTTGCGATCCTGACATCCTTTCCGTGCTGTCGGGCGTCTCTGCCCGACACCCTCCGATATTTTGTAGGTCAGCGATCCTGACGTCCGATATTCATTTCCGTGGTTAGTGTACGTCCCGCCACGCCTGCCCGCTGTGGTGGGGCGGACTCGAAAGCCCCGTGCACCAACTCCTGCACCCTGTCGTTGCGAGGGGCGAAGTGACGCGGCAATCTCATGTTCTCTTGAGTGTGCCCCGCAAAACCCATAAGAAAATACCTTGATAACATGTGCATGGTTAGGTATCGTTCCTGCTGTTCAAAACAAGCGGCAAAGCTGGTCGAACAACTATTTAAACGAAGAGCGATAAATGGACAATTCAGAGAAACTCGTAGTCACACCGAATTATTTAATGATCAGGGCATTAAAGCAGACACCGGAAGTTTTTAAACTATTCTTTGAGAGTAGCCTTGTCGCGGTAGGATGGAGCGAAATTGATTTCTCCCAAAACACATTGGAAGATATTTTTATAAAGGTCAAAGTCCAGTATTTTAAGAATGATAAGGCTTCTCAAAGCGTAAAAGGTAGGCGATTAGCCGCCATAAAACGCTTCAAAGCCATCAAAGAGGGTGATAGACTAATTATTCCGCATTTGACGTCCTTCAGGTTTGCTGAAGCAACTGCAAAGGTTCAGTATGACGAACAATCCGGTAATGACCTTGATCTGGCTAATCAAAGAGAAGTCAAATACCTAATGGCAAATGGTGAGTTTTTAGAAGTCCCCCGAAGCGCCTTCACAAGTAAATTGCAGTCCCGACTGAAAGTTCGAGGCTCAATTGTGAGAGATCTGAAAGACTTTAAGATCGAACTTGGTGAATTTTGGGATAGAGCTACTCAATCATTAGAACTTGATCCGCTCAAGAGAATGGAAATAAAGAACCTGAACTGTACTGCCGAGTTCCAAAGTGCGCTGCTCGACCGAATCCAAGGCCGCAAGTTATACCTGGAAGCGGGGGGACGAGGGCTTGAGAAATTAGTTCTGGAGCTCTTATTTCTAGATGGTTACAAGGCCAGAATTCAATCAACATCGGCATCTCATGGACCAGGTGATGTCGACATTCTGGCTACTAAGAATAGTCACCAGCCAGCCGAAAATTTATGTATACAGATCAAACATCATCATGGGTCTACATCCGCCTACGCGGCTGAACAATTAATCAACGCAAGAAAGCAATACTCCCCGTGTACCCTTCGAGTCGTTACATCTGCTAAGCCTGACACAAAGTTGAAAGTGTTGTGTGAGCGAAACAGCATAGAACTTTGGGATGGCCAAAAATTAGTTGAGTGGATTTATAGCTTGCTGGACAAAATTAGCTCCGACACAAAATTAAAACTAGGCATTGCTGATGCGCCAATGTTATTGGATATTTGACGTCAATTGATGAATGATAAACACATCAATTGCGTGGTAAGGAGAATGTGAGCTTGATGAGGTCGAATCTCTGCTCGAAGCCCCCCTACCCAAATCAGCCCCCCCCTACTT